>ERZ1108170.578-NODE-578-length-28966-cov-6.165197_pt1 | contig 28966 bp, 26 predicted proteins | sample MGYA00403705_ERZ1108170 | MGnify/ENA primary metagenome ERZ1108170 (study PRJEB35170, sample SAMEA104062422) | human gut metagenome | biome: human gut; feature: human-associated habitat; material: faeces | place: Denmark | collected 2012-06-15 ...
CTGTAGGGGCCGGGCATGCCCGGCCCGCAGGCTTGCCCGTGAATGTCTGCCTGCGTACAGCTGCGGGCCGCATATAGGCGGCCCCTACGCCCTGCCGACAAAAAACAATCCCTTACCATAGAAATACTATAGAAAGAAGAATCCATCATGCAAATATACACCCACACTCTCCCCGGCGGCGCACAGCTCATCGGGTATCTGCGCGATAGGACCGTCGAGATGCCTGCCTTCAACACCCGTCCGGCCATTCTCATCCTGCCGGGCGGCGGCTACGCCTGGTGCAGCAGGCGCGAGGCCGACCCCGTTGCCATGCAGTTTCTGCAGGCGGGCTACAACGTATTTACCCTCTATTACACCTGCCGAAGTGACGAGACCGTGCCCGCGCTGCGTTGGCAGCCGCTGATCGACGCTGCCGGGGCGATCCTGCATATCCGCCGCAATGCAGAGCAGTTCGGCACCGACCCGGCGAAAATCGCCATCTGCGGCTTCTCGGCGGGCGGCCATCTGGCGGCGTCCACGGCCATCCTGTGGGACGCCGAGCCTGTGCAGACCGCCCTTGGCATCCATGGCACCGAGGCCCGCCCCGATGCCGTTGTGCTGGGTTATCCGGTCATCACGGCGGGGGAATACCGCCACGACGGCTCCATTGTCAACCTCTGCGGCGATGACGCCGACCTGCGCGCCACAATGAGCCTGGAAAACCAGGTCCGCGACGGTCTGCCGCCCTTCTTCGTCTGGCATACGGTGGAGGACCCGTCCGTCCCCGTGCAGAACTCTTTGATGCTTGCCGGTGCGCTGACAGCCCATAAGGTCCCGCTGGAGCTGCATCTTTTCGCCCACGACGGCCACGGCACAAGCACCTGCACGCGGGAGGTCAACACCCCCAACAAGCACAACAGCGCCTGGGTGGCCCTCTGCACGGACTGGCTGGCCGAAACCTTTGATTTTCACCTGTAACAGGAGATGACAAAGCATGAAAATCATGTTTTACGCGCTGCGCCCTTTTGATGAGCAGCAATACTGCGAGCCCTACAAAGCCCGCTACGGCATCGACTACACCGGCACGCCCGACGTGCCGCGCCCGGATAACCTGCATCTGGCCGAGGGCTGCGACGCCGTCAGCACGAACCCCTGCGAGATACGCCCTGAATATTTGCAGACATGGGCTGAAATGGGCGTCAAATATCTGCCCTGCCGCAGCATCGGCTATGATCATATCCCGCTGGACACCGCCAAAAAGCTGGGTCTGCGCATCAGCCACAGCCATTACCCGCCGGACGGCGTGGCCAACTATACGATCATGCTCATGCTGATGTGTACCCGCCGCATGAACGAAATCATGCTGCGCGCCAATGTGCAGGACTACTCGCTGCCCGGCAAGATGGGCCGCGATATTTCCGGCTGCACGGTGGGCGTCATCGGTACGGGCAAGATCGGCCAGACGGTCATCCGCCACCTGAGCGGCTTCGGCTGCAAGATTTTGGCCTACGACCTCTACCCGAACGACGCGGTCAGGCAGTACGCCGACTACGTCACGCTGGACGAGATTTACGCGCAAAGTGACATTATCACGCTGCACACGAACGCCACGGCGGAGAACCACCACCTCATCAACGCCGGCGCCCTTGCAAAAATGAAAGACGGCGTGCTGCTCGTCAACACGGCGCGGGGCACGCTCATTGACCCCGACGCGCTGATCGCCGGGCTGGAAAGCGGTAAGATCGGCGGCGCGGGACTCGACGTCATTGAGGATGAGACCGGTATTTACTATTACAACCGTATGGGGCAGGCCATCCCGAACCGCGAACTGAACCTGCTGCGCAGCTATCCCAATGTCATCGTCAGCCCGCACACGGCGTTTTACACCGACGTCAATGTCGCCAGCATGGTGCAGAGCCCGTTTGAGGCGCTGGACGCCTATGCCCACGGCCAGCCCTACGCCGGTGAGGTGTAGCTGTGATGCCAGCCGTTGAGCCGGGCCGTTGCGGCGAACACTGGGACGACTGCCCGCGGCTGGCGGCAGGGGACCGCTTTGACTTTGCCTGTGCGGGCTGCGGCGACTGCTGCCGCCAGAGGCGCGATCTGGTGCTGTCGGGGTATGACCTCTACCGCATTGCGCGGCGGCTTAGCTTGCCGCCCCGTATCGTGGCGGCGGCGTTCTGCAAAAGTTACCTTGCGCCTGAAAGCTGCCTGCCTGCCCTGCGCCTGACGCCGGACCCCAAAACCGGCAACTGCCGCTTTTTTGAGGGCAGCGCCTGCACCATCCACGCCGCGCGCCCGCTGGCCTGTGCGCTCTACCCGCTGGGGCAGAGCATCGACACGGTGACAGCGCAGACGGAATATTACGTCCAGACGCCGCTTTGCGGTGCACGGGCAGGGGAGGCACGGACGCTGCAGGACTATCTGCAGGATTCCGCCGTGCTGGACCGCGCGGGGGTGGATGCCCGCTGGGCCATCGTCTGCACGCAGCTTTCCCACCGGTTACAGGCCGCGGGCGGCACGGATAACCCCCGCTTCTCCGCCGCTGTCAGGCGTATGGAGCGTGCCCTCTACTACGATTACGAGCTCGGCGACGACTTCTACCCGCAGTTTTGTCAAAACATAGAAATTTTAATGCCGCTTTTGGACAGGATGCTGTAAAAAACAGCTTTGTAGGGAGCGGTCTTGACCGCTCCGTGCAGCTCTGCGGCAGAATCCAACCCACCGCTGCCAGCGCCCCGGGAGAGACAAATCCCTCCCCTACAAAACAACAAAAGCGCTGTGACCTTTTCAAACAGTCACAGCGCTTTTCCTATATTGCTTTGTAGGGGCCGCACATGTGCGGCCCGCAGCCTGAAGATAACCGCCCATCTGCGGGAAAGCCGCGGGCCGGGCATGCCCGGCCCCTACGTGTAAATCAGCAGATAAAGAATCCGCCTCTGCCGCCGCAGCAGCACCAGCTCAAAATATTGCACACCAATAAATACATCCAGAACGACAGACAGAAAGACCCCGGGCTGCCGCTGGGCTGAGCGTAAGGCTGCTGGTAGCTTGTGTAGCTGCGGCCCGGGCTTTGCAGCTGATCCAGCAGGTTTTGATAAGCGTAGTTGTTCGGCTCCATCGAGACCGCCGTCCGGGCCTCCTCCTGTGCACGGATGTTGTTGCCAAGCCCCTGATTGGCCAGCGCGGCGTAGTAGTGCCACTGGGCCGTGCGGTTGGCAGTGGGGATGCCGTTCAGCGTGTTCATGGCCTCCTCATAGAAGCCGCTGCGGATGTAGTTTGCCGCGGCACGCAGCTCTGGGTCACCGGCAGCGCTGCCGTAGCTCTGCCGCCCGGACGAGCCGCTTGTGCTGTAATACCCAAACCCGAACGGTCCAAAGCCGAACCCGGCCCCGCTGAACGGGTCCTGATACTGTTGGCTGTAGCCGCTCTGGCTGCTGCCATAGCGCTGCCCGCCAGCACTGTAAGACGCCCCGCCGCCCTGCTTGATGCGCATGATCTCGCTGTAAGCGGCCTGTACCTCTTTAAAGTGCTCCTCCGCCGACGGGTCATCGGGGTGCAGGTCGGGGTGGTACTCTTTGCATTTTTTGCGGTAGGCTTTTTTAATCGTTTCGTCGTCGGCACTGGGGGTGATGCCCAATACACTGTATGGATCAGTCATGGCGCTTTGCCTCCCTGTGCTTGCGTACCAGCGCGTATTTGCTCCACACGCCGGAATAGATCGTGTTGTACAATAGCTTCCCCTCCGGGGTGTCCTTTAAAATCGGCAGCATCTCAAACTGCTGTGCGCAGCGGCCCATTTGCTGGGTCAAAAGCTCGTGGCAGCGCTGCTCATAGGCGGCGGGCGGCAGCTCGTCCGCCAGCTGCTGCAGGGCGTTGAACTGCCCGCGGCGGCTGTCCTTTTCCAAATCGTCGTAGGCGTCCATCAGGTAGATGAACGCCCCCAGCCCGTTGCCCATGCCGCGCAGCGCCGGGGCCCAGATGTCGTCGCGGCAGGCGAACACCTCGCCCAGCAGTGCGCCAAAGGCGTTGCACAGCGCATCCAAATCGTGGCTGCCGGCGCTTTCCAGCGTGTTCAGCCTGTCCAACTGCGCGGCCATGGTCTGCAGCTGGCGCGGCCAGCGCTCCCGCAGGGCGGGCAGGCTTGGCTCCAGCTTTTGCGCCTGCGCCAGACTGGCGCGGCGGTGATCGTCCTGCCAGTCATCGAGAAAGTTGTAGTACGCCAGCGCGGCGGTCATGTCGGCGGCGTAGTCCAGCAGCTCGTTGTCCGCGCGGGGGCGTTTTTTCAGTGGGTGGGGCACGCAGCGGCCCTCGGAAAAGGCTGTGGGCGTGTCATACAGTGCTGTCAGCAGAATGGCGACAAACGCCATGTCATAGCTTAATGCCAACTGTCCGGTGCGTCCGTAGCGGCGGCCCAGCGTCCGGCACAGCCCGCAGTAGTAAGCCTGGTAGCGGTCCATCTCGGCGTCTGCCAGACCCTTACGGTAAAGCGTAACATATCCGAACATCGCGCGTCAACTCTTTTTGATGAACTGATGGCCGCACTTCGGGCAGGTGATGCTGATCTTGCCGCGCCCGCGGGGCACGCGCAGCTGCTGGCCGCACTGGGGGCAGCGGTAATAGTGATAGTCCTTGCGCTGCTTGAACCGCACCTGCTGCTTGCCAAACCACGTGGAAACGCGGTTCTGGTAGGAGAGATATTTGAGGTTTTCGCTGTACCGCTTGCGGGTGTTGCGGCTCAAAATGCGGAAATAGCTGTAGACGATGGCCGCCAGCCCCAGCCAGTACAGCACCGGCGACACCCACGCGCCGATGACAATAAGGATAAGCGACGAAATACACAGGAATCCGCCGAACTGGTCGAACCCATATCGGCCCGCCATAAACCGCTGAAACCAGCCTTTCATGTAAAAACCACCTTTTTGCGGCAAAGCCGCATTGTTTTCATCGTACTATTATGGCACACAAATATGGGCAAATCGTGAACAAGCGGGGAATAGAGTTTGAACAAAACGGGTTTAAAGTGAATCAGAGAAATAATCACTGTCAATGCGCTTGATTTGGTACACCTTCTGCACAGACACGCCCAAGCCGCACTCAATCATTAGGGAAGTGAGCTTTTGCCCGTCGACTAGAATAATATGCTGTGCATCGGCGTACTCTTTGGCTCCCTTGGAAAATTTAGCAGTTGTAATGAAAAGTCCTTTTTCCACACGGGGCGGGCCCATCATGGCACCGAAAAATTTTTGAATCTCCGGCTTGCCTATGGTAACATCGGGGTTCCAACGTTTAGCCTGGATGTAAATCAGATTGAAGCCGAGTTTGTCCTCATGTATAACACCGTCAATGCCGTCGTCACCACTGGACTTTGTCTTGAAGCCATCGCCGTAATCCATGGCTTTCATCAAGTCAACGACCAGTTGCTCAAAAAATACAGGCGTCTGCTGCATGATTTCGGCAAGCAGGTCATCAGCCAGAGTATCATTGATTGTTTTGTGAAGGGCATCCATCTGCTCTTCGGGAGTTTGCGTATCAGATGGTGTGATGCTTGCAGTGTCGTTTGCGGTATCTACATCGTCAGTCCTGTTTACGAACGCAGCGAAAGATGGATAATTGCTCTCCAAAAATTCGTTTGTGATGGCGACGCCACTGTGAAGAAGTGTGCTCCCGGCTGTAGTGATGATGTAGGTGCCTCGTTTGGGTGAATCTACAAGTCCGGCCTTTTTTAGATAGGTCTTTGCCCAATTCAAGCGATTGGCAAACGTAGTCTGCCGCTGGCTCGGCAGCTGCTCAGCTAAATCTTCCGGGGAAAGCTGAAGAATATTTGCTACAGTAGAGGCAACTTCTTTAGCAGTATGAATTTTTCCATCGCTGATTGCGGTAAGGAAGGGGTCATATAGTTCGTTGTACTTAGGTATCGCCATTATACATCTCCACTTCTTTTATCCGTGCACCATCTTCACCACGCACTCCACATGCTTCGTCCTCGGAAACAGATCCACCGGCTGGACCTCCACGGCTTTATATCCGTGCTCGGTCAGCCACTTGGCATCCCTTGCCGCTGTTGCGGCGTTGCAGCTGACCATGACCACGGTCCGCGGGGCCATCTCGGCAATGGCGGTCAGGGTCGCCTCGTCGCAGCCCTTGCGGGGCGGGTCTACGACGATCACGTCGGGACGCGCACCCTCGGCGGCGAGCTGGGCGGCGGCTGCACCGGCATCCTGACAGCGGAAGTCCGCTCTGTCCGCGTCCAGTCCCAGCCGCGCGGCGGTCTCCTTCGCGCCCTCGACAGCTTGCGGCACGACCTCAACGCCGACTAAGCGCTTGCAGTCCGCCAGCATCGAAAGCCCGATCGTGCCCATGCCGCAGTACAGGTCCAGCAAAAAATCGTCCGGCTTCAGCCCGGCGTACTCCCGCGCCTTGGCGTAGAGCACCTCGGCGGCGGTGGTGTTGACCTGGTAAAATTCATGCACACCCATCCGCAGCGGCACACCGGCCAGTGTGTCCTCAATGACGCCGGGACCCAGCACGGTGCGGGTCCTGCGGCCCAAAATCACGTTCGTCCGCTCACTGTTGCGGTTGACCAAAATTGTCGTTAAAGCAAACTCTTTTTGCAGTGTGGCGCAAATTTCCGCCTCGTTCGGCAGACCGTTGCCGTTTACCACAAAGCACAAAAGCCGCTGCCCGCTGTGCCAGCCCTGACGCATGTACAAATGGCGCACGCGGCCCGTGTGGGTCTCCTCGTTGTAGGCAGTGATGCCGTTCTCCTCCAGCAGCGCACAGGCGCGGGCGGCCAGCTCGTTCATCCACGCGGGCTGCAGCTTGCAGTCGGTGCAGGCCACAATGCGGTGGCTGCGCCCGGCAAAAAAGCCGGTCACAATATGCCCGTTCTCGTCGGTGCCCACGGGCAGCTGGACTTTGTTGCGGTAGCGGTCCGTGTCGGGGGCACCCAGCACGTCCGGCACCGGTACGTCCAGCTTGCCCAGCCGCGCAAAGGCGTCCCGTACAAACTGGGTCTTGGCGGCGCACTCGGCCTCATAGCTGATATGCCGCAGCCCGCAGCCGCCGCAGGGGCCGGCCACCGGGCAGTCCTGCTTGACGCGGCCCGGCCCGGCGGTCAACAGCTTCTCCACGCGGCCAAAGGCATAGGTTTTCATCGGCTTGACAATGCGCACCTCGGCCACATCGCCGGGGGCGGTCAGCGGCACAAAAACGGCCTGACCGTCCTTGTGGGCCACGCCGTTTCCGTCGTTGGAGAGCGCTTCGATCTCCAGAGTAATGATCTGATTTTTCGTAAAAGGCATGTCTGCTCCTTATAAATAGTGCGGGAAATGTTACGGGTTGATGGCCTGCGGTGCGGCAGGACCCTCTTTCTCCAGCGTGGCCAGGTACTTGCTCGGCGGCACGCCCTTGACCTTTTTGAACACGCGGGAAAAATAGAACTGGTCAAAAAAGCCCACAGATACGGCGATTTCCGCAATCGACAGGCTGGAATTCTTCAGCAGGCTGCACGCCTCGCTGATGCGGTAGCTTGTCAGGTAGTCAATGGGGCTCTGCCCGACGTTCGACATGAACACGCGGTACAGGTGGCTGCGGCTGACGCCGACGGCCTTGGCAATATCGTCCACCGAAATATCATGCGAGTAGTTGAACTGGATATACTTGATGGCGGCCAGCACGTACTGGCTGCTGGACGAGCCCAAGTTGGGCATCGCCTCGCGGGCCTCCTTCATCAGGTGCGCCATAAAGATATACAGATAGCCCGTCATCAGGGCCTCGCACTGCGGCTCCGGCCCGCGGGAGAGGTAGATGTTGTACAGCGCCTCCCGCACGGTCTGCGGGTCCTTGCAGTGGTGTACGGGGTGCGCGTCGGAGAACGGCGTCTGCTGCACCAGCTTGTTGGCACACGCGCCGTTGAAGCCGACCCAGTAGTACTCCCACGGGTCAGTCTCGTCGGCGGCGTAGGTGATGAGCTGGTTCGGCTTGGCCAGGAACAAATCGCCCTCCTGCAGTGTGTGCGAGGCCCCGTTGACCTGATACACACCCTTGCCCGCCACCACCAGATGGATCAGGTAGTGGTCGCGCACGCCGGGGCCCCAGGTATGGCCAGGCTGGCAGTATTCATGCCCGCAGTTAAAAATCGAGAGCTCGACGTTGTCGGTGTAGCTCTGCTTGTAGGATTGCTTCATCTCATTGATGGTCATGGCGGCACCTCGCTCGTGTGATATTTTCATTATACCAAGCTATTCATCAAAAGTCCATAAAAGAGGCGGAAAAAATGTTTGCTTTTTTTGCAGGATTTGCTATACTGAAAACAAGAAACCCGCAGAGAGCCGCTCCTTTGGCTGTCTGCCTAAAAAATAAGGCTCAATTTGTGCATATCTACGAAAAGAGCCGCCCGACAGGAAAGGTGAGTGGAATCATGGCAAATACCATTGAACTCAAACAGCAGATCGCACAGGGCGAATACGACGCCGCCTTTGCCAAGCTGTACGGTGCAGACGCCGTGCAGGAGCAGCGCAAGCGCTATACCGACCTGATCGACGAATTTGAAAAGAAATACGGCACCAACCGCATGGTGCGCCTCTATTCCGCCCCGGGCCGCACCGAGATCGGCGGCAACCACACCGACCACAACAACGGCGTGGTGCTGGCAGGCTCTGTCAACCTGGATATGGTGGCCGTCGTCTCCCCGAATGAGGAAAATGTCATCCGCGTCAAGTCCCTGGGCTTTGACAAAATTGACGATGTCGATGTCACCAACCTCGTCCCGCAGCCGCGCGAGGCCGAGCACTCCGCGTCCCTGATCCGCGGCGTCGCCAAGGGCATTGTGGATGCGGGCGGCAAGGTGGGCGGCTTTGACTGCTACACCACCAGCAACGTGCTGCGCGGCTCCGGTCTGTCCAGCTCCGCAGCCTTTGAGGTCTGCATCGGTGCCATCCTGCGCGGCGAGTACAACAACAATGACATGGAGAAGTTCAACCAGGTCAAGATCGCCCAGATCGGCCAGTATGCCGAGAATGTGTTCTTCGGCAAGCCCTGCGGCCTGATGGACCAGACCGCCTGCGCCGTCGGCGGCGTTATCACCATCGACTTCAAGGACCCGGCCCACCCGGTGGTCGGCCAGACGGCCATTGACCTGGCGAAGCACGGCTTTGTCATGTGCATCAGCGATACGAAGGGCAGCCACGCTGACCTGACCGACGACTATGCCGCCATCCGCCGTGAGATGGAGAGTGTGGCTGAGCAGTTCGGCAAAAAGGTCCTGCGCGAGGTCGATGAGGACGAGTTCTACAAGGCTCTGCCCAAGCTGCGCAAGGCCGTGGGGGACCGCGCTGTCGTGCGTGCGATGCACTTCTACAACGACTGCCGCCGCGCCGCCCAGCTCTGCGACGCCGTGCGCGAGGACGATTTTGAAACGTTCCTGCGCCTGATTATCGAGGGCGGTCACTCCAGCTTTGAGTTCAACCAGAACGCCTACAGCATCAAGAACCCGAAGGAGCAGGGCGTGCCTGTGGCCCTGGCCCTGAGCCAGCGCGTGCTGAATGGCCGCGGCGCGTGGCGTCTGCAGGGCGGCGGCTTTGCCGGCACTATTCAGGCGTTTGTGCCCGTTGACCTGTTGGACGCCTACAAGGCCGCCATCGACGGCTGCTTCGGCGAAGGCAGCTGCCACGTCCTGAACATCCGCAACTACGGTGCCGTGCCCGTGACGCCGGATATGTGAGCGCATAAAAGAGTGTAAATAAAGCCGCAGCTGTGCAGAAAACGCATAGCTGCGGCTTTTTGCGCTTTTTAATATCATCGTGCGGTAGGGGCCGGGCATGCCCGGCCCGGAGGTTACCAAAAAATGCTGTGTAGGGGCGTACAGTGTGCGCTCGCAGGTTGCCAAAAAAGTGCCTCGTAGGGGCGAGCATTGCTCGCCCGTGCCAGTTTTTCTTGTGAGAAATTAAAAAAATACGTTGCTACGTCAATTTGTAGGGGCGAACAATGTTCGCCCCTACAAACCGGCAGAATCAACAGGCAGCCGCTCCAAGAAGCCCCGTAGGGAGCGGTCTTGACCGCTCCGCATCCATCTTCCGCCGCCGCAAACACCCCGGGCGGATATGGAATCCGCCCCTACGCCGCAGGGGTTGGCGTCCGCGACGCTCCGCGGAACGCATATGCCCGTTCTCGATAGTCGTAGGGGCGGCATACATGCCGCCCGGGCACCTTCCGCCGTCGCAAACCGCCCACAAACAGCAGGCTACTTCATCCGCCGCTTTAAAAACCACATCCCCGCCAGCAGCACGCCGACCATCACCGCGGTAAACACGGCGTGAATCTGGATGCTCGTATACCACGGTGCGGATTGCAGCGCATACAGCCCGGGATGGGCGTGATAGTCCCAGCAGGTGTAGCCCGTCACGCCCAAAAACACGCCAATCACACACCAGACGGCGGTCTTTAAAACTTTATACAGTCGATTCATTTCCCGTTCCTCTCCCAGATCAGTGCCAGCCCCTTGAACAGCAAATCAGCGTCATAGATGATCTTCCGCTTGCAGCAGGGCATAATGTACGGCGCTAACCCGCCGGTGGCGACCACGGTCAGCGGCTGGCCCAGCTCGGCCTCAACGCGGTCCGCTAACCCGTCCAGCATGGCGGCGGTGCCGAACATGGCCCCATTGTTCAACGCGGCGACGGTGTTCGCGCCAATCAGATGCTCCGGCGGCTCGGGCGCGATGGGCGGTAGCTGCGCCGTGCCCGCGCTGATGGCCCGCAGGCTTGTCTGCACGCCGGGCACGATGAACCCGCCCAGAAACACTTTTTTATTCGATATAACGTTGTATGTCGTCGCCGTACCCAGATCCACGGTCATGCAGGGCAGGGGATAGTGCTCCGCTGCCGCAGCGGCATCGGCGATGCGGTCCCGGCCCACCTTGGCGGGCTCGTCCACGGCGAAGGTCAGCCCGGTGTCCAGCGTGTAATTCACAATCAGCGCCTCGCGCCCGGTCAGCCGCTTGCAGGCGGCGGCCAGCACGCCGGTCAGACGCGGCACAACGCTGCACACAATAACGCCCTCACAGGCGGTGGGGTCCACAGGCAGGCGCTGCAGCAGAAATTTCATCTCGGCGGCGTACTCGTCCTCGGTGCAGCGGGGGCGGGTGACCATGCGGGTCGTGAACGCAATGGTGCGGTGGTCCGCCCCGTCCAGCCCGCCAATGCAGATGTTGGAGTTGCCGATGTCAACTGCTAAAACCATAGTGAAGTCCTTTTTATAGATAAAAGATAAGAGATAATAGATAAAAAAGGTGGATCGCGGCGCTGCGCACCGCTCAAAAATATTATACGCATTTGCATACGGGGCGTCAATCTGCTATAATACACGCAGAGCAATTTCGTTTTTGCCAAAGGCAAAAACTCCACATCATTTATTATTTTTTATTTCTTATTTATTATTTGTTTAGCAGGGGTGTGACCTTACAAATGCTGTTAAAAAATAAAACCGTCGTCCTCGGCATCACCGGGGGCATTGCCGCCTACAAAATGCCCAACGTGGCGCATGCACTCGTCAAGCTTGGCGCAGATGTACACGTTCTTATGACGAAAAACGCCACCGAGTTTATCTCGCCGCTGGTGTTTGAGACGCTGACCCGCCGCCGCTGCCAGGTCGATACGTTTGACCGCAACTTCCAGTACGACGTGGCCCATATCAGCCTTGCCAACGCGGCAGATTTGATGCTCATTGCCCCGGCCACGGCCAACGTCATCGCCAAGCTGGCCCACGGCCAGGCCGACGACATGCTGACCACCGTCACGCTGGCCGCGACCTGCCCCAAGCTGGTCGCGCCCGCCATGAACACCCACATGCTCGAAAACCCCATCACCCAGGATAACCTCAAAACGCTGGAACACTACGGCTTTACGGTCATCCCGTCCGGCTCCGGTATGCTGGCCTGCGGCGACGTCGGCTCGGGCCGCCTGCCCGATGAGGGTGTGCTGGTCGACTACGTCCTGCGGGAGCTGGCCTGCGCGAAAGACCTTAAAGGCAAAAAGGTCGTCGTCTCCGCCGGTGCCACGCAGGAGCCGATGGACCCCGTGCGCTACCTGACGAACCACTCCACCGGCAAGATGGGCTACGCCGTGGCCCGCGCCTGTATGCTGCGCGGCGCAGACGTCACGCTGCTGGCGTCCACCGGCTGCACGCTGCCGCCCGTGCCGTTTGTAAAGACCGTTCCGTTCACCACCGCCGCCGACCTGTTTGAGGCCGTCAAAGTAAACGCTATGGACGCTGACGCCATCGTCATGGCCGCCGCCGTGGCCGACTACCGCCCGGCCACTGTCGCCGCGGACAAGGTCAAAAAGCACGACGGCGAGATGAATATTGCCCTGGAACGCACCGACGATATTTTAGCCTGGGTCGGTGCGCATAAGCCGGAAAAGCTGTTTGTCTGCGGCTTCTCGATGGAGACCCGCGACTTGATTGAAAACAGCACGGCCAAGCTGCACAAGAAGAACATGGACATGATCGTGGCCAACAACCTGAAGGTGCCCGGCGCAGGCTTCGGCGTGGACACGAACGTTGTGACCATCATCACCGCCCAAGGCACCACCGAGCTGCCCCTCCAGAGCAAGGATGCCGTCGCCGGTCACATCGCAGACGCGATTGCGGGAAAGTAAGAAACAGATCGCAAACAGCCAAAGCCCTTTCCCGAAACCAAAAAAATCATACCCCCGCCCCCACCTGCATATTCATTTGTGAATCATGCAAAGGGGGCGTTTTTATGTGCGGAATTGCGGGGCAGGTCGGGCGCGACCCCCGGACCATCCAGCGGCGGTACGCGGCCTACTGCGCCATGCAGCAAACGCTGGCGCGGCGCGGGCCGGACCAGCGCGGTATGTACATCTGCGGCGCGGCGGCGCTCATCCACGCGCGGCTGGCGGTTGTGGATCTCGAAAACGGCCTGCAGCCCATGCAGCTGGACTGGCAGGGTGAAAGCTACGTGCTGGTTTATAACGGCGAGCTCTACAACACGCCCGAGCTGCGCGCCGCACTGGCCGCCCGCGGGCACAGCTTCAACGGGCACTCCGACACCGAGGTACTGCTCCACGCTTTTGCCGAGTGGGGCGCAAACTGCGTGCCCAGGTGCAACGGCATTTTTGCGTTTGCGGTCTGGCAGCAGAACGCAGGTACGCTGTTTTTGGCGCGGGACCGCTGCGGCGTCAAGCCGCTGTTCTACACGCAGGCGGAGGACTCGCTGATATTTGGCAGTGAGCTGAAGACCCTGCTGGCGCACCCCGCTGTGCCGCCTCGCGTCGATGCCAACGGCCTGGCCGAGGTGCTGCTGCTTGGCCCAGGGCGCACGCCGGGCTGCGGCGTATTTCAAAATGTGCGGGAGCTGCTGCCAGGCCAGTACGCTGTCTATGAGACCCAAACCGCCCGCCTGACCCTGCACACCTTCTGGCGGCTCGAGGACCACGACCACCCCGACGACTTCGCCGCCACGGCCCGCAGGGTGCGCGACCTCGTCACCGATGCTATCGAGCGGCAGCTCGTGTCCGACGTGCCCGTGGCAACGTTTTTGTCCGGCGGGTTGGATTCCAGCCTGATTTCGGCCATCGCCGATGCGCATTTTACGGCGCAGGGCAACCAGCTGCAAACGTTCTCGGTGGGCTACCGGGACAACAAAAAGTACTTCCACGCGACAAAATTTCAGCCCGGCGCGGATGCACCCTACATCCGCAAAATGAACGACTTTCTCCATGCCAGGCACCACTGGGTCACGCTGGACACGCCGGAGCTTGTGCCCGCGCTGTACGCCGCAGTGGACGCCCGCGACCTGCCCGGCATGGCGGACGTGGATGCGTCGCTGCTCGTGTTCTGCCGGCATATCAAGCCCCACGCCACGGTGGCGCTGTCGGGGGAGTGCGCGGACGAAATTTTCGGCGGCTACCCGTGGTACCGCGACCCCACGGTGCGCGAGCGGTACGGCTTCCCATGGGCGCAGTCCACGGCTTACCGCGCGTCGTTCATCAAGCCCGGTGTGCTGGGCGGCATCGACCCGGCAGCGTTCGTGGATGAACGCTATCGCGCCACGCTGGCACAGACCTCCGTCCGCCCCGGCCTGCCCGCCGCAGAACAACGGATGCGCCAGATGATGAACCTGAATTTCAAATGGTTCATGCAGACGCTGCTGGACCGCAAGGACCGCATGAGCATGTACAGCGGCCTCGAGGTCCGCGTGCCGTTCTGCGATTACCGCATTGCGGAGTATCTCTACTCGGTCCCATGGGAGTTCAAGGACTATCACGGGCAGGAAAAGGGCCTCCTGCGCGAGGCCATGCGCGGCGTGCTGCCCGACGAGGTTCTGTGGCGGCGCAAAAGCCCGTACCCCAAAACGTGGAACCCCAGCTATCTGGCTGCCGTCTCGGCGGAGCTGCGCACCGTCCTGAACGACCCCGCCGCGCCGCTTCTGCGCATCATTCGGGCGGACGCACTGGAAACGCTGCTGGCCTCCGGCGCGGATAACCCCATCCCGTGGTACGGTCAGCTGATGACCACGCCCCAGACTATCGCGTGGTTTTTGCAGCTGAACTATTGGCTGGCAAAGTATAAGGTGGAGCTGGTGTGAACTTGCGACGGGTTGGGGGCACCCCGCCCTACGTGTATCATTTATGCAGGAACGTAGGGCGGCATGCCCTCATGCCGCCGTGCCCGTTCCCGCCATCGCAAGCCTCCCGCCACCACCGTAGGGGCGGATTCCCTATCCGCCCGCGAACCTAACGCAGCCGCACACGGCCCGGGCACATATACAAGGCGCCCCTGCGTCACACAAACGCAAAAATAATTTATTTTCCCTCCCCATCTGTTCAAACCAGCCAAAACGTGCTATAATAACCCAATAGGACTATAAATAGAGAAGGGAGTCTCCTCATGCAGCAGGAAACTGTCATCGTTCTGGATTTCGGCGGCCAGTATAATCAGCTGATCGCCCGCCGCGTCCGCGAATGCAACGTATATTGCGAGATTTATTCGTACCGCACTGACCTTGCCAAAATCAAGGCCAAAAACCCCAAGGGCATCATCTTCACCGGCGGCCCCAACAGCGCCTACCTGCCGGATTCGCCCACGATCGACCCCGAAATTTATAACTGGGGCGTGCCCATCCTCGGCATCTGCTACGGCAGCCAGCTGATGATGCACATGCTGGGCGGCAAGGTCTGCAAGGCACCCGAGCGCGAGTACGGCAAGACGCTGGTCGACTTGGACACCGCCAGCCCGCTGTTTGACACGCTGCCCGCGCAGAATGTCTGCTGGATGAGCCATAACGACTACATCGAGCAGGCCGCCCCCGGTTTTGAGATCGTGGCCCACACGCCCAACTGTCCGGTGGCTGCCGCACAGGATAAGGCACGCGGCCTCTACGCCGTGCAGTTCCACCCCGAGGTCCTGCACACCGAGAACGGCACGAAAATTCTGCATAACTTCGTCTATAATATCTGCCGCTGCGCCGGTGACTGGAAGATGGACTCCTTCGTGGAAAACTCCGTCAAGGCCCTGCGCGAAAAGATCGGCGACGGCAAGGTACTCTGCGCCCTGTCTGGCGGCGTGGATTCCAGCGTCTGTGCGGCCATGCTGGCCAAGGCCATCGGCAAGCAGCTGACCTGCGTGTTCGTGGACCACGGTCTGCTGCGCAAGAATGAGCGCGAGCAGGTCTGCGAGGTCTTTGGTGAGGGCGGCCAGTTCGACATCAACTTTGTCTGCGTCGATGCCCGTGACCGCTTCTACAAGAAGCTGGCCGGTCAGGACGCCCCCGAGCGCAAGCGCAAGATCATCGGCGAGGAGTTCATTCGCGTCTTTGAGGATGAGGCTAAAAAGATCGGTGCTGTGGACTTTTTGGCACAGGGTACGATTTACCCCGACGTGGTCGAGTCCGGCCTCGGCGGCGAATCTGCCACAATCAAGAGCCACCACAACGTCGGCGGTCTGCCCGACTACGTTGACTTTAAGGAAATCGTCGAGCCGCTGCGCGACCTGTTCAAGGACGAGGTCCGTCAGGCTGGCCGTGAGCTGGGCCTGCCGGAGTACCTTGTCGCCCGCCAGCCGTTCCCCGGCCCGGGCCTGGCCATCCGCATCATCGGCGATGTGACCCCCGAGAAGGTCGCCATCGTGCAGGATGCCGACGCCATCTGGCGTGAGGAGATCGACAAGCTGCCCATGGCCCAGCGCCCGAGCCAGTACTTTGCCGCGCTGACCAACATGCGCAGTGTCGGCGTCATGGGCGACGAGCGCACCTACGACTACGCCATCGCTCTGCGCGCCGTCACCACGACGGATTTCATGACCGCCGAGGTCACGATCCTGCCGACGGAGACCATCACCACCGCCGCCAACCGCATCGTGAACGAGGTCAAGAACATCAACCGCGTCATGTTCGACTACACCACAAAACCGCCGGCAACGATTGAGTTTGAATAACCCCTAACCTTGCCATCCCGCCTTGGCCTGACGCCTGGCGGGATTTTTTGTTGCGCGGGGGGCGCGGGTGGTGTACAATGGTCTATAAGAATACGGTAAAGCGGCATTCGCGGAAAGGACACTCCCATGAAAGAAATCCCCATTACATCTTTTGACAACCTCCAAATCGGCCAGGTGGAAAACACGGCGGCGGGCACGGGCTGCACGGTGGTGCTGCTGGGCAAGGACGGCGCCCCGGCGGGGCTGGATGTGCGCGGCGGCGGGCCGGCCTCGCGGGAGAGCGAGTTGCTCAAGCCGCAGGCGGCGGCGCAGGTCATCCACGCCATTGTGCTGGCGGGCGGCAGCGCCTTCGGACTGGATGCCGCAGGCGGCGTCATGCGGTATCTCGAAGAACGCGGCATTGGTTTTGACGTAGGTGTGACGAAAGTCCCCCTCGTCTGCCAGTCCGACCTGTTTGATTTGACCGTGGCCGACGCCCGCACCCGGCCCGATGCAGCCATGGCCTACGCGGCCTGCGTCAACGCCGAAACCGGCAACTACCGCGACGGCAACCACGGCGCGGGCACCGGTGCAACTGTCGGCAAGCTGCTGGGCATGGACCACTGCATGAAATCCGGCATCGGCAGCTACGCCGTCCAGGTGGGCGACCTGAAGGTCGGCGCGCTCGTCGCGGTCAACGCGGTGGGCGACGTCTACGATTTTGAGACGGGCCGCAAGGTCGCCGGGCTGCGGGCTGACGACGGCAAAACGTTTTTGGATTCCGAGCGGGTGCTGATGCAGCAGCTCGACGCGCCGCAGGAAAAATTTGTCGGCAACACGACACTTGGCATCCTTTTCACCAATGCAAAGCTCGACAAGGCACGGCTGTGCAAGGCCGCGGGCATGGCGCACGACGGCTATGCCCGCGCCATTCGCCCGGTGCACACCTCGATGGACGGCGACAGCATCTACGCGGTCTCGCTGGGCGACGTGCCCGCTGACCTCGACGCCGTCGGCGTGATCGGCGCGCGGGTCATGGCTAAGGCTATCGTCCGGGCCGTGGAGGCCGCGGACAGCGCGTACGGCTTCCCGGCGGCGCGTGACCTGTAAAGCAGCCCGCCCTGCCCCAACACCGTAGGGGCGGATTCCATATCCGCCCGGGTACCGTGCCGCAGCCGCAGGTCGGCGTCAAAACAGCATTGCGCCCGCCCCAAAATCGCGGTATAATAGTGCCAGAATCACAACAGGGGAGAACCACCACACGCTATGCCAAAATTGGACGAACAAATCAAAACGCTGGCGGGCTACTTTGCGGCGGACTGTGAGCCGGACGGCAAGCTGACGCTGCAATTGGAGGTCGAGCACTTCCTCACCCGGTCCGACGGCCAGCCCCCGGCCTTTTCCGATGTGCAGGCTGCGCTGCGCGATTTGCAGCAGCAGACAGACGCGCCGATCATCACCGACGGCGAATATTTCGGCTACAGCGGCCCGGCGCTGACGGCCACGCTGGGGCCCGCGTGTCAGCTGCGCATCAGCTTGGCCCCGCTGCGCGACGTGCAGGACATCATGGATCTGTACAACCGCTTCTATTTGCAGCTGGGGCTGGCGCTGGCTGCACACGGGCTGCGCGCCTGGACGGCGGGCTGCCACCCGACCTGCCATGCCGAGGACCTACCCCTGGTGCCCCGCACCCGGGACGAGGCCATGGACGCCTACCTGCGGGAAAAGGGGGCCTGCAGCGTGCAGATGATGCGCGCCACGGCGGCGACGCAGGTGTCCATTGACTATCAGGATGAGACCGATTTTGTCCGCAAAATGCGCGCGGCCAGCCTGCTGACGCCGTTCTTTGCGCTGCTCAGCGACAACGCCCCGGTCTATCAGGCCAGCCACAACAGCAGCTATTGCATCCGCACGCGGCTCTGGCAGGATGTGGACCGTGACCGTTGCGGCGTAACGCCGCATCTGATGGACGCAGATTTCGGTTACGCCCGCTATGCGGAAAACGTGCTGACCAAGCCCCAAATCACTGCGCTGCGGCTGGGCCGCGTCAGGGCTGCGGGCGGAAAGATTGCGCCGGAGCTTTACGCCGGGCATGTCAGTCGTCAGGAAACCGCGCAGATTTTGTCCAATTTCTTTTATGATGTACGTCTCAAATCCCGCATTGAGCTGCGCGCCGCGGACAGCATGCCGCCGCGGTACATCGCCGCGTATGTGCAGCTGGTCAAGTCGGTGTTCGGCAGCCCGGCAGCGCTGCAAAATGTGCTGCGCCACTACGCGGGCGCGACGACGCTGGACATCACGTCGGCAAAGCTGGCCGTCTGCAAGGACGGCTACAACGCGCTGGTCTATGGCCGCCCCGTCAGCGGCGAGCTGGCCTGGTTGCTGATGCAGGCCCGCAGCCGCACGCCCTCGCAGGAGGAACGCGCACTGCTCGACCCGTTCATGCAGCTGCTGACGACCCGCAAAACCATCCGCGAGACGGAAAATTACAACGAATAAACGTGCTTTCTGCGGGCATACTGACCCTGAAAGGGGGCATGTGCCATGCGGGAAACATCCTACCACGCGGTCATTGCCGAGATGACCGTCCGCGCACTGTGGGAGCTGCAAAACCTGCTGGACTGCATCCCCGACGCGCTGTGGGATCGCTGCTACGGCGGCGCACCGCTGTGGCAGCACGTCTACCACACCCTGCACGAGCTGGACCAGTGGTTCATCAACCCGCGGGACACCGACTTTGTCGAGCCGCCCATCCACACGCCGCACTTGCAGGAACTGCACATTTACCCGGCAGTGCGTCTTGACAGACCGGCGGTAGATGACTATTTTTATACAATCAAGGCCAAGCTGTCCATCTATCTGACCTCGCTCCACGACGAGGATCTGCTGCAGCGGCCCGACAACTGCGAGTGGACGCGGTTTACGCTGATTTTGTCGCAGTATCGGCATTTATACCGCCACATGGGCATGGTGATGGGTTTTATTGAGGCCGAGACCGGCCTCTGCCCGCGCACGCTGGAGGTGGGGGAGGACCCGCCCGCCGCGCCCTACGACCCTTATCAATGAGAGGAACTTTTCAATGAAGTATCGCTGTTTTGCGGCGCTTGCGCTGGCAATGTTGCTGCCCGGCTGCGCCGCCGCGCCCGACCTGACGCCGGTCTGGCAGCGCGACCTGCCCGCCAGCGGCGTACATATAGAGCTTGCCAACGCGGCGCTGCTCTCCGACGCGGACGTCTACTACGCCGCAACGCGGGAGGAGCTGTACGTGCACAATGTGTCGGTTTTGCCCGCCGTCAAGGCCGACGGTCAGCCCGTTGTAACGTTTTACGGCGCTGCAGCGCAGGATATTGACCTTGAGTATCTGGAGGACATCGGCGACGTGTACGTCGATTATGACCGCGTCAAGCCGCAGATCAAGCTGGATTACATCCTGACAGAAGGGGATGGGTACGTCTCCTACGAGTTGGACACCGCGTACAATTTTGAGTTCACGGTGACGACGCAGACCGGCGAGGATAAGATTCTGGTCGTCAGCGAGAGAAGCGACGTGAAATGAAAATGCCCCGCCCGGGTTGGCCGAGCGGGGCATTTTTATGCGTTAAATGCCTTCCCTTTTGAGGGAAGGTGGCCGAGGCCCCGCCCGAGGTCGGATGAGGGGAAAGTCCACGCGATTTCCCACATACGGGCAGTCGCGGGAACTCAGCCCTCATCAGTCGCCTGCGGCGACAGCTTCCCCCGATGGGGAAGCCTTTGTGGTCGTTGCCGCCCACAGCCTCACTTCCTCTCGGGCAAATCCACCGTCGTCGTCGGGAAGGCAAACTCGCAGCCTTCCTCCTGCATTAAATCCAAAATTTGCAGATTCAGCGTGTTTTTTACCTGCATGAACTCCCGCAGATTGACTTTGGTGATGTACACCCGGCACGCCAGATCAATGCTGTAGTCGTTGAATTTATCCAGCGCAATCGTCACGCCGTCGGGCTGCACGTCGGGCTGGGCTTGCAGCATGGCGGTCAGATCGGCGGTCAGTTGTTCGATTTTTTCGCGCGGTGTGTCGTAGGTCAGACCAATCGTAAACTTCCACAGACGGCTCTGGCGGCGGTCATAGTTTTGGATGTACTCCGCCGTGATTTTGGAGTTTTCTATCGTGATAGCGACATTATCCGGGCTGCGGATGCGGGTGGAACGGAAGGAAATGTCCTCAACGGTGCCCTCGCAGTCGCCCAGTACGATGTAATCCCCAATGCCGAAGGGCCGCTCCAACACCAGCGTGATGCCCGCAATCAGGTTGTTCAGTGTGGACTGCGCGGCCAGTGAGACCGCCAGTCCGGCGACACCCGCGCCGGTCAGCAGGCCAGAGACCGGCACGCCGAGGCGGTCCAGCATGGCGATGCCCGCAAACAGGCCGACCAGCGCATGAAAGATGTTCTCAAAAAAGTGTCCCATCGTCTGATTTGTTTCTAAATCCAGATGGTTCTGGGCGCTGCGCAGCAAAAGGCGGGTGACCGGGGCCGCACGCCAGCAGCCGAGCGCGATATAGAAGATGACCAGCAGGTCGGCAGTCAGATTCAGGTATTGCAAAAAAACGGCGTCGCGCACCAGCTCAAACGGCAGTGACTTGACGGCAGCTGCGCCCAGCAGTACCCGAAAAAGGCCCGCCACCGGCGTAAGGAAGCTGTCCAACAAGATGTAAAGCCACGATGCCGTGTGACTTTTTGCGCGGTCCAGAAAACGCCGGGCGGCGAGCTTGTACACCTCGGGTGCACCGGCAGCCGCCAGCGCCAGCAGCGCCGCGGGCAGAAACGAGAGAAAATCGTGGGTGAGTTCTTCCATGGTGGGTACCTCAGTTGGGATGAAATAAGGGTGGTCCCGTTAGCGGACGTTTACGGGTAGGTGCAGGGCCGGACATGTCCTGCCCCTACGGTGCTCCTCAGTGGGCCGGAGGGGTCAAGACCCCTCCCTACGAACCGCCCGTTTACGTTGCTTTGTAGGGAGCGGTCTTGACCGTACCGCAGTGGGCTGTCGTTGGTGGGCAAGAATTTCCTTAATTATACCACACCCCCTTGCATTTTGTAAAATCTATGCTATAATACTTCCCGGAAAGTCTGTTTCAGGGCGGGGTGTGATTCCCCACCGGCGGTGAGCGGCATGGCCCGCAAGCCCGCGACCAGCTGCAAATGCGGCTGCTGACCCGGTGTGATTCCGGGGCCGACGGTTAAAGTCCGGATGAAAGAAACGGAAAGCTGTTTGCTTTGCTTTTTTTGCGCCCTGTCGTATATTTCGCGGCAGGGCGTTTTGTTTTCGCAAGGGCAGGGCAGAGCCTCCCGGGTTCATGAGCTGACTTTCACAAATTTTTACGGGAGGCATCTTCTCATGCAAAACAAGACTACCAACATCCGCAAGCTCACCGGCACCGCTATGCTCGGCGCTGTCGCCGCCGTACTCATGTACATGGAGTTTCCGATCCCCATTATGCCGTCCTTCGTCAAGCTGGACGTGTCCGAGCTGCCCGCGCTGCTGGCCGCCTACGCCTACGGGCCGGTGTCCGGCATCGCCGTGTGCCTGATCAAAAACCTCATCAAGCTGCCCAGCACCAGCACTGCTGCGGTGGGTGAACTGTTCAATTTCGTCATGGGGGCGTTGTTTGTGGGCGTCGCCGGCTTTGTGTACAAGCGCAGCAAGACCCGCCGCAGCGCACTCATCGGCGCAGGGCTGGGCGCACTGATCATGGCCGTTGTGTCCGTGCCGTACAACTACTTCATCGTCTACCCGGCCTATGTGGTTTTGTATCATCTGCCGCTCGAGGCCATCATCGGTATGTACCAGGCCATCAACCCCAGCGTGGACGGCCTGCTGACCTGCCTGATCACCTTCAACTTCCCGTTTACCTTGTTTAAAGGTCTGCTGGACGCGGCGCTCTGCTTCCTGATTTACAAGCCGCTGTCCGGCGTGCTGCACGGGAGAAAGTGAGAAAGGCTTCCCCTGCGCAGGGGGAAGCTGTCACCGAAGGTGACTGATGAGGGCCGGGTTGACGCAACCACTCGTCTATGGGCGGCAAGGAGAGCTTTGCCCTCATCCGGCCTCGGGCGGGGCCTCGGCCACCTTCCCCCGATGGGGAAGGCTCTCCTCCAAAACCACACACGCTGCCGCATCTGACCCACTTTTGTGCAAACCGACTGAACTGCACAACGAAATATCGTTGACTTTGCCAAAAACCTGTGGTACACTAACTTCACAACAACAGAATAGCAACTTATCAAGAGCGGCTGAGGGAACAGGCCCGATGAAGCCCGACAACCTGCGTGTATGCGCAAGGTGCCAAGTCCTGCGGGAAACCGAAAGATAAGCGTTACCGCGCGCAGTCTTTCCGGCTGCGCGCTTTTTGTTTCCACGGTTGCGTTTCTGCCGAATATTTTATAGGAGGCTTTCCCCAATGTCCAAAGTTCTTTTCACGTCCGAATCCGTCACCGAAGGGCATCCCGACAAAATCTGCGACCAGATCTCCGATGCCATCCTCGACGCCATCCTGACGCAGGACCCCGGTGCCCGCGTTGCCTGCGAGACGACCTGCTCCACCGGCCTCGTCCACATCATGGGCGAGATCACGACCAGCTGCTACGTGGACATCCCCGGCACGGCGCGCGAGGTCATCCGCTCCATCGGCTATGACCGCGCCAAGTACGGCTTTGACTGCGACACCTGCGGCGTCATCACCAACATCGACGGCCAGAGCCCCGACATTGCGCTGGGCACCAACGACGACGTGGCCGGTGCGGGCGACCAGGGCATGATGTTCGGCTACGCCTGCAATGAGACGCCCGAGCTGATGCCGCTGCCCATCAGCCTGGCCCACAAGCTGGCCAAGCGCCTGACCGAAGTGCGTAAGAATGGCATGATGGATTATCTGCGCCCTGATGGCAAGAGCCAGGTTACCGTAGAATACGATAACGGCAAACCCGTGCGCGTGGATGCTGTTGTTATTTCCAGCCAGCACAGCCCTTCCGTCAGTCAGGAACAGCTACATGCCGATGTGATGGAGCATGTCATCAAAGCCATCATCCCCGCCAAACTGCTGGATGAGAACACCAAGTATTACATCAACCCCACCGGTCGTTTTGTTGTCGGCGGCCCGCAGGGTGATACCGGCCTGACCGGCCGCAAGATCATCGTTGATACTTACGGCGGTTATGCTCGCCACGGCGGCGGCGCTTTCTCTGGCAAGGACCCCAGCAAGGTTGACCGCTCGGCCGCATATGCTGCCCGCTGGGTTGCCAAGAATGTTGTCGCTGCCGGCCTGGCCGATAAGTGCGAAGTTGAGCTGGCTTACGCTATCGGCGTTGCCGAGCCCGTTTCCATCATGGTTGATACCTTTGGTACCGGCACCATCGAGCACGACAAACTGGAAGCCGCTGTGCGCAAAGTATTTGATCTGACCCCGGCAGCCATCATCCGTGACCTGGATCTGCGCCGGCCCATCTACCGCCAGCTGGCTGCTTACGGCCACATGGGCCGCGAGGAGCTGGGCGTGAAGTGGGAGAACACCGACCGCGTGGAAGCACTGAAAGCCGCTGTTGCTGAGCTGTAAATCGTATTTATCCTGATTTTTTCAGATTCATTCAAGCCTGTACTGCCATCAAAGCTGTACAGGCCTTTTTATTTTACCTTGATTGATTCTATCAAAGGGGTTACAAAAATGAAAAAACTGCCGCTTTTCCTGCGCATTGCCTTGCAAACAGCGGCCAACAATAGTAAAATAAATAGTAAATATGTATTGGCGTTTGCTGCCTTTGGGGCGCTGCTGGGCGCTCCTGATTGCAGGTTACGGCAAGCGCTGCCTTGTAATGCTTTGATAACGAGGTGTAGGAATATGGTACTTAGTATGACCGGTTATGGCCGCGCGGAGCAGGTTTTGAACGGGCGCGATATCGTTGTGGAACTGCGCAGCGTCAACTCCCGCTTTTTTGAATATTCGTCCCGTGTGCCCCGAACCTGCTCATTTTTGGAAGATAAGCTCAAAAAGCTGGTGGCTGCCAAGGTTAGCCGCGGCAAGGTTGAGCTGAACCTGAGCATTCAGAATGTTGCGGCGGCAGATACCGTTGTTCAGGTCAACTGGCAGTTAGCCAAAAGCTACCAGACCGCCATGCAGGCAATGTCGGAAAAGCTGGACCTGAAAAACGATGTTACCGTCAGCACCATCTGCCGTTTCCCAGATGTGTTGACCCAGACCGCTGCGCCCGCAGACCCGGATACCCTGTGGGCTGATGTGGAGCAGGTTGCCCAGCAGGCGGTTGCCGCGTTTGTTTCCATGCGTGCGGTGGAAGGCGAAAAGCTGCGCACCGATGTGCTGAACCGCTTGGCAGCGGTTGAAACGCTGGTTGCCCAAATCGAACAGAACAGCGCCGGGCGTGTGCAGGCATATACCGAACGGCTGTACACCCGCCTGAAAGAGCTGCTGGAAGACCGCAACATTGACGATGCCCGCATCGTGACAGAAGCTGCTATCTTTGCCGATAAAACTGCCATCGACGAAGAGACTGTCCGTCTGCATAGCCATGTGGCCCAGTACCGCTCTATTCTGGAGCTGGACGAGCCGGTTGGCCGCAAGCTGGACTTTTTGACGCAGGAACTGAACCGCGAATCCAACACCATCGGTTCCAAGTGCCAGGATATCAACATCACCCGCCTTGTGGTTGAGCTGAAATCTGAGATTGAAAAAATTCGCGAGCAGATTCAAAACATTGAGTGAGGCCCGGCCATGAAGCTTATCAACATCGGCTTTGGCAACATGGTCAACGCGGACCGTGTGATCGCCGTTGTCAGCCCGGATTCTGCACCCATCAAGCGTATTGTGCAGGATGCGCGCGACAAAGGTGCGGCCATTGATGCAACCTATGGCCGCCGCACCCGCGCGGTGATTATTACGGATTCTGACCATGTGGTGCTTTCGGCTTTTGAGCCGGAGGAAGTTTTAGGACGTTTTGAAAAAGAACAGGATAAACCAACCGTGTAACCGCCTGTATAATATGTGTTAGGGGGATTTTGCATGAAAGGCGAAAAATATTTGTTTGTTGTCTCCGGGCCTTCCGGCACCGGCAAGGATACCGTTGTGGCAAAGCTGCTGGGCAGCCACCCAGAAATCGAAAAGACCGTTTCCGCCACCACCCGCACCATGCGCGAAGGGGAAGTGAACGGTAAAAACTACCATTTTTTGACCAAAGAGCAGTTTGAAACCGCTCTGGCAGAAGGCAATATTGTTGAGCACACCTGCTATTGCGAAAACTATTACGGCACCCTGCGTTCCGAAGTTGAGCGTCATATGGAGCAGCAGATTCCGGTTATTCTGGTGATCGAAGTGGAAGGTGCCAGCAACATCAAGCGGATGTACCCCGGTTCCACCACCATTTTTGTCATGCCGCCGGATATGAAAGAGCTGGAACGCCGCCTGCGTTACCGTGGAACCGAAGCGGAGAAAGTCATTCAGAAGCGCCTGCGCCGTGCCGAAACTGAGATTGCCCGTTCGGCTGATTATGACGAGCATGTGGTCAACGATGTTGTCGACACCTGCGCCGAAGAGATTTATTCCATCATCCAAAAGCGCATTGCCGAGCCCGATGCCGAATAATCCGCTGCCCCAAACGCCAAAACAGGAGGTGCGTGTTTGCCCTGCATTGCAAAAGTGGCGGTAAACGACGCCACCATCCATTTTGACAAGCTGTATTCCTATCTGGTTCCGCCAGATTTTTCGGAATCCCTCTGGCCCGGCAGCATTGTGTTGGTGCCGTTTGGGCGTGGCAATCACCCACGGATGGCTGTTGTTCTGGAAGTAGGGACGGAAGAAGCCCCCGATCCACGTTTAAAAAGCCTGCTGGCCGCCGCGCCGGAAAAAGCCCGCTTGACCCCGGACCTGTTGGAGCTCGTGCATTTTTTGAAAGATCGTTATTTCTGCACCTGGTACGAGGCAGTCAAGGCGGTCATTCCGTATGGCGCGCAGTACCAGCCCGGCATGGAAAACGGAAAGCCCGTATTAAAAAGCCGCCTAACCCGCACGCTGGAAACCGTTTATGCCCTGGTTGGCGGGTTGCCGGAGAAACCAAAACCCGGCGCACGCCAGATTCAGGCCGTGGAAGCGCTGCGCGCAGGGCCTTGCACCAAATCCGCTTTGGAAGCGCAGGGGATATCTTCCTCCACTTTAAACGGGTTATGCCAGAAAGGCATTCTGAAAACCGAACAACGGGATAAATCGCTGGATTTATTTGCTGATATTCCCTTTGACCCACAGCCGCTGGAACTATCGCCGGAGCAGCAAACCGCTTACGACCAGTTGGAACAGGATTTGCTGAGCGGACAGACCCGTGCGGCATTGCTGCACGGCGTTACCGGCAGCGGCAAAACCGCCGTATTCTTAAAGCTGATTGAAAAGACATTGGCGCAGGGCAGGCGGGCTCTGGTACTTGTACCGGAAATCAGCCTGACCCCGCAGATGACACGCCGCCTGAAATCCATGTTCGGCAGCCGCCTTGCGGTGCAGCACTCCGCGTTGAATAACACCGAGCGCCTGCTGCAATGGCGGATGATCCAAAATGGCGATGCTGATATCGTGATCGGCACCCGCAGCGCTATCTTTTCACCGCTGCAAAACATTGGGCTGATCATTTTAGATGAGGAACAGGAACACACCTACCAAAGTGAATCCGCCCCACGCTATTCCGCCCATGACGTTGCCAAAAAGCGCGCCATGATGGAGCATTCCCTGCTGCTGTTTTCCTCCGCTACGCCGCGCACCGAAACCTATCACGCCGCCATAAGCAGCCGGATGCGGCTTGTTACGCTGACCCACCGTTATGGCGGTCGCCCGCTGCCAACGGTTGATTTTATTGATATGCGCGCCGAACTTGCCGCTGGGAACCCGCGGGAAGTCAGCCAGCGGATGGTACAGGAACTCGCTGCTAATCTGCAGCGCGGGGAACAGAGCATTTTGCTGCTGAACCGCCGCGGCTACCAGACCGTTGGCATGTGCGGCACTTGCGGCCATGTGCTGAAGTGCCCCAACTGTTCCGTGCCGCTGGTTTATCATAAAGCGCAGCACGCGCTGCTTTGCCATTACTGTGGGCACCGGGTCAGCCCTGTACCAGGGCTTTGCCCGGAATGCGGCGGCAAAATCGTGTACAGCGGTTTTGGTACCCAGAAAGTGGAGGAGGAGCTGGCCGAACTTTTGCCCGGTGCGCGGATCCTGCGCATGGATCAGGATTCGACCATGCAAAAAAACGCCCACGAAAAAATGTTGGCCCGTTTTGCCAAGCAGGAGTATGATATTCTGCTTGGCACCCAGATGGTTGCCAAGGGCTTGGATTTCGGCAATGTCACCCTGGTTGGTGTGCTGGGCATCGACTCCCTGCTTTTTGGGCAGGGGTTCCGCTCCTATGAGAATGTGTTCAGCCTGATCACTCAAGTCGTTGGCCGCGGCGGTCGGGCGGAACTGCCGGGTCGGGCATTGATTCAAACCGCCGTGCCGGATCACCCTGTGCTCCAGTTGGCCGCAGCGCAGGATTACCCCGCGTTTTACCAGCAGGAGATCATGTTCCGCAAGTTCTCGCTCTATCCGCCGTTTTGCTCATTCTGCGTGGTCAGTTTTTCCGGCGCGCAGGAGATGGAAGTATTTCAGGCTGCGCGGCGTTTTGCCGCCATTTTGGGGCAGCAGTTCGCTGCACACCCCGGCCAGCCGCTGCGTGTGCTTGGCCCCACTCCCATGAACATTGCCATGATCAGCGGGAAATACCGCTATAAACTAACATTGAAATGCCGCAACGATGCGGGGTTCCGTACCCTGATGCACGCCGCATTGGATGCTTACGCCGCCGAAAAGCTGCCCGCAAAAGCCGGGATCGCTTTGGACTTTAATTCCGACGGCGATTGAATTTTAAGGAGGATTTTTATTATGGCTCTTCGTACAATCGTAAAAGATGGTGACCCCATCCTGAAAAAGGTCTGCCGCCCCGTTACCAAATTTGATGACCGCCTTGCCACTCTGCTGGATGATATGCAGGATACCCTGGTGGACGCTGACGGTCTTGGCCTTGCCGGCCCCCAGGTTGGCATGATGCGCCGCATTTTCATCTGCCTGGATGACCGCAACCGCCCGGAAGATGCCCCCGCCGATTACAAAGATACTTTTATTGAGTTCATCAACCCCGAAATTGAATACCTGAGCGACGAAACCAATGAACTGTATGAAGGCTGCCTGTCTTTCCCCGGCCGCAACGGCGAGATCGCCCGCCCCAAATGGGTGAAGGCCCGCGCCTTTGACCGGTACGGCAACCCCTTCGAGATTGAGGCCGAGGGTATGCTGGCCCGGTGCATCTGCCATGAGTCCAACCATCTGGACGGCATCACCATCATGGACCTGGCTACCCATTTTTACGAGGACGACGAAGAGGAAGAGAACTGATGCGCATTTTGTTCATGGGAACCCCGGACATTGCCGCCCAGAGTCTGGAAGCATTGTATGCCGCCGGGCATGAGATCTGCGGCGTGTTTACCCGGGAGGACAAACCCG
>ERZ1108170.596-NODE-596-length-28457-cov-7.884480_pt1 | contig 28457 bp, 16 predicted proteins | sample MGYA00403705_ERZ1108170 | MGnify/ENA primary metagenome ERZ1108170 (study PRJEB35170, sample SAMEA104062422) | human gut metagenome | biome: human gut; feature: human-associated habitat; material: faeces | place: Denmark | collected 2012-06-15 ...
TGCCGCCGAAGGCGGCAATTCCTCGCCGGTGAACACCGGCGTTTTCCCCGCCGCCGGGCGGCGGCAATTTTATGCGTAATAGGCAATGCGCAGCAGCTCCTCCGGCGTGGTAACGCCCTCCCGCACCAGCTCCAGCCCCTTCTCCCGCAGGCTCTTCATCCCCTGATGCTCTCTCGCGTAAGCCTCGATCTCCTCAGCCTCCGCGCCGCGGCTGATCATGCGGCGGATATTGCGGTCGACGGCAACGATCTCGTGCACGGCAACGCGCCCGCGGTAGCCGGTCCCGTTGCAGTGCATGCAGCCCGCGCCGCGCCGGACGGTCCGGATGTCCCGGCCGAGCAGCGCCTGCTCCTGCGGCGTGACCGCAGCCTCCCGCGCACAGTGCGGGCACACCTTGCGCATCAGCCGCTGCGCCACCAGACCGACCAGAGAATTCGCGATCAGATAGCGGTCAACGCCCATGTCCGCCAGACGGACAACGCTGGAGACCGCATCGTTTGTGTGCAGCGTGCTCAGCACCAGATGGCCGGTGATGGCGGCGCGGACCGAGATCCCGGCGGTCTCGCCGTCGCGGGTCTCGCCGACCATGATGATGTCCGGGTCCTGACGCAGCAGCGCGCGCAGACCGGACTCGAACGTCAGCCCGGCGACCGGATTGACCTGTGTCTGGTTGATGCCCGGCACGTTCTGCTCCACCGGGTCCTCGACCGTGGAAATGTTCACCTGCCGCCGCGACAGGTACTCGAGCACCATGTACAGCGTGGTCGACTTGCCCGAGCCGGTCGGGCCGGTGAGGTAGATGATGCCGTTCGGCGAGTTCAGCATGGGCAGGAACCGGGCGTAGCTGTCGTCGTCCATGCCGAAATGCTCCGCATGATCGACATGACCGGCCGCCGCAAGAATGCGCAGCACCGCCTTTTCCCCGAACACGGTCGGCAGGAGCGAGACGCGGATGTTGACGTGCCCTTCCTGTCCCGCGCGGATGCGGAAATGACCGTCCTGCGGCAGACGGTGCTCGGCGATGTCCAGATTCGCCATAATCTTGATGCGCGCGATCAGCGGCTGATGCACGCTGCGCTCGAGCGTCACATAGTCGACGATCGTGCCGTCGATGCGCATGCGCACGCGCGTTTTCCCCTCGAACGGCTCGATATGGATGTCGCTCGCGCCCGTGCTGACCGCGCGGTCGAGCAGGCTGCTGAGCAGCTTGACGATCGGCGCTTCCGGGTCGCCGCTTTCGCTCTCCTCGATGCGCACAAGCTCCGCGCCGCTCCCGGCGAAGCCCTCGTTGGCGGTCTGCGCCGCCTGCTGTGCGCCGACCTCGGCATAATAGTAGCGGATCGCGCTCTGAAGCGGCCCCAGCTCGCTCAGGCGGATGACCACATGACAGCCGGTCAGCTGGCGCACCTCCTCGAAGGCGAAGTAGTTGAGCGGATCGTTGGTCACGATCTCGAGGCTCCCCTCCGAGGCGCGGACCGCGAGCAGGTTCTGCTTTTCCGCCAGCTCGCGCGGGATCAGGCGGACGGCGGCCAGATCGACCTGCATCTGTCCGATGCTCACGATCTCCAGTCCCAGACGGGCGGCGAGCGCCTCGAGCACATGGGTCTCGGTGATAAAGCCGAGCTCGATCAGGATCTGACCGACGCGCTTTTCGCGGTGCTCCTTCTGGTAGGCGAGCGCCTGCTCCATCTGCTCCTGCGTGATGCAGCCGCGCTCCATCAGCACCTCGCCGATGCGTAAATTGGTTTTCATGCGTCCGCCTCCCTGCCGCTGCCGCACAGATAGATCTCCAGCGTGCCGGTGATCAGGCTGGTGCTGACCGCCTGCGTGTTGTTTTCTACGTAATCATAGTCCGAAATGCTGAAATTCGTCACGCGCAGCCCCTTGCAGCTGCGCTCCACCTCGTCGAGGAAGTGCAGCCACTGGCTGACGTCGCCCTGCGCCGAGAGGGTCGCGGTGCCGATATAAACGCCGCCGTCCGTCTGCGGCGCGTCCGGCGCTTCGCCGGTCTGGTTTGCATTTTCGGCAGGCGCGGCAGAGCCGTCCTCCTGCTCCTGCACGGCGAGATAGGCGCTGACCGCGCCCGGAACGGCCTCGGTCAGCGTCAGCGACTGCGGGAACAGGCCGTTTTTGAGCGCGATACCCGTGATGATGTCGTCCATCTGGCGGGTCTCGAGATCGTCCGGATAGTACGGCTCGCCCGCGGTCTTCAGCGCCGCCTCGTTCTGCGCGATGCTGTCGTCGAGAGCCGCGCGCGCGTCGATCTGCGCCTGATATTCCTGCTGCTTTTGCAGGGCGGCCTCATATTCGCTTCCCAGCGCTTCATGCTCGGCGAGCGCCGGGCGGATGAGATGCACGCCGAATACGGCGAGGATCGCAAGACAGGCCGTCAGTCCGAGCAGCTTTTTGTCGCGTTCGGTCACAGTGAGGTTCATTCTGCGGTCTCCTTTCCCTGCAGGATGCAGTTCAGGCTGAGCACGTACATGCCGTCCTCATAGGTATAGCCGGTGTAGTCCACCTTGCGGAACAGGCCGAGGCTTTGCAGCTTGAGCACATAGCCCGGGATGTCGATGACGCTGGTGCTCTGCGCGTCGAAGCGCAGTGCGCCGGTGTCCGCGTCGTAGCCGGTCAGCGACATGCTGACCTCGGCGCCGCCCGCCGCGCCGATCCGGCTGATCAGCGCGCTGTCCACCTGCGGATAGGTGGCGAGCGCGTCGGTCAGCGCCTGCACCTGTCCGAGCGCCTGCACCAGACTGTCGTTGTACTGCTGCCGGTCCGCCGCCTCGCTGTACTGCTGGGTGACCGCCGGGTCGAGCAGCCAGTCATTGACGTCGTCCGTCCGGCGGCTCAGGCTGCTGTTCCTCCACAGCAGCACGCCCCAGATCAGCACGCACACCAGAAGGCACCCCGCCGCGGGCGTGAGAAAATGATGCAGCAGGCCGGAGCGTCCCTTTTCGCCGCGCGTCAGGCGGCGGTAGCTGCGGAGCAGATCAAGCTCTTTCTTTGCATGAATCACGCTCTGTCCCTCCTCATCGAATCAGCGCCTCGGCGCAGCCGAGCCAGTCGCTCAGCCTCTCGCCGTTCGGCAGGGTGCGGAATGCCGGGCATTCCGGCAGACGGCTCACCCGCAGGCCAAGTTCCCGGATGCCCGCGAGACAGACTTCGAAATCGTCATCCGGGCAGCCGGCGTAAAACACATCGGTCAGCGGGCTCGCCGGGCGGCCCGTCGTGTGGAACTGCATCGTGCCGGAGACGCTGCGCGTCATCTCGGTGCCGAAATCCAGCGTGCCCGGCTCACTGAACACGCGGCTGCGGCTGGAATAGCGGTACGCGCCGTTCTCCACGAGCAGCGAGAGCACGCTGCTGCCCTCGAAGCACAGGCAGACGAAGGTCATGCTTTGCAGCGACGGCATGGCGCGCAGCAGGCGGAGCCGTCCGGCCATGGGGACGGTCACGCTGCCGAGGCGCAGACCGAGCCGGTCAGCCATCGCGAGGTATCCCGCCATCGTCTCCTTCCGGCAGGCGGCGCAGAACAGCTGCTGACGGCCGTCGGCGTCCGTGCCGAGCGGCAGATAGTCCGCCGCGACCGGCTGACCGTCGTGCGCGCGCATCTCGTGCTGCACGAGCTCCTCGAGCCGCCTCTCCGGCATGCGCGGCGCGGTGACGGTGTGGGTCGTGACCGCCTCGTCCGGCAGGACGAGCGTGATGCCGCGCGTCGGCAGGTCATGCGCCTGCCAGAGTGCGCCGACCGCCCTTTCCCAGTTTTCCATGCCGCCGCCGTGCGCGGGGGCGCGGTAGAGCGCCTGCACGGAGGGCTTCGCGCCGGGTCTGCCGACCGCGGCCAGCACCTGCTCCTCCTGAAGCGCCAAAACGGTTGTATTCATTCTCATTTCTCCCCTTTTGTGAGGTTTACACGTTTCCGAGGTTATACGTTCCCCGAGCTCTCGATCGCGCTGTACGAGCCGATGATCGGAGACATGACCGCGATGATGATAAAGCCGACCACAAACGCCATCAGCACGATCAGCATCGGCTCGAGGATGGTCATCATGCGGCGGCTCGCCTGCTGCGCGTCGTACTCCATCGAGTCCGCGATGGAATCGAGCATGGAATCCAGCTGTCCGGTCTCCTCGCCGACCGCGATGCTGCTGCACAGCTTGCGCTAAAAGCCGTCCACGCTCTCGAGCGCGGCGGACAGGCTGACGCCCGAGCGCACCTGCGCGAGCACGGCGTCGAACTGCGAGACGATGTAGGCGTTGCCGATGGTGTCGCGCGCGGTCTGGAGCGCGGTGATGATCGGCAGGCCGCTCGCGTACAGGCTGCTGATGGTGCGCGCGAAGCGTGCCGTACAGATGATGCGGTTAAGGCGCCCGAACACCGGCATTGTGAGCTTTCCCCGGTCGAGCGCGAGCCGGACGGACGGCACACGCAGCACCGCGCGCAGCGCGGCTGCGAGCGCCGCAAGCCCGAGCAGCAGCAGGTACCATTTCGTCACCATGAAATCGGAAAACGCCATCAGCGCCAGCGTGACCGCCGGCAGGGAGTCCATCGTCGAGAACAGGTCGCTGAACTGCGGCAGGACGAAGGTGACGATGACGATGACGACGGCGACCGAGAGGACGGCGAGGATCATCGGGTACATGAGCGCGGATTTGACCTGCTGATTCATCTGATGCGCCTTTTCATAGTGGACGGCGAGCCGCTCCGCGACCCGGTCGAGCCTGCCGCTGCCCTCGCCCGCGCGGACCATGCCGAGCATGAGCGCCGGGAACACCTGCTGCGCCTCGAGCGCGTCGGACAGGCTCGAGCCCTTGCGCACCTCGCTCAGCACGCTCTCGTACACGCGGCGCAGACCGGCGCTGATGCCCTCGTCCTGGGAAATGATCGTGAGCGCGCGCACCAGACTGACGCCCGAGGCGAGCAGCGTGGAAAGCTGGCGGCACAGGTCGCTGAGCTCCTGCGGACGGAGCGTGCGCGGGCGGCGGTCTGCGCCGCGGCCGGTGACGCGCTGCGGGTACAGTCCCTGCTCGAGCAGCTGCGCGTACAGCGCGTCATAGTCCGTCGCCTCCATCGTGCCGCGGACGGTCCTTCCGTCGATATCCTTTGCCGTGTAGCGGAACAGCGTGTGTCCGCCGGACGGACGGCGGTTGTCGGATGCAGCCATGCTGACCCTCCTTTTCATTGATTACAGTAAGCCGATATACCAGTCTGCGAGGCGCTCCCCGAAGAACATCGCGGCGGCGATGCCGATGCACAGGAACGGCCCGAAGGCGAGGCGGGTCTTTCGATCCGCCTTTTTCGCGGCGAGCAGCAGCGCGCCGAAGCCGCCCCCGAGCAGGATGCCGAGAAAGGCGGCGACGACCGTCAGTCTCGCGCCGAGGAAAAAGCCCGCGCCGAACATCAGCTTGATGTCGCCGCCGCCGAAGCCGCCCGGGACAACGAGCGCGAGGAGCAGCATGGGCAGGCTGACGATCACGCAGCCGAGCAGCCGCGATTTTATCCCCGGACCGGGGAAAACGAACTGCGCCGCCGCGCCGCAGACCAGCAGCAGCGCCGGGAAGCGGTCATAGATCTCGAGCGTGTCGATGTCCATGAACGCCACGACCGTTAAAATGCCGAGCACGGCAAACGAGAGCGCCGCCCGCGCGGTCTCGCCGCCGAAGGCGGCGCAGCAGGCGCAAACGCCGCCGCCGCCGAGCACCTCGAGCCAGAAATCCCTCGCGGGGATGCGCGCGCCGCAGCCGCGGCAGCGGCCGCCCTGCACGAGAAAGCTCAGACACGGGACGAGCTCGGCGGCCGACAGCGTGCGCCCGCACGCGGGGCAGTGACTGCGTCCCTTGACCACGCTCTCTCCGCGCGGCAGACGCCAGATCACAACGCCGAGAAAGCTGAATATGCTCGCGCCGAGCGCGAAGCGCAGCAGCCATAATACCGCGCAGGCGATGTAAAGCATTGTTTTTCCTCCTCGCTGGGGTCGGTATGGATCGGTTTTTTTACAGAAATGTGCCATGCCGCAGGCGAAGCGGATGCACCGTTACAGCGCTCCGCCGATGCAGCGGCAGGGGTGGGGTTACTTACCCTTTGTCGTCGAGCAGGTATACTGATTATTTTCGTAGGTACAGGTCTTTTTGTCCGAGGTATAAGTCAGAGTACTAACTGCATGCTTGTCGTTAAAGGTAACTTTGCTTACAGTATCAGCATCAATCTCAGCCAGTTCCTTAAATTCATCCTTCTGAGTGTCGGTCAGAGTAGCCCAATCCATGTCTTTATTGTTTGCTGCGTAGAAGTCACTGTTCATTGTCTGAACAGCCATTACTGCCATACGAGTTTCAGCAATAACCTTCTTTTCCTTCGCCTTATTGATATACCCAGTCAGCGCCGGGATCAGCAGAGCTGCCAGGATCGCCAGGATGACCAGGACTACGATCAGCTCTACCAGCGTAAAGCCGCCCTTCTTGCTGCGGCGCTTCTGCTGCAGCGCGATCATTTTTTCCATCATGATCTTGTTCCTCCAAATTTCGTTTTTGTTTTTCTATCTCTGTAAACCGCGGCGGTGCTCCGCGGGATTACACTTCTTTTTTTTTATGCCGCCGGACGCTGCTGCGCCGTGACGCCGGTTTTGACCGGGATGTCGTACCGCAGGTCGATGAGGAGCGAGTCCGAAAAGACCGCGTCGGTCATATCCGCGTCGCGGAAGATGGTCACGGTGGCGGTGACGGTGCGGCCGGACTCGTCGAGCTCGAAGTACAGACCGGCGCGGAGACCCATGTAAAAGCCCTTTGCATAGGTCTGCGCGAGCGCGCGCGCGCACGGCGTGCCGTCCGCGTTTTTGCTGTAGAAAACGCCGGTGCTGTTGTCGTAATAGCGCTCGAGGAGATACCCCTTTTCGACCGCCGCCTCGGTGCCTGCGGCGCGGGAGCCGACCATGATCGCGGTCTCCGCGCAGCCGTCCGCCGTGAGCAGCTCGACGGCGTTCGCTGTGCCGAACTCGACCGCAGAGCCGCGGCTGCTGCCGGTTTGGTCCGTGATGTCCGCGCCGTTTTCGTAGCATTTGATGTACTCCGTGGCGGTCTCGACCCGGCTGCGCACGGTCTCGAGCAGGTCGTCCGCGATCAGCTCGGCGCTGTTCAGCTCCTGCGTGCGGCGCGAGATCTCGGCCGCCGGGCGCAGGGACGCGCTGAACACGGCGATGACCAGACAGAGCAGTCCGGCGCTGACGACCAGCTCGACCAGCGTCATGCCCTCCCGGCCGCGCAGGACAGAGCGAATGCGTTTCATGCGGTCACTCTCCCTTCGCGAACCGGCAGAAGGGGACGGTCTTGCCGGACGGGGTGCGGGCGGTCACGGTCTGCTTTCTGACCCGGACGCGGAAGGCGTTCAGGCCGGTCTCCGTGCCGTCCGGGGTCGCCGCCCGGAAATCATAGGCCGCATCGTCGTCGCCGGCGGGCGTTCCCGCCCGCACCTCTCTCTGGAGAACGACCGCGTCCTCCCGGAGCTGCTCCGATTTGCGCTGTGCGTTCGAGGCGAAGCCGACCGCGCCGTTCAGCGCGCCGAGCAGCAGCATGAACACCACCGTCGAGACCAGGATCTCGACCATGGATTCTCCCCGGCGGTCACGCAGCACCTGTATCAGTTTTTTCATTCGGCGGCACCTCCGGCGGGTTTGTTGACGGGCTCGTATTTCTTGTAGGTGGTGTAGCCGGGGTCATAGCGGTAGCTGATGAAAACATCCTCGGTCTGTCCGTTCTCGTCTGTCTTCGGCTCGAGCCGGTCCTTGATGCTGTGACTCCGGCTGAAATGCGGACTGACCCAGTACACCGGCGTGATGCTGCCGCTCTCGCCCTCCCAGGTGTAGATCGGCTGAAAGCCGTCCCGGCGGTAATACTCGGTCGTGTAGGTGAAGCTGTCCGCGCCCTTTTCCACCCGGACGCTGACCGAAAGCTGATAGCGGATGAAGGTCTGCGCCGCAATCTCGGCGGTCTGCCGGTCCTTTTCCGCATAGGGGAAACGGCCGGTCCGGTCCGCCGGGTTCTGCTCGCTGTCCGTATTCTGCTTTCGGAGCATGACGGTCACTTTTCCGTAATCGTCGTCCTCGTCCCCGGCGCTGTAATAGTAGGTGGTGTGCTCCGGGTCGTCCGCGTCGTAAGCATCGAGGTTTTCCAGCACGCTGTTGGCGTACTGATAGAACGTCCTGGAGCCGTCCGCGGTCTGCGGCCATTTATCGTCCGCGCCGCCGAGGTCGGTGCGCTCGGTGTTGTACGCCGTCAGCTCGCTGTCGAGTACCTGCGCGAAGGACTGCGCGAGCTGATAGCAGCGCTCGCGTCCGATCTTGCGGTTCGCCCGCGAGAGCAGCATGGACGAGGAATAGACGATGCTGAGCGACAGTCCGATCAGGACGGCGACCGCGCAGAGCGCGATGACGAGCGAAACGCCGCTCCGCCGTCCGCGCCGCAGCGCGTCCCAGCCCTGCCGTATCCGGTTCATGTCTGCCGCCTCCTTTGTGTCATGAAAATTCGCGTTCGGCAGCGTCGGACGCTGCATAGCGTGTGCTTGTGCTGTCCGCGGTGACAGATACCTGACGGATCTGCACATCGCTGAGCGACAGCGTCTGATTGTCGTGTGTCGTCATCGAGAAGAGGTTGGGCAGCTTGAGCGTGATTACGCCGTCCTCCGCCCGCAGCATGGTATTCAGCTGACAGCTGTAATAGCGGATGCTGCCGCCGGTCAGGCTGTAGCGGCCCGTGACCGTGCTTCCCGGCTTTACATTGTACCAGCCGCCGCTCTCCGCCGCCGGAGTTTGTCCGGCGACCGTGATCTTCGGCTGTCCGCCGCTCATGTCGACGGAAACGAGCGTAGAGGTCTGCGCCTGATCGGTCAGCGTGATCGTGTACCGGTCGGCGTTTTCCACCTCGCGCCACGAGAGCGTGGTCAGAAGGGCGGTCCAGTCCGCCTGATAGATCATCAGGTTCGCCTGACCGTAGGTGACGCGCACGGTCTCGTTCACGTTCGCGAGCGATGCCGCCGGCGTGTCCAGACGGACGCGGGGGAGGGTGACGGTATCGCCCTCGACCCATGCCGAGCTGACCTGTCCCGCCGACTGGGAGATACGGGTCTCGAAGCGGATGCTGCGGCCCGCGTATTTCGTGTCCAGACCGGACAGCGCGCAGACATAGCTGCCGCCGCTCTCGCGCATCGCGGAGACCGGATACGTGCCGAGCTCGCGGTGGTTTTCGTCATAGATCACCGCCCGGAGCAGGCAGGTGCTGCCGCCCGGCGGCATGCTCGCCGCGTCCTGCGGCGTGACAGTGACGGTCAGGCCGCCGTTTCGGAAATCGGACGCCGCGACCGGGTCGGACGAGGCATCTCCCAGCCAGCTGTACGCCCATTTGACGCGCGGCGCGGACAGACGCTCGGGCACGGTCATCGTATAGACGATGCCGTTCGGGCTGTTCGCGTAGCCGGTATCGTCCGCCTCCGCCACGAGATAGAGGTCGACGGTCTTTCCGGCGTACTGCTCGAGGCTGCGCTTGACCGAATAGCTGCCGCCGCCGGCGGGCACGAGATCGCCAAGCGGCTCGGCCTGTCCGCCCTTCGGCTGCACATAGATCCGGTAGCCCGCGCAGCCGGTCTCGCTCCCGGACGCGCGCCAGCTGATGTCGTATACCAGCTCGTTGGTATCCGGGTTGGATACCGACGGCTGACCCGGACGGGGGAGACGCTGCTTAACAAGACAGGTCTGAGACGCGCTCAGACCGACCTCGCCGTAGGCCTGCCCCAGACGGGTGACGGTCAGCTCGACCGCGGCGTACTGCCAGTCGTCCGCGCTGACGGTGAACTCCTTTGCGGCGCTGTCCGTGTAGACCTCGCCCAGCGGGATGCCGACCCTTGCGCGGTCGGCGGTGATGCCCGTGAGACGGACGCTGTAGCGCGCATCTGCGGCGCCCTGACCGGGCTGCGTCCACGAGAACCGGTAGCTGATGCTGCCGGACGCGCTGCGGCTGAGCTCGGGCGCGTTCAGCACCGGCGCGGCGAGCGGCGTGATTTGCAGCGCGGTGTATGCGATGTAATCGGCGAAATCCTTCGGGAAACCGAGGACATGGCTGTAGATCGTGCGGTCGGGCTGCTGTTCGCCGGAGACGCTGTACGTGCGCAGGGTAACGGCGGCGTCGCCGCTCTGCCGGGTCTCGCCATAGGTGATGACCGGGCCGAGACCGGAGGCCGCATACCACGCGCGCACGCGGCGGTTTTGGACGGTATCCGCGAAATACTGCACCGGCAGGTCGCGGAAGTTCGCCGTGACCGTGCTGCCCGCCGAGGTCAGCACATCCTCATGCGCGAAAACGTATTCCTGTCCGCCGACCGTGCCGAGCAGCTCGATGCGGTAGACCGGCGGGGTCTCCATCGTGGTTTCCCGGACGGTCAGCGCCGCCGTGATGGTGAAATCCGCCGCCGTGCTGCCCGAATACGACGCGGTCAGGCTGCTGATGCTGCCGTCCGGCCGGTACGCCGGCGTGTCGATCGGGATGGTCCGGGTCACAGACGCCGGCTGGATGCCGTTCGTGACATCCGCCGACGCGGTCACGATCAGCTCCTGCAGGCCGCCGCCGCGGATCTCGGCCGCCGGGCGGCTCTTGTCGAGCGTCACGGTCTGCGAGCCGAGGCGGCAGACGACCTTCCAGCCGCCAAACGGCGCATAATCGGCAAGGTTGTTCAGCGAGAGCCGGTAGACCGCCGAATCCTTCCAGCCGTTCGACCGGGACGCATTTTCGTGTTCGGTCAGACGGATGCTGATGTCCGGCGTCGGCAGGACCGAGACGTCGACCGTCTGCGCCTGCTTCCACGCGGAGGGCGCGGTGTCCTCGAACAGGCTGACCGCGCGGACGGAAAGCGTGATGCTCTGTCCTGCGGTGTCGTTCTCCAGACCGGCAGGCAGCTGGAACGTGCCCTCTGTCGTGCCCGCGCCGTAAGCCTGCGTGCCGTTAAGCTCGGGGTCCCACAGACCCTGCCCCTTGCACTTCGGGATAAAGCGCAGACCGGACAGCACCTCTCTGCCGTCGACCGAAACCCGTCCTTCGTAGTACAGCGGACGGTCGTCGTCCGTGATCGAGACCTCGAAGCCGCCCTCGCTGTTCTGGCGCAGCGAAACGTCGAAGGAGCCGTCGAGCGCGCCGTCCGTCCTGCCGTGCTCGAAGTCGCGGTAGGCGGTGCGGGCATAGGCGTCCATGCCGCTCGCCCCGCCGTTTCGGGTCTTGACCGCCTGCTGGAGCGTCGAACCGCCGTGGTTAAACACATACGGCTCATACGAGTACGGCATATCATAGATAACGCGGCCGACGATCTTCCCGGAGGAGGTCTCGGTCATGATGCCGTGCCCGTCGATCGAGGTATTGGACGGGGTCATGTTGTAGTACATACCGTGCGCGGTCGTCGCGAACGAGTCGACCGGCCCCAGGGTCGGCCCCGCCACAGCGGCGAACAGCCGCTGATCGAACAGGCCGTAGCCGAGCATACGCGAATACGCGCGGCGGGATTCGCTGCGTGCGTAGCCGGACGCGATGCCGCCCGAGGCATACTGGTTGGTGATGCCCCAGGCATCGTCAAAGTAGTAGTTGTTTCCGGTCTTTTCCGCGCTCAGCGTATCCGAGCCGCCGCTGTGCATAAAGACGATCTCGCGGTCCTTTTGGCCGGGCGTGACCGAAAAGCAGTTCTGGATATAGGTATCCGTCGCGGGTTGCGTCCGGCCGTAGGCATAGCGGTCGCCGAAGATGCCGGCGGTGAAGTTGTAGCCACTGAGCGTCTGCGCATAGTTGCGGCAGCGGTCGATGTTCAGCGTGATGTTCTCGGTCGCATTGGTGATGAGCTGCTGTGCCCGGCTGTTGACCGTGATATTCGCCACGCCGTCCGCCGAGAAAAAGCCGACGATGCCGGAGGCCATGGAGCCGGAATAGATCTCGACGCCCGGGCCGTTGACGCAGTCCGCGACATTGATCGTGAACGCCTGACTCTTTCCGGCGTCGGCGGCGTAGGCCGTAACATTGCCGAGGATGCCGCCGCTGTCGTTCGCGCAGTCGTTAACGCTCCGTCCGTTCCGTCCGTACAGACTGCCGTGGTTCTGGCAGCTGAGGATGTTGAAGTCCTGACCGGAGGAGGCGTGATACAGCTGCGCCACGATGCCGCCCGACGCGCCTACCCAGTTCGCCTTGAAGGTGGTCTGGAGATTGCCGTAGTTGTAGCAGCGCTCAAGCGTGCCGCCGTTGTTCGTCCACTGGCCGATGATGCCGCCCGAGTAGTGCGACAGGCAGCCGTAGACCGTTCCGTAGTTGATGCAGCCCTCGATCAGCCAGTCGGCCGTCGTGCGGTTGGTCTGGGTGCCGATGATGCCGCCGGCGAAACGGTTGGTGTTGGCGCTTCGGAGCTGACGGCCGACGAACGCCCGGTTGAGCAGGAAGGTGAGGTCTTTTTCGCTCTCGTTCATGCCGATGATGCCGCCGGTGCCGACGCTGATGCTGTCCGAACGGTTGACGAGCAGCCAGTTTCCGCTGACGCAGCGCTCGAGCGCGCCGGACGGCGCATTGCAGCCCGCGATGCCGCCGAGACTGCCGTTGCCCGTGACGATGATCTGCATGGTGCGTCCCTGCGCGACCGGTTTGCCGCTCGAAGCATAGGTCAGCTCCTCGATGTCCGCGCCGTCCTCCCATTTGACCCAGCTGCTGTCCGCCGACAGGCTTTTCGCGTTCGCGAGCAGCTCGCTCACCTCGCGGACATTCGCCATCAGGGTCTCGGTGCTCTTATCGCCGGACAGGGCGACCGTGCCCTTGTTATAGCCGGTTACGCCGCCGACCATGCCGTTTTTGACCGTGATCGAGCCGGTTCTGGTATTGTCTATGTAGCACTGCTCGATGATGCCGGACGTATCGTTCTTGCCCGCGATGCCGCCGATGTGCGTGGACAGGCGCTCCTTGTCGGAGGCCGAGCTGGTGGCGGTCGCGGTGTACACGCCGTCCGCCGTCAGCGTCAGCGCGGAGACCGTGTTTCCGCTCAGCAGACCGCCGTTGACGCCGGCGATGCCGCCGTAGCAGTTCGCCGCGGCGCTTTTTCCCTCGGTGATCGCGCCCGAATAGGTGCAGTTTTCCACCTTGCCTGCCGCCGTGCCGTCGGACGAGGGCGCGCAGTTCTGACCGACCACGCCGCCGAGGTACTGATAGCGGGAAAAGCCCGCGAAATCCGAGGTGACGCGGACAGAGCGGACCGTGCCGCCCGGCCGGTTGATGCCGACCGCGCCGCCGACCTGCAAAGCACTCGCGGAAACGTCGTATTCCGGCTGCTGCGCGACCTCGGCGTCCGCGACCGTGCCGCTGTTGTCGCCGACGAGCGCGCCGAGCAGAAAGGCGCTGCCGGAGATCGTGACCCGGCCGCCGATTTCCGCGCCGCTGACCGTGCCGCCCTTGTGGTTGACCGCACAGACCGCGCCCGCCGCCGTCCGGCTGCGCGTGGTGAGCGTTACCGCCGCGCCGCCGCTGCCGACCGCGCAGTTCTCGATGCGGCCGAGGTTTTCGCCCGCGATGCCGCCGGCGTAGCCGTCGCTGCTGGCGACGCTGCCGTCGCCGTAACAGTTCTCGACCTTGCTCTCCCCGCTGCTGATGCCGACGATGCCGCCCGCCGCGCCCGTGTTCGCCGTGACCCGACCGAGGTTTTTCGCGAAGCACAGACGAGCCGCCGCGCCCTCCTGCGCACCGGCGATGCCGCCTGCGAGACCGGACTCGGCGCGGACCTCCGCCGCCTGACTGGTCAGACAGCTGCCGCTCACGCCGCCGAGCGTGCCGCGGTTGATGCCGGCGATGCCACCGACCTTGCTGCCGCCGCGCACGGTCAGTTCGCTGTCCGCGGCGATGACGTCGCCCTGTGCGCTGTCGTCCGCCGCGCGGAGCGTGCCGTCCGCGGTATTCACGCCGATCACGCCGCCGACGCCGCTTCCGGAGCCGGTGACGCGCCGCGCGCCCGCCTTCGCGCCCGAGAGCACGATCTCGCCGCCGTTTTCGCCCGCGATGCCGCCGACGCGGCCTGTGCCGCTGACGTTCGCGCTGCCGGTGCAGTTCTGCACCTGTCCGCCGCTGAGGTTGAAGCCGACGATGCCGCCGACCGCAGTGCGACCGGTGACGGTGCAGTTTTTCCCGGCCGTGCAGTTTTCGAGCGTGCCGACGTTCAGACCCGCGATGCCGCCGATATAATCCTGCGTTGCGCTGCCCATGCTGCCGGACAGCGTGCAGTCCGTAATGAGACCCTCGTTCAGACCGACCACGCCGCCCATGGCGTCCAGACCGTTCATCGTGCCCCTGCTGGCGCAGCGGTCGATCACATGGTTTTCACCATTGACGCCGACGATGCCGCCGACGATGGAAACGCGGAGCGTATCCGCGCCCGGCTCATCGGACAGCGCCTGCGCCGCGTCCTCATGGCCCTGCGTCCGCAGATAGGCCGCGAGATTGACACCGGTTTTCAGCCTGCTGTCCGGGAATACGCCGTCCGCCGGACGGTCGAAGCCGCCTGCGTTCAGGCAGCCGACCACCTGCATCTTGCTCTGCGGCTCGCCGCAGCCGACGATGCCGCCCGCATACGCATACGCGCGGATGGTCATATTGCTCGAAACCACAGACAGCCTGCCTGCACTGTTGCCGTCCGCCGTGATGGTGACGGTGTGCGGATTGGTGGAGGCCGTCACGGCGCCCGGGACATTGTCCCCGTTCTCCGCGATGCCCGGCAGGAGAGCGTACAGCGCTCTGTCCGCCCGGTCCTTTTCCGTATAAGTGCGCTGGTAGCCGATCAGACCGCCGCAGAACGCCTCTGCGGTGACCGAGCCGAGGCTGTTGTCGACACGGAGTGAGCCGACCGTGATGTCCGTGTCCGGATCGACCACGTTCGCGCCGATCGCGCCGCCGACATAGTACCGCCCCTGCACGCTGGCCGGTTTGACGGTCAGCGTCTGCCCGAGGAGCGCCGTCGAGGCGTTCAGACCGGCAAGCCCACCGGCGCAGTCGCCGGAGGCGAAAACGCTGCCGCCGATCAGGGTATAATCGACGTCGATCGTGCCGTCTGTATCGTTATAGCCGACCAGACCGCCGACGTAGTCCCTGCCGACCACGATGCCCGCTACGCTGCGCGTGGAGACGGCGCTTTTTTTGTTAAAGACGATGCTGCCGCCGTTGTAGCCGGTCAGGCCGCCCGCATAGCTGCCGGTCGCGCCCCAGCCGGTGACGCGCCGATAGACCGCGCCGTCGGTGTCGGACACGTAGCTCGCGCAGTTCACGATGGCCGCGCTTTTCTCGTTCGCGCCGCAGATGCCGCCGATATACGCCTGATAGCCTGCCGCAACGCCGGTATTGACGCAGTTTTCGATGACAGAGCCGCCGCTGTTGCGGCCGATGATGCCGCCGACATAGGAGTTGCCGATGACGCAGGCGGCGTTCGCGGTGACGCGGGCCGTGCCGTCAGACAGCAGCAGCCTGTTCGCGCCCTCGTTCGCGCCGCCGACGATGCCGCCGACGTATTCGCTTCCGAGCACATAGCCGTCCGCCCCGGTGGAGCAGCGGTACAGCACGCTGCCGTTGCTGTAGCCGACAATGCCGCCGACATATCTGCCGCGCAGCCTGCTCCGGTCGGCCTGCGTATACTCGTAGTCCGCCGCACGGCCTGCCCGGCTGGTGCAGCCGCCGAGCGAGGCATGATAAGCGTAACCGACGATGCCGCCGATGTAGCGTCCTGCGAGCGAGGTCTTGTCCGCGTCCGCGCTGCTGAGGACCAGACCCTCGTTCGTGCAGTCGCGCAGATCCTGACGGGTCGGCTGGCCGCTGCCCGCAAGATAGCCTGCGATACCGCCGGCCGAGCGGTTGCCCGTGACAGAAGCGCGGCTCGTGAGGTTTTTGACGGCCGTGCCGGACACCGTAAGGCTGCCCGCGATGCCGCCGATGCCGCGCGCCTCGCCGGAGACCGGCAGCGTGCCGGTCACAGCGCCCGAGGCGGACAGGCCGGTTGTCGTTCCGTTCCCTTCGATGACGCCCGCGACGCCGCCGATGCCCTCGGCATTCGCCGCCGTCAGCGCCGCACGCACCCTCGCGTCCTCGCCGTCCACGCTGTCGCCCTCGAGAGAGCCGCGGCTGTAGCCGCAGACCGCGCCGACGCCCTTGAGCGTGGACGAGGAGACGTCCACCTGCGGAGAGAGCAGGCGCAGACCGCGTATCGTGCCGGAATTTTTCTGAAACAGACCGAGATACGCCGCGTGCGCGTCGATCGAGGTATCATCCAGCCGGAGGCTGCTGACGGCGTTCCCGCCGGTGAACACGGCGGCGATGCGGTTCAGCAGACCGCCCGCGCCGTTCAGCGTCTGACCGGTTTTCAGCTCCGGGATGCTCGGAAAGCCGATGTCCGTGCCGGAGGAGACCGTGAGCGCGCCGTGTGCGGCTGTGCCGTAGACCCTTACGCTGTCGCTCGTCCAGTCGAGCGAACGCGCGGCAACGGAAAATTCAGCCGCCTTATTCATGTAACGGATGTTGGACAGATGGCGGAAGGCCTTGACCTCGCATTCGGTGCCGTCGGCGCTCGTGCCGTCTCCGAAGAGCGTATTGGCGCGGTTCGAGTCGATGACGTCGCTCTTCTGGTACATCTCGCCGCTGTCGTATGCCGCGTTCGGGTCGGGGAAAGCCTGCACGGTCGCGTAGACCTCCGCCGGTGCGGCGAGTTTGCCGCCGAAGCGCGTGATGCTGGTGCTGCTGCTCTGGCGGAAGGCCGCCTCGTCCTCGGCCGAAAGCTCGTCGAGCCTGCTGTACAGCTGCGCGTTCATCATGCCGTCCAGCACCAGAGAAGCACGCCCGGCGGTCTGGTCGTATTCGATCGGGAAGGTATAGTTTTTCTTCGTGCCGTCCTCGGCCGTGACCTCGAGCGGCTGCGCGCCGGTTTTGAGGGCGCTGCCCGGGACGCGGATGGTCAGCAGCTGCTCCTTGTCCGCGCTGCTGTACAGCTTCACCTCATAATATACGTTCGCCCTGTTCTGCGCTCTGACGCTGCTCGACCAGCCCAGCGAGAGCGTTTCGCCGTTGACCAGATTGATCGAGGTGATCTTGAGCTTCGCCGCGTCCAGATTGACGACGTTCACCGCGTCCTGCACCGAGTAATAGCCAAGACGCTCCGCGCGTCGGAGGTCGTAGCTGGCGCGGCTGTCCATGTCCAGCCATTCGCCGGACAGCTCCGCCGGCTGGCTGAGCGCGTTCGAGCCGTAGTACAGTCCCTTGCAGCTCGTGCCGTAAAAGACCGAGTAGACATGACCGCTCTCCACGTCGATCTCGATGCAGATCGCGGCGTTCAGCAGACTTTTGTCGTAGGTATCCTGCGAAAGCAGCTCGTCGACGAGACTGCCGTCGCCCGACAGCTCGCCCGAGGCATACTCGTCCGCATCCAGACGGATGCCGTAGATGCGGCCGCTGAGCTTTTTCTGCTCCCCGTCCGCCTCGTCGAACGACCGGTTGAGCACGCCCTCGTCCTTCACCCGTCTGCAAAACGACTCCCATTCGCCGCCGGTGCGGCAGTACGTCAGCGCGGATTCCGCGGACAGATACATGGTCTTTGCGCAGGACTCGTTCCTGCGGAACTGCGACAGGTGGATATACCCGAGCAGGTTCGGGACAGCGATGGCGAACAGGATGCTCAGAATGACCAGCGTAACAGCCAGCTCTACCAGGGTAAAGCCGCCTTTTCCGCGCCGCTTCCCGTCCTTTTTCATTATTTTTGCGGGATTTACCGTTTTCTGCACCGCAGCGCGCAAAAAAGCCGCCGGAGCGGACTTCGGCAGCCTTTCTGCAATTTAACGGGTTCTTTACGGCGGGGGGAGAGCGAGACGGCCGAAAAACCGCCTGCTATACCTTATTATATATAGGGCGTCTCTGCCCGCTGTGCCGCGCTCATTCCTCCTCCGCCAGACGGCGCCGCTTCCTCTCGCGGATGAGCGTAGACTTGCTGATGCCGGTGAGCTTGACGACCTGCGCGTAGGAATGGTCCGCGAGCAGCGCCATCGCGTGGTCGAGCTGCTCGGCATCGAATTTGGGCGGACGGCCCTCACGGAAATTCGGGTCAGTGGCGCGCGCGACCGCCTTGCCCTCCTGTGTGCGCTGGACGATCATGTCGCGCTCGAACTGCGCGAACGACAGCAGCACGTTGCGCAGCAGCGTGTTGACCGAGTCGTTGGACAGGATGCCGAGATTCAATACGTTGATGGTCACGCCCTCGTCGATCATCTCGGTGATGAGGCCGGACGCCTGCGACACCGACCGCGCGAGGCGGTCGAGCTTGGTGACGATGAGCACATCGCCGCGCCGCAGCTGCGCGCGCAGCCTGTCGAATTCCGGGCGCTCGATCTTCGTGCCGGTGAAGGTGTCCGTGTAAATTTTTTCTGCGCCCGCCGCCGTCAGCGCCGCCTGCTGCGCGTCCAGACTGTTGCCGTCGCGCGCCTGCGTCTTGGTCGAGACTCTCGCGTAGCCGAATGTCATGTAAATTCCCCCGTTTTCCCGGTTTTGACACCGCGAGTTTTGAATATAGGTTTTGATACCTCTATTATAACTTATGACGCCGAGTTTTGCAACCGGTGGCAATACTTTAAGGTTTTGAAACAGACTCACATCATATCGAGCAATTACACGCAGATATTTTTATACCGCCTCCAGCAGCGCAGCTTGTAATGCAGAATTATATGCTGGAACGGCGTGGTGCCGCGGAGCGATAGGATTGAGAAAGAGCAGTCACTGTAGTGGTGGCTGCTTTTGCTGTATTGAAGACTGCATGAAAATATGCTATGATAAAATTGGCAGATTAGGATTTAGAGGATGTGAATGAGCAGCATGAAGCAAACAAAAGAAGGAGTTAATTCGAAAAAACTCCTTAGTCTGAAGAATACAGGCAGTATCTTTGTGATTGCGGGGCTTTTGATGATTTTTGTAATAGCGTTGTACACATTTATTCTGCAAAGCTCTTACACTAAGACCGCCCTTGAAACAGAAATCACACGTGACACAGCGAGTGCAGATGCAGTACACAAACTTGTGAATGGAAGAATCGGCAAAGAAGATTTTGATCAAATCAAAGATCAATCTGATGAAAAGAAGCAATTATATAAGGATATTTCTTCATATTTCAATGAAATCAGAACACTGAATTCTACTCGATATGTTTACACCGCTACAAAAAATGAAGAAGGAAAACTCGTTTATGTGGTAGACGGTTTGGATCCGGATGCGGATGATGTAAGACACCCTGGAGATTATATTGAGGAAGAAATGGTTCCGTATATTGATAGGGCTATTTCTGGGGAGAATGTGTACTCTCAGGATATCATTGATACAACATGGGGTCCGATTTTTACGGCTTGCTATCCTGTAAGAGCAAATCATGATGGGACAGGAGAAATCATTGGCGCATTTTGCATTGAAATGGATATGCAATCAGCTTATGGAATGGTTGAAAAGACGAATCATATTTCCATCATCTGCGGTTTAGTCGCAGGAGCTGTATTGCTTTTAATTTGTCTATATACCTATTATGTTTACCAGAAAAGCAAGGCAGAAGAGCAAAAACAAAAACAATTATTAATGACCGCCGCTGAGGAAGCAGATGCTGCCAACAAAGCAAAATCTGCGTTTTTGCTTAGTATTAGCCATGACATCAGAACGCCGATGAATGCCATTATTGGATTTACAAACATTGCGCTTCACCAGAACACGGTTTCAGATATTCATGATAGCTTGGAGAAAGTTCAAAAAAGTTCGAATCATCTTCTCTCTTTGTTGAATGACGTTCTGGATTTTACTCGCATTGAAAGTGGAAAAGTTACTATTTCGCCCGAGCCAGTGGACATTACTCAATTGACAGATAACGTCCAGGCGATTATGAATGGACTTCTTTATAACCGAGATCTTAAGTTTGAAGTACATCGAGAAAGCCCAAAGAACCCATATGTCCTTGCGGATGTTACGCGTATTCGAGAAGTTCTAGTGAATCTTCTTGGCAATGCTGTGAAATTCACAAAGGACGGTGGAAAGATTACTTTGGATATCAGCAATTACCCCGGAACGGATGAGAAACATATCATAATTCGTTATGTTGTTCAAGATAATGGTATTGGCATGAGTGAAGAGTTCCAGAAAGAATTATTCAAGCCGTTTTCACAAGAAGATGATGCTAATGCCAGAACCCAATATAAGGGAACCGGTCTTGGCATGGCCATCACAAAAAAACATATAGATATGATGGGCGGTTCAATTGCTGTTGAGAGCAAAAAAGGTGTAGGTACTACATTCACTGTGGAGATTCCACTGGAGTTGACAGAACAAGTTATTCAATCAAAACAAAAACAACCTCCACATAGAGATTTGACAGGTGTTCATGTTCTTATGGCAGAGGATAATGATCTAAATGCTGAACTTGCTACGATAATGCTAGAAGATGCCGGTATGACAGTAACACGCGCATCAGATGGAAAAGAAGTCGTGAATTTGTTTAAAAATCATCCACGAGACACATACGATCTTATTTTGATGGATATTATGATGCCAAACATGGATGGACACCAGGCAGCAAAAGCCATTCGAGCCTTGGGTATAGAGCGGTCCGATGCAGTTACGATTCCAATTATAGCTTTGTCTGCAAATGCTTTTATAGATGATATTCAGGAATCCCTGGATTCAGGCATGAATGACCATATTTCCAAGCCGATTAACATGGAAGAAGTAACTGATACAATCACTAAATACATTAAATAACAAAAGATGCAATAACGTCGAACTCAGCATTATGTATGAGGGACGACTCCCAGAATAACAGAATCTGTATACATGATGAGAAGGACGTTTTTGACGTCTGCTCTTGACATGCCAGAAATCATGTCGTATATATTATAGTAAGAGCTGGAAGCTCCAATTTAGCGCTTCCAGCTCAATCATTATCATAGAAGATTATCATTTACAGACTTTTCTTCATAGTCTCCATCATCCCTTTTGGAAAATCTTTATGCTATATCAACTCTTGTAGACCAACATTCAAGACCAGAAAATTTTTATAATGTAAAATATGTTATAGCTTTTTTCTTAAAATACCATTTCACTTCCATGTTGTGTATCAATTTTCGTAAATTGCCATCTGTAAACTTATTCTTTCAACAATTTTTCTCATCCTTATTCCCTGAGATAAACTAAAACTCGTAATATATCCTCTCAGTATATACATCGAGCTTCTTGACAATTCAATATGTATATCCTGATTTAGGATCTCCTCCCATAAATCGAGAAAACTATCGATAATTTGATCCGGCTTTTCTTTATTTACAATATACGCAAAATACACCATAACACGTAGCAGATCGTTTTCCTCATCTAATCCTTCTTTTTCCTTTTTACAATGTTCTATTATCCATTCTTTTATTAATGATAAATATGTTTGTAAATCTTTGCCCTCAAAAAAATACATCTTTTCGCAAATACTTGCAATTTCACTACCACCTGCGTGTTGTACATCAGTTGAGCTAAAATATTCAGTTATCTCTTCTTCTATCCCATCTCTTTCTTCTTGCGAGAGTACATTGTTCTTAAAATTATCAAGGAATCCATTGCTATCATTTAACTGTAACAACCAATCGTACAATTCCTGTAAAGTATACTTTATTCTCTCACTTTCTTTTGATTGAGTAATTTGTGTTAATACAATATCTGCAAAATAATTTGCAACAACAAAAGAATCTTTTTCTGCAAAATTCGCATAGGTCTCACTCTTTCTAAGACAATTGTATATAAAAATAATCAATTGCCGAAATATATTAATGATCGTTTTATCTCTATTTTGCTGCCATTGATTTGCCCTTGTAAATACATCATCATCTGAATTATTCGCCAGTACATTCTCATATAATTCAGTGCTATTTGGAAATAAATCTTCTATGGAAAACATCTTAATTTTATTTTCCAACATATAACGAGTGATATATACAGTATAATCTTCTCTCGATTTGATTTCTGAAACAATCTTATCTGTTGTCTCTTCCCAATTATCACGATTTAGACATATCTGATATTTTTTCATATCTGAATCTGTAATATAATCGCTTAGAGCAAGTAATCCCTTTGTTCTCAATAAAGTATCTTGGCTGCATAACATTGCTTTATCAATTCTAAAGTAATGTATTCTCTTATTTTTAGTATTATCAATGTATTCAAGCTTAAATCCTTGATGAAACAATTCATTTACAATTAAGGTTATTGTATAATTTTTCTTTGTTATTTCATCAGTTCTTATTACACTACAATTAATTCCGTGTTTCATTGCATCCTCAAGCCATTGATTAAAATCTTTTAGTGTAATAAATTCTTTTTCTCCTAAATAGACATAATTATCCTCAAATCTATCTATTATTTGTGCTATTGATGCGTTTTTCCTGATCAATTCTCTATAGTATTCCGGCATATCATCTGTTCCAGATAAAACTAACATTCCAATCCCAATATCATTATAAGGACTATCTTTTTCATGTCTATCTACTTCGCATATAATATCAGCCAACGATTGTATCACCCTATCTTCTAAGCCATTTTTCCATTGACTGTTTTTACTAAACCAGTTAAATAGCCAGCTATAATATTGTTTTCTATATAAATTTCCCGGAATTTCGCTAAAACCTAAAAACAACATATTAGAAAGCTCTAATTCATAATACTTTTGATTATTACTGCCAACGCTCTCGTTCATAACTGATCGATATGAAAAAACAGAATAATTAGCTAATAACCAGTCTGACACCTGACATTTCCATAACTCGCTTCGTTCAGTACACCACACATATTTCATGAGCTTAATTAATTCTCTTTGCAGGTTATTCATGTATCCGACAGATTCCGGCAATAAACCCTGATGTAAAATTTCATCATTTAATTTACTTTCTGATGCCGTAATATAAACCAAATAATCACACATTATAGAAAGTTCTTCCGGGATCTCCTGACTAACCTCCTTTCCATCAGACACTTGTTCTAATAACAATTTTACATATTCAAATGGTGGAACAATATACGCGTATCCTTCACTAAACATTTGTGTAATGATATTAATGTACTTCTCATCCGAAATAACACCCTGCTTATGCAACATCTCTACAATATCAACAACAGAGTAGATTAAACAATCACCAAAATTACTGTAACTACCTGCCCATCTATCATCGCAAACAAGTATATGCTTATTTAAGGATGCATGGTGAAGTAAATCCATAAAATCATTAGTAAGTATCCCCTTCTTCCTTTTATTATCATTTTCATAAAAGCCGTAGTAACCAATATTTCCGGATTCTTTATAATCTTTAATATCATTTTTTAAAGCTTCTAAAAAAACATAAGCCTCCCTCGCAACCTCTACTTGCTCCATTTCATTTTCTATATTATAAAAAATATTACTATTTGTATAAACATTACATTTTTGTGAAATAATTGACACTCCATCCATTTCGAATATTTCACGCAAGAAATTCTCATCAACTAAAATAGGTAATTTTCCATCATAGTCAACAAGTTTATCAATTAATTCACTTTCTTTCCTTGTTTTTCTGTCCCCTCTGTATTTATTTTTAAATTCGCTATTAATATCTCCTCTTTTTTCTAAAATGGTCAATAATTCATAAGTCGAAATAACACTATTTCGCATTTCGTCTGTTATTTTATATGACTCTTCTAATAAGTCAGATATAAAATTATCAGAGACCAAAACCAAATTATTACTTTTTGCCAGCTCATAAGATGCAATATCCACTATGTTAATTCCGGTTTCATACCATTTTTTCAAATCATTTTGCGAAGGTAATTCAATATAATTAAGCGTTCTTCTTTTCCATACATCCACCATTTTTTTCTTTGCATCTAACATATCCGGTTGGTTCGGAAAACATTTATTTTGTTCTGAAGCGATAATATTGCTAATATTCCCAGATATAATTATTTTGTTCCAACACGATTTAATGTCATCTAATATATCAAAGTGCTTCATATGGATTAACGAAGAGAAATCAACCGTTATTGCTTGTCCCATTGTTTTCTTTATTTTCTCAACCGATGCTCTATGTCCCCCATATGTTGTTAATAACAGTTGCTTTCTTATTGAACTATCAACATTGCTGCTCCACAGCTGATGGCAATACAATGTATAACTAGCCTTCCCCGATTGATCAAAGAATAAGTGATATGGAAATTTACACTTCATGTACATTTCATATCGTTTTTTAGTTTCTTCCTCAGCTTTATCGATTAATTCCTTAGCTTCTTTAAAAGTCAATGTTTTAAAGCAATCCACTTTATCTAAAGACTGTAGTTTGACTAATAATTCAGATGCACTGTCACTCTTTCCGATTGAATAAAGAAGATTCATGGCCCACATCATTACATTAGGATCGTTATCCGATTGCATCAACGCTTTTTTTACATATTTCTCACACTCGGCCGTACTACTTCTTTTAGTGTATTCCGCATACATCTGATACACCTGAACATTTCTTATACCCTTTTTTATTCCATCTCTCAAAGTATAAATTGCCTCTTGTTCCTGAACATTCAAATAATAACACTCCGCCAGCAAAAACAGTACTTGGGGAGACACTTCTTTACTCCATAAATCTTCACCTTTTTCTATCGCTTCATTATATTTTCCCAAAATTTTAAGAGCTTGAATTTCATAGAATAAAACCTCTTTTGTAAGACATTCTTCCTGACCGGAATTTCTAATCTCGCATACCTTATTCAAGCACTCTTCCTGTCTATTTTGTAATGCAAGACATCTTACTATTTTTATGTTTGCAATAGGATTATTAAATTTTTCCAACCAATTGTTACAATAATATTCGGCATTCTTCCAATCCCTGTTCTTTTCATAACAACTAATCAGATTTATCAGATCTATTTCCTGCTCTGTTTCCTGATATAATGCCAATGCATAATCTATAAGCTTTTCATTTTCTCCAAGAGCCTCTAAAATCATTCCTTTAATTCGCTGTTTTGCAGTTAAATCAATGTCGAAGTCATCTAAACTATCCTGTATCTGATTCAACTGTTTCGGATCACTGCAACAACGTACTGCCAAATCAAACCAATGACTCATCATATGCATCTCTTCAAATTTAAAACGATACTCTTTTAGCTTTTTATATGCAGATTCATAGTCATTTTGGTTCATGAACAGATACACACAAGAAATCATTGAACCTATATTGTTTCCCTTTTTTTGTACAATCTTTGTCGGATCAAAATCTTTTCCAAGTGGTATTTCTTTTCCTGTAGCACAAAAATAAATAACTGCCTGACACTCATATGGTTCTAACTCCATTAGTTTAAAAGCAATTTTATAACCTTCTTCTCTATATTCATCGGATATTGAAAGCGTATTGAGCCATACAACTAAAATCTGTTTCTGTAACTCCATGTTTTCTGCCTTTTCAGCAAGATCATATGCTTTTTGATATAAAGACACCATTTCATTTAATTTTTGCTTCGATTCATTATTTAGCAAAAGCATTGAATTAACATATAAGGAAGGCAGCACACTATCACCATATATCATATTCGATGGAAGCAGTTCCCAATACATAATCACACCTTCCATCATAATATGGAGTGGTATATCCTTAGTTTCTTTATTTGCCTTCTCCATATACTGACGCGCCAATGCATAATCCCCATCTAATATACCTATTAAGGACATCAAATAGTAGGTTCCATCATTAGCCAAATCCTTTTTGTTTTCAAAAACTTCATATGCATCTTCAATCTCCCTATTATATACGCATAGCTGTATGTATGTATTTAATATAGATGTGCTATCAATAGGATAAAGCACTTTCTTGACTTCAACGACATTTCCCTCCAAGAAGAGTTTCTTAGCATTATAATTTCTGCAATCATAATCAGGCGTAATTTCAAGAGCTTTCTTGATATATTTTTGTGCATTACTACTATCTTCATAATCATCAATATACCAGCATGCCTGTAAATAATATAAACGTGATAGTATTTTTGATGGTTTACTTTTACTCCCCCGCACCATCGTTGTCAGATTTCGTAATTCATCCCAGGCTTTTTTTATATTGCCCTTATTCTTAATTGAGCAAATACTCTTTAACTGACTTTCAATTGATTTTTCATAATCTTCAATAGCACTATCTAATTCACAGTAACTCGCTGCATAATTTTCCTTGTAATTATTTTTCTGTTCGTTATAAAAACAATTACCTTCATGATACGACTTTGGTTGCTGCAGCTTGTTTATTTCATCTTGCATTTCTGCATACTTTATCGATGAATACAAAATTCCAGCATTATCAAGCAGCTTTTGTATTCTTTTAATACTAACCATTTTCACATCAACAGCTTTTTGATTATTACCTATCGATTCTATTCCCTGCTCAATCAGTATTCCTACCACCTTGTTTCTATAAAATACAGGGCTTCCGGACATTCCTGCAACATTTTCTAATCGAATTTTCGGGTCGAATACTAATGTTACATCACCATCATCTATTACATTTTCATTCAAATAGTCTATTATAAATATTCCAATAGGATACCCCTCATGCCCCTTTACGTGAGGATATCCATACGTTATAAGCTCTTCTCTACTGTTAATGTGATCTTCACAACAAGATATACCCAATGGTTCAGTTGGAATTTCATTATCTATTCTTAGAACTGATACAGGATAATCTTCTTCATATGGCACAATAGATGCCTTTATATTTATTTCATCCTGACCCGGAATATTTTTAAAAGCAAGGATTATATCCTCTCCATTTTCAATTGCATCTGTAACACAATGTGTCATTGTCAGTGCTAACGTATTGCTAACCAGAAATGCTGTACCTTGTTCTTTTCCACAAATAAGCATTGCTACAGCAGCTTTTAAATAATCCATTTCAATTCACCTTCTACAGATATATTTTCTGCCCTTCCCCTAAATAAACGAACTCTATATCATTCATTCCGTAAATTTTCTTTTCGAAATCTGCAACTTTATCAATTTTGTAATTGAAATATATTCTCTTAACATACTCTGTTCTCTTACATGCTATCTTTGCCAATGTTTCTATGTCGGGATGATCATACTTTTCTGAGCTTGTTGAAACCACATATGTATCTGACTCTATATATTCAATGAATTTATTACTAATATTATTTACAGATCCATGATGAGGTAATTTTACTAATGAAAACGCTCTGTCTTCCGGTGATAAATACTCTAGAATACCATCAGCTATATTATCCGCTACAAACAAGAGCTTTCTATTTTTGTATTTAATTATTATTGAAATAGAGGATCTATTTGTAACAGAATTATCTATACTCACCGGTTCTCCTGATATTTCTTCAATAGTCTTCTCCTGTGTATTTTGATTCGAATAACTTATCTTTTCATAATTTCCTTTTGCATCTGTTGTCATGCAGCGGCAATAGTATTCAAAAGCGTCATCAAATATCTTATCTTCCGAAAATACAAATGAATATTTCGATTTTTTCAAGTCTCTCTTCCACTTATTGCCAAGTCTCTCCAAATCAGAAATGTTAGGTTTTAATACAGTTACAAAACACTCTTTCCCCAATTGATAATATATTCCATTATTTATGACGGCCTGTTCATCAAATTGTTCATTCCAATGATAACCACCTTGAAATATTAGCCCTGCAAGTGTTGTTCCCTGTATCGCACTAATTGCACTATTATTACCGGAGCTATAATTCAAAGAAACTTCTCCATTATAAATAATCTTATCTAATATATTTTTTTCGGCTTTTCCTAAGACCTGTTTTTTCTTAATCTGTAAGTGCCTGTAACTATTATGCCATATATTATCAATTCTAATGATTTTAGGATTTGTATTTGTGCCATTTTCCTTAAGAAGCTCAATTATTCCACCTATATGATCATTATCAATATGTGTAACAATTAATAAATCAATTTTCTTTCCTTCGTTTCTTAATTGATTCAAACGAGCTCTTAAATAATTCCTATATGTCTCAGTAGTCCCACCATCTATGAGTATATGTATATCTTCTTTTACAGCTTTGATTAATATACAATCCCCCTCATTGGCTGGTAGTACCTCTATTTCTATTCCACTTTTCTTATGCATATATATTCCCCTAAAATAACACATCCCCCTGATTCCATCTCTACAAGTGGACTATCTTCAGATAATTTTATTATAACATGAAGAGTATTGAAAAAGAAGATGAAATACCAGCATTTTCACCATATTGCACTTTCATCACTACCACTAATTCTTCTTAATTCTTCTTAACTCTTCATAGCTTATATACGATATAATTTTATCAATTTATTTTAAAACGCCAAACAAAGGAGAACATCATGGAAAACTTACAAACACTTACTGAAAACTATTT
>ERZ1108170.598-NODE-598-length-28454-cov-7.525723_pt1 | contig 28454 bp, 21 predicted proteins | sample MGYA00403705_ERZ1108170 | MGnify/ENA primary metagenome ERZ1108170 (study PRJEB35170, sample SAMEA104062422) | human gut metagenome | biome: human gut; feature: human-associated habitat; material: faeces | place: Denmark | collected 2012-06-15 ...
TTGATACGAGCAATCCATAACTGACGGAACTGTCTCTTTCTCTCTTTACGTCCAGCGTATGAGCTTGTAAGTGCTCTCATAACTGACTGCTTTGCTACTCTATACTGCTTAGATCTAGCGCCTCTATAACCCTTTGCTAACTTTAATGTTCTGTTATGTCTTTTCTTAGCGCCTAAACCGCCTTTAACTCTTGCCATTTGTTGATTCCTCCTTAACTAATACTACCGATTACATGTATGGTAAAATCTTCTTCATATTCTTAACATTTGTCTCATCTGTCATTGTTGCTTTTCTGAGATTTCTCTTTGTCTTTGTTGTTTTCTTAGTTAAGATATGTCTCTTGTAGGCTTTATTTCTTTTTAACTTTCCTGTTCCTGTAACTTTGAAACGTTTTGCAGCTGCTCTGCTTGTTTTCATTTTTGGCATGATAGATTCCTCCTTAAAATAATTATTTCTTTTCTGCCAACACCATGCTGATACTTCTTCCTTCAACCTTTGGTGCTTTTTCCACTACTGCTGTGTCAGATAAGCTTTCTGCGAAATCATCAAGAATGTGTTTGCTTGCATTCATATGAGCCATTTCACGTCCGCGGAATCTCAAAGTGATCTTCACTTTATCTCCCTTGGATAAAAACTTCTTTGCAGCGTTCATTTTGGTATTCAGATCATTTAAATCAATATTCGGTGACAAGCGAATCTCTTTCAGCTCAACCACTTTCTGTTTCTTTTTGGCTTCTTTTTCTTTTCTTGCCAGTTCATAACGATACTTACCGTAATCGATAATCTTGCAGACAGGTGGTTTTGCAGTTGGAGCGATTTTAACTAAGTCAAGTTCTGCTTCCTCAGCAAGCTTCATAGCTTCTCTCGCTGACATAATGCCAAGCTGTTCTCCGTTTTCTCCGATCAGACGAATTTCTTTGTCTCTGATCTGTTCATTAATCATTAACTCGCTAATGGTATTGCACCTCCAAAATAATTTTTCATGCTTCCACATAAAAAAAGTGGATAGGCAGACTATCCACAATCAATCAAATACGCATATGCGACGTTTGAGGTATTAAACCATGAGACACTGTAAATTTGTGCTCCGGTGAGAGTGGATACTCTACTTTGTTTTCAACAACTCTGATAATATAACATACACACACTCATTTCGTCAAGTATATTTTTTGCATTTTATAAATTTTCTTGAATGAAATTTTATAAATTTAGCATCAGTATTTGCATTTTGTGTTGCCATTTAGTACACTCTTCTTATATACATTATAAAAAATTTTTTTCTAAATTACAAGCACCATGAAAGGTATTGCCAAGCTTATAAAAACGTAAATTTATGAGCAGTTTGGCAAGTGCCTGATTATAAAGAAGAAAGGCATAAACTATGGATCACAGAATTGTCGACTTACACGTACATTCCACCGAATCAGACGGAACTCTCACACCCGAAGATCTGGTGGCTGAGGCAAAGAAAGTCGGGCTGGCGGCATTTGCACTGACAGACCATGACACCTGCCAGGGTGTGTGCAAAGCAATGCCCCTCGCTGCTTCTGCCGGAATCGAACTGATACCGGGCATTGAACTCTCCACCGATTATCACGGAAAAGAAGTCCATATCGTAGGGTTATATATTGATATGGAAAATGAGCAGCTTCTGAAAAAGACAGCCGAATACCGGAAATGCCGCAGTGAGCGCAATGCACTTATGGTGGAGGCACTCCAGAAGGAAGGGCTTTCCATTACGATGGAAGAACTGGTGGCTGAAAATCCGGACTGCGTCATTACACGCGCCAACATTGCACGTTTCCTGTATGAACATGGCCAGATCAAGAGTGTCCGCGAAGCCTTTGACCGCTATATCGGCGACCACTGCAAATGCTATGTCGGCAGATTGAAAGTCGCTTCCACCGATGCCGTGCGTCTCATCAAAGAAGCCGGAGGTACTGCCATTTTAGCTCACCCTCTGCTCTACGGTCTGAGTAACACCAATCTCCAGAAAATGATCGACGAGCTGAAACCGGCGGGACTTGACGGGTTAGAAGCAATCTACTCCACCTACACCACCGGAGAAGAACAGCAGATGAAACGTCTTGCAAGGGAAAACGGACTGCTTATCAGCGGCGGCTCTGATTTCCACGGCTCAAACAAACCGGATATCGCTCTTGGCAGAGGACGGGGACATCTGTATATTCCTTACTCTGTTTTAGAAACGATAAAAGCCGGCAGATAAAAAAAGGAAGCTTACATATCAACGGTAAGCTTCTCTTTTTTTATAAAATAAACTTCTCGATCACTTCCGCGATTGCATCATGATTATTATCATTTTCCGTAACATAATCAGCGGCTTTCTTGATATCATCGATCCCGTTCTTCATAGCAATGCCAATATGTGCGGATTGGATCATCGGAATGTCGTTCTGCTCATCTCCAATCGCAACCGTGCTGGTATGTGGAATATTTAACAATTTCACCAGATACTGTGCGCCGGTTCCTTTGTCCGTGTCGACCGGACAATACTCCAGATACTCTTTACAGGAGAAAAAGGAGTTGCATTTTCCTTTCGCCCAGACAGCATTTGCTTTCTGGAAACGTTTTAATTTTTCATCATCCTCCAGATGGATCAGAATGACTTTCTGAGGTTCCGAATCCAGACAATCCGAAATTCTTCTTGTGAGTTTGTAGGTCATATGAGAACGCTCAACATAATAATCCAGTTCTTTTGTGTGCCGTTTTGTCACAATGTCCACGGTATTGTAGGTCTGCGCATAGATGCCGGCTTTATACGCCCGGTCAAAAATCTCCTGCGCAACCTCGATTGGAAGTGCACTTTTATAAAGCACACGGTCTGCCGCACAGTCATAGATCACTGCCCCGTTAAAGGCGATCATATAGCATCCCGGACTGGTCAGTCCAAGATCCTTTGCAACAATCCTGCCCGACTCTACCGGTCTTCCGGTTGCAAGAACAAAATAGTGTCCACGCTCTAACATTTTCTGTATTGCAGCCCGGTTCTTTTCAGAAATCGACTTATCATCACACAATAATGTATGATCCAGATCTGCAAATAAAATTTTATTATTCATAGCCATCCTCCCTCACACAATAACTGCTCTTTCCGTACTGCTATTTATTCTACAGGTTCTGCCGGGATAAACACTCTTCCCTGATATCCATGAGATGGTTTTGAAACATTTTCCATTGCCTCCCTGCAGAAAACATCCTGAGATGACAACGCAATCTTTCCGCGTCTGTCTACCTTCTCGTAATTGCCGTCAGCATGCAGCACATGTGCCTTTAAAGTGTCTGCCAGTTCCACATCCAGAATATGTCTGACACGTTTTTTCAGTTCATCATCTAATACCGGGAATAAAATCTCCACTCGTCTGTCTAAGTTACGCGGCATCCAGTCGGCACTTCCCATGTAAAGTTCTTCTTCTCCATCATTGAAGAAATAGAAGATCCGGCTGTGCTCCAGGAAATTTCCAACGATCGAACGGACTTCAATATTCTCGCTCACCCCTGAGATCCCGACTTTTAAGCAGCAGATTCCACGGACGATCAGCTGGATCTTAACGCCTGCTGCAGACGCTTCATAAAGGGATTCAATGATTCCCGGATCACAGAGCGAATTCATTTTTGCAATGATCTTTGCAGGTTTTCCCTCTTTTGCATGCTTCGTCTCACGGCGGATCAGCTTTGTGAACTTCGTGCGAAGCCAGATCGGTGCAACCGCAAGTTCATTCCACGACAATGGTTCGGAGTAGCCGGACAACATATTGAATACGGCAGTTGCATCCTCTCCGATCGCACCGTCACAGGTAAAAATACCACAGTCTGTATATAACTTTGCTGTGGAGTCGTTGTAGTTACCGGTTCCAAGGTGCACATAACGACGGATACCATCTTCCTCCCTCCGGACAACCAGCGCTATTTTGCTGTGGGTTTTCAGTCCAACCAGACCATAGATAACATGGCAGCCAGCCTGCTCTAATTTTTTTGCCCAGACAATGTTATTTTCCTCATCAAACCGGGCCTTTAACTCCACTAAAACAGAAACCTGCTTGCCGTTTTCAGCCGCCTGTGCCAATGAAGCAATAATTGGTGAATTGCCGCTGACACGGTAAAGCGTCTGTTTGATGGCAAGTACATCCGGATCCACAGATGCCTGACGTATAAAATCAACCACCGGATCAAACGTCTGGTATGGATGATGCAAAAGGATATCTCCTTTTCGGATCTCATCAAAAATATTTTCCCCCGGTACGATCTCCGGCACGCGCTGTGGCGTGTAAGGCTCATTCCGCAGATCGTCACAGCCTTCTAATCCATACATTTTCATCAGGAATGTGAAATCAATTGGTCCGTTGATCTGGAAAATATCCTGTTCTGCCACTTTTAATTCATCTTTTAAGAAGTTTAACAGCTTTTTGTCAATACCGTCCTCCACTTCCAGACGGATCACCTCGCCCCACTGACGCATTTTTAACTGTTTCTGAATCTCTTTTAACAGGTCAGCCGCCTCATCTTCATCGATCGACAGGTCGGCATTCCGCATGACACGGTAAGGATATGCACAGAGTACATCGTAGTTTAAAAACAATTTATCAATATTCCGCTCAATGACCTGCTCCAATAAAATGAAGGTCTTTTCATTTCCATCTTCCGAAGGGATATGTACCAGGCGTGGCAACACGCTTGGAACCTGGACGGTTGCAAATTCAATTTCCTCTTTTTCTGCTTTTCCTTTTTTCTTGGAAAGAAGTGCTGCAATGTTCAATGTCTTGTTCCGAATCAGTGGAAATGGTCTTGAGGCATCCACCGCCATCGGGGTGAGTACCGGATATACATTGTCTTCAAAATAGCGGTCCACAAATGCAGCCTGCGCCTCACTCAGATCTTCGAATGCATCCATCACAACGATCCCATGCTGGTGCATAAGCGGCACAAGAGAACGGTTATAGGTATTGTACTGAAGCGTGACAAGCTCTCTCGTGCGCTCATTGATCTTCTCTAACTGTTCCGATGCCGTCATTCCGGCAATATCTTTTTTCTTATAATTGGCGTGTACCATATCCTTCAGGGATGCGACACGCACCATGAAAAATTCGTCCAGATTTGACGAAGTGATACTGACAAACTTTAATCGTTCCAGAAGCGGAATGGATTTATCTCTCGCCTCGTTTAATACACGGTGATTAAATTTCAGCCAGCTCAATTCCCTGTTTTCATAATATTCCGGTTTTTTAAAATCCTGTTCTTTCTCCATAAGATAAACCTAGCCTTTCCATTGGTTGACTGTCAGCCGTAGACTCTCTTCTCTTTGATCACCGGCTTTATGCTGAATACATTTTCAAAATATGACGTTTTGGCATCAAACAGTGCTTTTTCCAAAGCAATATCATCCATTGTCTCAATTGTGATCACAAGCTCTCTTCCCTTGACCGCCGCCTTCACATTCTTAAACTTCTGCTTGTGGCTCCGGTCCATTGCATTGGATACACGAAGGATTGCAGAAAGTTTTGCAACGGTCAGATAACTGTCATGATCCAGTTTATCTGCGAGATCTTCATAGTCAGGAAGCGGCCATGTATTATATAATACTGTGTTTGCAATGATCTCACGCTCTTTGTGTGTCAGTCCGATAATCTCGGAAGCCATAATAATGTCATAGGAGCAGGACGGACCGTTGGCAAAACTGATATATTTTCCGCAGTCATGTAAAATGGCAGCCACCTGCAAAAGCAGCCGTTCTCTTCTGCCAAGTCCATGTACTTTTTTCATCGTATCAAAAATAAGGGTTGCCATCTGCGTCAGTGCATCAATATGTGGGGTGTAACTCATGTAACGCTCGGAAAGATTTCTTGCGGCAGATAAGACATCCGCCTCAAAATCATGTTCCACCCGGATCATATTATTCTTCTGTGCATAGTGGAATGCGATACCATCGCTAACATTCGTTCCCGGTGCCCAGAGACTCTCTGCGCCGATGCTCTCTGCCATGCATTTAAAGATCATCATATATGGAATGACAAGCGCATCACTCTCATTCGAAAGGTTCAATTCCTCTGAGATTTCCTCTAATGTCTTCTCATCCAGCTTTCTGATGTACTTTAAGAACTTTGCTGCCTCTATGGTATTATCTTCCTTGTTTTTTTCTACTTTTCTGCTGATCTCTGATATATAATCACCGATGATGATCAGGTATTTGATCTTCGTCTCCTGAAGATACATAGCTTTAAAAACTTCAAGTTCCTTGTCAACAAGTTCTTCTACCTGAAGTTCATACTGTGCCAGATTATTACTTTTTCTTGCAAGCTGCTCCCGCATACGCATGGTGCCGAGTGCCAGATGCTGTGTTGTGACTACTTTTCCCTTTGAGAATACCGTGATCTGCATACCGCCGCCTCCGGCATCCACAACTGCTGCACCTTTCTGGATCATACGCTCAAAATCTTCCCGCATGGCAACCGATTTATAACTGATAAAGCGATGCTCAGAGTTACTTAAAACTTTTACGAGAAGTCCTGTCCGGATGCGGATCTGGTCTAAGATAAAAAGCTCATTTTCAGCGTTTCTCAAGGCTGCGGCAGCATATGCTTCGTAGCTGTCCACCCGGTAGCCGTCCATGATCTTTTTGTACTCGGCAAGCGTATCACACAGCGCCTCCACAAGTTCATATCCGATACTTCCCTTGGAATATGCATCTCTTCCGAGCTCGATCCTGCTCCGGATATAATCGATGTCACGGATTTTCTTCTTTCCTGAAATCTCAAATATTTTAATACTTACTTCATAAGAACCGATATAAATTGCTGCGAATGTATGGATCACCAGATGTCTGCCTCCTCATTTCTTTTGTATATCTCTATTATACCAATTTTTTATTCTTTTCCAAGTAAATAGTTGATAAATTGCTGCGCTGTCCTGCCGGATAATCCGCCGTGGGAAAGCTCCCATTTATTGGCCTCAGCAAGCAAAGTGTCCTCATCCATGGAAACCTGATATTTTTCTGCAAGTACTTTGACAATATTCTGGAATTCCTTCTTATTCGGTGCGCCAAAGTAGATGGAAACACCAAATCTTGCATACAGGGATAATTTTTCCTGTACAGTATCGGAAGTATGCATATCCTCACGCACTTCCTCTTTATCCGAAAATGTTTCACGGATCAGGTGGCGTCTGTTGGAGGTTGCATAGATCAGTACGTTGTCCGGTTTTTTCTCAAGACCGCCCTCGATCACTGCCTTCAGATATTTATATTCGATCTCAAACTCTTCAAAAGAGAGATCGTCCATGTAAATAATGAACTTGTAATTGCGGTTTTTGATCTGTGCGATGACATCATTCAGATCACAGAACTGGTGCTTGTACACTTCGATCAGACGTAAGCCTCTGTCATAGTACTGGTTTGCAATGGCTTTGATACTGGTGGATTTTCCGGTTCCGGCATCCCCATATAACAGACAGTTATTTGCCTGCTTTCCGCTGACAAATGCTTCTGTATTGTCGATGAGTTTCTGTTTTGCAAGCTCATAGCCGACCAGATCGTCTAATTTCACATGGGCAATATTTGTGATCGGCACGATCTCCACCTCTTCCTTTTCCCTGTGCTGAATGCGGAATGCCTTGTGAAGTCCGAGTTTACCAACGCCAAAATCTTTATAAAATGCCGTCACTGCATCTTTAAATCCGGACACATCTGTGGAAGCTTCCAGCTTTAACTTCAACTCATTGATGCGCTCCTTGATCCTCTTGTTAAAAATCTTTCCGCTTCCTGTCATGCTCTGGTAATCGGTGATAGCATCGATACAGTCCATCTCAAAATAAGAGGCAAGCTTTCCAAAATCGAAATCAAACAGCGATTTGATGATTTCAAAGTCATGCAATACGATCTGATTGATGGATCCCTCCACTTCTCCGCGGATCTCACAGGCTTTACTGTAAGCATTCTCATTATTTACAAGAATAAATGCCAGAAAACTGTGCCACAGGTTTCCCTCAAATCCATGACTCACTGCCAGCTCCATTAGCTGGTTCAAACTCTCATACAAAAGAGACTCCACGTCCTCTTTGTTATAATATTCATTTTCATAATTCTTCATGATCCAGGTCATGTTATAAAATAAGTTACCATTTTCAAAATCTTTATATAAAATCAAATTCTTTGGACTTTTCATCAGTTTATTCATTCCCTTCTGCACTCACATAATTGCCAAGTATTTTCAAACGGATTGTCTCTTCTGTCAGCCCCCGCAACGCATTCTGTACGGCTGCATCATTGAGGTTTCCCTCAATGTCAACAAAGAAGCGGTACTCCCACGCTTTTCCCTGCACCGGTCTGGACTCGATCTTGTTCATGTTGATTCCGTTGTAGATAAAATGGGACAGCTTATGGTACAGCGAACCGCTCTCATGCGGAACTTCAAAAGAGATACTGATCTTATTGGCTCTCGATTCAAAAATCTTCTTGTTTGCCACAATGATAAACTTTGTATAATTATTTTTATTGTTCTGGATTGCCTCATCCAGCACTTTCAAACCGTAAATATCCGCGGTCAGGGTGCTTGCGATCGCTGCCTTGTTCTTTTTTCCATCTTCTTTGATCTTCTGGGCGGACATCGCCGTATTTTTCAGACTGTGCTTTTCCCAGTCTCTGTGGCTCTCAAGGTATTTCGAGCACTGCATCAGCGCCTGTGGGTGGGAATAAATGTCGGTGATATCGTCCATGTCTGCTTCCGGCAGGCCCAAAAGTGCATGGTCGATACGGATGATCTGCTCGCCCACGATATAATTATTGTATTCCACCATAAGATCATAGTTCTCGGAAACGATTCCGGCGGATGAATTCTCAATTGGGAATACAGCGTAATCGGCCTCCCCGTTTTGGATGGCTTCCATCGCATCCCGCCACGTATCCACATGATAACTGTCTGCATTCTCCCCGAAATACTCATTCAGCGCAAGCTGTGAATATGCGCCTTCCGTTCCCTGAAATACGATTTTAGCATTTTTGTAATTCAGATGATCTACTTCTTTAAAATCGGTTTTTTCCGTCTGGCCATGTTCTGTCAGTAGCTGATACTGACGCTTCCGGCTCATGGACATGATCTGCTCGAACAGTTCACGGATACCATGTTTTAAAAATGGCGTAGTTCCTTTTCTGCTCAATGTTTCCAACTTGGAAACCTCACGCTGCTTGTCAAATACTTTCTTTCCCACAGCAATTTTATATTCAGCAACTTCCTCTGAAATTGCCATTCTGCGTTCATACAGATCTACGATCTGACTGTCGATCTGATCGATCTCATCTCTTAGTTCCAATAAATCTCTCATAAAAAATCCAAGCCTTTCCATTTATTATTTATAATATATTACATTCACAGTTTGCTTGCAAGAGAACACTTGCGTCATGGTATACAGAAATGCTATACTTTTTATAGATAAAGATTATAAATCAAAGAGGTGATTTACTTATGAAAAAAATCTGGAAATGGCTGCTTTTTGTGTTGGTGATCCTTCTTGCTGCCGGGTGTGTTTTCCTCTACCGGTACATAAACCGCATTCGGTATAATGACGGTTATGTCAACGGCAACACTGCGGGAAATCTGTATAACGAAGGATATTTCTGTGAAAAAGATGGTATTGTCTACTTTGCCAACCCTGCCGACAACTACTGTCTGTACTCCATGAACCCGGACGGCACAAACATCAAAAAGTTAGAGGATCAGAGTGTCAGCTACATCAACGTGGATGACCACTACATTTATTACTGTAAACTTAAGGGAAAAAGCGCTGATTCGTTTTCCTTCCTCCCGGTCAATACCAACAGCTTATGCCGGCTGGACATTGACGGAAAAGGAAAACCTGAAATTTTAGATGATGATCCGTGTATGTATGCTTCCCTGGTTGGAAATTATCTGTACTATCTGCATTATGATACCACTGATGCAACCACGCTGTACAAAGTCAAAATTGATGGCAAGGAAAAAGAGCAGGTAGAAAAACAGTCCTACTTTACCGCAAGTACCGATGGACAATATATTTATTATAACGGACTGACAGACAATCATAATATCTATGAGATGGACACTTCCAATGACCACGCAAAAGTCATCTATGAGGGGAACTGCTGGATGCCGGTGAAAGACGGAAACAATCTTTATTTTATGGACTGTGAAAACGATTACCGCATTGCCAAAGTCGATCTGACAAATGGTGAAAAAACGCTGGTCACGGACTGCCGTGTCGACTGCTATAATGTCACAGGCGATAAAATCTTTTTTCAGAAAAATGATAAGACAAATCCGGCCATCTGTTGTATTAATACAGATGGAAGCAATTATCAGGAATTAAAAGAAGGCAACTACACTGCCATTAATGTAACTTCCACTTATGTCTATTTTAAAGATTTTACGACCAAAACCCCTTATTATACATCTGTTGCTGCCCCGGGCAATGTACAGATTTTCAATCCGTAAGCAGGCGTTGTTACAATGCAATTTTTTACAAAAAAAGAAACGTCAGGAAACTTCATTTTTTCCTGGCGTTTCTTTATCCCGCAAAACAAATATTTATGCAAAATCAAATAACGACAACTGATTGGACTCCGGCATATCGCCCAGCAGTCCAAGATCTGCCATAAGATCAATGGTAGATTTCGTCACCTTGGTTCTCTGGCGGAAATCATCTTTGGATAAGAATTTTCCGTCTTTTGCTGCCTCCGCAACCGCAATTGCAGCATTGTCACCCATACCTTCAATGGTATTTAACGCCGGCATAAGCTTTCCGTCGATGATCTGGAAACGGTCCGGCAATGCACGGTAAATATCAATTGGCGTAAAATCAAAACCTCTCGCATACATCTCCTGCACGATCCGCATATCACGGTAGACATCCTGCTCTTTTTTGGAAAGAGAGTCTTTTCTTCTTGTGTAATCCTTATAAAAATATTCCAGACGCTCTTTTCCCTGACACATGATCTCATAGTTGAAACCGGTCGCACGAATGGAAAAATATGCTGCATAATAGGCGAGTGGATAAAAAACTTTACAGTATGCAATACGCCACGCCATCATAACGTAGGCAGCCGCATGTGCTTTCGGGAACATATACTTGATCTTTAAACACGAATCAATATACCATTCCGGTACATTATGTGCCCGCATCTCTTCCTTCCATTCTTCCTTTAATCCCTTACCTTTTCGAACAGACTCCATAATGGTAAAGGACTGCTCACTGTCAAGTCCCATACTGATCAGATAAATCATAATATCATCACGGGTACAGATTGCAGTAGAAATCGTTGCAATCCCCTGCTCAATTAAAGTCTGTGCATTTCCCAACCACACATCCGTACCATGCGAAAGTCCTGAAATTCGGATCAGATCCGAAAATTCGGTCGGTTTCGCATCAATAACCATCTGCATCGCAAAATCTGTTCCAAACTCCGGGATTCCTAAACATCCCAGGGGAATACCGTTGATGTCTTCCGGTTCTACTCCCAATGCAGAGGTATTCATAAACAGCGACATGACTGTCTGATCGTCCAAAGGGATCGTCTGTGGATCAAGTCCTGTCAAGTCCTGTAACATACGGATCATGGTCGGATCATCGTGTCCGAGAATGTCCAGTTTTAATAAGTTATGGTCGATGGAATGGTAATCAAAATGAGTCGTAACCGTTGCAGTCGTCATATCGTTTGCCGGATGCTGTACCGGAGTAAACGTATTAATCTCCTCGCCCACCGGAAGAACAACGATACCTCCCGGATGCTGTCCGGTCGTTCTCCGGACGCCGACACATCCCTGTACAATACGGTCAATCTCACAGTTTCTCTTGTGAATTCCACGCTCTTCATAATAATTTTTGATATATCCAAATGCAGTCTTATCCGCAAGTGTACCAATCGTTCCGGCACGGAATGTCTGTCCGTAACCGAAAATAACCTCACAGTAAGCATGGGCTTTACTCTGATACTCACCGGAAAAGTTTAAGTCGATATCCGGCTCTTTATTTCCCTTGAATCCAAGGAAGGTCTCAAATGGAATATCAAATCCATCTTTTACCAGCTTTTTGCCACACACCGGACAAATCTTATCCGGCATATCACAACCACTTCTTCCGGAAAATGCCTTGACTTCCGGTGAATCAAAATCGCTGTATTTGCAATATTCGCAACGGTAATGCGCCTGCAATGGATTTACCTCCGTGATACCGGACATGGTCGCTGCAAAAGAGGAACCTACCGAACCACGGGAACCTACAAGGTAACCATCCTCGTTCGACTTCCATACAAGCTTCTGTGCGATAATATACATTACCGCATATCCATTGGAAATAATCGAATTTAATTCTCGGTCAAGCCGCTCCTTTACGATCGGAGGCAGTTCTTCACCATACATGCTGTGCGCCTTGTTATAGCAGATATCACGGAGCATCTGATCCGAATTCTCGATAAACGGCGGACACTTATCCGGTCTTACCGGTGCAATCTTCTCACACATATCCGCGATCTTGTTCGGATTTGTAATGACAACCTCCTCTGCTTTGGCACTTCCAAGATATTCGAATTCCTTTAACATTTCCTCCGTTGTGCGGAGATATAACGGTGCCTGCTCGTCAGCATCCTTAAATCCCTTTCCGGCCATAATAATACGGCGGTAGATTTCATCTTCCGGGTCAAGGAAATGCACATCGCAGGTAGCCACCACAAGCTTGTTAAATTCCTCCCCCAGTCTGCAGATCCTACGGTTGATATCCTGCAGCTCTTCCATCGTATTCACCGGCTCCTTGTCACTGCGCAACATGAACTCATTGTTTCCAAGCGGCTGTATCTCCAGATAATCATAGAACTTTACAAGTCTTATGATTTCTTCCTGCGGTCTTCCGCCCACAATCGCACGGTATAATTCTCCAGCTTCACAGGCAGAGCCTAAAAGAAGTCCCTCTCTGTATTTGACAAATTCACTTTTTGGCACACGTGGCCTCTTATTATAATACGTGAGGTGTGAAAGTGAAACCAGACGATACAGATTGATACGTCCGATGTCATTTGTCGCCAGAATAATTGCATGGTAGGTCGGCATTTTCATGACCGTTTCCGGGGAGGTGGAAACCATATGGTTCACATCATCGAGATTTTCCATACCGCGTTCTTTTAACATCTCAATAAATTTCACAAAAATTTCTGCTGTACAGGCAGCATCGTCAACTGCACGATGATGGTTTTCCAGTGAGACATTCAATGCCTTTGCAACGGTATCGAGTTTAAAACGATTCAGGTTCGGCAGCAGAATTCTGGCAAGAGCCACTGTATCTATGATCGTAAACTCTCTCTCTATCCCCTGATCCTTGCAGTTTTTCTTAATAAAACTCATATCAAATTCCGCATTGTGGGCAACCATGATCGCACCCTCGCAGAACTTCATAAATTCCGGCAGAATCTCCTCAATCTTCGGTGCGTCAATGACCATATCATCCTTAATTGAGGTCAATTCCTCGATTCGGAATGGAATTGGCACTTCCGGGTTTACAAATGTCGAAAAGCGGTCTGTAATGACACCACCGACTACTTTCACTGCACCGATCTCAATAATCTTATTCTTATCCGGGCTGAAACCGGTCGTCTCCAAGTCGAACACCACAAAGGTTTCATCGAGGCTCTGTCCTTTCGAATCTGTGATAATATCCTTCAAGTCGTCCACCAGATACGCTTCCACACCGTAGATAACCTTAAAATCGTCATCCGGACTCAGTGCATGGTTTGCATCCGGGAATGCCTGTACATCGCCGTGGTCGGTGATCGCAATCGCCTTATGTCCCCATTTCATGGCACGCTTTACGATGTCTTTACACTCGGACACACCATCCATATCACTCATCTTTGTATGACAGTGCAATTCCACACGCTTCTCCGGACTGGTGTCCATACGGGTGGTCGTAAAGTCTGCAATCTTCTTAATTCCAACGATCGAACCGATTGTTAATTCACTGTCAAACTTATCGATTGTCGTGACACCTTTGATTTTTAAGAATGCCCCTTTTTTCAGATTGCCAAGAAGCTCATCCCTGTCTTCATTTCTTGTAAATATTTTCAGGACAATGGAATCCGTAAAATCTGTGACCGACATGATAATGATTGTCTTTTCGTTACGGATCTCCCTCGTCTCAACCGTCATGACCTGACAGCGGATGGTAACTTCACCCATCTCACCCACGATTTTCTCCAATGGGATGGTTTCTCCATCCTCAATATCACGACCGTAAATTACATCCGGATTATCGGATTTTTTACCTCCGCCAAAGCCACCGCCATCATAACGTTTTTTAAACTCTTTCCGTGGTCCGTCATATGTTTTTTTTGCAGTATTTCCTGCACCATTTGCAGATTTTGCATCGTTTTTTGCAGGTTTTACGGCGTTTCCACCACCTGTAGAACCACTGTCTCCAGATGTTGTAGTCTGACCGGAAGCTGCACTTTTTTCATTGGCATCTGAAGCAACTGCAACTGTCTCTCCGTCCTCATCCTTCAAATTGATATTTTTTAATATATTTTTGATTTCAAACTGAATCTGAAGATCACTGTTTTTCTTGTACCTGCTCTCTTTTGGTTCCTCAAAGTCAAGGTCAACAATCAGGTTCATGCCACAGCGCTCACACACGATTTTCTCTAAAAATTCCACAATTTCATGGGAGCGTGTCTGTGCAATGATCGTATTTTCCAGTACAAGATGCAGATGACTGTCATCCGTAAATTCCATTTTGGAAGCACGCAGCAGATTGTATTCCATCAGACTGTAGGCTTTTAACTCTTCTAAAATACTGTCCTTATACATATCCATCAGCGTGCGGGCGGTATACTGCTCGGAGAGCTGATACTTTTCGATAATACGGACATTCATCCGTTTTCCCTTAAATATCTGCTCCTCAATGGATTTTTCTAACTGCGTAATGTTATTTTTATGTATAAGATGACTGCCCAAAAGATAGACACGGATATGATCTCTCTCATGATTCATCCCTACCTTGGTAACTTCCATCTCAGATAAAATTTTCTTCATATCCCCGGACACATCCAGTGTCGGAAAGACATCAAAAAATAGTTTTGCCATAATTATTCATTCCAATGTAACAGTTCATAGCGGAGTGCCTCTAAAAGTTCTGACTCCGGCACTTTTTTGAATACCTCGCCATGTTTGATAATAAGTCCCTCGCCGATTCCTCCGGCGATTCCGATATCTGCCTCTTTTGCTTCTCCCGGACCATTAACAACGCATCCCATAACGGCAACTTTAATGTCAAAAGGAATGTCGGCAACCATATTTTCTACCTGATTGGCCAGCTGGATCAGATTGATCTGTGTTCGTCCACAGGTAGGACAGGATACTACTTCCACACCGCCTTTGCGGAGTCCAAGTGTTTTTAAAATTAATTTGGCAGATTTGATCTCCTCTAATGGATCTCCTGTCAGGGAAACCCGGATCGTGTCACCGATTCCCTGATGTAAGATCAATCCAAGTCCGATGGCTGACTTGATATTACCGCTGATGATCGTACCGGCTTCCGTGATCCCGACATGCAGCGGATGATCGGTCTGGCTTGTGATCAGTTCATGTGCTTTCACACACATCATAACATCCGAAGATTTAATACTGATGACAAGATTATCATATCCCATATCTTCAATCAGTTTCACTTTATCCAAAGCACTTTCTACCAGTCCCTCAGCCGTCACTCCATGGTATTTCTCCACCAGATTTTTTTCTAAGGAACCACTGTTTACCCCTACACGGATTGGAATGTTGCGCTCTTTTGCGACATCCACCACAGCCTTCACACGCTCTGTGCTTCCGATATTTCCCGGATTGATGCGGATCTTGTCTGCTCCATTCTCCATTGCTGCAATTGCAAGACGATAGTCAAAATGAATGTCTGCAACGACCGGAATCTGCACCTGTTTTTTTATCTCCTTTAATGCCTTCGCTGCATCCATCGTAGGCACTGCACAGCGGATGATATCACATCCGGCAGCTGTAAGCTGATTGATCTGTGCGGCAGTTGCCTCCACATTCTCGGTTTTTGTATTGGTCATAGACTGGATCAAAATCGGGTTGCCGCCGCCAATGATGCGGTTGCCGATCTTCACTGTTTTTGTCATAGTTCTTCTCCCTTTCGTATAAATTCTTACTGGATAATTGCGAAACTTTTTCTAATCTATATAAACAACTTACGAATGTCGTTAAACATGATCAGTATCATGAGTGCAAACAATATCATGATACCGGCAAAATGTACCATGCCCTCTTTTTCCGGGTCAACTTTTTTGCCACGGATCGCCTCTAGCAGCAAAAATACAAGTCTTCCACCGTCGAGTGCCGGGAGTGGCAGAAGGTTCATGACACCAAGGTTCGCAGAAAGCAGGATACTGATATACAGCATTTGCAGGAATGCATAGAAGTAGCCGTAGGAAACACTCTGCTCATAGCTGTCTCCGATTGCACTGACAATTCCTACCGGACCACTCATATCATTGACGGTAACGCCTCCGGTAAAGAGCATCTTTAAGCTTCCAAGTGTCGTATAGATCCAGTACTCCACCTCGTAAGCACTGTATTTTGCCAGCGTGAATACATTGTTTGTTGTCTTCTCTCTGGCTGCCATTCCAATAAATCCATATAAATATCTTCCGGTGGTCTCATCATATTTTGGAGTGAGTTCCGTTGTGTAACGTTCTCCATCCCGCTCATAAGTTACTTTCACCGGTTCTCCGGCATGGTACATGGAATATGCACTCACCTCACGGTAAAAATGAATATGTTTATTTCCCATTTTTACAATCGTATCACCTGCCTGAAGTCCCGCTTCCTCTGCGGCATAACCCTCACTCACATCTGAGAGTACCGGAAGATCATATCCGGTGCAGCAGACAAGAATAAAAGAGAAGATAAAGGCCATGATAAAATTAAAAATTGGTCCCGCAGCTACAACGCTGATCCTTGCCCAGACAGATTTGTTGTTAAACGCTTTGTTATCCTGGCTTTCCGAATCCTCTCCCTCCATCATGCAGGCTCCTCCAAATGGAAGCAGTTTGATGGAGTATTTTGTCTCACCTTTCTGGATTCCGAAAAGTGTAGGTCCTAATCCAAGTGAAAATTCATTGACACGGATTCCGTTTGCCTTTGCAAGTAAAAAATGTCCCAGTTCATGAAACAGGATAATAATGCTGAATATCAGTAATGCGATAATAATTTTCATGTAAAAAACCTTTCCTGATGTCTTGTTGCATTTTTAAATGCGTTTTATTTTGCACTCATCTTTTTTTCAATAAACTCATAAGCAGCTGCTTCTGTCCCCAAAATTTCATCCACATCCGGATGATCGATAAACTCTGCATTTTCCATACATGCCTCGATCAACTCTGTGATCTCCGGATAAGAAATCTTCCGGTCTAAAAACAGACTGACCGCTTTCTCATTGGCAGCATTGTACACAGTCGGAATATTTCCGCCCTTTTCCATTGCCTGATATGCAAGTGCAAGCCCGCGGAATGTATCGGTATCCGGCTTTTCAAAGGTAAGATCTGCAATTTCAAACAGATCCAGTCTCCTGCCTGAAAGATTCCGGCGTTCCGGATAATAAAGTGCATACTGGATCGGAAGTCTCATATCCGGCGTGCCAAGCTGCGCGATCACTGCTCCATCCTGATACTCTACAGCAGAATGAATGACACTCTGCGGATGTACTACAACCTGAATCTGATCTAAAGCCACATCAAAGAGCCATTTTGCTTCCATCACTTCCAGTCCTTTATTTACCAATGTGGAAGAATCAATCGTGATTTTTCTTCCCATGCTCCAGTTTGGATGTTTCAGGGCATCTTCCACCTGAATATTCTTAAGTTCATCTGCTTTTCTTCCACGGAACGGTCCACCGGAAGCTGTCAGTAAAATCCTGCTGATCTTATTATCTCCGGCACCCTGCAACGACTGGAAAATCGCACTGTGTTCGCTGTCCACCGGAAGAATTGGCACCTTGTATTCCTTTGCAAGCGGAATAATAATATGTCCGGCAGTGACAAGTGTTTCCTTGTTTGCCAAAGCAATTTTCTTTCCTGCTTTAATTGCAGCAATCGTTGGTCTGATTCCAAGCATACCAACAATTGCAGTCACTAAAATCTCACTCTCCGGGATCACCGATACTTCAAGAAGTCCTTCCATGCCAGACACGATTTTTATGCCGAGGTCTTTTGTATTTGTACGAAGTTCTGATGCCTTTTTTTCATCCCATACACTGACAAGAGATGGTCTGAACTCCCTCATCTGTGCTTCTAACAAACTGATATTACTTCCGGCAGCCATTGCCACTACCTGAATATCCCCCTGCTCTCTTACAATATCGAGTGTCTGTGTACCGATAGAACCGGTAGAACCTAAAATTGCAATTTTTTTCATATTTTATGTTTTCCTTATCTTATAATTTAATAAAGTTCACTGCAAGGAAATAAATGATCGGTGCAGTAAAGATCACACTGTCAAAACGGTCTAAAATACCACCGTGCCCCGGAATCAGTTTTCCATAATCTTTGATGTCATAATTACGCTTGATGGCAGATGCTGTCAGATCCCCCACCATAGAGATTAAAGCTCCAACCGCACTGATTCCTGCCATAATCCAGACATGTGTCTGATCAATCTGCATGGCACTTTTAAAGATCATGCCATAAATAATCGTAAGAAGCGCTGCACCTACAACACCGCCGACAGCACCCTCCACTGATTTCTTCGGACTTAATTTTGGCGACATTTTATGTTTCCCAATCAACATTCCTACACAGTATGCACAAGTGTCGCATCCCCAGGAGCACAAAAAAACAAGCCATACAATGTAGGCACCTGCCTCAATCATACGTGTCTGATACACATACGACAGCATCACAGCAACATAGAACACGCCAAAAAATGCTGCAAGTACCTGTTCCGTCTTATACTTCGGATATGTAAATACATATGCGAACATCATAAGAATCAAAACACCTAATACAAACACCATTGTATCCGGCAAAAATGCAAATTTCAGATTACAATAATACACGGTCGCAGCCAGATAACCAATGATTCCAACCGCCTCTTTTTCAATGTGAAAAATGCGATATAATTCAAACATACCAATATAGGAAATAATCAGTGTTGAGATCAGCAGAACATCTCCGCCTGTAATGATCAGAACCAGTGCTGCGATCACTAACACGATTCCACTTAATAATCTTGTCTTAAACATTATATTTCTCCATCCTCCTCTGAGAGTGCGCCAAACCTGCGGTCACGTTTATTATATGCTTCAACTGCCTTTTCTAATTCTTCTTTATGGAAGTCCGGCCATGGAACTTCCGTAAAATAAAATTCACTGTAAGCCAGCTGCCATAAGAGATAATTCGATAAGCGCTGTTCCCCACTGGTGCGGATCAACAGATCCGGATCCGGAATATCTTTCGTATCCAGATAAGCTTCAAAATGTGTCTCATCAATCTCGTTTTCCTGCAATTTGCCGTCACGGAGATCTGCATACATTTTCCGCATGCCCCGGAGCATCTCATCCCGGCTTCCATAATTGATCGCAATCTGCAGATTCAAACCATCATTGTGTGCAGATGCAGACTCCAATTCTTTGATCTGATTTTGAAACTTCTCACTGAGCTTTGTGGTATCTCCGATCACCCGGACACGCATATTATTCTTATCCGCAGTTTTAATACAGTTTTTCAGATAAGATTCCAGTAATTTCATCAATGCATTTACTTCGTTATCCGGCCGGTTCCAGTTCTCGGTAGAAAAAGCATATAAGGTAAGGTATTTTATTCCCATATCATGGGCTGCCTGGCAGACCGTCTCCACATTCTTAGCCCCGACCGTATGTCCGTAATTTCTTGGCATTCCTTTGCTTTTTGCCCATCTTCCATTTCCATCTAATATAATTGCTACATGTTGTGGAATCTTCATGCTAATTGTATATCCTTTCTGTTCCAGTCAAACGGCACAAAACCTTGTAATTTTTTTTGTTCCGCTGTCATTGCAAAATATTGTTCTTTTATAAGTTACGAAAATGAGGACACGATTTTCTCATGCCCCCACTCTTTCTTTTATTCTGTCAATTTATTTATACAGTTAAAATTTCTTTTGTTTTAACTTCTACTGCTTCATCGACAGCTGCAATATATTTATCTGTCATCTTCTGAGCATTTTCTTCCAATGCTTTGATTTCATCTTCTGAAACATCCTCTTTTGCAAGTTTCTTGAAGGAATCATTTGCATCACGACGAATATTACGAATGGCTACTTTTGCACTCTCACCTTTCTTCTTTACGTCTTTTGCAAGATCTTTACGTCTTTCCTCTGTCAGTTCCGGGAATAAAAGACGGATTGTCTTTCCATCATTGGTAGGATTGATTCCAAGATCAGATGTCATGATCACTTTCTCAATCTCTTTTACCATAGAAGCTTCCCATGGCTGAATCTGAATCATTCTAGGTTCCGGAACATTTACGTTTGCCACCTGCTGGATAGGTGTTGGTGTTCCGTAATAATCAACTCTCAATTTATCAAGAACATGTGGATTGGCACGTCCGGCACGGATGCTTCCGAATTCCTCTGACAGGTTATTCATTGTTTTTTGCATTTTTTCATCAAACTGAACTAATCTCTCATCCATATTTTCATTCCATACCTTTCGCGGTTTTTATTACAATAGAATGCACACTTTGCGAATATTCTATCGTCCATAAGCTATACGGTTACTTTTGTACCGTTAAAATCGCCTGTCATAGCTTTCACAATGCTGTTTTCCTCATTCAATCCAAAAACGAACATTGGCATTTTATTTTCCATACACATGATTGACGCAGTCAGGTCAACCACCGCAAGTTTACGATCGATAACTTCCTGTATGGATACTTCACTGTATTTCACAGCGGAAGGGTTGATCTTCGGATCACTGTCATAAACACCGTCAATCGCCTTTGCAAGATAGATACCCTCTGCCTCCATTTCGATTGCACGAAGCACAATACCTGTATCAGTTGAAAAATACGGATGTCCGGTTCCTCCTGCGAAAAATACAACCATACCTTTTTCAAAATATTTGTTTGCACGATCTTTTGAAAATAATTTGGTCATGCTTCCGCACTCAAACGGTGTCAGAATCTGTGTTTTCATTCCAACAGAACGGAAAATTTCAGAAACATAGATACAATTCATAATCGTAGCGAGCATTCCGATCTGGTCTGCCTTGGTACGGTCGATAGTCTCACTGGTTCTTCCTCTCCAGAAATTACCTCCGCCGATCACAATGCCAACCTGAATCCCCTGGTCTGTGATCTGTTTTACCTGTCTCGCTACTTCTGTGACAGTCGGCTCATCAAATCCGGTATGTTTTTCACCGGCTAAAGCTTCACCGCTCAATTTCAAGAATACTCTTTTCATATCCGATTATTCGTTTCCTTTCTGAACATTGCTGTTAAACAGGCTCTGTACATCCACGTCAGAGTAGCACTGTGAGCAGAATCCCTCGATCACTGCACCGTTGTTGATCTGTACGGAACGTGATTTAATATTACCCATAACAACTGCGGATGTATCTACAACAACCGGTCCCTGTACATCGATATCACCTTTGATAGCTCCGGCGACTACTGCAGAAGTAGAAGTCACATTACCGATAATAACTGAACCAAGACCAATTTTAACGGTTCCTGTGCTGACAACCTCTCCCTCAATCTTTGCTGCATCTGCAAAGAACTCAGATGCACTGCTGTTTCCATTTACGACACCGGTTACAACTAATTTGCCGTTGCATCCTACATTTCCTTCTACCTGTCCTCTTACATCTAAAGAACCGTTTGATACGATATCACCTTTGATGATTGTTCCCTCTGTGATTACGGATACCTCATCAGATACCGGTGTGCTCTGGTTATTAGTTACAGGTGCTGTTGTATTGTCAGCCATTTTTCTTTCCTCCTGGGTTGCTTTTTTATTATTTAAAACTGTTTCCGTTTTTTCCGGTACAGGTTCTGCCACTTTTTCCGGCTGTACACTTGGCTGTGCACTTGCATTCTGCGCTGCCATTTCTGCGGCACTCCTTGCTGCAGCTGCCTTCTCGGCTTCCTGCTTTGTCACCTGTTCCAACAGGCCATCTAACTTGGAGAGCTCTGTTTCAACATCCACTTCCCCTTCTAACGTGTTAACAACAACGTCCTCTTCGTTAGTGCCGGTTTCCAGGCTGTCATCTCCAGGCATCAATTCATTGACTGCCTGTGAGAAGTCGTCTTTAAAATCCTTGAAAAATCCCATGTTCATTCCTCCATTTATTCTCAGTTATTCCACTGTGTCTGCTTTCACATACTGAATAACCTGTGTATCTTCATCAATCGGTAATATTTGTGCGCCCATTCCCTCTAAAGCCTCAATCAAAGGTCCTAAAGCTTCTACCGTTGCTGACTTATCTGTTCCATCATGCAGTAAAACCACCGACGTTTTATATTTTACTACATCATCTGTCACATTTTCAACTATTTCCTCAGATGTATATGCAGTCGAAGCCCCATCTCCTGCCGATACATTCCAGTCATAGTAGATAATTCCCTGCGTATTAAGATAATGTATAAAATATTCCATCGGCACATTACTGATGAGATTGCTGCTTCCTCCCGGGAAACGATAATAAAGACTATCCACTCCCGTGGTCTGCTTCAAAAAATTCTTCAGTGTCATATAATCCTGTTTAAATGCATCTTCCGACTGGTAGATTACACTATACTGGTTAGAATAAGAATTCATGCCAAGTGTATGACCCTCATCTACGATGCGCTGGTAAACCGGAATCATTTCTTCGTCCTGGCTTCCATTTACAAAGAAAGTAGCTTTTACATTATATTCTTCCAATACATCTAAAATCTCGGATGTATGTTCCGACGGTACATTGTCAAATGTTAAATATACTTTATGTAAATCGCCCTCCGATGCCATATTATCCTCATCGGGTATGCCTGTGGCAGGAGGTGTCACCTTATCCCAGGTCATCTCCGTCTGAATAACTTCCGTCTCTTCTGTTTCTTCTGCTATCACACCGCCATTTAACTTTGCCGCTGCGCCTGCATTGATCTGATCCGTATTCTGTTCACTACTGCTCGTTACCAGCCGGTCTATCTTATGTTCCAGTGACGCCATCTTGAAAAACAGTGTCACGATCAGGATCATGGAAAGAGCGATCCACCCTGCCACGATCAAGATAATACCGTTTCGGATTCTTGCAATTCTCTTTCTCCGTTTCCGCTGGTAATTCAACACTTCTGAATCTTTATCCTGCATACAATACCCCCAAGGTAATCGTTAGTACTTATCTATTGTAACACATTTTTCTATTTTTCAAATAAAAAAGCGCAAAAAAATTGATTAATTTTTTCGCACTTTTTTTTATATTATCTGATTATTCTCACTTATATTTTACTATTTTATTTTCCAAGCATATTCGCAATAAAAAAACCGCCAATAAAAAGTAATATTCCAAGCAGAAGCTGTCCCAAACCGATGGAAACGATATTCATTCCGGACAACACCGCAATCGGCGATGATATAACCAGTCCCATAATCGCAAAATATGTCCTCCGCTCCTGTTTTTTTAATAAATATTCTACAAGTTTTGATACAAGGAATATTCCAAGCACCACACCGATGCCAAACGGAATGAGTACTGCCGCACAGGAAAACAGTTCTTCCCACTTAAGAGCCGGCAATGCTGCCAAAAATCCGCTGATTCTGTTTATGACCGGCGTATAATATCCAAGTGACATTAATAACATTGAACCGCTGACTCCGGGAATAACCATGGTTGCAGCAGCTACCGTTCCGACCAGAAACAGTGAAATGCTGCTTTGTATGCTGGGTTCTAAGGAAACATCCGCCCCCTGTTTCCAGAACTGCATCCAGACAACCAGCCCAAAGAACAATAAAAATAACAGCCCTTCCGAAAATGAAACACGTTTTCCCATTACTTTTGGCAGCAAAAGTGGTACTCCTCCAAAGATCAGACCGATAAACAACATTGCCGTTTCAAACGGAAACTCCTGAAAGAAGTATCCGATCACAAATGACAATCCCCCGATTCCACACAACATTCCGACTGCATACGGCAGCAAAAATTTTACGCTCTTTAAGAAATGCTTTGGCATTTCTGTCACCGCAGAGATCACATCCCCGTATATTCCCATAGAAACCATCATGGTTCCTCCGCTGACACCCGGAATGATATTTGCAACACCGATTGCAATCCCTCGCAGCACATCTTTTAAAAATGACATATTTTTCCTCCAAATCCTGTTATTCTGCCAACCTTACTTCTGTCATCTCTTGTGCAATATTCAATGCATGATCTCCGATTCTTTCAAAATCAGTGAGCATTTCCGTGTAGAGAACACTCCCCTCACCAGATGCAGTTCCTTCCTGGATCCGGTGCATCATACGATTTCTATAATCTTCTGTCATGTCATCCATCTTTTGTTCGAGTGCTGAGACACGGCTTAATTCATCCAGTGCTTCCATATGTTCATTTAAAAGCAAAGTCAGAAGTTCCTCGCAGGTCTGCTGCATCTGCAGGATTTCTTCCCGTACTTCCTGTGAAAACCTGACATCTTTTTCTTTCAGCCACTCCGAATACCCGCAGATATTCATTGCGTGATCACTGATTCTTTCTACGTTGCTGGTCACTTTAAAATAGGCACTTAAAATCCTGCTTCCCTGTGTGTTGGTCTCATGTGCCATATTTGTGGATATGTACTTTGAAATCTCCCGGTTTAAAAAATCCACATATTCTTCTTTTTCTTCTACTTTCGGAATAAATCCATCATCACAGTTTAAAAATGCCACAAAACTGTCTGAAACATTTTTCTTTGCAATCCCAAGCATTCTTGCAATCTCTTTGTGCGTCAGTTCAAAATTGATCGCTGATACTCCGATTTTCCCCGCTGTCACCGGTTTCGTATTTTTTAAATATTTTAAATACATGCCTTCCTCCGGCTCGTCCACGTCTGGCAGAATCTTCTCTGCCAGTTTTGCCAGAAGATTTCCTGCCGGTAACAGCAATATCGTTGTCACGATATTAAACAGCGTATGCATATTGGCGATCTGTGCAGCCGGATTTGCCGGTGTAAATCCTCCCACCCAGGAAGTCAGCGGTGTCAGCATACAGAGTATGGTAAAAACTGCCGTTCCTATAATGTTAAACGAAAGATGGATGATCGTTGTCCGCTTTGCGTTCCGCCCTGTGCCAATGGACGCTAACACCGCCGTAATACAGGTACCAATGTTTTGTCCAAACAATACATACACCGCCCCGGAAAAGGAAATCGCGCCGCTTGCAGCCAACGCTTGAAGAATTCCGACCGACGCAGATGATGACTGGATCAACGCTGTAAAAACCGCACCTGCCAAGATGCCAAGCAGCGGATTTGAAAATTTCGTCATCATATCAATAAACGCCTTGGAATCCCGAAGCGGCATCATTGCAGTGCTCATCATTTCCATTCCAATAAAAAGGACACCAAGCCCTGCTAAAATGCCTCCAACATTTCTTACCTTTGGCTGTTTTAAGAAGACAACCAGTACAACACCTAAAAATGCAATAAACGGTGCGACTGCTCCGGCATCAAGTGCAATCAACTGCCCTGTGATCGTCGTACCGATATTGGCACCCATGATCACACCCACTGCCTGACGCAGTGTCATCATACCCGAATTAACAAAACCAACTACCATGACTGTTGTTGCGGATGATGACTGTATGATCGCAGTGATCACCGCTCCAACTAAAACACCTAAGTAGCGATTTGTTGTCAGGCGTTCTAAGATCTGTTTCATTTTGTTTCCGGCAGCAGCTTCCATCCCTTGGCTCATCATATTCATGCCATACAGAAAAAGCGCCAAGCCTCCTAACAATGATGCAAATTCTTTTGCTCCCATTTTATCCCTCTTTTTTTGGTTATTGCAGCATTTTTATCCTGTCCTTGCGGACACATTTCTGCTGCTTTGCAACATACTTACTCAACATATCAGACGTATTTTTCACCGTCAACCGGGATATCGGATTCTTAACGCTTCCTGTATTCTTTTTATAAAATTTTTGTCAATTTTATGTAATCTTTGATTATATGTAATCTTTGATTGCGTATAGTCTTACAGTTGCAGATTATTTGTTATGCTTTCATCAAAATGACTGCTGCTTCAAGGCTCTCTAATGTAATATGATCTGCATCTGCCAGTTCGTTCCTTCCAGCATTTGACAGCAATATTTTTTCCGCAGTTCCAGGCAGTGATAATTTTACTGCATCTGTTCCATAATTTGCTGCCACAAGTATTTTCTGTCCGTTTTCTTTACCCATGCGCATAAATCCAAACACCGTATCTGTATCTTCGTAAACCGGCTCCACATTTCCGTATACAAATGTTTCTTTATATTCCGGTGATTTGCGCAGTGCGATCAGCTCTTTATAATAGGAAAGTACAGAGCCTTCCCTTCCCTCCTGCTCGCTGACATTGATTTCTTTATAATTCGGATTCATCGCAAGCCATGGTGCATGTGTGCTAAAACCGCCATTCTCATCTGCGCTCCACTGCATTGGCGTGCGGGCATTATCCCTGCTGTTTTCATAGCAGCATGCCAATGCCTCCTCTTTCGTGCAGCCGGCTTCGATTGCAACCTGATACTGATCTTTTGTACTGATATCATCATATTCTGAAATATCACTTCTATGACAGTTTGTCATACCGATTTCCTGTCCCTGATAGATAAATGGGATTCCACGCAGCAGGATGGAAGTCGTAGCAAGCATTTTTTTGCCCATCTCATTCTGTGCATATTCCGGAAGATAACGGCTCGCACCTCTCGGCTCATCATGATTTTCGATGATATTTGCTTTGAATCCAATACCCTCCATCTCTTTTTGGGAAGCAAACAGAATCTCACGCCAGCGTTTAAAATCCACCGGCTTGCTGTCATACCAGCCATGTTCCCCATAAGTCAGTTCATGTGCAGAGAAATCAAACATGCTTGAAAAATGTCCGTCATCTCCGACAAACTCCCGCAGTTCATCCTCCTTCATATTGAATACTTCCCCGACCGTGAATGCATCATATTTTTCAAACGTCTCATGTTTCATCTCTTCCAAGAATTCTCCGACGCCATCCGTCTCTTCCACCATCTTCACGCACGACACCAGACCGTCATCTCCATCTGGTTCAAAAGAAGGGAAACTGGTATCTTTCTTGATATTGATGATCGCATCAATACGAAATCCACCAAGTCCCTTATCTAACCACCAGTTGATCATTTTGTAGATCTTATCACGCACTTCTTTATTTTCCCAGTTCCAGTCCGGCTGCTCCTTTGCAAACATATGCAGATAATATTTATCGGATCCCGGCACCGGCTCCCAGGCTTTTCCGCCAAAATAAGAACGATAGTTGCTCGGTTCTTTTCCATCTTTTCCTTTTACAAAATAAAAATAATCCGCATATGGTCCGTCCGGATCTGCCAGCGCTGCCTTAAAGTATTCATGTTCGCTGGAGCAGTGGTTTACCACGAGATCCATTACAATGAACATATCACGCTTTTTCGCCTCAGCAAGCAGCTCATCAAACTCTTCCATGGTTCCAAATTCTTCTGCGATCTTATAGTAATCGGATATATCATATCCCTGATCGACAAACGGTGATTTGTAGATTGGTGAAAGCCAGATGATATCGATTCCAAGTGCCTTTAAATAGTCCAGTTTGGAAATAATTCCTCTTAAATCTCCGATACCGTCTCCGTTTGTATCAAGAAAACTCTTTGGATAAATCTGATAAGCTACCTTGTCATGCCACCATTTTCTTCTCATTCTGTTTGTTCCTCCTGCTTTATTTTATTTCACTTTTTTGCATAATTCTGTTTTCTTTTTCAGCTGATGTGAATATTATATTTGTTTTTTATCTGTATTTCTTGCATTATGATTGGATTATATTGTACAATACTGCTATCATGGTTGCCCAGCAAATACTGGTTTGTTGAGATATGCGTCGCCCGCTCAAATGGTGTGTCGCAGGCTTGTGAATGGCATCCCTCGCAAAGCCGGAGTAATTTTTGTTCCGTTGTACGAAAATAAGAAAAACTATGTCTGCCTGTGTTAGTTTTTCTCAGAGTGACGTGACCGGCGTTCAACGAGCCATCCTTGGCTCGTGAAGCCTTGTTCTGCCATCCGTGGCAGAACATCACTGTATATCGACAGGCAGACGAAGTTTTTCTAATTTTCTCCCAAAGTCACAAAATTAGCTCCGGCTTTGCGAGGGATGCCATTCGATAGGTTGCGAACACCATTTGGGCGGGCTGGTTATCTCAGAACGGGGGAGAGGGCGCGTTGGATTCTCGTCGTTTTA
>ERZ1108170.599-NODE-599-length-28451-cov-34.986230_pt1 | contig 28451 bp, 24 predicted proteins | sample MGYA00403705_ERZ1108170 | MGnify/ENA primary metagenome ERZ1108170 (study PRJEB35170, sample SAMEA104062422) | human gut metagenome | biome: human gut; feature: human-associated habitat; material: faeces | place: Denmark | collected 2012-06-15 ...
ACCACTTTAAAGCGGATTTGCAATCCGCAGCCGTAGGCTTTTCATATCTCCAAATGTAAACCACCAATACAGTGTCCCCACTATTTATCAGCGGGTTAGCCGTACCTGTATATTTGAATAAAGTTTTGATTTTCTAAAATCTTACAATCAAGCGACGGCTTGTAGTGCAATTTCCTTCTACTTTCAGGAAGGTGCTTATTGATTTCTGAGTTGATAAGTACAAAACCAATCGCATTTCCTTCTTAGTCTTTACCCACAACAACAAAGAATTTCTTTCTCCCTTCATCTCCTTTATTTTTAGGAATAATACCTTCTTCTTTTGTCAGGCAAAGACGATAAACTTCACCCTCCTCAACTGTATCAAGGAGCAAGTTGTGAAGCTGATTATTTCCTTGATTCCTCAATAACAACTCCACGAATTCTTTTATGTTTATAACAAAAATCCGAGGAAATTTAATCTCATTGAGAGTTTTAAAGTGAGCATCATTACTCACTATACAACTTGCACCAGCAGCAAATGCACAATCAACAAATTTGTTGTCGTCCTCATCGGCATGAATGAGATGCAACTTATAATAGGGTGTTACAAATTCCACATTCTTTTGACTTAGAATCACTGACACAACATTACTAGCAATATTTGCATTAGTCTTCTGCTCTATGATTTCTAATTACCCCAGCTCTCGATGGTATCAAGAGTTATACTTCCATTATCGCACAACTCATCAATCCCCTCATCAACCTTCTTTGCAAAGTATTGAGAGAGAACATTTTCAAGATTATCCAATTCCTGTGGAGTCTTGATATAAGACATCATCTGAAGAATCTTCATCTGAGCAGGGTTAAAAACTGTCTGTTCCATCCTATTTTCAATTAAACGTTCAACTTTGCCGCAAAAGTACACTTTTTCCTCGAAACCACCAAGAAAATCGAAAGAAATCTGCAACTCATCAACAAATTACCACAAAAATCTGTAAACTATAAACTATTAACAGTAAACTATAACCTGCTATTCCCCGACGGTCCCATCCCGCACAAACTTGGCGAGGGCTTTAATGCCCCGCCAACCTTAGAACGTAGCGGTTCCGAGCAGCGGTGAAAAGCCCTAAAGGCTCTCAATCCACTTTTTACCGCTTTTCGTAAAAGCAGACCAAAGATAAAGGCAGCATGCAACGATTCCAACACCACCCAAAACTATGTACATTCCTTCCATAATTATTTCTTTTTTAAAATGTTATCAGCAAACAGCGCTAAGAAAATAGTAGAAAATAATCCCACGCCTAACAGCAAAGCATAGGGTTTAGCGTCCTCTACACCTAGTACAAGACCAACAGCAGCTACAACTACCATTGCAGTAAAGCAGGTGTTAGCAAGCTGATATATAAACTTGCTCAGATTTTCTCTGCGAGTCTGTTCTTTTCCAATATCTGTGGAATGGATTTCTTGTGCCATCGTTCCAGCAGACGCAGCAGAGCCATGAAATCATCATTGTCTCTTGCCTCAAAGCTTACTTCCTGCATCAGATATTTGGAGTATTCCTCTTCATAGTCCACGCTCAGCCCTTTCGGAATCTAGTTGATTCTCGGTCGCTCCATCTTGGCGCGATATCGTTGCTTCTCCATGGACCGTTTTCTCTTCTCGTCCCATTTGATGCGCACCAGCTTCTCATAGTTCACCATATTCTCTATCTCCCTGAACTCAAATGTATTTATCACCTCAGCCTTCAGATGCTTCTTGATGATTTTTGTCAGATAGCGTTTCCATGCCTCCTTGTTCTCGTCGGTAACTAATGACGGACATTGCTCACCATAGAAGGCGTGCCAGGTGAATGGCTCGAAGTCGAGGTGCCAGAGGAATGATTTGTGTTGGGTGTTGCTGAGTTCCATAATATGTTTATGATAATTATTCTTAATTATTCACTTAAAAGTGAACAAGCTATCAATAAAAGTATTATTTTTGCTACATCGAGAATGGCATTATTACCATTGAAAAGAATATGATAACAGACATAGAAAGTGCAACCTTTGAAATTTAAGCGTATGATACAGAATAAATTATTCCGTGATTGCCTCGCTGCGATACCTGCCGAGCAAAAGGCAGAGTTCGATTTGTCTTTCGGTATTGCCGAGCGCATTAGTGAGATTCTGAAAGCCAAGGGACTCACTCAAAAGGATTTCGCCCGCTTGCTCAACAAGCGAGACTCAGAAATCTCGAAATGGCTAACAGGCAGACATAACTTCACGACTCAAACCATTGCTCGTATAGAAACTGCCTTAGGAAGTAAACTCATCAGCATAGCCCATTGATTGGGCTATGCGATAAATAAAATACTTAATGTGTTTTAAACACCTAACGCTATAATGATAATATACTCAACTATCCCAATTTTTCATTTTAAAATCTAAAAATAGGAATACAATATATATTTTTCAAAAAATCAAAACGTTTTTTGTCTATCCATAAAGCATACTCTTCCTTCAATAGAAAATCATCAAATTTTACTGGGGAAACTTCACAAACCTGAATACTTTTTGATTCTAACAGAACTAAAAAATCATTGAAAGACGATTTAGCATACCATAGCAGATGACATAGCTTTACTGCAGCTATAGAACAACGCTCTTGAGTATTAATTCTATTAGTAATATCAACTAAGGAATCGGATGGAAACAAAGTTTTGCCGCAGTCTAATTGTTTAAATATATAGTTTGCATCATCATTATTATGCCTAAAATAAATCTTTGAAAAATTGCCATCTTCATTTAGATTCTTAATCTGATTTCTATAGGCAAAACCAGACTGTACACCAGGTCTATTAAAATAGTTAGAACCTATTGGGTAACAATTATTTTCATTCATAATACCTTCTCTAAAATATAAAACTCCATATGAATCAGAAAAGCTATAGCTCTCATCCACAAGATATGGAGAATAGGTCTGCGTTTGATTGTCATACTTCGTTGTAGCAAAAAATGCAGAGACCCATAAATCATTACTAAAATCCATAACCTCAGTAGGAATACCATAATGTTGGGCCAACCCTTCTTCATCTATAGGGACAATAAGAGCAAATGGTAATCCATCTCTTGTAAATGTATGAGACTTCAAATATTTAATCACCGGATGACTATTCAGCAACTGAATGAATTCTGCTTGATGCAAATGAGCCAAAAGTTTTTCTTTTTCCGTCTTTAACCGATAAAAAGAAGAAAAACAGTTTGAATAATAGTGATTTTGTCCTCTAAATAACATATTCATTGTCTTACTACATGGATATAAAAATTGCCCTTGAGGATGAAAATCTGCTCGACAAACAATATAATTACCACGCTCTAACATGAAATCCAAAGGCATTATAACCTTATCTGCATTTTTTGGTTCATTAAACTGTTTCTCACCTAGTACAGAGTCTATAATATCCATCATTGATGGATACTTCATTATATTTTGCTCCTGAGGTGGAATCTGAAAATCAGGAACCGATAAAATTGTATCTTTTATATTAATCATTAGTCCGAATAAGATTAAAAAATTCAGACATTATCTTCAACAGTTTCAAAAAACCGTCTTTTTGATATACAAAATTAAAACGGGATAAATTGCTATTTTTATGAATATAAGCATTTCTAGCTCGTATCATCCTCTGAGCATCAAAAATGAATTGTTCATCAACATCAGTTTTTCATCTACGCACAACTCTTGCAATACGACTTGGCATGTTAGAGTTGTAAGAAACACTTACATTCTAAATTTTCCTCTTGCCTTCGGCATCAGCTTGTTTAATTTCTTCAATAAAATCGAACAGCTTAGCAAACTTACTGAATTTATTATCTGCCAGTTCATTTTTATTGCACATTTCTGCCAATTTCGATTTCAAACTATTCTTTTCTACAATTTCATTTAAAGTCTTAAAGCTCATCACAAATTTTGAAAGAACATTATGATGAAAATAGTCTTCAATATTAATATCACCTTTTCTACCTGCTGGTACAGGTATTAGAGCATACCAAATATCATCTTTTTTCCGAGCTTTACCAAATTGCTTTTTATTTTCTTTAGTATCGAAAACTTCTTGGATTGATTTCCATCCAGCACCATCATTATCAAATAAAGCAATCATCATCTGATTCCTCTTTGGATGAAACTTCTGGCTCATCATTATTACATTGCTACTTCCATTACATGGCAAATAAGAGAAATCCAAATCTATATATTTTCCCTGCTTGTGAAATACTTCTAATGCCTTGGAGATATAGGCTTCATCTGTCCAGCCTTCCACCAACAATATATCCTTACTGGAATTCAGGAAGATATTTTGTTCCTGTATCGTCCATGTATCATTAGTCAACTCTTTTACAATGGCTGCCTTGTCCTTATCAACAACTTCTGCATTACCATTCTCATCAGTCGACAACATGATGATTGCCTCATCAGCAAATTGTGTAGTCAAAGATGGAGAATGTGTCGTTATAACATTTTCTCGGTTGTCAGTTTCCGTCAAAAAAGAAACAAGTTTCCCTTTTTGTGCAATATGTATATGACTATCCGGCTCATCCAACAAAAGCAAAGACCTCTCATCCGACAAAGCCTCCAGCATGAATAACACAACCATCATTTTCTTCTCTCCTTCACTGAAGAATGCCGTATCTATTCCGTCATTGAAAGTGATGATAAAATTTTCCTTAATAAGCTCATACACTCCAACAAGGTTATTGTAGATAAATAAAGCATCCTCTCCATTTGGACAGAAATCATCAATTGCAATGTCCCTTCCCGCCGTTCTGGCAAGCAACTGGCGTAAATATAAGGCAGGAGCGCTATTGCTCCATCCATCAAGTTCTTTTTCATCTACATCGAGTGTTATATGATCGATACTCTTTACCCCCAAAGTATTGGTAAGGAAATTGGCAAAAGCCTCTACTTGATTCTTGCAACAAGCCATCACCACAAAGATTATCTTCCAATAATCCTTGTTTACAAACATCATTTGCAAAGAACGTGTAGCCGTACCTTTAATCAACTCTTTCGTATAAAGATCACGAGGCTCCTTATAGTAACTTTCATAGATACGAGAATCTTCACCACTATAATTACAGATGATACGTGATGGAAGATATTGTGGCAAAATATCTTCTACTTCAGTATCATCCACCTTTACGTTATCTATTTTGAAAATAAACGAATGTTTGTCCTTATTATATATTAACCAAATATTGTGGTTCAACATCTCAAACTTCAGATAGAAATTAAATTCGAAATTTCGAGTAGAATCATAATACAATGTTTTGAAGACGCTGCTCAGCGCCTCCAAAACATTGCTCTTACCAGCACCATTTGTACCGATAATAACGTAAGTTGACATGTTGCTGTCAAACTTGATTTTCAGCCCTTTTAAATTTCTAAAAGGTGACTTCACCTCAAATTCCAATAGTTTCATAGCTTCTAACCTTTATATAAGATATTACTCAAGTCCATTTTTTGTTTCTCAATCTTTTCCGTCAACAGCTTAATTTCATTTTCCATATTGACGATCCCCTCTACCATGTTTCTTTGCTCTTCCAAAGTTGGCAAAGGAATTCTAGTAGATAGAAATATAGCCTGTGACAGTCGCTTACGACCAGTGGAACCATTGCTGGCATTCTTATATTGGTCGAGAATGGCATCATCATTCAATGCCAACTCCAAATAAGGAGGATAAACCTGTACCTTATCCAAATCAAATACCATAAAGTCCTGGGTCACAATGCTGCCGCCCAAATCATCAGGCACAAACCCAAATGCCCCACTCTTTCCATCTATCTTAGAAACGATGAACTGACCAGCATGAACCTCTGTCTGTTTCTTTGTGCCGATTGATTCACCGAGAAGAGTATCACGCTTTTGTATTCCTTTATTAAATAGCTTTACTGTCAAGCGAGTATATGATTTATCGTCTTGAATATCTATTTTTTCACTATAGACAGAAAGAATGTCTTTCAGTAACACCGAAGGATACTTTGATGACAAAGCGATACTCTGCATATCAAAGCATGAAGAGACATTCCATTTGTCCATCATCTGTCTTTCTACGACCTTGAAATAAGGTGAAGAGACTGTTGCGCCCTTGGTAATCCATTCCTTTACCACGGGAGCAAGTTCTGTTAGCTGTTGGTTGTCTGAAGGCAATCCTTTGGAATTGATTCCAGCATCATCCACCTTGGAAATAGAAATAACATTGCCTGTATTTCCCTCGTTTTTTATTTTCTTCCGCAAGAACACCAGACTTGGTTTCACATTTGCCCCAGATGCAATAAACACATCAGCAGGAATGGAAGTTATATTCAAGATATCAGCCTCACTTTCCACATACTTTCTTACATCTTCCATATTCGGATTATTCAGAATACCATCAGGAAGCACGAGTCCTGCACGACCACCAGGCTTCAATAAATTCAAACATCTCTCTATGAAAAGAGCCTCAGCATTACTCTTCTTGATATGGTAGCTATCACTTACTTTCTTTCCATCATTCTCCAAATCCCTTGCTATACGCAAGCCAAATGGAGGATTGATGAGAATCACATCAAACTTCCCGTCTTCAACACCTCCTACATTAAACAATCCATCATGGCAATATACCCCAAGATGTCCATCACCATGCATAATCATATTCATCTTTGAAGTACGAGCCATTCTGATATTTGCATCTACACCATAAATATATTGATGGCAAAGTTTATAATATCGAGAACCAATATGTTTTTTGTCTAGCTCCAATAACAGTTGCTCTACTTGATATTTTTTTTCCGCCACAGACATGGTAGCATGATTCACCACATCATGAATCTGTAGATGAATATCATTGTCTATCAAATCTTGAACATGCTCAAATGCACGAATCAGGAAGCCTCCACTTCCGCAGCATGGATCACAAATAGTTTCCCCCTCCTTAATATCCAACACATCAACCATATAGTTTACTATAGTACGAGGGGTAAAAAACTGTCCCAACTCACCACGGAAAGTCTTTCCCAAAAATGACTCAAAAGCCAAGCCTCTAATATCATCAGACAAGTTACACAGATTAAAGGGTTCCAAAGTCTCTATAATCTTCAGTACCGTCTCACGCTTGATATGTATAGTATCAGCTTCCTCAAACAGTCCGTCTTTTTGAAAATACTCCTTTGTTTTACTAAACAGAACATCTAGGAATACGCCTTTTGAGCTCTTCGCAACGAAATCACTTTCTAACTGTTCGTATTTATTTCTTGTAAATATAAGTTCACCATTAGGGTCTCGTTCATAGTCCATTTTGATAAAGATAACTTTGCTAAATTCATCAAAGGCAGACTCAGGAGACAATTTATCTATATTACGAATAAAATTATGACATTTACCAAATGCTTGTAACAAAGCCTCCTTGGACGAATTGCGCATCTTTGCAACAAAAGCTCCCAACAACGTATCATTAGCAACATCAGCAGCTTTCGGGAAATCAGCAATTTGCTCCAAAGCACCGCTTTTCTTATCATCAATAAGAAATACCTTTGTCTCTTTAAGATTATGCATCACAACAAAGCGCACGGAAGAATGCATAGAGGTTAAGAAAACACCATGAACATCCTTTTTATCAATTTTAACATGCTCCATCTTGCAGAGAATGGTCACACAGATATCCGGGAGGCGATTATTTTTCTTATCGTCCCCATTTTTCCATATAGCCAAATCAACACTAAAATCATGAGATATTTCAACATTCTTTCCGATTTGTTCATCTTGGTAACCATAGTCACCTAAAAGTCGCTGTTGAAAGCTCTCAATCATTTGTGTTTTATCCATGTTTGATATATTATTCTCTGCCATAATACCGTCTATATAATTTCTCTAAATGGCAAAAATACGAAAAAATCTCGGAATACACAAAGTATTTTCAAAATATTTAGAGTATATTAAGAATTCTCGTACGATAAGTAAGTATCCGCTCAACGCCGTATTGCATATCTCAAAAAAATGTTGTACCTTTGCACGGCGGCATCATTTTTCTAAATTCTGAGACAAGAATACGCAATCTAGCCCTCCATCAGCACAAGCTAATGGAGATTATACCTTAATTTGACTAAATATTAAATTCATTTTTATTGTTCTTCATCTTCCCAAAACTCAAGAAGAAGAGTATAAAGTTTATCCTTTGGCATTGTCTTTATGTTTGTCAATACATAACAGAGCCAACGCTCTGGATTTTTACTCAACATCTTGCAAGCTCCAAACAATGAGTACATCATTGCAGCTTTCTTGCAGGCATCCAAATATTACTGGTAAAATTATAGGTGCTTCTCTCATTGTTTCTGTTTCATTATTGGTGTAGTTGATAATTTACAGGAGTGATTTCTCCATGTCATTTGGCTCACGAGTCACAGCCATCGGCTCACCCTCAAATGGTGTTTCTGGCATCAAGTCCATCAACTTCTTCTTCATGCCTCAAGGATTGGGGTATTGTCCTGCTGTCTCTTTGATATAGCGGCATACCTCCTACCTCTTCTCCTCGTGTTTCCATATCTTGACAACTTCTACCAGGGCTTGATAGCTGTCGAATATCAGTTTGCCGATACGTCTTTTGTATTCGCCAACCAAGTCTTGTATGTCATCACGGTTGATGAGCAGAGGTATATGTTTGCACAGCGCTATGGCGATGGCATACGCTGCATCGGCTCTGTTCTTTTCCAATATCTGTGGATGGATTTCTTATGCCATCATTCCACCAGTCGCAGCTGTGCCATGAAATCATCATTATCTCTTGGCTCAAAGCTTACTTCCTGCATCAGATATCTGGAGTATTTCTCTTCAAAGTCCACGCTCAGCCCTTTCGGAATATAGTTGATTCTCGGTCGCTCCATCTTGGCGCGATATCGCTGCTTCTCCATAGACCGTTTCCTCTTCTCGTCCCATTTGATGCGCAACAGCTTTTCTTCCCTTATCTGGAGTTTTATCTCCCTGAACTCAGGTGTATTCATCACCTCTTTCTTCAGATGCTTCTTGATGACTTTTGTCAGATAGCATCGCCAAGCCTCCTTGTTCTCGTCGGTAACTAATGACGGACATTGCTCACCATAGAAGGCGTGCCAGGTGAATGGCTCGAAGTCGAGGTGCCAGAGGAATGATTTGTGTTGGGTGTTGCTGAGTTCCATAATATGTTTATGATAATTATTCTTAATTATTCACTTAAAAGTGAACAAGCTATCAATAAAAGTATTATTTTTGCTACATCGAGAATGGCATTATTACCATTGAAAAGAATATGATAACAGACATAGAAAGTGCAACCTTTGAAATTTAAGCGTATGATACAGAATAAATTATTCCGTGATTGCCTCGCTGCGATACCTGCCGAGCAAAAGGCAGAGTTCGATTTGTCTTTCGGTATTGCCGAGCGCATTAGTGAGATTCTGAAAGCCAAGGGACTCACTCAAAAGGATTTCGCCCGCTTGCTCAACAAGCGAGACTCAGAAATCTCGAAATGGCTAACAGGCAGACATAACTTCACGACTCAAACCATTGCTCGTATAGAAACTGCTCTAGGTAGTAAGCTCATCAGCATAGCCCATTGATTGGGCTATGCGATGATTATTCTGACACCTAATGCTTACGCAGACTACGCCCCTTTCGGTTCTGGTTGTAGTCCTGCATTACCTTTTCAAAATATTCTTTGCTTTCCATTTTATATGAATTTTAAAACGGCAGCAAAGATAATATTTTTCATTCAACCCACCTTACGCTGTATTGGTGGTTTACACTTACATGAGCAGAACTTTACTTACATCTTTTTGGTATCGATTGGTGCGCTACGATGGTACCGATTCGAGTGATATGTTGGTACCATTTGCAGCACTATAGTGGTACCGATTCATGCGCTACATTGATACCGATTCGCCGATACTATCAGATAATCCCTTCTTCTAGCTACAATCATGTCAAAGAATCCCCTAAAGAAATCCATTGGAGCCATTGCCATTAGCTTGCAGGGTTCAACGAAAGTAAAGTAGGTCGCTGTGACTCAGGTACCCTGCTCACAGCTAAATCCACCGAAGTTCTTTCGAAGATTTGTGAATGGACGGACAGTGCGTTCGCCACCGTCATCCAAAAGAACTCTAAGTCGCTGACTTCGTAAATAACAAAAAGCTAGGTAGAACTTATGAATCTACCTAGCTTTTTGGTTGTGTCATTTAAACTGTCTTAAGGTTTACATGACACAATCTATAATGATATTGACAGTTTATCTGTCTTCAAATGAAAGATGTTTGGTTCATTGAGTAAGCACGCCTTTATTTCAGATGGACTTAAACCAAGTAAATCGGCTAATTCTTCCATAGAATACTCCAATTCATCCAAATGAAGTTTTGTCATTTTATAAACAATCTTAGGACTATCAATACTTACCTCTACTGATTCTTGCTTTCTTTCACCATTTCTTCCCAATGTGATAAAAAGATATCTTTTTGTAGATTCTGAAATACAGTTGAGTTCTCTCGCCCTGTAGATAATTGCAGCTTTAGATACCTTCCAATAAACTTTTCTTAGGGCAAGGTCGTTGTATCTTAAGTTAAAGAAATCCATTTTGCATAATTCTTTAGGCATAAGAAACTCTGAGGCGAACTCGTTTGCTTCTCTTTCCTTATCAACTTCGGGCTTATCTAAATCTTGAGAACGAAGGTGCATGACAAGATGTCCCAATTCATGTGCTAGACTAAATCGCTTTCTGTCATTCGGCATTTTCTTATTTAGCCAGATCACAGGTACTTGTTTGTTGGTAAACATGGTTAAACCATCAAATTTGTCTGCCGATTCAAGATCTATAAAGATTACCACAACGCCATTGCGTTCTAGCAAAGTAACAATGTTATCTATTGGTCCCTGTGGAACTTTTAGATAATTTCTTATTTTAAAGGCAATTTCTGCTGGAGTGTTATCGAGAGAAGGTTCCACTGATGGAATCATAAGCTCAGGAATTTCTACAGACTCAATTAACTCATCAATGCAATTGGCAAGAATATTAATACGACTTTCCAAAACAGACAAGCACTTTGATGTCATTGTTGCCCTTTTACGAAAGAAAAGAGTTGTTTCTCCCGCAATTGGAACATTCTTTTTAAAGAATGATCTTGGGTAATCGAGACATTCGGAAGCTCCTGTTATTACAGTATCCGACAAAGGTATTTGCCCTTTCTCTATGCGAGAAAGGGTAGCTTGTGTTATTTTTAACAAATCAGCCAACTTGCTTTGTGATAGACCTCTACTATCTCTTGCAAGTTTTAGATTTCTTCCATTATTAGTATTCATAATTATATTGCTTCGATTTTCTTTTTCCTGTACCTAATCCGAACTTCTGCTTCTTCCGTAGAAGTATTTGAGATAAGATTTGTTGAAGATGCAACTCTGTTTCCGATGTCTATAGGGGTCCACAAGTGTTTGTCGCCTTCCATATACGAAATTGAAATATGAACAATTCTTTGTTCATCATCTAATTTATATCCCAAAATGAGCATCGGTTGTGTATCATCTCCTTCTGCTTTTTGGTTGATTCTTTTTGCAGAAGATTTAGTCCTATTAATTTTTGGCTTTCCATGTTCGTCTAATTTCTTTAGCCAAACAAGATAAGAACCTATACGCAAAAAGGTATTTCTTGCACTTGGTGTACTGTCAAGAGTTACACCTTGTACCTTTGCCAATTCTTCTATTATCAAACCATGGAGATTCACCATGGCAAAATTATGTTCTCTGCGAGCTATCGGATTTTCCTCTGCATATTGCAGGTACTTGTTTCCTGCATTCATAATGCCATTGACAATATCTGCCTCAATGCCAGCGAATGTTGAAACTACATCCTCGCGATCTGCATTTGTTCGCAACCCCATTTCCTCATCGGAAAAAAGAAATCCCATGGGATTCTTTAAATAATTTATCTTATTTTCCATAATTTATCCTTTTTGGGTGCAAAGATAATAATAAAATCTGGAATACGTATAATTCTAGAAGAAAAATGCGTATAAATTTTAGATATTTTTGTTTTTCTGTGATTTTCTATTTTTGAACTATCAATTCTTGACGGAAAAATATTCATAATATGGTTTTCATATTTGGCTATTTGTACAACTTTTATGGAGATTGGGCAATATGAAAAAGAAGGGGCATTGAACCCCTTCTAAAATGCACAAAAAAGCAAAACACAATGGCAAATAATAATTTTAAGCAAGCTCTTCATCTAGGTATGAAACTTGCAGTAGTATTAGTAGGTGCATGTATGTTTGCACATGTTGGTATGGCCTTTACCTTCTCTTTCATTTTCTTATGGAAGGGATTGAGTAACATGAAAAAGAAGGGGCGTTAAACCCCTTCTTTCTTCATTTTGCTTATCACAATATGTTAGATAAAATACCATTTAAACACTCTTTAAATGTCGTTTAAATGCTTTTTTAATTAACATTTCGTTTTTGTTAGCCAAATTCACGTTTCGTTTTTGCAAGGTAGCTCTTTTCGTTTTGCCGTGATTAGAGGAAGGAATTGTGTTGTGGTGTTGTTTGGATCCATAATTCTTATCTGTTCAAAATATCAATAGTAAATTTAGCAAAACAACGATGGCTATTCTGCATATATCTTTGATTGAAAATATCCTCTTTCACTTCCTTTTCTGCCCGGTGTAGGCATTTAGCAATCTGTGCAATCTGACTCCTTGAATAGTTCTTTTTAAGTTTCTCCAATCGCAACGCTTCAATTTTGTGATAATCATATCGCTCTTGCAAGTGAAAAAAATCAACATATCTGTCATAAGGGTATTTTGCAACAAAATAAATAAAATCCTTACGTGGACTTTTTGAGTGACCTAACTTAACTTTAATCCTTTTGTGTAAATCAAAAGCAAAGGACGAAGGGCTAAGATATTTCAGTTCATTAAGATTCACATATGGTAAGTCTTCACGTTTTATTCGCTCGTTACAAACTGGACATGAAGGAACGAAATTGAATAATGACAGTGCTACAGGAGGACATTTTCCTTTTGGCAAAAAATGGTCTATATCAAATTGGCTTTTGGCAACACCTTTACCATTTTCTGTATATACATTGATATAAGCCATATCACAATAATGGCATGTATAAATCTTTAGTTCATCAGCATGCTTCTTAAAAAATGCGGAAATTTTGGAATCGTATTTATTCGTATACTTGAAAATCTCATGTAAGTCATGTAAACTTTTAGATGTAATTCTCTTTTTGGAACAAACTCGAAGAAATGCCTCATAGAATAATGCCAAGTCTTCGAAATCCATAGTCAATAAGTCAGCAACAGAATTATTCAAAGCTCTGACACATCCGTATTTGCGTTTCCAATTCTTCCATTTTGATTCAAGTCCAAGTCTTTTTCTTCCTCGTTTCGTGACTTTATCTGCTATATCAGTGGCGAAAATGCTCTTATAGTCATAGACTAAATCTGCAAATTCGTTACTCCCTTTGGATGGATATTCAATTGGTTTCATTCTTCGTTGTCATAAAAATCCACTAACTCATCATACATTTCCCTAAGCTCCTTCTGAAGATACTCTTCACCAATGATACTGGTAACATAATCAAATTTGGATTTCTGCTTTTCGAATGCTTTATCCGGTTCCATATCATCAATATGCCATTCTTGCTTGTTTTCGTTATCTCTTAGTGATTCTTGATACCTTCTGTGCTTGAAATAAAACTCAACAACTTCATTGATACATGATTGAGCTATATCACCCATAGTCCCTTGCAAAAAGAATGATTCACTTAGCATGTCAACAATATTAGCCCCAAATGTTTGCCCACGTTGTTTTTCACATTCTCCTTTTTGCAGACATAGGATATTGCTTCGCGGTATATCACTCAGCACAAATGGTGAATGAGTAACTAAAGTGATATTGATGTCATAAATATTTTCAAGAGGTACTGAGGTGATTGAACTCAGCAGAAGTTTCACAAATTTACGTTGTAAATCCGGATGATAATACAGTTCAACTTCATCCATGAGCATACATACGTGATGATATTTTAGAAACGATAAATGTTCTTTTTCTATGGAATCATCCTGTAGTGTCGAGTTTATGTTGACAAGATGATACAACACATTCCCTAATGTATATGCAATTTGTCTTTCTCCAGAACTTAATCCTGTAAATGGTATCAACCCAACAGACTTGGGGTTCCTCTCAAAAGCCTTCTTGTCTTCACGTTTTACAATAATCAATGTAACATCAGCGATAGGTGGAGGTAATAAGTCTTCTTTTTGAAATTTGAAATCTGCAGTAGGTTTATTACGTTTTTTTTCACTTTCGTAAAAGAACATACCTTCATTTGTTTTTATGAATGCATCCACCTCATTGGCTAGAACGACTCCCGTACGAATAGCATAATATTCTTCTGTGTCCAGAAATACCAAGAAAGCTAATTGTTGACGAAGTTTCTTCGTCCTATGTGTCTGATCATGGAGTAAATCGTGTATATAACGTTTTATCTTCTTTTCATCATATCTGTCACCAATTAACCACTCCCAATCTCTTTCGTATGGTTTATATGTTTGAATAATCTTCAATGTCTTGTATGCCACATATTCCCATGCCTGTCGTTTTAAATTAGGCAAGGTCTCAATATCTTCTTTAAGAATGAGGCGCATCTGTTTTGCCCAAAACTTACAAATCGGATTTACCATAGAAACAAATCTTTGTTTCAGGTATTCCTTCTCGTCTTTATTCTTATTTGCAGAGAGAAGTTTGCCTAAATAAAGTTCTTCGAATCCCTCATATTCATTTTCTTCCTTATATTTAAACGTGAAACCTACAACCTCATATGTATTATTGATGATTCGCAAAGGGAATTCGCGAATACTCTTTCCTTCTTCATCCGTTTTTGGGACTTCGTAAAACGCAAGATTTACAAGATTATTCTTCCCAAGCATGTTTTCCTTGCTTGCATTGATATAGCCCTCTTCACGCATGGGATGAACTACAACAGGAGTTTGATAGCCATCATTCTTGTGAAACACCCCTTTGAGCCAAAAATAATCCTCGTTCTTCAAATGTTCGATATCGCCATATAACCTTTCTAGTTTTGCAACAGACGTTCTCTCACTTTCATAATCTCTATAATTATAAGCATAGAGAGAATAATTGCTTACAATGGTGTAAAACCATTCACTTAGATAAGCATGTTTGCCTTTTTGGTATTTCAATGGTTCATCAACATCTCCCTCAGATTGTTCTTCAAGTATTTTGATGGTGTCACAATGGTTATCCTCATCGACTGTTGATATACTAACATTTCTACCTTTTACGGTAAGAACTTTTACCTCATGGTCCAAATAGACGGCAACCGAAGCATACACATGGTCTATGTAATGAAGATGCTGGGCACTCGAATAATTGAATGTTTCACCCATAATAGCAGCCGAAAGATTATTGAGAGTCCTCAATATCATGTCTATGATGGTACTTTTGCCTATGCCATTTTGACCGACAATGGCACTTATGCTCACTTTCACTCCATGTTCTGTTGTATATAGTAGAAACTCGGAATCAAAAGCATCCTCTCGAATTGCTACATTAAAACCATTCTCAACATCGCCTGATATAGAAAAGCCTTCATTGATATACAGCCAATCTTCACGACCATACAGTGACTTTTGCATCATTTTTGCATGGTAAATAGCATTCTCTTCATTGGGAGAATACAATTTCAGCCCAACCAATTTTAATCCACGAGAAGCCATTGCTTCATTACAATCCACCTTAGAATTTGGTTTCATCCAAGGGCGTTCTATATTTATCATGTCAATATCTTTCATGAGTCATGTTTGTCATATTCAGCGTGCATAACAAAATTGCACAAATATATGATGGCGCATCTAACAAGTTGCGCCAACCTAATAGTATTGAGTTCCAATTCTTGTTTCGAAATGGTTAATTGGTATTCAGTATGGGACATTGGCTCGTCCTTAATAATTATCGACTTATGCTCCATATAATTGCGTAGCATTTTCAAGTCCTTTGTTTGTTCATCAACAACATACCAATCCGTTTTCATTCCATAAACATCCAACTTGATGTTATACAAGCCTAATAAAGGCATATTCTGTGAATGTGCCAAGATTTCTTGTCGAATATCTCCATTCTTATAATTCCATATTTTGGCAAAGTCTACCTCATATGATTTTAATTTAATATCAAGATAATTGGATAAGAACATGGCTATCTTGTCGAATATGGAATAAAAGTTCTTATATGCCATTTTCAGCATCTCCATATTCACACTGTTCTTATCCTCATTTATGATAGAATATAGAATCTTCCTGGTGCTGATGAAACTACCTTTGATTTCTTCAAAGGTGCTTTCATAAAGAGCTTTTTTCTCTGGCGTGTCAACTATGGCAGGAAGTTTCACATTATCACATAGTGACAGCATAGAATCAGGTTCAACATCATTAAAACGATTGATTCTCAGATAATGTCGACATATCTATTTTTCGTATCCACCTTCTTGTATATTGTCATAATCAATTAATGGTGCATCAAAAGAAGGAGAGGGCCATGAACAAATCTGTCTGAAATAAGGTGAATGACCATCAAAAAATTGTTGGTACTTTCTTATTATCTGCTGAGCCTTTCTTACAATGAAAGGTTCTTCTTCTGGCCAAAATGCATGCATATTAGCATAGGAAAAACCTTGATTTCTCTCCACCTCCTGTGTATTGGTAGAATCCAATAAAGCCATTCTGTAGTATTGTTGAGCTTCACAGAATCTTCCTAGATGATCATAAGCATTAGCTAAACACAAATAAGCACGGCATGATGCTCTGAAAGCATTAAGATACAATGCTGCCCATTCTTCTCTTTTTACACGAGTAATCAAATATTGTACATTATGGTAGTAGCTTACTTCCTTATAGACATATTCATTGGTATAGTATGCCTTTCTGAAATCCAATTCTCGGCTTTTCAGAATTCCATAAGCATCTCCAAGAACACAATACCCTATCAACTGATTAAACAGATTTTCTTTTGCCCAGTCTGTTTGTTCAATCTTCGATAATTCAGCCATGAATGTTTCTCTGTCAACGGCTTTATTATTAAACAAATCAACCAATAGAGCAAACTTATTTATCTGTTCTGTTCTTTCTGTTATTTCTGATTGTTCAATAGAATATTTCATAATGAACTCTTGTAAAAAACATAATAAAGGAGACGGCGAACCGCCTCCCCGGTGTCAAACATGAGTTTGAATCACCTGTTTGATGTACTACACAATCGACATGACATCTTGACCAGCGTTGAACACGTCAACATAACCAATAGGAACACCGAAGTACAACTTGATAGCAATACTTGATAAGTCCAAAATTGCGATTATACACTTGGCAGACTCCTCAATACTCTGCCCTTTCACCTTCTCGATGAGTCGGGCAAGTTTATGCCCGACCTAACACATTCTTTTTAATACCATAATTAAAAAAATTATAAGATTGATAAAATATATTAGTCCACCCGATTTGTGGATTCCTTACGACTATCCTCCCATCCACCCAGCTCTTGCATTCTCATAAGGTAATATTTTTATAAAGCCCCATCCCCTAAACAAACTCATTTTAGGGTAGAGGAGCATTTCCCTAAATTCATCACTCTTTCAGTCCCTCTCGATACCAGTTGAAGAGTATCTTGGCATTGCCGCATATCCTCCAATCACCCAGTTACCCTTGTTCTTCTGTTCCAAGGCTTCTTTCCTCCACTAGATGATAATACGCCACAATTACTTCCCTTATCTGCGTATTAGCACACCTTCTTGCCTCTTTAGCAAGTAAATTCATGATGCAATATGTGAAAGTAGCCATGATACAAACACCGAGAATAAATACTATAATATTCTCTGCCCAGCTGTATATCACTTTACCACTCCAGTTGCTTTGCCACTGATTGAAAACCTCAAACCAACTTCTCCACATGGCAAAATGCTTGATTAGTAAACTCACAAACAACAACAAGACGGGCAGCATCAATCCCTCATATATCGCTCTCAACACCCAAAAACGAGAAATATACACAAAGCGATTTCGACAATCCTCATCTTGAGAGTTGTCCAATCTCATCCACATATACGAAAAAGCAACTTTCTTATTTTCCTCTATCAGTTTTGTAATCAACTCATCTTTGAATGTAAAATGTGTCGCAGCCTCAGAAAACATAAATTCAAAATCGGCATCTTTATCCCTTTCCCAAAAATGCTTCATCAGCCAATAGCGAATTTGCTTACCCGCTATCCAACTTATCATCCCCAACACATATGCGGTAACAATACATACTATCACAGATAATGTTACTTGCCCCTTATGAAACACAAAATCTTTAAAGCCAGAAAAAGTATATATTAAAACACCCAACATAGTCGTACCAGAAATCAAGTACGACATATCAAAGATGTTTAACGCACCTGTAACTGTGTCAAATTGCTTTTGAACATTCATATCAATTCGTTTTTCATTATCTTTGCCATGCCGATGAAAGTAAAGTTCCTCCGTCGCTCATAAGCTTCTTTGTTATGGATAGTTTATCAATTCCTATTCTACTTTAAGAAAAGCAGATACATCATCAAATAAGTCTGCATCCAGCTTCATGTCATTCTTACATATAATCTCAAGCTTGATTTTTGTCTGTATTAAAGGATTATTGACGGAATAAAGATATTCATTCAAAGCCCTCAACTCCTGAACTAACCATTCATGCTTTTTCATCATCCAACGACATATCAGGGTACATTTGTCATTCTCACACTGAATGCCATTAACATTTTCAGGGCCATCCATTATATTTATCTCTATCCTTCCATCATTCAAACAACATTTACATCCTTCGCATTTTTCTGTATTTTTGATGGTTGTTAAATACTTTACATTTAAATACAACCTGACGATGAGAATCTCCGTTATGGGTTTATCATATAAAGGCATGTAGATATTCTGCTCTATAAAATTACCTTTTTCATCCAAACAAGGAGTTTCATAATCTGCATCAAACTCGAGCTTATCGGTAATTAGATGCGAAATCCAATGGAATCTTGAAATACCAGCCATGAAACTTATGTTCTGGCGCAACAAATGATAATTGACTCGATCGTTGGCAACATCAAAAAGATCAGCCAAACGAATCAGTATCATTAAATATTTCAGACTTACCGTATCTCTTTGGGCCCTAGACTTCAATCCATACACATCCTTATAATCCCAACAATGACTCTCAGAAACCTTAGCAACAAAAGAAACAAGTGTAGGTTCCAAATAACTCAACAAAGAATGGGCCTTAGATAGGATAAAGTCAGCACTTTCCGTGTGATGCCTTACTCTGGTTCTATCACTAAAAAAATCATATACAGCTTCAAATACCTCTACCAGATGATTGCCTGCTTCCTTAAAATGAACATTTCTTTTTCTCTTTTTTTCTATCTCATCATTATGCACAGGATTATCCTCGCCCAACTTGAAGAACTCGTCAACAGCATTTTGCATTTTTAGAATTTGCTCTGATACAAAGTCAAATGTATTGCTATTGGCAGAACCTAAAATATATAAGTCAGGATGAATCACCATACTAATATCATGCAAGTAACATGATAAAAACAAGATATAGTAATCAATTGGCTTTAACACGAAATAATCTATGGTTCTTACAATGTGTACCGCATTATTGACTAGCGTCACAGCATGCTCTTCATTGTGCAAGGTATAAGAGTTCAAGAATTTTGAGCCATTATACCACAAGCCCTTGGTGATTCGATGAGTCTGAATCAAGCTATCTATCCAATCAGGATTCTTAACGAAGGAGATGAATGTACCCAACACCCCTAAAAGCGACATATCAACATTCATCTGATTAGAAATATCTTCATTGTTGATATTCTTCACGAATGCAACGAAATCGTAGAAATCAAAATGTGGGTTTCTCAACCTCAACAAGATGCGCAACTCTGTATAACATAATTTCTTTGAGTTGGATTTTACAAACGAATAATCGTCAGAACATCTGACACCTATCGATTCGGAATAATAAGCATTCAATATTTTACGTCGGAAATCAGGAGAGTTCTTATCTACGAATATTGTATATTTCTCTATTCCCAAAACAGAATAATCTTTTAAATCCTCCTGATTATGCAGATTCTCCAAGTTACTTATATTATCCAGGAACTCTTTAAATTTCTCAAATTGAGTAGCCTGCTTCAAATCCCTATTTCCTCTATAGTTTCCATTCATCCCCCGTTTCAGCGAAGCATATTTATCTAAATAAAGTTCCTTCATCGCAAGAGAATTCTCTACATCCTTACGATAATATAGATTCTTTGTTTCGCCTTTTTGAGTAAATAAAGATTCAAAATTTCTAACTACTTCTCCTATTTTATCCGCATTTGATGAAGAAAGTTTTTCTATAAGTAACCGATATTTCGACTGAAAGATTTCCTCTTCGGTTGCTTCAAGAAAATCCTTTAACGCATTTAGACTTTCTCTATCATTTTCTTTTTTATATTTATTTTCTTCATCTAGTATCTTTTGAATAAAATCCTCCATCATTTTTTCTCCAGAATTTGATTCTGTTTTCAATCTGAAGAGATTTACACGATAAAGGAAGTATTTTTTGTATCGTTTCAGCCATTTGAGTCTTGAAATATCCTTCTCTTTCATCTGACCCTTACCAGCATTCGAATCATCCTCTTTCTTTTTAAGTCTTTGAATTTCTGCATCAACCACCATTTGGATTGCACAAAGTTTTTTGAATGAAATAGAATCATCTATATCATCTAAACTCCAAAACATGCCGCCGGTTTTAGATATTTCCCTAGGTATATTCTCAATACCTTCTAGATGATTATCAGCATCATCTATATAACTACATGAGCTTTTTCCATCCTCATGAAAATGCACCTTATATATTAAGTTTTCCTGGAATTTCTTACAGTTTGCTGGCAGGAAATTATAAACATCACAGTCTTCACTATCCTTATCATTAAAAAATTTATCTAATGAGCCATTGAGCCGTTTTATCCTTTCATTAAATTCACTCTTGTCCAGTTCTGACTTTATATAAATTACAGAGTCATCTACATAAAAATAAGCATCTCCTTCGAATATTTCTTTCCTCATCATTTCCTTTCTAACAGCCAGCATGCAGAGATTACCAAAGAAATATGACTGAGGCAAACCTTGTGGAATGCCACAATTCATATAGAAGTCACTTATATTCTCTTTCCTATTCATATAATATTCATCTGCCCATGATTCGAGGTAAGTCTTATCAATATCAAAATAAAGAAACTTCGCGATCGCTACTTTTAAAGTTTCAATATCACCATTACCACCCTTACCGTAATTTTCACTACCGAAAGTAGCGGAAAGCTTATTTACAATCAGATTATATAGATACTTAGGGGAAACCGTTGGAAAGAAGTTTTGTATGTCAAGACATACCTCTGTCAAATAGCGATGGCTATTCTGATAGGTACGACAATGCTGTACAACATCATCAGAAAAAGACTTATATTGATTCTTCCAGTTTTTAAACAAGTATTTTACATCAGTGCTAGGCAGATTGCCATAGAAATTATGTGGAATCAGTTTAGACAGTTCAGAAAGGTTACGTATCCCATCTGAATCATCATACATCAATTTTGCCAAAATGCAAACCATGCAGATCATATCTATCAAACGGGCAGAGTGCATCGGGCGATAAACCAATTTATTCCCTTCAACCTTCTTCATCTTGAAATATACAGAAATGTCGAAAAGAACTTTCTTCTCAGTATCCAAAATTTCATTAAGTCGCTTCTCGCAAGCCTGTATCACTTCCAGAATTAGCTTTGAATTATATTTGTCACCCAAAGCATAGAATAGTTCAAGGTCATTTTTTGCTATGATATTATCACTTGTTCCTATTACAGGATTCACACAATCTAGAAGACCTTTCTCAAAGACATAAGATTCCAAACAGTAAATAGCATTATAAATATTTTCATAACTTACAATACTGTCTTTCAAGCTATTCTTCTTACGATTATCGATTTTTGAAACAACACTATTCATGAAAATACCCCTTCCATATTTTTTTAAGTTTGTCTATAAAGACAAGTATAGGCTGTTGCTGAACACCATCCTGCTCTTCATCCACAAACTTACAATACATAGAAAACAACATCAGTTTGTCTTTTCTCACCGCAATCGTAAAACCATCCTTTACATGAAGAAGATGATCAAACTTACTCCATTCCAAAGTCATTTTGGGGCGAGCATATTCATTAAAAGATAAGACGAACAAATCATTAAATATAAATTCTGCCTTTTTATACTCAGCGTCTAGCTCTTGTAATTGGTTGACAGCTTCTACAATGTTAGTAAAAAAGAAAAACAAATCAACCAGCTTCTCCTGATAGCCAATAGTTTGTTTTCTTAAATAGCTCCAAGTATTACCAAATTGAGAATTACATGATACAAAGTATGCAAATCCAAAAAGCGGCTCATCTTGAGTTACTATCAATTTTACGATTTGTTTCACATCCCGTTTTTTGTCAACATTATCTACAAGTAGATTCAAAAAAAAGTTCAGAACCTTTAATTTATGCTTTTTATTACGAATAGAACTATCCTTTTCAAAAGAATCACTATGCGCATTTTCTTTCGTTGTCTCCTCGCCTATTCCATCTTCCTCTTCTTCAAGCTGTTTTTGAATATCGAGCTTAAACAAAAAAGCAGAATAAGCTGGAATCTTGTTTTTATTATTCTTTTCCTGTGGCATAATTATTCTTATAATATTCACTATAGTCACTTACCTCTAGCGGCAGTTTTTCACATCTCAAAAAAACACAGAGATTAATAAAGAAACGCTGAAGCTGTTCATAAGCCTTTCGCCCGGCATCATCATTGTCTGGATACATGTGCAGGCGGAACTTGTCTAACATCATCAAATCCAGTTTGGGCAAAATAGTAGAACTCGGAATCGCCAAAGCCTTTTTACCCGCAGATAACAATGCCAGGCAATCTGTAATACCTTCGCTGATATACAAATCATCCCCTCTTTCCAGCGTATTTAGAACCGGTAAATTATAAAGTCTAGTTTTCTGAGACGAAATAAACTGGAAACGAGGCACTTTCTTGTCTGCAGCCCCTAAATATCGTGTTTGCAGTCCCACTAAATTACAATCCACGTCATAATATGGAATTATCAAACACGGAGTAAATATACTAAGATATAGTGTTTGGGATATAAATCCACTTTTTATTAACGTTTCTTGCGGAAACGAATCTTTCAATTTCTTTAGAAGTTCCCAAGGCTCATCTAGAGACACGATGTTCAAAGACTTAATGACTGTAGGATTTAATTTTCTTTCATCAAACAAGAATTTCTTTCCTGTAGCAGTCAGATTACAATGATCAAGAATATACTGTGCAACCTCGGTAACAAATATTTTTTCTTTCTCTGCAGGTTTCTTTATTATTCGTTTTGGCATAACCAGAGTTTTTGATCTTTTAGGCACATTTTCCAGATAAATCCCAAACTGACAGCATAACCATTCGCATGCTTTGACAAAACTCAAATTTAATTCGGTCTCAACAAATTTGATAGCATTGCCACTATTGTGGCAAGCAAAGCAATACCAACGATTACGGTTCTCCCCAAAGAACCCCATACTAGGATGATGATCATCATGTGCAATACACAATGCTCTATGATACTTCACTACAATTCCTAATTTTTCAGCAACCTCTTCACAGGAAAGTTCATTTAGCTTTTCAACTACACTTTTAGGAATATAAACCATAATTCAAAAAAAGATAATAAAGTTTGTATAAGCATCCATCCCCTATAGCAATACAACTTTCTCCCCAATGTTTACTGTGGATACAGAGTATTAAAAAATGGACTTTTTCGATTTTTAAACAAATCTAACCAGAAGAGACTCCGTCAACAAGACATAATCCCTCCTTTCAGCTACAATCATGTCAAATGCCATATTTATAACTTTTATTCACCCAAATATCAATATCTCCGGGAACCCGCAAAATATGGCGAGGGCTTTGATGCCCCGCCAACCTTATAGCGTAGCGGTACCGAATACCGGAGGGCGGTTACATCCTCTCGTTTCTGAGGAAAGAGAGGCTTGGTGAGAAAGGTGGGACTTTCTTTAATGGTAAAGAAGGACGAGATGATTTTAGAACCATGATAACACCCCATCCGGAAGACAACAAACATATCGACTAAAGAAACGATACGATGGTACCGATTGCAGCGATAGCATGGTACCGATACCACCGCTACCCTTATTTCAAACCTTGTCTGTCATTATCCTCGAACCAGTCAGCAAGCGCTTCCTCAAAACTCCACTTAAACTGATAACCACAGTTCTTCAACTTCTCACCACAGATATTCGTAGAAATCTGGAGTTTCTTTACTCTCGCAGGACAACCTGTTCAGTAGATTTTGAAATTTTAATAAAACACATACACACTAATGAAACGGAACTTTATTTAAATCAGACTGAAGCATCGGAAAAGAAAGAGAATATTTTTTCTTGACAATGTTAAAAACTAATTTTATAAACCATTTATTCACTTTCGGAGAAAAATAAATACTTTCAATAAGCTTGTTCAAATCCACAGGAACGAGCAAGTCGCCAGAGTCTGTCAATTGATCTATTTGGGGGGTATCAGCGATTATTCTAAACTCTTTCTCGTGAGCAAAGGATAATCTTTTATACCAAGGAGCATCAAACATATGAAAGTATTTTCCTGGTGTTCCAACATTATATTCTTTGTAATCTATATAATTCACCATTCCGAATTTACAATTTGCCGTAAGAGGTAGTGCTTGATAAAGACGCTCGAACGTAGTCTGAAGAATAGCAATTCCTTGTTTAGTATCCCTAGAATACAATTGCCACATAGCTTCAGACTCGACATCAGACTGATGCCAACAACTTATGTAGTTATATTTAAGCGCCACTTTCTAATTGTTCTTCTATATCTATCAAATTCATATTTGGCTTTTTCTTCGTCATTTCTCCCATCGTCAAATTCATCCAAATTAACGAATGGTGCTCTCCGTTGTAATTCCATTTTAATCCAAGCATCTTCATTTTCTAAAACTCCAAAAGCTCCTTCATAAGGGTCATAAAAATGATCTATACGGGTAAAATACAAAGAACTTTCATCCAATAAAGACAGGAACTTAGCTAAATCCATATATCGCCATAACTTTGCTGATGGTTCTGGAATTTTGCAGCAAGATCTTCCGTTAGAATAAAATCTTGCATCTTTCATTTTCGAACTACAGCCTTTACAAGTATGAGCTAATGCACCATCATCTAAATGCCCAATAAAAGTTTCCTCCCCATTGCTAAATTCTTTTCCACATAAAGTGCATTGATTCCTATGGATAATATAGAACCATCTTTCTTGCTTAATGCTTTCTAAATCATATTTTTTATGCGTTCACATTATCATATTGTTTTAATGTTAAGATCAAACTATTCGACCTCTATTATTCTCTGAATTTCATCCATCAATTTAAGAAATACTCTTTCTTGTGCAGGTTTTTCCATTTCCGCCAAAGTTTCCTCAGGCTTATTTACTGCTTGGAATGCTGACAATTCTGATTTTAAAAAGAAACTCGGTTCTACCAATAAACACAACACCTTAGTATTCTCAGCTTCAGCCTTCCTTAAAATCGGTGGAAGTTCATTGTTTTCAATAAAATCAGAAGCAAGAAAGTCAGTAGATACCAAAAGTATTGCAATGTTAGCATCATCCAATGCCTTTTTTATCTCTTCTTTCCAGTGTTGTCCAGCATGAATTTTCTTGTCAGACCATTCTTCAAAACCTCCTATATACTTTTTCAGCACACTCAAATGGGTCATCAATCTATTGTGGAATATTTCATCAGCATGAGAATAGCTGATAAATATTTTCTTCTTATCTTTATGCATAATAATCTTTTTATTTTCAGTTCCATTCTTCGGAAGTTGCATAGAGGGTATTACAACCTTCTTATCATCCTCAATTACAAGTTCATCAACATACGACACAGGATTATCTACAACATCCAATTTTGTGATACCGCTTATCAAACTTTCATCAAGATGTTCTATTTTATTCTTACTAAGAATGAGTGTAGTAATCTTCGAGTCAAGTATTTGCTTGGGTAAATGTTTGATTTGGTTACCATGCAGATTCAAAATCCTCAACTTTGGGAGTTTAAATAAAGCACCTTGTAGAACCTTTATATTGTTAAAAGCCAAATCTAAGGTTCGAAGTTTTTTGAGTTTCAATATTGCTTGAGGAATCACCTCTATCCTATTGTAACTTAAGTCGAGTTTTTCTAGATTTGTATACTGATATACATTATCAGGTATTGTTTTTAGATTTTTATGGGATAAATTAAGTTTTGTAACTTGCTTTATCGTTTTTCCTTTAATTTTTATTGGATATTCCATAATATTTATGTATCTTTGCACCCATAGTCGGACTATGGGGGTAGCGACTTAAAATAAGTGATGTTCAGAGTGCCCTCCTGCGGGAGGTCAATCTGATTAATATCTTGAATGGAGTCTTAGCGTAGAGGGAGTACCTCTAATAGACGTTGAAGAATAACTTCAACGGTTTGCAGAGAATCCCTTCAATTCATCGCAGCTTCGGCATCCCACGTTTTTCGCTAGCGAATTTGTGTTCTGTGATACAAAAGAACACATAAATAATTTCGAGGTCGTTCGATTTGAACGACCTCATTTGTTTTCTTTTATCTCGACATAGCACCCCTCCATTTTCTCTAGCATTTTTTGCACGATGAAGAGTTCTTTCACACTCTTTCTGCCAGTCTCGCCATTCAGCGAACCCAGGAAGAGTAAAGGTGACAGCAGGAGTACCACAGTGTAGGATTTTAATCTATTTTGTAATTTCATGATAAGGGTCGAAGAAGAGAGGATAAATTACACCATACGACCCTTGCATAAAGTATATTCTAGGCGAACGAACACCACTTTCTCTTGAAGCCATTTGCTTCTTATCCGTATATAGTCCAAAATGAAAGATGATTGGCTGTCCTTCAGTTATACCAAGTTCCAATTTATCCAAAGCCGACTTCAAAGGCTTGTGTAAAGCAGAATGCCTACGTAAGCGAAAGCCATCATCCATCAAAAGTTCATCAATGGTTCGACCAGAAATATATTTCATGCAGTCAAAGTACTCAAAGGTATCTTTTTCAGAGAAATTCTGATTAAAACCATATTCTGTATCTCCCATATCAACAAATTCATAGCTGATGCGAATCGGTAACAGACAAGAATTCCTGACGTCATCATTACTGATGACATTCCAAGGTTCTACAGATAAATCATCTCGCAACTGTTCGATGTCATCATCAAAAATCTCTATACTCATGCCGTTACCATACCTTTTCTGCGTTCTACATTCTTGGCATGACGCTCAGCATAATAGCTATACATCGTGTCCAATGACAGAGGATTTACCGAGCGTTCATAAGGTTTCAGCCCCTCGCGTTTTTCACACCAAGGCAATTCAGAGTGAGTCAAGAATATGAGGTAATTCTGTGATTTGCTACCATATTTCAATACTATTTGTTCCAACAATTGGATTTCATCATCGCCAAGCCCTAATTGCTTAGTCACCTCGCCGAGAGCTTCATCTATAACATCCTCAGTTGTTTCAAAATCTGCTGGTGTAAGATGCTCACACATGTTTCTATTCTTCCACATATTATATATAGTAGGGTAAACCGGACCATTTACCCATGCTTGCGGAACATCTGCAAACAGTTGTCTTTGGCGACCAAAGAACACCATACTCCAAGCTTGCGCATAATAAAGCAACTTTTGGAGTTTCAAAGGGCTAACCGTCATCTGTTTCGTCAACAAAGACAAAGCGATATAGCGTGCAACCTTTTTTATATCGAATATTCTTTCATTCATTATAATCTTCTCCTTTTAAACGTTTAACTCTGCCGCAAAAGTACGCTTTTTTCTCGAAACCACCAAGCAATTAACAAGAAATCTGCAAGTTATCAGCAAATAACCACGAAATCAATCGTAAACTATTAACTGTAAACTATAAACAGCTGTTCCCTACCTCAGCAAGCTATAATAAGGCGGTCCCATCCCGCACAATATGGCGAAGACCGCTTTGGTCCGCCAACCTTAGAGCGTAGCGGTTCTGAGCACCGGAGGGTGGTTACATCCTTCCCGTCTGAGAAGGGAAGGCTTGGTTAGGATGTGGAGCTCCCTTTGGCAAAAGGGAGACGGAGGGATTCGAAAAAAACTTCCTTAACGGTAAGGAAGGACGGGTAGGTTTTTGGAAAAAAGACTGATAAAAAAAGCAAAAAATAGCAGATTTGAGCTTTTGTTTTGAGTTTCAAGTGGTTGTG
>ERZ1108170.600-NODE-600-length-28423-cov-4.610230_pt1 | contig 28423 bp, 25 predicted proteins | sample MGYA00403705_ERZ1108170 | MGnify/ENA primary metagenome ERZ1108170 (study PRJEB35170, sample SAMEA104062422) | human gut metagenome | biome: human gut; feature: human-associated habitat; material: faeces | place: Denmark | collected 2012-06-15 ...
TTCTGAAATGTTTTTTGAAATGTAGACGGATGTGTCATCCTTATGGTCATGTGAAGCAAATGTAACTGTTCACACGGTAGAAATATGCTTTGATTTATCTTAGCATACATCATTCTTCGTATGCAACTGATTTGAAATTTCTTGTGCAGACTGCACAAAAAAGAAGGTTCATTTTTAACGAAAGACAGTGCCCGGACTGAATATCATCCCGACACTGCTTTCCCTGTCATCTCTTCTGACCGCTACACACATTATTTTTTATTTACTGATTTTAACTTTTTTCACAGACGAATATTTTCCATACACCTTTTTGCCTGTCGAATCCATTTTGTAAGCCCTGATACGCACATAGTAAGTCTTTCCCTTTTTCAGTTTGCTGATGGTATATGATGTTTTTGCCGTGTTTTTCTTTGTCACCGCTTTTTTAAATTTTTTATTCGTGCTGTAAGAAATCTCATAACCTTTCGCACCGGATATTTTCTTATATTTCAATAAGATCTTTTTACTCTTGCTGTTTTTTGCGGATTTAAAAGAAACTTTCGCCACATTTACTTTCGTCCATTTTGCATACAATGTGTAATCACATTGTGCATTGCTTTCTATGGTTTTGATCTTCTTTTTAAATTTTGCATCGGTGTACCAGCCTGCAAATGCATAACCTTTGCGGGAAGGTTTTTTCAGTGTTATTTTCTTTCCATAATAGGTTGACGGATTGGACACATTGTTTTTACCTTTATTCAATTTGTAGGTGATGTTATACGGCACCGTGACCGTACAGGATGCCTGATAACTGCTGTTTTCTGCCGATGTCACCATGATTTTCGTTCTGCCCGGTGCTTTCGCAGTCACATTTCCGCTGCTGTCTACCGTAGCCACTTTTGTATCTGCTGATTTCCAGACAACATTTTTGTTTGACGCATAGGACGGTAAAATAACTGCCTGCAATGTAAGTTTCTTTCCTCTGCCAAGTGTGACTGCCGTCTGGTCAAGTGTTATTCCGGTTACTTTATTTATTTTACCAGTATTGTCATTATTACTATTATTACCGTTTTCATTGCCAGTATCACTGCTGTTGCCGCTGTTATTGCTGCTTCCTGTAACTGTCACATAGCAGACTGCATATTCGTCACTGCCGTCCGTTGCTTCTGCCCGGATTTTTGCCTCTCCCTCCGATATTGCCGTGACAAGTCCGCTATCGGACACCTCTGCCACTTTTGAATCCGAAGAAGTATATTTCAGTGTTTGATTTGTGGCAGTAGACGGTGAAATGTCCGGCTTTAACTGATAAGTTTCGCCGGCTTTTAATTCAAGCTCATCTTCGTCAAATTCGATCCAGTTTATGAGCTGCGGAACCGTCACGGTACAGGATGCATTTACATTTCCTGCTGTCACTGTGATCACCGCTGTTCCGGCACCGCAAATCTCCACATATCCGGTATCGGAAACCGTTGCCACATCTTCGTTTGAGCTTGTCCATGTCACGGCATCCGTAAAATTCTGCGGCGCGATCGTGGCTGTGAGCTGGAACTCATCATAATATTCTGCCGTCTTGTTCGTGATATCCAGACGGATCGATGTAGCATGGATATCCTGCGCAACGTATTTGATGCCTTTTCCATTTGCGTAGGTCTGCGCATAACAACCGGAAGGCCCGTACATCGTCATTTTCTTTGGATAGGAAAATGCGTTTGAGGCAATCGAAGTCGTATTGCGCGGAACTGTGATCTGTGTCAGTTTCGTGCAGTTGACAAACGCACTGTCACCGATCGTGGTCACGTTGTAAGGAACCACAATGGATGGCAGGGCTGCGCAGCCATAGAAAGTCTGGTTATCAATTTTCTTTAATTTGCTACCTAATGTAATATCCGCCAGGGCTTCGCAGCCGTAAAAAGCAGAACTTCCGATGGATGATACGGTATCCGGCACCACTGCTTTTTTCAGGGATTTACAGTTTTTGAATGCATTGCTTTCTATTTTTTCCACTCCGGATGGAAGGATGGCTTCCGGCAGGGCTTCACAGCCGTAAAAGGCGGAATCTCCGATTGTGGTCAGGGTGGATGGGAAGTTGATGGTGGTTAACTTCTTGCAGCCGGAAAATGTGCTTTTCTGAATAACTTTCTGTTTGTTTGACATATGAATTTCTGTCAAATTAATACAATCGGAAAAGGCAGAACTTCCCATTAATCCAATATTATCCGTAAGAATTATTTTTTTAATTGCTGTACAATCTTCAAACGCACTCCCACCTATTTCCGTTACACTGTCTGGGATATTAATATTCGTCAGGCTGCTGCAATTTGCCACACCTTTATACTCTATAACTGTTACTGTATCTGGAATTGTTAATTTCTCCAGTTGAGTACAGCCTGCAAGCAATGCTTCCGCTATTTCCGTTGTTCCCTCTTCAAACTCAATTGTCTTTAATTTTTCACAATATGAGAATGGTCCTACTGCCTTGTTATTATCGTGATATAATCCACATTTCTCTAAGCTTTTTGGAATTTTTATACTTTCAAGGCTGTCACAATGACTAAATGTATATCTTCCCAAATACTCCAGATTCAAAGACAACTTTACATTTTTTAATTTGCTACATGACCAAAATGTATTATCTTCTATTTTAACTATATTATCCGGTACAATAATTTCTTTCAATGATACACATTCATAAAATGTGCATGTATTTATCACTGTAAACTTCTCATTCACCGGTAAATACGCACTCGCCAGCTTACTGCACTTCTGAAACGCATAACTTGCAATCTTTTCTACACTGTCCGGTATCACAACACCAAGCAGTGACGTACATCCATAAAACGCACTGTCTCCAATACTTTTTACACTATCCGGTATGCTGACCGATACCATACTTGTATTATTTTTAAACGCTTCATCCCCGATTGCCGTTACCGTATCCGGTATTTCCACGAAAGTCTGCCAGCCGTTATATTTTTTCAGCACACCATTTTCAATGACAAAATTGACAGAGTCATCATAGAACATTCCATCCCCGTCACCATAAATCTGGGCATAGTTCGACGCACGGTACAGAGAAATTCCATTTTCACTGGAACTGTCGCCGCTGCCATAATATGACACCCATGTGCTCCACTTTATCGTCCACTGATGGATCACACATGCCGGTTCTGACGCACTTAACCTTGCATTACAGTCATATACCGTGACACCGTTATCATCCGCACTGACAAACACCATCGTATGCTGTCCGCCGTTACCACTGCCACATGCCTGTATGATATCACCAAGTTTTCCCTGCTGTAACAGATTTTTTACACTGTCTGTTGTCACACTGCTTCCCGAAGTTTGTCCCACCAGATCTACATTTTCTTCACTCTGGTATTTATACTTTGCGTTTCCATAATAACGGTTTGGCATATTACAGCCGAACAACTGATAAAATACCATTCTTGCAAATCCAAAACACTGGATTGCTCCACCCCAGTCGCCGTTCCAGGTCTGACCTGCATTCGGTTTGTACTGGCTCTGAATGGCTGCAAATTTTGCTTTGATACTGGCTGTACTGTCATAATTTTCGTCAATGACATTTCCATTATTATCCCTGATCGTTGCAGAATCGTCCTTGATCGTTAATGTGCCATCATTCACTGCCTTTGTTGCATTGGAAAGACAGCTGTTAATGTAAAGTTCATAATTTACTTCCGAACCCATGCTGCTTTCCCAGCAGTCCATCTTCGAATATAATCTTTTATCCCTGCTTTTTACCAGATTTTTCGATTTTGAAAGCAGCATTTTCGTGCATGCGGCATTAAAATTAACTGCTGCTTCAAGATAACGCATATCATCTGTTGTTCCTTTTCCAGTGTAAAACAAATGCTGGTAATGTGCGACTGCCCGGTTTGAATCCATCCAGTACTGATATAACAATGATGAATAGACGATATCCGAAACAGATGGGTTGTAACGTTCATACACAGATGCAATCATCCCTGCTGCTTTATTCACGATTCCCCACGGCAGGCTGCTGTAATCAAACATGCCTGAAACAATGCTTCCGGCTGCTTTTTTTGCCTCTTTCTGCAGGGCACTGAGTACTTTATCTGACAGATAATGATCTACAATATACTGCGCCGGGTTTTCCACAATCTCATTGCGCAATGCAATCAGTTCATTATAAATAGACGGATCTTTGACATGTTCATGAATGATCATGAGATCGTCGATAGCCTGAACTTCGATCTCCTGTATTTCGATCATACCGCTGACCATCAGGAAAATTTCATTTGTATCATTTGTGAATTTCATGAACAAATCCATATTTTCATATAGACCGTCCACCATTTCCCCGATTTTTTCATCTGACATTAATTTGTTTTTATTATTCTCTACCAGAGTTTTCCGGTATGCCTCTTTATCCTTATCTTTCAAAAAATCGTATACTTTATTGACAACCTTTAAGTTTTCCTCTACCTTTCTCGCTGTTTTGGTAAGATCCTGATTTGCCTGCAGATACTCATATACAACCTCTCGTGCCGCCTGTTTTTCAAAACTTTCATAGGTATTATCGCCAAGATTGCATTTTGACCAGAATTCATTCCACAAAACACTACTTCCGGTCTTTATGCTGTACATATAGGACGCAACCGTCTCATCTGTTGCCGAGACACTGTTGATTGCTTCTAAAGACATATCCCCACATTTTGCAATGATATCATCATACGCTTTATTGTTCAGATAAGACGGTGCTAACATATAAAGCTGTTCTTCTGTAAGACTATAAGAACCTGCTGCAGAAAAAAGTGAAATTTCATCACTGATCTCCTGCTCGATCTCTTCCTGTTCTTCTGCGGTGAGTTCAATGCTTTCTGTCTCTTCCGTAACGACCTCCGTTTCCTCCGACACCTCAGATTCCTCGATCCCCTCGGTTTCTTCGATCAACTCCGTTTCAACTGACTCTTCGGTTTGCTCCGATTCAGCTATTTCCGTCTCTTCCGTAATCTCTGTCTGTTCCTGATTTTCCCATTCCTCTTTTTCTTCCGTCAGCCTCTCAGAATTCTGCGTTTCTTCCTCTGACCTGCCTGTTTCCGTCTCAATGTGTTCTGACCCAGCTGATTTTTCATCTTCCTGATCACTCTCATTCTCCTGCTCTCCAGTCTGGATTTTGACGGAATTATTTTCACTCGGGCTGTTTTCTTCCTGTGTCTGCTGACCTTTCGCCGCTACATCTGCAAGCAGCATTTCCGGTGCCGCTGTAAATGTCATACAGGCACAAAGCAGCCATGCTATCATTCGTTTTTTCATAACTTTCTCCTTTCGCATATCTGTTTCCTCTGCGGTTCATACTTTTTTTATTATATAACACTTTCTGGCTGTTATCAATACAACCTGTGTGTTTTATATAGTTACATTTTTTATTGATAAAGTAGAGTAATAAGGAGATTTTTACATGATACGATTAAAAGAACTAAGGGAAGCAAAACACATGAGCCAGCAGGCTGTCGCAGACGTATTTCATGTCACGCAGCAGACAATCTTTAAATATGAACACTCACTTGCAGAACCGGATCTTGATGTGATTCTTCATATGGCAGATTTTTTTGATACTTCCGTTGATTATCTGATCGGCTATACTGATGTTCCATTCCGATATGAAGTATATCCGAAAGATTCTATTACACAAAGCGAACAGCGCATCTTAGAATATTACAGACGACTCTCTCCTAAGGTACAGACTCTGGTTCAGGCACTTGCTGATGAAAACGAATAAGTATATCATTGAAAAAACAGGAGAAAATCTTCACTTAAAAGATTTTCTCCTGTTTCACGATTACGGTGCTTGTTGATTTAATATAGTCTGGATCTGCTCCGCCTTTTTTCCAGTTACTTCCGCAATTCTTTCTATTGGGAAGCCGGACTTAATCATATTACAGATAATTTCTGCCATGGTTTTATCTCTGCCAATCTCAATTCCTTCGCTTTTACCGATTTCGATACCTTCACTTTTGCCAGCCTCATATTCCGCCTTTCGGAGCTTCTTCTCTTCCCACTCTTTATCATATTCCAAAATACTCACCATCTTTACCTCCGAACGATTCTTCCGAAGAAATTCCACCAAAATTCCTTCTTTGATACATTCATCAATTGCCCGTGCAACTGCATCGTTTAAATTCATCTCAGATGCATATTTTCGGACTCTCGCTACATAAATGGCATATTCCTTCAATGTTTTGCACTGTTCCATCAGTTCTTTATTGTGCCCTTCGTTTACGTTTAACATCAGAACTTTTAATTCTAAGTCCGGCTCACCAGCCAGATGCTCATAAGCGTTTGACAGTCGAAGTTCCACCCGGTCATCCACTGCATCTGTTCCATTATAAAATACCATAAATTTCGGTGCCGGTATTTTCTGCAGGCTGGACGAATACAGAGATTTATTATTCACATACTGCTGATATTCGATTCCTATGTAAATCAGATCCCGCAGCGGTATGTTAGGATTTAACGTGGACTGGTGCTCGTAAAGATAAATATTCGTCTCTAACATAAATGCCAGGTCGTTTTTCATTCCCATGTAGATCGCATTTTCCAGCGTGACGATTTTCAGATCGTCTGCGTTCTGATAACTGTTTCCGGTCACTGCATTGTACAAAGATAAGAGATTCTCTTTCTCAGAGAACAACATGCGGAATACCGTGTCTTTGTACTGACGGTTGGCTGCCGGTATCTTTTCCGATACCTGTGTACTCTTCTTCATATTCAGTTCCTCCTATGTGCAGGAGGCTCATCCAGATCTCCTGCTTTTCATTTTTGTGGATAAAAAGCATAGATTTCTGAAATGTTTTTTGAAATGTAGACGGATGTGTCATCCTTATGGTCATGTGAATCAAATGCAACTGTTCACACGGTAGAAATATGCTTTGATTTATCTTAGCATACGTCATTCTTCGTATGCAACTGATTTGAAATTTCTTGTGCAGTCTGCACAAAAAAGAGAGGGCATTTTTACACCATGCACGCCCGTGCATTATAATTTCCCGATATTTCCGGCAGCTCCGACATCACAGACAGTTCTAAAATATCTCCCGACGCCCACACTAGGATCGTTTCTCCAGAAATCGAAGCCATCCCGGTTTTTGAAACATTCATGGAATATTCTTTGGAGACTTCCATGGAATACCTCATAGAATGCTCCATAGAATATTGGTTTCCACCCTGACTATTGCCCACGTTCCGACTTTCAGGCGGCATTTCAATATTTATCCCAAGTCCCGAACGCCCCTTCTGCAGCCGCTCCGCCGGTTCATTGGACAGTCTTATTTCCGGCATGACCGGCATATCCTGCACATTCTGTACGGACTGCACAGACCGCCCCCCGGATGCAGCCAGTTCTTTCGACTTATGCTCATCACAGGTTTTTGCGACAGGCTCATTTTGCTTTTCCGCCATGTTGCAATTTCTCGGATCCGGCTCTTTTTTTCTCCGCTTTACACGCACAACCCGTGGTGCCCTGACTGTCTCGATATACAGCACGTTTTCTTTCCGCTGCATTTTATCCAGCAGAATTTCAAGAAAAATCGTGCCATAATAATTTCTGCGGTACCTTTCCTGTTCCCTGAATTCGGACTGTACCCAGCCTGTCTTTGCTGTCTGCTTTATTTTGATCGATTCTTCACCGTAAAACTGATCTGTCATTATGCCTTTCTGTTATAATAGCCGCTATAATAACTGCTGCTGTTATAACTCTGTGAATTATTCGCGTAGCGTGCATAGCGGTTATAGTTGCTGCTCGCCTGCGCATTTGATTTTTCAAGTTCCGTCACCTTTTCTTTTGCATATTTACCGATCTGGCCTGACAGATCTGACACCTTTTTGGCAAATCCACCTTCACCGGCGAACAGTTTCTTTACCTGACTGATATCGGCTGCCTTTAATTTCTGTTCGTCCAGCTCTAATGTTCCGTCACTTTTTATTGTAATTCCAATCTCACGGAGTTCCTTATTTTCCACATTTGTATAATTTTTCAATTTTTTGGCATAATTCGAATCAACAATATCGCCGGACTGTGCGAGACGTTTCATCAGATAATTATAATCGCTTACGAACGACTCCATATTATCCGCCACATTTTCCTTAACCTTTGCCTTATCTTCTCCGTCAAATACGGACATGCCGTCTGTTTTCAAAAACTTCTCCATCCGTTTTTCCACACGTTCTGCAGCCGTTTCCATTCCACTGTATAAAAGCGTCTGTGTCCGGTTTGCAAGCAGCTGCTCTGCGGAGGATGTCTTTCCACTGTTTGCATTCAATTTTGAAAGCAGCCGGCTGATTGACTGACTCGAACTTCCAGAAGTGCTCTTTTGTGTTCTCTGCTGTTTTGTCGAAAATATTTTCGACTTTGCAATACGTTTCATCCGTGCACGCACAATGGTACTGTTTAATCGGTTTCCAACTCTCATACTCATTTTCCCCATTTCACAACTCATTTTTTAACAGGTAAGCTGCTCCCCGTTATACGGCTGATTTTTCGTCCATATAACAAAATGACGCCTGTTTTCCGGTTATTTCATTCCTTGAAAATCAGACGCCATCCTTAGCTTTCCTCTGTTATGTAATTTATATCGTCAAAATCCAAAAAAACTTTACAAAAAAACACTTGACACTTCTTTTGTATTATTGTATTATTTCACTAGTACAGAGAAACGAGGTGATACAATGGCATGGAACCTTAATTCCGACCGTCCTATTTTTATACAGATCGTAGAACGGATCGAAATGGATATCATTTCGGGCAAATATAAACCCGGAGACAAACTGCCTTCTGTCCGTGACCTTGCCGCCGAGGCAGCGGTAAATCCAAACACGATGCAGAAAGCTTTCACAGAACTTGAACGAACCGGTCTTGTTTTCTCACAGCGGACAACCGGACGATTTATTACGGAGGACACTTCCATGATCGATGAATTAAAATCAACACTTGCAAAAGATAAAATTACAGAACTGCTCTCATTTATGCAGCAGCTTGGCTTTCAGGAAAATGAAATTCTGGCTATGATCGGTCAGACTATGAAAGGAGAAAAATGATGGGCACATTACTTGAATGTAAAGATCTTACCAAAAGTTTCAATGGAAAAACAGCAATCGACCACATTGATCTTTCGATCGAGAGCGGACATATCATCGGTCTGCTCGGTCCAAACGGCAGTGGAAAAACAACACTGATCAAAATGATCAACGGACTTTTAACCCCGACTTCCGGCACTCTCTATTACAAAGAAAATCCGATCGGTGTCGAGAGTAAACGCCACATTTCCTACCTGCCGGATCACACTTACCTGAACATGAACCAGCGTGTGAAAGAAGTCATCGCTTTCTTTCAGGACTTTTATGAAGATTTCGACAGGGAACGCGCCTACGATATGCTGCAAAAACTGAATATTAATCCGGATGATTCTCTAAAAAGCATGTCAAAAGGAACCAAAGAAAAGGTGCAGCTTATCCTTGTCATGAGCCGGAAAGCAGAACTATATATTTTAGATGAGCCGATCGCGGGTGTCGATCCTGCTGCAAGAGATTATATTTTAGATGTAATCTTAACCAATTACGACCCGTCCGCTTCCATCCTGATCTCCACACATCTGATCGCAGACATCGAAAACATTTTAGATCAGATTATTTTTATTCAGAATGGACAGATCCGTCTTTCATCTTCGGTTGACGACATCCGCGCCGAGGAGGGAAAATCCGTCGATGCACTGTTCCGGGAGGTATTCAGATGTTAGGAAAATTATTTAAATATGAATTTAAAAACACATCCAAGATCATGTTCGTTATCTATGGTGTTATGACATTTGTCACCATCCTCGGCTGCATTGCCATGTATGGTGACAGCAATCCGGCAGGTGCAGAAAATAAACTGCAGGAAATCTTCTTTGCTGCTGCCATGGTATTTTATGTACTCGGTGTATTTGCACTCTTTGTGGTAAGTTATGTGTATATGTGTGTACATTTTTACAAAACCATGTATTCCGATCAGGGCTATCTGACACATACACTGCCGGTGAATCAGATGTCTATCTTTCATGTAAAGCTGTTGGTTTCCTTATGCTGGCTGCTGCTCTCCCTGATCATTTTATTTCTATCAATTTTTGCATTAGGCTGTGCCGCAAACAGAGGTTTTTCCTTTGATGCAGACTTTGACATGTTTCTGGCAGATTTTCAAAATATGTTTGGTATGTCCTTTGGTACTTTCAGTGTTTATCTTGTTTTTGCCATGATTCTTTCCTGCCTGCAGTATCTTTTGATGGTATTTGCCAGTGGTTCTATCGGTCAGCTCTTTACACAACACAAAATCGGGGCTTCCATTGGTGCCGGAATCATCTTTTATATGTTAGGTCAGATTTTATCTTCCATTATCATGGTGCTTACCGGATATTTCGGTATCATGAACAACGATAATGTTGTAACCTGTACCACCACCGAAAACATTGCATTCCATACAACATTTTCATCTATGATGTTTTCCGGACTGCTCCTTTCCGTCATCGAATGTGTTGTTTTCTATATTGTGTGCATGGTTATCATCAAAAAACACCTTAATCTGGAATAACTGTAAAATTACATTTCCGCAAATGCTTGATCGCAAAACAGCCGCTCCGGCTTCTAAAAACCGGGGTGGCTGTTTTTGTATCCCATTTCACGCTGTTGCCTGATGTATTTTCTTTTTTAACACTAAAAGACTTTCCCGCATCCACTCCACAAATTTCGACAGATACCGCAGAATGGACTCCGCTGCAACCGTAAATACCGCAGTCAGCATCATACACTGCTTTGAGATATCCCTGATTGCAAATAAGTGGCTGACAAATATCATGCAGAACAGCCAGCCGGCGACCATTCCAACCATCAGTACCCGGTGTCCGGCCGTCATCGGTTTGGCGATCTGATATAAGATCATAAATCCGACAATGGCAACAAGGATCGTACAGGATGTCGAAATGTCCCCTTCGTTCACACCAAACACCTGACAAAACAATACCAGACTACTGACAGCAAAAAAATCGGTAAGTCCGGCAGGCAATGCCTTCAACAACACATTTGTCATAAAATGTCCCTGTATACGGTCTTTGTTTGGCTCTAATGCAAGCACAAAAGACGGAATTCCAATCGTAAACATACTGATCAGCGAAATCTGTGACGGTTCCAGCGGATAATTGATCATAGAGATCATGGAAAATACTGCAAGCAGCATGGAAAAAATATTTTTGACCAGGTATAAGCTTGCCGAGCGCTGGATATTATTTACCACTCTCCGTCCTTCCATCACTACAGAGGGCATCCTTGAAAAATCATTGTCCAAAAGAACAAGCTGTGCCACCTGCGATGCAGCCTCGCTTCCCGATGCCATTGCGATACTGCAGTCCGCATCTTTTAATGCCAGCACATCATTGACACCGTCACCCGTCATGGCAACCGTTCTTCCCTGTGCTTTCAGTGCTTCCACAAACTTTAACTTCTGATCCGGTGTCACCCTGCCAAAAATCTGATATTTTGCTACAGCCTGTGCGATACTCTCATCTGTTGTCAACGTGGATGCATCCACATAGTTATCTGCGCCACAGATTCCCGCTTTTTCCGCAATTTCAGCAACAGTCTTAGGGTTATCCCCGGAGATAACCTTGATCTCCACACCACGCTCTGCAAAATAGGAAAATGTTTCCTTTGCTCCTTCCCGGATCGCATTTGTCAGCATGATAAATGCGATCGGTAATACTTTTTCCGTAAGCTGCTGTCCATCTAAAATTCCCTCATATCTGCCATACACAAGGACACGATACCCTTTCTCACTATACGCTTCTATTCGGTCTTTATACTCTGCATAATCCTCCCGAAGCACAAATTCAGGTGCCCCGATCACATAACTTTTTCCCTCTGAAATGATTCCACTGTACTTTGTCTTTGATGAAAATGCAAATACCTTTTCTGCTTTCTTTATCTTTGTTAAAGTATCCGGCTTAAAATATGTCTTTAACGCCTCCATTGTTGCATTATCAGCATCCATGTCTGCCGCAAACTCACCGATCATGCCCTTTATCTGCGCATGTTTTTGTTCCTGTTCCTCACTGCACTTTACATCGACATATACTTTCGTATCACCGTCTTTCTCATAAACTCTTTTCATCAGGTCTTCTGCAAGAATAAACTGATCCACTTCCATCTCCGGCACTGTAATTGTTCCTGTCTTGTCCACACAAAGTACATCTACCCGGGCTAACGTCTCAATACATTTCATATCATGGATCAAAACCTGCTGCTTTGCTAAACGCATAGCGCTCACTGCCATGGCAACGCTCGCTAACAGATAAAGTCCCTCCGGTATCATTCCAAGGATCGCTGCGACCATACTTGTCACACTGTCCCGCAAAGGGGTTCCCGCATATACAAACTGCTGTATAAAAAGAACCACACCAATGGGAATGATCACAATACCGACTGCCTGTACCAGCCGGTTCAAAGAGCGGATCATCTCTGACTGTTCTCCCTCTTTCGTCTGGGTTGCACGGTGGGTAAGTTTTGATATATAAGACTCTTCCCCAACTTTTGTCAGCCGTGCCAGACAGCTGCCGGATACCACAAAGCTGCCGGACAGCAGTTCATCGCCGCTTTTCTTTACGATCTCATCCGCTTCTCCGGTAAGGAGTGATTCATTCACATTTAACTGCCCTTCTAACACAACTGCATCCGCCGGTATCTGCCCGCCCGCAGAAAGTTCCACGATGTCATCTATCACCAGTTCTTCTGCCGGTATTTCTTTTTTACTGCCATCCCTAAGCACCCTCGTTTTGGGGCTGTTTAAGATAGACAGATCGTCTAAAACCTTTTTTGACCGGATCTCCTGTACGATACCGATCAGCGTGTTTGCAACAATGATTGGAAGAAATGTCAGATCCCGGAAAGCGCCAACACCGACTAACAATAACGCGATCACTAAAAATATCAGGTTAAAATATGTAAACACATTTGATTTTATAATTTCTTTCGTTGTTTTTGTCGCCGACTCCGCTTTTTTATTCCAGAGACCCTTTTCTTTCCGTTCTGCCACCTGCTGTGCGGTCAGTCCCCGGATCGTTTCTGTCTGTTCCCGGTCTGCATTTTCTGCCACTGCTTTTTTCATCTGATTCTGATTTTCGTTTTCTGCCATTTCTTTCTCTGTCTGGTTCACATTTTCCTCCATATAGTCATACCTCTTAGTATTCATCACCGTCACTCTGACTCATTTCCAATTCATCGTAACTTTGCTTACAAGTATAACCAATATTTTTCAAAAAAAGTAGATTTTGGGTAAGATTTAAGGAATATTTTAGATGTGTTAAGAAATTTTTATAAAAAAACAGTTTTTAAGAAAAAATGCCGGACATCAGCAGTTTCCACTGACACCGGCATTTTTACCATCACTGGCCTATTATTTATTGCTCAGATATTCATCAATTCCCTTTGCGGCAGCTTTTCCTGCACCCATAGCAAGAATTACAGTTGCAGCTCCGGTTACGGCATCACCACCTGCAAATACACCTGCTTTTGAGGTAGCACCGTTTTCTTCTTCTGCGATGATACATTTTCTGCGGTTGATCTCAAGCCCCTTTGTCGTGGAAGAAATCAGCGGGTTCGGAGAAGTTCCAAGTGACATAATCACGGTATCTGCCTCTATTTCATACTCAGATCCAGGAATTTCTACCGGACTTCTTCTTCCGGAAGCATCCGGCTCACCAAGTTCCATTTTAATAACTTTCGCACCTTTTACCCAGCCATTCTCATCTACAAGAATTTCAGTCGGGTTCTGAAGCAGATCAAAGATCACACCTTCTTCTTTTGCATGATGAACTTCCTCAACACGCGCCGGAAGTTCTTCCTCACCACGGCGGTATACGATATGTACCTCCGCACCAAGTCTCTTTGCAGTTCTCGCAGCATCCATAGCAACATTACCGCCGCCGACAACGATGACTTTCTTGCCTGCTTTGATCGGTGTATCGTACTCATCCTTAAATGCTTTCATCAGGTTATTTCTGGTCAGGAACTCATTAGCGGAAAATACGCCCATTGCCTGCTCGCCAGGGATACCCATAAATCTCGGAAGTCCGGCACCGGAACCGATAAATACAGCCTCGAAGCCTTCATTTTCCATCAGTTCATCGATTGTAACAGATTTTCCAATGACAACGTTTGTCTCAATCTTAACACCGAGTGCTTTTACGTTTTCTACCTCAGCAGCAACAACTTTCTGTTTTGGAAGACGGAACTCCGGGATACCGTAGATCAGAACACCGCCTGCCTCATGAAGTGCCTCAAAGATTGTCACATCATAGCCAAGTTTTGCTAAATCTCCGGCACAGGTTAAACCTGCAGGGCCAGAACCAATAACTGCAACTTTATGTCCGTTTAACTTCTCTGCTTTTTTCGGTTTGATGCCATGCTCTCTTGCCCAGTCGGCAACAAAACGCTCTAATTTACCGATTGCAACCGGCTCACCCTTGATTCCACGGATACATTTTCCCTCACACTGGCTCTCCTGTGGGCAGACACGTCCACAGACTGCCGGAAGTGCGGAAGACTGACTGATGATATGGTATGCCTCCTCAAAGTTTCCTTCCTTTACCTGTGCGATAAATGCCGGGATATTGATAGATACCGGACAGCCTTTCATACACTGCGCATTTTTACAATTTAAACAGCGTGCTGCCTCAGCCTTTGCCTCTTCCTCATTATATCCTAAACATACCTCTTCAAAGTTAGCTGCACGAACCTGTGGTTCCTGCTCACGAACCGGTACTCTATTTAATACGTCCATTCTCTTTATCTCCTTTTCAAACGCTCATTCCTACTGACAGTTGCCACAGCCGCCATGATGTGTATCACCTTCCTGCAGCTTTAACATAGCTCTTCCTTCTTCTGTCTTGTACTGTGCCTGACGTTTCATCGCCTGGTCAAAATCAACCTGATGTCCGTCAAACTCCGGTCCGTCTACGCAGGCAAATTTTACTTCTCCGCCTACCATCAGTCGGCACGCACCACACATTCCGGTTCCATCTACCATGATCGGGTTCATGGAAACAACGGTCGGGATTCCAAGTTCTTTTGTCAGTTTACATACGAATTTCATCATGATCATCGGTCCGATCGCTACACAGTGATCATAGCGTTTGCCGGCATCCCAGAGTTCCTGTAACTGATTGGTTCCCATACCATGGAAACCATAAGAACCATCATCTGTTGTCACATAGAGATTGGTCGCAACTTCTTTCATCTGATCTACTAAGATCAGCAGATCCTTTGTCTTAGACCCCATGATGACATCACAGTCTACACCGTGCTCATGCAGCCATTTTACCTGCGGATATACCGGTGCTGTACCAACACCTCCGGCAACGAAAAGGATCTTCTTTTTCTTTAATTCTTCAATATCTTCGTCAATCAGGTCAGACGCACATCCAAGCGGACCTACAAAATCCTGAAATGCATCTCCCTCTTTTAAATATGCCATACGCTCTGTGGAAGCTCCGACAGTCTGGAATACGATCGTGATCGTACCTGCCTCTCTGTCATAATCACAAATGGTAAGCGGTATACGCTCGCCCTCCTCATCAATCTTTACAATTACAAACTGCCCCGGCTCACAGTACTGTGCCACACGAGGTGCTTTGACATCCATAAGATAAATCTTATCTGCCAGTTTTTCTCTTCTTACGATTGGATACATAGTCTCCTCCTAACATTTTATATACATCAACATGCCCGTCAAAGTATTTATTTTCATACTTTAACATAATAAAGGAAAACACGTTAAATTTCAACGGCTTTCCTCTATTTTTCTCGATTACTTCTGTTTTTTTCTCAAATTATTACTGCCAGATTCTGCAAAAAATTCCATTTTGCCTTATTTTAAACGCTATTGCGCCTGCGAAAACAGGATTCGGTCGTTGTCTAAACGCTTTCCGGCACAGACTGCAAACTGCTCTAACAGATCTTCCACCGTCATACCCGCGCGTTTTTCTCCGCTCAAATCTAAGATGATATTTCCGGAATCCATCATCAGGGTGCGGTTTCCAAGTTCTAACGCTTGGTGCATATTGTGTGTTACCATAAGACAGGTGATCTTCCGTTCCGCAACAATCTGTTTTGTCAGATCCAGCACCTTTTTTGCCGTGGCAGGATCTAATGCTGCTGTATGTTCATCTAACAGCAGGATCTTTGGTGTGACCATCGTCGCCATAAGAAGTGTCAATGCCTGACGCTGTCCTCCGGAGAGGAGTCCCACCGGCTGCTTCATCCGGTCTTCTAATCCCATGTCAAGCAGTGCCAGATGCTCTCTGAACTTTGCTTTATCTGCAGCGTTGATACGGCTGAAATATGCATTTTTCGAGGTTTTCGCACGCAGATAGGCAAGTGCCATGTTTTCCTCGATCGTCATGTGCGGTGCAGTTCCCTTTAGGGGATCCTGAAAAAGATGACCAATTACCTTACTCCTGACATGCTCTTTCTGGTATGTGATATCCTCTCCATCTAACACGATCAGTCCCCGGTCAATAAAAAATGCCCCGGTAATCGCATTAAACAGCGTAGACTTTCCTGCACCGTTACTTCCGATAATTGTTGCAAAATCGCCATCCTTCAACTCCAGATTCAGATCTTTTAAGGCACATTTTTCATTGACAGTCCCCGGATTGAAGGTCTTACTGACATTTTTCATAATTAACATCACGCTTCCTCCTTCTTCTGGTTCTGTTTCTGGATCTGATCCATATATAACTGATTTTCCGCCTTTGCCAGACGACGCTGTTTCACAAAAGCAGCCTGTTTTTTAAGATACGGCAACGCGATCGCGAATGCAACGATAAGGGATGATACCAGTTTCAGACATTCTGCCGGAACATTTAATCTTAAAGCGATCGCTACGATAAAGCGATACAGGCAGCTTCCTAATACCACGCCAACTACACGCTTTAACACACCGCCTTTTCCAATGATCGACTCCCCGATGATCAGACTCGCAAGCGCAATCGTTACCATTCCGGTTCCGAGATTAATATCACAGGATTTCTGATACTGTGCAAGCAGTCCACCGGAAAGTCCTGTCATGGCATTGGCCACACAAAGTCCGATCGTGATCATAAGCCCCGTATTGATACTTGACGCCCTTACCATATCCGGATTATCACCGGTCGCACGGATGGAAAGTCCCAGTCTCGTATTTAAAAACCATGCCAGGATCACACCGACGATCACAACAAAAACTGCTGCGATAATCAGTTTATACCAGCTTCCTCCAATATGCTCCTTCGCCCATGAAAAAACCGTATCGCAGGAAAAAAGATTGATATTGGATGCAAATCCCATCACTGCTATGTTGATCGTGTATAATCCGGTATTTACAATAATCCCGGCTAAAATAGACTGAATGCCCATTCTGGTCTGTAAAAATGCGGTAATGAATCCCGACACCACGCCTGCTGCCGCTGCCGCAAACAGTCCTAATACAGGATGACCGGCAAGTGTCACCGTCGCACAGACCGCACAGCCTAATGTAAAACAGCCGTCTGTCGACAGATCCGCAATATCTAATATGGAAAATGATACAAATAATGCCAGCGCAACAAGTGCATAAATAAATCCAAGTTCTAACGCGCTCTGTACAATGGAAAGTGTAATGATCGAACCCATAATCTCCTCCGGTTCATTTTTTATATTTCGCCTTTATTCAAATTCTTCTGCGGTTGTAACCTCTTTTAATTCCTCGCATAAATCTTTAAATACACTGTCATCGATACCAACAGCAGCTGCTGTCTCTGTATTGACCGTCACAATACCGCTGTCTAATGTACGGACTGCTGTTGTTGCCGGATCACTGCCATTTACAAGAATATCTGCTGCCATATCTGCTGTTGCGGTTCCAAGTTCTGTGTAATTGACGCCATATCCTAAAAATGCACCATTTAATGCAAAGGAATCTGCTCCTGTATAGTGTGGAATCTTTGCATCTGCAAACTTTTCAAAGATTGCAAGTTCTGCTGTCATGATCGTATTATCGGTCGGTGTGAATACCGCATCCACCCCTTCTGCTACAAGTGCATCTGCTGCTGCGGACACCTCTGCGTTGGTGGTTCCTGTCTTTTCAACATAATCAATTCCATTTTCCTCACAGAAAGCGATTGCATCTGCAACCGGTACTTTAGAGGAATCCTGGCTCTTATCATATAACAGTCCGATCTTCTTTACATCCGGGTTCGCTGCTGTGATCAGTTTCATAACAGCCGTGGTATCAAGTGCATCAGAAGTTCCTGTAATATTTGCTCCCGGAGCATTTAAGTCTGTAACAAGTCCTGCGCTGACCGGATCAGATACCGCGGAAAATACAACCGGGATCTGATTATCCTCTGTCGCATTCTGCATGATCATGGCTGCCGGAGTTGCAATCGGAATGATTACATCTACTTTTTCTGCCACCAGATCCGTTGCGATCTGATTTAAAGTAGAGGAATCTGCCTGACCATTATAGGTATAATCTGCATAATCAAATGTCACACCAAGTTCTGCACCTTTTGCATCCAACTCTGCTTCAATGGCTTTCTCGATCTGATTTAAGGAAGCGTCATCGACATACTGGACAATACCTACTTTATATACTGTTCCGTCTGCACCTGCTGTTTCTGTTGCATCTGCACTGGCATCTTCATTTGTTTCTGCAGTACCTGCATTATTCTGTGCATTCGTTTCCGTTTTTGCATTATTTGCTGCACTGTTTCCACATCCGCCAAGTACACCTGCTGTCATTGCCATCATTAATACTGCTGCCATCATTTTTCTTTTCATATTAATTAACCTCCAGATTTTAAATTTGGAAAAATCCGTTTCGAGAGGTGGATTTCGTCATTACATGCAAACACCGTTTGCATGAAAAAACCGCCTCAGGTTCTTGCCTGAGACGGTAATAGTATCTATTATCGCGGTACCACTCATATTGACTGAAAAGTCCACTCACTTCATGTACAACCATACATGCCGGATGGGTAACGGGTCCGGTTCCCGGCGGCGCCTACTAAATTCTGTTCAGGCCGCCCTCAAAAGTCCATTCAGCAAATCCATCCATACTGCAATCCCACCACCTGCAGCTCTCTGTGATATCAAAAAATGCTTACTACTCTTTCTCAACGGTTTTTCTTTATGGGTATACTTTAATACATTAAAGTAGCTTTGTCAACATATTTTTTTGATAATGAAACGTTTGCCATGTATGTATTCTATTATTTTCTTTTTTATTTACTTTTTTCTCACACGGATTCATGTTATAATGGACGCAAAAGAGTTAACATGTCTACATGATTGACGAATGATGAATGGAGGATTCTATAATGTACAAATTTACAGATGACTGCCTGATTGGCATTGATGAAATAGATAATGAGCACCGCAGATTATTCCAGATGATCAATGAAGCCATCGATCTTTCCAAAGAAAACATAGATGTATCTGCTATTTCGAAAAATCTGCTTCCGGGACTAAAAGATTATGCTGCAACACATTTTGCACATGAAGAAGCTTATATGGAGCGCATTCATGATCCTGAACTTCCGATACAAAAGAAGGAACATGAAGATTTTACCAAAACCGTCAATAACTTTTCTCTGGATACTTCTTCTCCCAAAGCAGCAGCAAAATCCTTAAATGATCTGCTTACCTATCTGGTTCGCTGGCTGTACCGCCACATTTTAAGCAGTGACATGATGATTGGTAAAATGTCCTCTATTTCCGTGGACGAGAAAGATCCGTTTGCATTTACGGAAAAATATCACACCGGCATTGAGCTGGTTGACAGTGAACACCGCCGTCTGTTTGAGATCATCCACGATACCAACGATCTGATCCATGCAGAACTTCTGCATGACAAATATGATGAGATCATGCGTCTGCTTGCTGAATTAAAAGATTATACCGAAATTCATTTTCGTGATGAGGAAGCCCTGATGGAACGTATCCATTATCCGGAACTCGATGCTCAGAAACGCGCACATACCGCTTTTGTGGAACGTCTTGTAGAGATCGATTTATCAGAGTTAGATGACATGGATGATAACCAGCAGGAATATCTGATCGATCTGATTCAGTTTTTAGCCGGCTGGCTGATCAATCACATTTTAGGTTCTGACAAAAAAATCGGCGATTACATGCGGGAACATGAATTGAAAGAAGAATCATAAAAAATTATTACCTGATTTCTTAAAACATCTAAAAGGACAGATATCTGAATCATCACCTGATTTCTGATATCTGCCCTTTTTTCATTCATAGGATTTTATGTCCTATTTCTCAATATCTGATTTTTCTATCCGGTTTATGAGAAATATACCAGCTCATCTTCCGGTTTTTCTGCCGGTTCAATGGATACCGGATAAAGTACCGGTCCTTTTCCCTTATACTCTCTTGCAAATTCCACATGCACTTCCGCAGTAATATTGATCCAGGATTTGTGCGGAATCTTGTCCTCATCCTCATATTTGCACTTAAATCCGATAAATGTCACATCCTCGATGCAACATGTCATCGCAAAACGTCCCGGCACAAACACTCCTTTTTTGAGTTTTTCCGGATTATATACCAACGCTAAGAAAGAAACTTTCTTACCCTCATACTTTTTCGGATTATCCATACAGTCCATATACCAGATCGCATAATCTGCATCTGTGATCTCGATCACAGATGCAGAAAGATCAAATGGAAGTTCCTCCGGGCGCTCGTCTAAGCTGCCATCCTCCCGTTCGAAAACGAGCTGTGCTTTTCGGTTCTGTGCCTTGACATTCCGGCGGCATTTGCCTTTATCGGTACTGTCATCACAACGGTTAAAAATTACGACATCTGCCTGAAATAATTGTTCCATTACCATGGTACGCATATTAGCAAGATACATGTCAAACGTCGTTGCATCTACAGTTGCTAACTGCTGTACAATCACCCAGTGTTTTGGCAGTTCCATATCCATCAGAGTTCCCATTCCCCAGGTACCATTGTATTCGATAAATACCTGCTCCGGCAGATATTCTGCCTGAACCTTGTTTAAAAACTCTTCGGTAAAATCTTCTTCATTTTCTACCATGACGAGTCTTGCATTGATTTTTTTTAATTCTGCCTCGTCATATTCGACTTCACCGTCCTCACAACAGATTACAACACTTCTTCCGCCCTCGGTAAAACCATCATCAAATAATGTTTCTTTTACCAGTGTTGTCTTTCCACTGTCCATAAAACCGGTAAATAAATATACTGGTATTTCGTTCATAAAATTCTCCATTCTTGCGCTGTTTCTTGTTTTTACGCAATTCCAAACAGTTCTTCTAATCTGTGCTCGTCAATATGTGTACCAATCACACAGAGTCTTCCGGTATAATCCGGCTCTCCTTCACGTATTTCATACTCACCCGGAACCATATCAAAGTAAATCCAGGAACCATTCACATCAGCAACCATACCTTTTGCACGAAGGATTTCGCCGTAGTCATCTGTCTCACAAAGTGTCTTTAACACTTCCTCGATCTGCTCTTTTGTAAATTTATGAGGAGTCTCTTTGCCCCAGCTTGTAAACACCTCATCTGCATGATGATGGTGATGATCGTGATCATGGCAGCCACAGGTACAATTCTCATCATGCTCATGATGATGCTCATGCTCGTCATGGTCGTGATCATGATGATGTTCATGCTCGTCATGGTCGTGATGCTCGTGATCATGGTCATGATGATGCTCATGCTCATGTTCCTCCGCTTCCTCTTTTGCATGTTGCTCTGCAAGAAGTTTTACTTCCAGAGAATCCTGTCCCTCTACTACTTTTAAGATCTGCTCACCTTTGATTTCATCCCAAGGTGTTGTGATGACAGCAGCCTTCGGATTTAATGCCTGAATCTGTTTTACGCACAGTTCCAACTGCTCCGGTGTTGCCTTCTGGCTTCTGCTTAATACAACCGTTGTCGCATATTCGATCTGGTTATTGAAGAACTCACCAAATGCTTTCATCTGCTTACTTGCCTTTAACGCATTTACAACAGTGATCAGTCCATTTAATTTGACATCCTCATCTTTTTCTATATTGATCACAGATTTCATTACATCAGATAATTTACCAACGCCTGACGGCTCGATCAAAATACGATCCGGATGGAACTTCTCGATGACTTCATGTAAGTTTTTACCGAAATCACCTACCAAAGAACAACAGATACAACCAGAGTTCATCTCTGTGATCTCAATTCCAGCATCCTTTAAAAATCCGCCATCAATACCGACTTCACCAAACTCGTTCTCGATCAGAACGATTTTTTCGCCCTTAAAAACTTCTTCGATCATCTTTTTAATAAATGTTGTTTTTCCGGCTCCAAGGAAACCAGATATAATATCAATTTTTGTCATTGTCTTATCTCTCCCTTCACAAACACTACTATTCTACTCTAGTTTTTCCTCTTTTGCAAATTTTTGCACAGATTTCATGAAACTTTTATATTCGACGCAGTACTCTCTCTTTCTGTGTGACAACCTTACTTATGAAACTGCATCTGATACAGTTTCTCATATACACCACCTTTTGCCAGCAGTTCTTCATGCGTTCCTTCCTCTGCAATGCCATCTTCCGTCAGGACAAGAATACGCTGGGCGTTTTTGATCGTGGAAAGCCTGTGTGCTATCACAAATGTTGTCCGGTTTTTTGCCAGTTTTTCCAAAGAATCCTGTACGACTTTCTCGCTCTCATTGTCAAGTGCACTCGTTGCCTCATCAAAAATCAGAATCGGTGGATTCTTTAAGAATACCCTGGCAATAGAAAGTCGTTGTTTCTGTCCTCCGGAAAGTTTGATGCCGCGCTGTCCGATATCTGTCTCATATCCATTCGGCAGAGACATAATAAAATCATGCGCATTGGCATTTTTTGCTGCCTCAATGACTTCCTCACGTGTTGCATCCGGTTTTCCGTAACGAATGTTATCAAAAACTGTTCCCACAAACAGATACACATCCTGCTGTACAATGCCGATATGGTCGCGCAGACTCTTTAAGCGGATATCTCTGACATCACATCCATCTATTTTTACGGATCCCGCTGTCACATCATAAAATCTTGGAATCAGGGAACAAAGTGTGCTCTTACCTGCTCCTGATGATCCCACAAGCGCCATATAAGCCCCCGCCGGAACATTCAGATTGATATGGTTTAATACACATTCCGTATTTTCCTCATACCGGAAAGATACATCTTCAAAGCTGATATCTCCTTTTACATTGATCAGATCTTTTGCATCTTTTTTATCTGCAATATCCGGCTCAATTGCCATAATTTCACGGAAACGTTCAAAACCTGTATATCCATTCTGAAATTGTTCCGTAAAATCGATCAGCGTTCTCACCGGCTCTGTAAACACGCTGATATAAAGTAAAAATGTGACCAGATCACTGATATCCACACTTCCCTTTGCGATCAGAATAACACCCGCAAGGATGACATTAACCTGAATCAGAGTCGTAAAAGTACCAAGACCTGCTGAAAAGCTTCCCATATAATAGTAACTGTTCTTTTTTGCGCGCAAAAATCCCTCATTTCCCTCACGAAACTTTTCTTTTTCAATATCTTCATTGGCAAATGATTTTACCACGCGGATACCGGATAAGTTATCTTCGATCTGTGCATTGATATCTGCAATCCGCTCACGGTTGCTCCGAAAAGCACGGCGCATTTTCCCATTCATATAATAGGCAAACAAAAACATAAATGGCAGCACCGCAAATGCAGCCAATGCCAGTGCAGGTTTAATACTCATTAATATCACAAACGCACCAATGATCTTTATCAGGGATAGGATAATATTTTCCGGTCCATGGTGCATCAGTTCCGTGATATCGAACAGATCCGTCGTGATACGGGACATCAACTGTCCGACTTTCTGGTCATCATAAAAAGAAAATGACAGTTTCTGAAAATGTGCAAAAATTTCTGCACGCATGTCATATTCGATTTTTGCTCCCATCACATGACCCTGATTTGCAATAAAAAAACGGCTGTAACAATCTATCGCCACCAGAGCAAACAACATGACCGCAATCCACCGGATCTGACCTAAGATCTCCTGTGGCTCCATATAGATTAATGTGGATGTCACGTAACGGATCACAAGTGGGATCACAAGCGCAACTGCGGCAGAGACCGTTGCAAAAAACATATCTGCCCAGAATACTCCCAGATAGGGCTTATAATATGAAATCATTTTTTTCAAATTCTCACTCATAAACTTCCTCCATTTCCAACTCTCTTTATTTTATCTATCCTGTCCCAAAAGTCAAGAATATGTGCTATACTAAAAAAAGCACACAGTGACAATGCATTTACCAAAGCGCGATGCATTATCAAATATGATAAAAAGGAGTACATGTATGGATACAATCAAAAGTAAATACCACGAAACACTTGCTGCAACAATTATCAAAAATCTTGAGAAACGCCAGATGGAAGGTTACTACTGTCCAACCGTAGAAGATGCGGAAAAGCTCGCATTTTCCTTCTTAAAAGACGGGCAAAACGTATCTTTCGGTGGCTCTATGACCTTAGAAGAGACGGGAATGCTGACGGCACTCCGTCATGATCCGTCTATCCATTTAATTGACCGGTCAACCGCAAAAACACAGGAAGAGACAAAGAAAATGTTTCATGATGCTCTTTCCAGCGATGTTTATTTTATGAGCACGAATGCAATCACGACAAACGGTGAGCTTGTCAATATTGATGGCACTGGAAATCGTGTTGCTGCTTTAATCTATGGACCGGAAACCGTTATTATTTTAGCCGGCATGAATAAAGTTGCTGCGAATGTGGACGAGGCTCTAAGCCGTGTACATAATATTGCCACAGCACAAAACTGCATCCGCCTCGGCAAAAAAACGCCTTGTGCCATCACCGGCGTCTGTGCAGACTGTCTTTCCCCTGACTGTATCTGCAATCAGGTCGTTATCACTAGAAGAAGCGGCATCAAAGGACGTATCAAAGTACTGTTGATCGGCGAATCCTTCGGTTATTAGGCACCTGATCTAAAAAAGGAACTGCAAAACATGAAATTTTTCAGTCTGCCGACCATTTTTCATGTTTTGCAGTTCCTTTGATCTTTCCAAAATATCTTTTCATGTCTGTTATTTCTTTTTTTCAACCATTTTACATCCATACTCTTCTGTGTCCGGATTGCTGTTCTGTTTACGGACTACCTTATACTCATAACGCATTCCAGAATCTGTCACACTCATATAAAGCTGCAGCTGCATGCCAACATCCAGACAACCAGAAATGCTTTTAAATAACACACCATTCGCGCTTACATTTTTTATAGTAACCGGTATCGGCTTACGAAGTGTTATCATATTATTTTTTATCTTAACACCTTCAATACTGCCAGGCGCTTCTATCTCATACCGCTCAAATTTTCTGCCCTTTTTCTGTTCTTCATCATACAGTGCGATCGACATTTCATTCGCAATTACTGCACCCTGTACGGTACCTAAGTAAGAATATATTTTATTTTCCAGAAAGACAAGCAGCTCCACTGATTCCTTCGGACGGTATGCCATTGCACTTGCCCGCACTTTGATGATATTTGTTATAAGATTATGTCCAAGAATTACTGTATCCGCAAGGAGATTACTCTTTTTCTGTTCACGGATAATTACTCTGCAGCCTTTCAAATTAATCATAAAATACCATCTCCGTTCTTTTCGCTTTGTATATTTTTGTTTCTATTCCAACTCTTCGTTCTATATATCTTTTTCATATTATAAACAAATTTATCCTTTTCTGCAATACCATGCCGTTTTGTCCTGTATATTTCTATAGATTGTCCACTTTTACAGGCAAACCCGCCGTCCGGAATAAACGTACCTGAAAAAAAGACCCCTTCACAGAAAAAAAAGACTGCCACTCATGTGGTAGTCTTTTTTTGCACTACAACTAAGAATTAGTTGTATTTTCTTTTTCTAGCTGCTTCAGATTTTTTCTTACGTTTTACGCTTGGTTTCTCGTAGTGTTCTCTTTTACGAATCTCCTGCTGGATACCTGCTTTTGCGCAGTTTCTTTTGAAACGACGTAAAGCGCTATCTAAAGTCTCGTTTTCTTTTACAATTACACTAGACATTATCTCACACCTAACCTCCCTCCAGTTGCGTATTGTGCATATTCAACTGTTTGGGTAATATTTATTGCACTATATAGCATTATAACATATTTCCCCAGTTCGTCAACCTATTTTTGAAAGAATTTCAGATTTTTATTTGAAATTATTTTACGGTAATCTAAACTTTAACAGTTTTCCCATTCGTTGTGACAAGAATGGTTGTCTTTCCTTTCCGAATGCCCCGGACAACACCTTTACTGTTTACTGCAACGACTTTCTTGTTCTTAGACTGATATGCTATTTTTGTTTTTGGCATTGCAGTGGCTTTGATCGTCGCTTTTTTACCCTTGTTTATAGCAAGCGATGTCTTAGTCACATCCAATGTTTTTCCTGAGAATGAAACAACTGCAGGTGTATATTCCTTTTCTGATCTGTTAAGATAATACCAGCAACCACCGTTTTTTCCATTCTCATAATTTTGCTTTACAACTGATTTCTTATCTACAGTAAGTGTCACATCATCAACATAAATACTTCCCTTATATGCCTTATTAAAACCAGAGATGAACAGATGTCCATACACACTTCCCTTTGATGCAGAAATCCTGTCACAGTTATCCAATGATATTTTCACATTGACAACATAAAAATCACCATATTTTTTTACTTCTTTCGAAGACTGTGCCATTCCGGCATATGTATTACCATTTTTGCCTGTAAAAAAATTAACTGCAGGTTTTACCCACATTCTTCCAGTTTCCATATAAACGGCTGGTACATAAATTTATCTTTTCCTTTATTTTCATCTGCATTTTTTCTCCTCTGTATTAAACATTTAACGCAGTTTAAAACACTCTACAAGACCCTCTAAGGAATCTGCTTCTGCAGAAAGTTCTTCACTGGTAGCAGATGTTTCTTCCGATGCTGCAGAGTTGCTCTGGATTGCATCACTGATCTGTTTTGTGCTGTTCTCGATATTTTTCACGAAATCAGCTTCACGGTCAGATGAAGTACGAATCGTTGCTACCTCACCCACAATAGCATCCAGTTCGTTCAGAACATCCGTCAGGGATTCTGCAGTCTGCTGTGTCACCTGATTACCGTGTTCTACTTCATTCTGGTTCTCTGTCAAAAGCTGTTTTGACGTATCTGCAGAATTTGCACTGCTCTCAGCAAGCATACGGATCTGCTCTGCAACAACTGCAAATCCTTTTCCTGCCTCACCGGCTCTTGCTGCCTCAATAGATGCATTTAAGGACAACAGATTTGTCTGTGATGCAATACTCTCAATTTCTTCGATAACCTGTCCGATTTCCTTGGATGTCACGGAAATACGCTCCATTGCCTCTGTCAGTTCTGTCATTTTCTGCTGGCTTACCGCTGCTGTTGTTCCAACGTCTTTCGCTTTATCATGTACAATATCAATCGACTTACTTGTTCCAAGAATCTGTTCTGTGATTTCTGAAACGCTCTGTGCTAAAGAATCAACAGCCACCGCCTGATCCGTTGCATTTTTGGCAAGATCCTGCGCGCTGACTGCAAGCTGCTCCGATCCCTGTGCAACCTGATTCGAAGACTCACGGATTGATCTCAACGTGTTACTGACATGCTCTGTTGTTGCAATTAATTTTTTATGAACTGTTTCAAACTCTCCCACATACGCATCTTTGCATCCGGATTCCACCGTATAATCACCTTTTGCAAATGCATCCAGAATATGATTAAGATCTCCTATAATCCGTTGCAGCGTAGTTGCTGTTTTGCGAAAATCTTCTGCAAGTTCTCCGATCTCATCCTCTGACTGATAAGCAATTTCAATATCAAGTTCTCCACCAGAGATTTTTTCTGCCACACTGCTTAGTTCCCTGACCGGTTCTACAATATAATGTATCAGCATCTTAGCCCGTGTCAATGTTGCCAGAATACTGCAGACCATTATGATCGCAAGCACAACAATGCCTCCGGCAAGCACAAAATTCTCTGTTGCGGACGGAACAATTTTTACTGCAAACATTAAAAATACTGCAAGCGCCACGCTGACCACATATAAAACTATGATCATTTTAAAGCTTCCGTTTACCTTATCTTTAATACTCTTATTTTTAAATTCCATTTCTTTATCCATCTTTTGCCTCCATAGCTAAAAAGCTGTCATCTTCCGTGATTTTTCAGTTGCGGGACAATAGTGCAAAACAGATTTTAGGAAAGCTGCGCCTCAAGTGCTGTTTTTGCCTCGGCGATTGCATCCGGAATACCAGCCGGATTTT
>ERZ1108170.602-NODE-602-length-28362-cov-4.362560_pt1 | contig 28362 bp, 49 predicted proteins | sample MGYA00403705_ERZ1108170 | MGnify/ENA primary metagenome ERZ1108170 (study PRJEB35170, sample SAMEA104062422) | human gut metagenome | biome: human gut; feature: human-associated habitat; material: faeces | place: Denmark | collected 2012-06-15 ...
GTAATGGCAACTGATTTTCTGTGCAGGCCTCGCGGATCTTTGACTGATAATAAATAATGTGATTTCTAGTCAGATTCATGTTGCAGCCATCCGACCAGAACGCATCACTGCACCCGTTCTGATTGATATCTTTCCAGTGTTCTATTTCCTGCCGGATATTCCGGCAGCACTCGCTCACCTTATCCTCTGCTGATTTTTCTATCATGGCAGTACCTTCAGAACATCTTCCAAGCCCTGTTGACCGTCTAAGTTCTCGTAGCATATCAAACACCCAGTCCTGAAATTGTTCTGCTTCCGGCTTTCTGCTTTTAAATACTAATCTGTAAATATCTTTCTCATTGATAATATTTACAACTTGTTGTCCACCATCTGTAAGGACCTTACTTTTAGTAACCCCCTTTAATGAAGACACTGCCCTTGTGCTCTGGATCAATCCAAGTGCATCCGTTACGTCCTTTGCTACAGCCCACCATTCCCCATCCTTTTCTGCAAATCGGATAGGATAACCGTTCCAAATTTCTGTTTTCATATTGCGCCTTTCTCTGTAAAAATTTTTCTCAACTCAACAGCTTCTTTGCTGTTCTGAAGAATACTCTCCTTAAAATCGTTACTGTCTGATGCTACCAACTGAATGAGCAGTGACGCTTTCTTAAGACCTTCCTGTCTGCCACGTTCATATTCCAAGCGGTACGCTTCTCTTTCCTGTGGTGTCATGTATCTTGGAATATTCATATTAATCTCCTTTATTTTAATCAAATTTAATTTGATATCAATACTGAAATCAAATTTTTTTTGTTTTTTTGTTGACTTTAATACAATTAAATTATATTATCATTATATAAGGAGGTATTTCTTATGAGTGAAGATAAACAAAAAGAAATTTTTTCTAAAAATCTTAATTCTTATATATATGCAAGTGGGAAAACACAATTAGAGATTGCCAAAAGTATTGGTGTTTCTCCACAAACATTTAACACATGGTGTAAAGGCATTGCCATTCCGAGAATGGGAAAAGTTCAGGCACTCGCAGATTATTTTCATATAAATAAATCAAATTTGATTGAAGATCAGTCTTTGCAAAAATCAAATATATCCACTTCAAAAGTAGGCATTCTACAGCGCGCAGAGGAAAATGAGAAATTAACAGATGAACAACTAGACGATATCTTAAGTTATGCTAAATATAGATATCCAAATGCATTTAAAGACAATGAATAAAATACCATTCGTTAGATATAAATATATTTCAAAATTTGTATATAAACTATTACACGATAATCAAATTACTTCTTATCCAATAAACATTAACGACTTGATTGATGTCTTGAATTTTCATGGAAGTAATATACAGACAGACACATATGATTCATATTTGTCTTATAAAAATCTTATGCAAACTCAAAAGGGACTTCCGCCATTAAAATACACAGATATTATAAACATTTCTGGCTCTCCAGACGGTGCTACTGCACGTATTTATGGAACCTCTCTTAATATTATATTTTATAATGACAAAGAACCTGTAGCAGGACGAATCAATTGGACATTAGCTCATGAACTTGGTCATATTTTATTACAACATCACAATATAATGACGCCTATATTTTTTGCAGAGAAGAAGTTCAAAACAAATAGATACACAGTATGATATATTAGAAAAAGAAGCTGATTGGTTTGCTAGAACATTACTATGTCACCCATACATATTAGACCAAAATGGAGTAAGAACATGGGATGAAATAATGACAGTATGCAATATTTCTTACACCGCTGCAATTAATCGCGAACGCGATATAAAAACAAAACATTATATCATCAATACACCTTGGGATGAAAATATCTTATTGCAAATAGATAAAATAATCAGGCACTGTGTAAAATGCAACTGCACTTTATATGATGCTCGATATATATATTGTCCAATATGCGGTAATAAAAACACTTTAAGATGGGGGGAATGGAATCATGGATTATAAAGAATACGAAACAACTGTAGAGGGATTTATATTTTTTTGTCAAACAGCCATAATCAAAATGTAAAGGAGGTACACACCATGCCATTCCCAAAAGAAAACACCTACACAACCGATTACATCTATTCTCTTCCAGAAGGACAGCGTGCAGAGCTGATCGACGGTGTCATTTATGACATGGCACCACCAAACAGATTGCATCAGAAAATCCAGCAGGCTCTTGCATGGAGCATTGAGACATATATTCGCAAAAACAACGGTTCCTGTGAAGTCTATCCTGCCCCATTCGCCGTTTTTCTGAATAAGGATGATAAAACATACGTTGAACCGGATATCAGCGTTATTTGCGACAAATCAAAGCTGGATGACCGCGGCTGTAGCGGTGCACCGGACTGGATCATCGAGATTGCATCTCCAAGTACGAAACGAACTGATTATGGCGTGAAGTTATTCAAATACCGTTCTGCAGGAGTCCGCGAATACTGGATTGTAAATCCACTTACCAAAACAGTGAATGTCTATGATTTGGAAAAAGAAGAACTGACAGACCAGTACAGTTTTGATGATAATATACAGGTATGTATATATGCTGATCTGACGATCAATATTGCAGAATTGCTGAAATAAATAAAAACCGCCCCGATGCTACCAACACCAGAGCGGCAAACACACCACTCCGAAAAGTAATGCTTCTACACAAAGCATATTATACCTTTCGGAGCAGTCAAATGCAAGCGGCTCTTACCGGATTAGAAAAATGTACAAAGGGCAAATGTACACAGTTGTATTTGACGAAAAGCCAACACAGAAAGAAGCCTTACAGGCAATATCAGAGAAATTGGACAGCGTTCCTCCTGCTTCCACTATTCCAACAAGTGGCGAAGTCAAACTGATTTTGGAAAAAGCCACTGGAACCAAATACTATATACCTCTCCTGCTTGCATGCTGCGGACTCCGTAGAAGTGAAATCCTTGCATTAGAGCTTTCTGATCTATCAGATAACAACATTCTGACAATTAATAAAGCAATGGTCGTTGGCAGCGATAAACAATGGCACATTAAATCAACCAAGACAACTAACAGCTCTAGGAAAATTATAATACCGGAGTTTGTTGCCGACATGATCCGGGCGCAGGGATATATCTATAAAGGCTCTGCCAATCAGATCTACGAAAATTTACAGAAATATCAAAATGAGCTCGGTATTCAAAATTTTAAACTGCATGCTCTCCGTCATTATTTTGCTACAATGATGAGTCAGACGATGAGCGAAGAAGATGTTATAAAAATGGGTGGATGGTCAACACCCCATGTGATGAAAGCCGTGTATCGCCATTCCACCATTGACAGAGATAAAGAGAAACAAAAGAATGCAATGAACGGATTATTTAAGAATTTGTCATGACAAAATCCATGACAAAAAATTACGTTTATGACAAAAAATTACATTTATGACATAAATTCGGTATAATTCCAATTTATAAATCATTGCACAAAAATAGCCTGAAACCTTAGGAAAATCAACAATTTTCCAAGATTTCAGGCATTTTCTTTGGAGTGGACCTGACGGGAGTCGAACCCGTGAGATATATTTTTTCAGACTCCGCATATTTTGCGTGGTGCTGATAAAATGCGGTTTTTACTGGTTTTGATTACTGCGTATTTCGCACGTTTTTGCATTATCCGCATAAATTTTACAGCACTATGCAACACGAAATGCAACACGGATATTCTATGTGTTTTTCAGTGGATTATGTTCAACTAGCATGATAGAAGCCCCGCGGTAAACATACCGTTTGCCGTGGGGCTTTCTACTTTTTATCCAATATAAACTTTTCCATCAATTCCGGCGACCAAGCATGCAATCGTGGCATCTAGCTTGAACCACACGGATCCGTCATCGAACTTTCTGACCTCTACTGGTTTGATGTCAGTACCTTTTCTCAGGTATCCGATACCATTTTTATTGTCACAGGATGTCTTGATCTGGTTTGATAAGTAGATATACTTGCCCTGCTCGCCGTAATATCCATTGCAAACTGGGACAGCTTCTTTCACGCGGTACCAGTTTCCTGCCTTATAATCCGTTTTTGTGGTTGCACCGGTGCAATTCTCTACTTTTTTATTATAAAGAGCTGCTTCTGCTTTTCTTCTCCGCTGTAATCCCGGTAATGTTTTACCGGCAGCCTTACAGTACTGCTGCATTGCAGACGGGATCTGGTTGATTTTTCTACTCGTACACAGCTTTCTCACATTGCCCTGTCCAAGATTGAAAGCAAAACTGACCAGTGCATCAAACTGGTTCTGATTGAGCTGAGCTGTAAACGGAACATATGACGGGTTGTTGATATACTTTTCAAACTTTGCCACATCCTTCTTCAAATACTCTTCTGCCTGCGCCTGTGTGATCTTCATTCCTTTATGTACACCTGCAGTGTGGCCATATCCGACGGTCCATACACCGGCAGAACACTGATAAGCCACTAAACGGCAGCCTTCAAACTGTTTGATAAGGGCAAGACCAGCCTGTCCGATTTTTCTATTTGCCATGATTATTCCTCGCTTTCTTTCATCTCTGTTTTTGCGTCTAATAATTTCTGTGTCACTGCAAGACCGGCAATCAAGAATGCCGGAACATTTACATGCATTTCCACAAGATTTTCTAAAATGCTACGGATTTCATTAATTAAATAAGTAGCAAGTGTAAACCACCCGAAAAGCTGTACAAATGACAGATCTACGCCTATCGTCTCTCCCATGTATATAAAACATGTGGAAATGAAAAATGCTAGTCCAATCACCACCCAGTAGCACACCTTTTTAAGGATTCCTTTTGCGCCGATTGCACTCGACTCATTCTTTTTATAGAACCGAGCCTTACAGTACCCCGTTGCGTAATCGATCACATTCAGAATCAGGAACCCGGCAAACAGGAACCAGTATTTCCCGAATAGTGCAACTCCGATGGTTGCAATCAGACCATAGATCATGTTGATTTTGTCAAATTCGAAAAGTTTCATATTTTATCCTCTCTTTCTGAGTAAAAAAATAAAGCGTTTATCACGCTTTTTTTACATGCTCACAGCTTCCTTTAGTTCTTTTTTCTCTTTCTCATCTAACTTCGGATAGCTTTTTAAAATATCCGTTATTTTTTCTCCTGCTGCCATCCGCTTTTTAATAACTCTTATCATAATATTTTTTGCTGCACTACTTAACATCTGTTCCACCTCCGATCAGCTCCGCTATAACGTCGTCCTGCTCCGCCTGTGTCTTCTGCAGATCACTCACTGCAATTTCCATATCAGATAAAATTTTCATTTTGATCGTAACTGTGCCATCTTCATACTCTGTAACCGATTGATACTTCAAATTTTCATAATTTCCATACGCCTCGTTATCTTTTCCCGACACTGTAAAATTTGTCACATTCTTAAATGCCTCTTTTAACTCTTCGGTTTTTCCATCAATCGTTAAAACAATAGCATTCGATTCTGTTTCAATTTTTTGACACTCGTATACCGTGCCATTTGCGTTGATATATTCCATAATATCACGCTCCTTTCTTATTTTTTTATTTATGGTTGTTCTTATTTTAAACGACGGTTTAAAGAATATCAGTTTTGAATCTGGTAACTTCTTAAAAACTGATGGCTCACGTCAATTTTGGAATTCTGTATTAGATTTAGATAAATTTTATACAGGTATTGGTTTATTTAATCAGAACGTTGCGAATTTACCAGAGCCATCATGGTGGTTGGTTATCTCTGCTGGTGTCCCGGGGACTTTGGTTCAAGTTGCGTGGAATTTATGGGACGGTTCCATGTATGTTAGACATGCTGATAATAGTGTGATGAAAGCATGGGAAAAAAAGTTATAGTCTATGATTTAATATATATTCCAACAAAGTATAATGGGGCTTCCGGTACGCCATCGTTTGAATATATATTTGCGTGATCTTCTTGATTACTATATACATGTGTAGCCTGTAAATATTGAAAATAATTATTTCCATTCGTCCATGATATGTTTGAAAAACCAATTAAAAATTTATATCCATCTACATTTGGAAATTTAAATTTATAATGATACGTTTTATTAAACATATTATCTTGTTCCCATGGTGTAGAAGTTCCTGAAGTGCCGTAATAACCTCTTTTTATTATTAAAGCATTCTTTAAACCGTCGTTTAACTCGCTTATTTTTTTCGCCAGTGTTCCATCCACAGTTGCGTTTTTTTCTACCGCATCCAGGGCATACAGCCCCTTTTCAGTGATAGCCGCACTATTTGACAACTTCACATGTCCAAGCACTGCATCGGTCGCCTGTAGTGTCTTGTGTATAATCAAGGTTTTTACTGCTGCGGCAAGTTTTCCAAATGCGCTTTTTACTGTTTCACCGTTCACCAATTCTTCCGGTTCTTCCTGCTTATCAAACGATATTTTTTTCATTTTTCCAATCTGCTCATTTGATTCATTCTGTGCAAGTTCCCTGTTTTTTATCTCCTGATCAATTTTGTCCAGATTGTCACTCCAGGTTTGCAATTCAAAAAATTCTTTCACATCTGGTTTTTTAAAGCTGTAATTCTCTGTCTCTTTCATTCAATTACCTCCTCCCTGAGTTGTTCATAAGTGTACTGTTGCAATTTCTCATAAGTGAATCCCTGGAGTACTTCATAAGTGTTGTACATGATCATGACGTTTAACGATACATTTAGCGGTAGACATTCCTCCAACAGCTCCCGCACTGCATCTATCATTCTCTTCGTTTTAAGCGCAACCTTCACATTCATATATGGTCCGTTTTCTTCATCGATCGTTTCAATTTTATATCCATCCGGACATAATGTTTCAAGTCTTCTTACCAGTGTTCTATATGTATATGGAAGTTTTTCCAGTGTTTTTGCTTTAACCCTCAATCGCCGATCATCAAGTGTATCATTGTCCGGCACCGTAATCTGTAGCAGCTTTTCCCATTTCCTTACTCCTTCTTCATCCATTGTTTCAAAAAAAAGATTATTCTCCAGTTCTTCCACTGCTGCATCAAGATCACTTTCCTGTCTGTCGTTGATCTCATAAAGCTGTTTTATATCCGGAATCTGCATAAAAATCTGCGGTGCATTAAACAAGTGTGACACCTCCAAACGTTGGAATCTGCGTATAAACAAGTGTTATATTTTCTTCCTTATCATTTAACTGCGTTTCCGTTACATCAATCACTCCCTCTACGCTCAGGATCCGTGCTTCTATTTGACTGATTCTAATATACTGGTTATTCATTTTTGAACTTTCCCAGCTTTTCCGAACAGCCAGAAGATGCTCCTGTATTACTGCCTCGATCTTGCTTTTTGATGTATCGGCAGAATATCCGGAATCCCATGTAATCTTTGCAGATACACTAACCTGTACTGCTTCAACTGCCTGAATTAAAACTTGGTGGCATATATTTGCAATACCATCACCTTCTCCATGTGACTGCTCCGGATCAATAGCATCCTGCACCCTTTTCACTGTCTCCTGTGACGGTACATCGAAATCACTTCCGATAATCGTGATATAAATCCATGAACTTGTTCTATCCCTGCGTTTCGGTTTGCATCCTCCCACTCCGTCCAGTTCATCCACCTTTTCTCGATAATCTGCAATATTCCCGCCAAACGCTTTACTTTTAAATGTCAACAGTACCCTTTTCCTGTACTCTTCTTCCTCTTCATCATTTGTGCCGCTTCTCAGAATCTCTGTAATTTCTCCACCCTTGTAATCGTCGATATAATCTGCCGGTGTAAGTTCTCCCAGGTTTGTGTTCGCTTCCACGCCCTCTGTATCGCATGTAAGTTTATAAGTGAAGCCATTAATCACTTCTGATACGGTGTATGTGAAATCATTACAGATAAATTGCTGTCCTGTTTCAATTTCCTGTTTGAACTCTCCTTTTACAACCGGTGCAGTTGCATAATTATAATTGACACCTCTCTGTAACTCGCCGTACTGAATCAGATGATCGAGATCCATTGTGTCCGGGGACATGTTTCTATTAATTGCATCCATATCACCGTAGGTTTCTTCCAGTTTTTCTGCAATCTTATCACAGGCGTTATATGCCAGGGATGCCTCGCCTGTATCCACATCCTTCCCGAATCCATCCAGCATCTCTTCTAATATATTGTCATACGTCTTGTCATCAAACACTTATGTCCACCTCCCCGAATGTTGTCTGTACTGTAAATGATGCTGTCAATTTATCACCTTTTATACTGCAGACAAGATTCTCTATTCCTGTGATGTTTTCATTTATCAATAAAGCATCCTCTATCATCCTTTTGACTTCACTCTCCACATAATCCTGCTTTGCACATTTTCCAATTAATGTATTAAGCTCTGATCCGTGATCCCATGAATATTGTGTATAAAAGTACCGATCTGTATTTAAAACAATTCTTATCCACTGCTCGATTGCTTTGATTCCTGATATAACATTTCCGGTAAGTTTTCCTGTTGCAAAATCAATTTCATAATCTTTCGGTTCTTTATCTTCCTGCTGTTCAATCTCAATTTCATCATCGTCTAAATCAAATGGAAACATCTATGCTCACCACCTTATCAAGGATCAAATACTTTTCATCTGACAACCTGTAAACAGCTACTATGTCACCCGTTTTTAAAAGGCTTTGTATTTTTTCAACCTGTTTCTCCTTGTCATTTTCAATAACTGTCACTTTCCTTTTCACGCTCAGATGTTCAGCCACATAAAAATCTTCTTGATTCAAGATATTTTTTGCAACCTCACATTCTGTTTGTGACCTCATAACTCCCAGCACGATTTTGGCCGGATTGTTTTTCATTCCTTCTTTTTGCATTATGAGCAAAAGTTTTTCATATCCATTCATGATTTATCTCCAGCACTTTGTACATTTTCTATACTTTGGCTTTCCTTTATTCTTACCTTTTCTATTGAGAATTTTCAACACCTCACCAACCGTTGTTTTTAAAGGTGTACAGCCTTTTAATGATGAGCATGCCGGATTTGAATGAAAAACAGTACCACTTTCAAGGTAATAAGCCACTGCACCTTCGTCATATGTTTTCTTGCTGTCTTCTGTAGAAGTTCTCGTTTTTCTGCTACTGGAACTGCCCGTTGATGATTCACTAGAAGTTTTTTCTTCTGACTCATCCGCTCCGCTTTCCATAATGTTCTTCCATGCAAGTTCTAACTGCATGGTGTGAACACCATTTTCAAACGTGTGCGTATCACTCGTTATATAAAACTTCCCATTCAATCCCGTTGCCTTGTCATAAATAACAATGCTTTTCCCGGAAACTGCCCTGATATCTCCGACTGCCTCAACAGATGCCTCTTTTGTGATTCCAACAAAAAGTGCTTCTGCCTCTTCCTTTGCATTCACACCTTCTTCTTTTGTGTAAGTGGATTGATAGATTCCGTATTTTTGTGTCAATTTCTTCTTTTCTACTTTTCCAACCTGCTGCAAGCTCTCGTTATAAATTCTTACCAGGTTTACCATATTATCTGTTGTATCTGAATAACTGGCGTCTGTTATATCTTTTCCCTGGTCCAGCGTCACTTTTGAATCTTTTCCTTTGACGATCACGGATAGTTTTTTCCCATCCATAGTTGGCATGTATTTTTTCTTTGTCTTTCCTGTCGCTTTGCTGTATGCTTTCAGGATTATTCCATACGGGTTTTGATCTTCAAATATCAGTTTTGGAACATTCACACCTGTCCTGGCCAAATTACTGCATTTAATACCAAGCTCTGCACAAACTTGTTTTGTAATTTGCTCTGGTGTTTTGTTTACAAATTTTCTCGATGTACTCGATCGTAACAAGTAATGCATAAAATCCTTTGCCGTATAAGACGCGGATCCGATTGCAGCGTTCTTTTCTCTGCTCGTAATTACACCAACAAACAGCTTTTCTTTATCCGAATATAAAATCACTATATCTCCTAATTTTATTGACGCATTTTTAAATCCCTTGTCATAAGGATTTACTGGAATCGAAAATGTGATTTGGCGAGATGCCTGCGTATCAGTTCCACTCCATTCCACCTTTTCAAAGTTAAGCGGCATTTTATTCCAATAAAGTTTTATCACTTCACCACCACCTTATATCCGATCAAAGCAACCGTTTCTTTTTTCTTAGATTTTTTTCTCTTTGCCTTATTGACCACAGTAATGTTATTTTTTCTAACAGTTTTCCACGTTTTTGATGAACCAAGATACTTTTTTACGACTTTCTGCCAGGTATCCCCCTTCTTCCAGGTATGTGTTGCCCCTTTTTTCTTTGTGCTCACACGCTTCGCTGCCACAACTTCCCTGTATTCTTTCAAAGCAAGTGTATACTTAATATCTCTTGATCCATCATTTTCTCCGTGTGTAAAAGTCTCTATTGTGCAGAAAATATTAATATCTGTTCCCGTGATGATCAGATGAACTGTTGTGTTTTTTTCATATAAACTTTTTATTTTTTTACAGTAATAATCATAAGGATCATGAAATTCCCCATGTTGAAAACTGTATCTTTGAGCCGGAAAAATGGACTCTATACTGATTGTATAAAGTCCTCTCTTTCCTTTCAGATTAATTTCCCCCAGATTATGAATGTACAACGACTGGTTATTCTGTGATCCGGAAATTTCAAATGACTCTGGATTTACCGGTAGCAAAATTGATTTTTTTTCATTATCCCAATTCAGGTATATATCCATCGTCATTTCCTCCACCGTTGTTCTGGATTTCTTCCAGTTTCTTTGCAAATTTATCAATAAATTTGTCCATGTCCTCTTCTTTTTTAAACACTACTGTGTCAGCAATTTTCTCAATCACAACACCAGCTCTTCCCTTTGATGCTGCTCCGTCCTGATATGCTTTTCTCAGTGACTTGTCATGCGGGTACACTCTCGTCCCACTCGGAAGATCCACGATCTCCGCTCCGCGGTCATGAATCATTGCCGGTCCACCTTTCCAATCGTTTGTACCTGAATACAACATTGGAATGGTCGGTATATTAACATGGAAATCTTTTCCTCCAACTCCTGGTACCCAGTCCGGGATTGTAACACCAATATTGTTAATACCGGCGATTGCTCCATTGATCAAACCAAACACTGCATTCAGTGACGTTTTGCAGAGTCCAGCTAGTGATTTAAACACTCCGGAAAATATCTCTTTTAAACCTTCAAATGCTTTCCTCCAGTTTCCGGTAAATACTCCCGTCAAAAAAACGATCAGACCATCAAATATTTTTAAAACTCCGCCTATTGTATCCTCAGCAGAAGTTGCCAGTCCTTTCAGGAATCCAATCGCAGCTCCTATCGCTCCACCAAGCACACCTTTAAATACTTCCTTAGCAATTCCCCCGATTTTTGTCATTACAGGCTGAATTGCCACCCATAGCGCTTTTGCGTGTTCACCTATTTCTGTGAATTTTACTCCAATCGGTGCTAGTTTTTCTTTCAAACTGTCACCTGAAACGCCACATGCATGCATAATCTTCTGAACATGTCCAAACACATTTGCTGCCACAGATTTTATCTTGTCCCAGTTTTTATATACAAGTACACCGGCAACCACCAGTGCTGCCAGTACTCCGATTACAATTCCAACTGGAGAAGTGATAATTCCTGCGATTGTTCCAAAGGTTTTAAATGCCTTTCCAACCTTTCCGACTGCCGACACCACTTTACCAATCGTTGTTACCGTTTTTCCAAACATTAATATTGTCGGTCCAACTGCTGCTGCAATCCCTACATATTTCAGAATACTTTTTTGTGTGGCTTCGTCCATGTTATTAAACGCATCAATTATCCCTGTTACTTTGTCGATTACCTTTTGTGCCGGTCCTGCCAGGTTGCTTCCTATGCTATATGTAAAAACGTCAAATGTGGATTTCAACTTTTCTATAGAACCACCGACACCGCTTAACAGGGAATTTGCCATGTTATTTGCAGTGCCGTCCAGATCATCCAGTGAGTTTCTATAATTTTTCACTGTCTCAGGTGCTGTGTTAATCAGAGTCAACCATTTTCCCATCTGATTTTTTCCAAACATTGCAGAAGCCGCTTGCATCTGCTGTTCCTGTGTTAAACCTGCAAATGCATCATGTAATTGTCCCTGAACTTCCACCATGCTTTTCATGGTTCCGTCTGCATTTGTGATGTTCAATCCTAATTTTTCAATCCATGCCGCTCCGTCTTTTGCTGGTGAGACAAGTTTTGCAAGTCCTGTTTTCATGGCAGTGGCACCTTCTGATCCGGAGATAAAGTTATCTCCAAACACATCTGTTACTGCCGCTAAGTCCTGCATAGACCATCCTACCGTTTTAAAGATAGATGATCCCACACTCATCGCTTCAAACAGCTCTGACGTTGTCGTGTTTGCCTGTGCCTGCGCCTGTGCAAAAATATTTGCCGCATCGCTCGCTGTTAATCCCTGTGATTCAAATACTTTTAAAGTATTTCCTAATCCGGAAGTAACCTCCGCAAGATCTGTCTCTGTTCCTGCTGCCAGTGATAATGCCGGTTCCAGCATTTCCGCTGATTTTTTTGCATCAAATCCCTGTCTTGCAAAATTTAACGTGGCTTCTGCAGCTTCATCCATGGAGAATACTGAATTTGCTGCAGCTTTCTTCAACGCACCTTCCAGATCTCCTGTCGCCCATTTTGCATCGCCCATTGTTGATTCAACCAGTTTCAGGGTTTTATCAACATTACCGAAGTTCTGAATTGCTGCCGCTCCCATGGTTGCCACAGGTACCGTGATTGCAGATGTCAGTTTTCCTCCAAATGCAGATATATTGTTTCCGGTTTTTTCAATATCTTTTCCTGCCCTGATCCATTGATTGGAACTTTCTTTTAAATTTGCTCCGACCGCATTCAGCGGACTCGATATTTTATCAATCAGTCGGAGCGTTACGTCTACTATTTTTCCTGCCATAATATCTCCTTACTGATTGCTCATGGCTTCAATTTTATCTGCTTCTTCCTTGCGTTTTTCTGCCTCATAGTGCATAAACGCTCGTATTACCTGTTTCTCTCCATACCCCATCCGGTAATACTCTGATGGTTTCATGCTGTGATAACGAAAAAGGAGGTACATTAATTGCACCTCCCAATTCGTTTCGATCAGTTTTTTATTTCTTCCTCATTTTCTTCATTCTGTATTCCGGATAATTCGGAAATTGCATTTGAAAGATCTTTTGCTTCAATGGCAAAAAGTTTTTCTGCAAGATCTTTCGCCGTTTTACATTCAAAATGTTCCTGCAGATTCTTATCTTTTAAATTCGGTTCTACACATCCTTCCACACACGCCATTAAAGAGGCATCGTATGTTTTTGAAAAATCCATTTTTCCATCATTTTTATACTGATATGCTACGATATCATTAATTCTTCTCGCCTTGATCTCGCGGATTTTCACATCTACCGGTTCACTTGCTCCAATGATTTTTGCCAGGCGGTGCGATTTAAACACGCCTGTTTTCAGTTCATCTGCTGTTTTTGTATCCGCTTTCAAAAGTTCATCTACTAAGTTCATGTTTTTTCCCTCCTAAAATGTGTCGATTGTGTCTAAAACATCCCATCCGGTAAATGTGAACGGGTAGCTTTCTTCGCCAAGTTTCTTTGCCTCCCAGCTTGCTATCGTCATTTCATCAAATGTACAACCTGTCATCCGGATTCTTTCTATTCCGTCTGATGTGGGATCAGCTAATTTTGTAATAATTGTGCAGATCGTTGATTTTCCGGCTTTCAGATTGTCACTCATTTTCTTAATGAAATATGATGAAACTTTATTTAATTTCACAGTTCCTTTACAATCGATTCCGGTTACCTTATATCCTTTTGCAAGACTGCCTGTCTGTTTCACTTCTGATTTTTCAATGGATACTTTAGCCTCTAATCCTGTCACTTCTGCCATATAATCATCATCAATCCAGAGTTCTCCGAAAGTTCCATTGATCTGTTTTTCCGGGTTGTATTTCAATCCATCCATGTTCTTTCTCCTCCTTAAATTGTGATTAGAAGCACAATGTCTTCGATTGCGTCCAAAATTGATAATTTGCATGTTAAAAATACATAGGACCCGGTGTTTGCTGTTTTAATGTCATCATCCGACATAGACGCTACATCTTTTCCCTTATCCTTTAAGTAAGTGCGATTTGCATTTACATCAATTCCGACTTCATATGACTGAATCACGTCTTCCGTGATTAATCTGTCAAAATAATTACTGATAGCGGAAATCAGCAGGCACTTATTGTCGTACTTGTTCGGATATTTTCCGATGTAATTATCCTCTGCTGTCATCCGGATGTCGTTTGCAATCATATCCATGATGTCTACCGCTTTAATTTTCTGGAACTGCGTGTTCTTTTTCTCTGTCAAAGTCGTTAACGAGTTAACTCCTCTTCCTGTCTTTACTTTTTCTCCGTCCCACCAGACGATAAACTTTCCTGCTTCCTCTGCAGCATCCATCTCTTCTTTTGTGAGTCTCGTGCAGTCTGTCAGCTCGCTTAGCGGTGCATATGTACATGAAATTGATAACGGCGTTCCTGCAATAATTCCTGCGATTCTCGCGCAATATTCCTCTGTGGTATACGTTTTGTCATTTACCATTACCGCCTCTGTTGCATAATTGATAATTCCCTCATTATCACCAGTCATATTTGGAAGCACCGCCTTGATCAGATTATTTTCTGCTCTCTGCGCTTTCACATATGACACAACTGCTGTTGTCTGCTCATCTGTTTCCACCGTAGGTACCACCAAATAATCAAATTTAACGGTTTTTAAATAATCCAACGCGTCGCTATAATTCTCTGCGCTGTCCTGAATTACATAAGCGATCACCTTTTTTGGCGCATTTACATATCCCATCAACGCAAGATTAATCTGTTCCTGGTTTTCTTTTTTTAATGACGATGGAATATCCTCCGAAGAACCACACACGATCGGGTTCTTAATCAATCCAAGTGATGATTCTTTCAAAATCATTGCAATAATTCCTCTGTCACCGCGCCGTACTGCTGTTGCTGCACGTTCTGTGAAAGAGATCGTAATGCTTGGCATTCCCATTTCTTATTCCTCCATTTCTTTTTCTGTAACAACCTGCTCTATCAGAGGTTCATTTGTTTCATGATCAATTTTTTCCAGCCATTCCAATTCGATCGATATTTCCGGAATGTTTCTATCTGTTCCCGCATACTGCCAGTCAAAATCTGTGACATTCAGTGATTTTTCTCCGATTTTTACGTTTAATCCGAAAAGATCCCTGATATCCTGTATCATCTGGAGAATCTCCTCTTCGTCCACCTGCTTCTGCAGGATTGTGATATAAAACACCACCTGGATATGGCGGCTGTTATAATTCACCGGTGATGCATCCACCGGTTTGATTTGCGTAAAAAAACATGGCCTGTCGTATCCTTCTACGACGGCCATGCTGTAATATTTGTATTTTGTTTTAGGGTATCTTGTCTGTAAGAGTGCGTTCAGACCTTTTTTCAATTCAATTAATGTTATGTCAATCCCTCCTTTCTCAGGAGTTCATCAACCATTTTCTCTACACCTTCCGGTATTGCAATCTGTCTCTTTCTTGATGCCGCATCCATGAAATGATATCCAGGTGTGAAACCTACTGCACTGCCTCCATTTGCCAGTGAAACCTTTCTTTTTTCTCCATTTACTTTAATCGTCCGCGTCTTCGGAACTACGTTCATATGCCCGTTTTCAAGTAAATGGAAATGGGGCGATTTTGCAGAAATTTCTACATACTGGCCGCTTCCATATCCCTGTACCGGGCTTATTCCATAGGACCCCGTTTTTGCAAGCGATTTTTTCGAAGTTCCATCTGTATCTGTATCATTTTTCACCTGACTTACTACATCTTTTCTCAATTCTTTTGCCTGTTTTACAAGTAACTCTGCGGCTTTATCCGGATACTTTCGTGTCAGATCTTCAAATGAACCTATCAGCTCCTCCAAGCCGTCCACCTGCATTGACATTTCACTGCTCATCCGGTATCTCCTCCTTATTCACACGTTCATAGCAGTAGATTTCTAACATTTTGTGTTCAAAATCCACATCTATAACGCTGTTTATTGCATAAACAGTTCCGTTATACCTGATATAACAATTTGTGTCGATTCCTTCCAGATACCGTATATAGCACTTATGTGATACCCGGCTCTGTATTTTCTGAACCTCGTAAAACTCTGTTCCGCGGATCGGATAAAATGACGCCCACACAGTTTTAATTTCTTTCAATCCCTGTGTGGTCTGTCCCATTTTATCTTCTGTCTCTCCAAGTTTTAAAAATGTGATCCGTCTATTCAGCTTCATGGTTCTCATATACTGCTCCTAAAGAAGATTTACAGAGTGTAAATTTAAGATCGTTTTTACTGCCGGATTCATATTGGTCGCTTTATAATCGATCATCAGATTCCTGTTATCAAACATGTCTGTGACCAGAATAAAAAGTGCCTGCGTGATGTCTGCGTAGTCGTCCAGTTTATCCTCTTCTAATCCGGTATACGCGGTGATCATTGCCACCGCGCTTTCCCTCATTCTCTTTCAGCTCAATGTCTGACGGATCATCCAGCCTGGCGTATTCCGCCAAAATCGTCTCGTCGACTTCACTTACTTTCATAAGCTACCTCTTATTTTCCTGCACCCATCACAAGTGCTGCAATCATCTCCGCATTCTGTACCTTTGCATCAAATTCTACAAATCCAAGTACTTCAACAACATGCTGACGTGCTTTCGTCTCTCTGAGCACATCAATATTGATTTCCTCAGAAACTTTAACAGCCAGACCCTTGTAATCGCCGTAATAGATTGCCGTCTTTCCTGCCGCCATTGTATCCATCTGTGCGGATGTGTAAACATCTTTGCCGAATAATGTGTATCCCCATCTGGAAGTTGCGTCTTCGTTCAGCAGATAGTTTCCCTGCCCGTCTTTCAGCTTTCTAATTGCTTTTCTCGTCGCTTTGTTCATGATAAAGTAAGCATTCGTCTGATATTTGTCCGGCACAGCTTCCTGCAGATCAATAATCTCATCTGATGTAACTTCCGTAGCCGATTTAGCGGTAACTTTCTGCGTCACGCCGGTAAGTCCATCTGCTTTTCCAGGTGTCCCGTACAACAATTCTTTTTCAAGGAATTTCTCGATTGATAATGCCATTCTGTCAACGACAAAATCCACAATATTAAACTGTGAATTGTTAATCAGACTCTTTGACACATCTGTAATAGCCCTTGCCAGAAAACCTCCAAGTGTGATGCTTGCAAACTTACCGGATGAAGATTCTCCCTCCGTAAATTCATCACAGTATTCCATCTTAATATCCTTTGTTGACTCGTCATAATACGGGATTGAAAGAGAACCTTTTACATTATAACGGTCTGCATCCTGGTAGATTGGGCAGATATCGACCACCTTAGTGATGATTTTATTTGCGATCGTGGATGGAATCACCGCCCCATTATCCGTTTTAATCATGTTGGAGTCTTCTCTTTCCTCCACTTTTCCACGAATATACGCATCAAATTCATCCATATCACGCTGTTCAAGATCACGTTTTTCCTGCTCCTGATCTTTATCTTTTTTCTTTTCTTTTTCCGCCTGAACATCTACATCCAGATTGCGTGTTGCCTGAATTGCCCGGATCGTTGTATCAATTCCAAGAATATCTTTTTCTAATTCTTCAAACTTTTTCATCTCCTCCTCATTCAGGCTTCTTTCCTCTGCATCTGCAGCATCCACAAGTTTTTTCATTTCTTCCTGTTTTGCAGATCTCTGCTCCGTAAGGTTTTTCAGGTTCATAAACTTTGGCATTTCTTTTCCTCCTATTTTTTGACATAAAAAAACAAGCTAAATGCTTGCTCTGGTTGCTAATATTCTGTTTCTGAATTTATAATTATCTTTCTTTTTCTCCTCTGTCAGGTCTACCGTTTCCATCTTATCATCCATGCTCCGGAGTTCAATGATATCATCATCTCTTGTTTCAATGGATGTTCCACTGTATGCTGGTTTTTTTCTATCATCCAGGATAGATACTTCTTTTAATTCCAGTTCACGAAGTTCCCTGTGTGACATGTCTGATTTTTTTTCCCAGGAATCCCTGATTTTAATAAAGCCGAACGACCATCCCACCAGTTTTCCCTCGCGGGCTTTTTTAATCACTTCCGCATCCCGGATTTCACACTGGCACCTGAGTCCAATATTATCTTCATAGATCTTTGTACTCGCGTCTCTGGTAGAAGTAAGTTCTTTTGAATAATCGTGATTTAAAAGGACTTTCACATCATACCCTGTCTTTTTTGACCGATCCAGTGAACGTTGAAAAGTTCCTGCTTTAATTTTTTCCACAAACGGACCGTTTGCATTGTGTAAAACTTTTGAATCACGCTCAACTGCATTTACATATCCATCTATCAACACAGAATCCGTTCTGATCTCAATTTTCATCTCCTATATCATCTCCTTCCTGCTGTTGCACCGGTGCAACTTCGTCTTTTTCCGGCACTGCTGCCTCTGCTCCCATTTCTGACATTTTATTTGTATTTGGAGTATAAATTTTATTTTCTTTCGGATAATAAATCACATCCTGCAGTCCTAATTTGATAAAATCCAAGCCAAACGCTGGCAGCTTTTCATTTTTTCTGACCTCATCCAACTGCATAAATCCCGAATCCAACGCTATTTTATACGCCGCAAACCTTTTTTCAATGTCTCCCTTTGTCAGATCTGTATCATCAAACGCAAAAAACATTGTTGTTTTCTCATCTTCCCTGAGCATTGCCCGGTTAATTGCCGTTGAAAATCGCACCAGAATAGGCATGATGCAGCCCTGAAAATACTGTTTTTTATCCTCTGCCGTGGAATTTCCATTGATAATCGATGGTGGAATCAAGAAAATCTTGCAGGCGTCCTTATTATTCGTCTCTTTATTTTCATTCAACTGCATTTCCACGGATGTGCTGGATGATTCCTGAAACTCCAATCCGTCATTCAGCACCACGACATTCTCTGTGTTATTTGCATAAAGCCTTCTGAATGCCTCTTTCAACATGTCCATAACTTCTTTTGCTACTTTGCTTTTGGCTTTCAAGAAACCTTTTTTATTTCCGCCTGTTTTCACAAGATTCTTTTCATACTTCTGTGAGCTGTAAATGATATCCATCAGCTCTGGTGACTCCTCTGTGATCGGTTTCCCATAACATCCATTACGGGTGTTTCTCAACAATTTAATGAATTGCCACGGTTCATATGTATATCCACCCACTTCCAACTGGTAATCTTTGAAAATTGGATCTGTATTTTTGTGAAATCCAATCCGTTCCGCCTCTACATAGTGAATAGACCGTACCTGTCCACCGATCCAGTTCACGAATGTATATCCTCCGCGGCTCAAAAACATGTCCACGACCATTGCTTTTTTAAACTGCACCGCATCCAGCGTGTCTCCTGTATCATCATTTAAAAGAAATGTTCTCGGATCATCTGTCACTTCTTCGATCCTATCTCCGTCTCTTTTATACAGTTTGATTTTTAACGCAGACACCGTATCAGCAATCATGTTTATACATGCTGCAATCGCCGGTATATTCATTACCGTATCCCGGTCTACTCCATCCTCTCCAAGCAGTGACCGCAGTAGCGGATCAGATACCACCTGTGCATCAAGTGTTGTATCTTCTCTTATTTCCGGCTTTTTTTTATTCCTGTTGAAAAGTCCCATGTCTCCTCCTCATTTAAAACTGCACGAAATAATCAGATTCTCCATAAAGCAATTCCTGCTCTATCAGGTATGTGCTATTTATATTTCCTACCACCTGGTCAACCTTTTCTTCCGACTTTTTCTTGTTAACGTACTTATTTTTATTTGTATCCTCTGTGCACCTTGCATTTTGAAAGTTTATTTCCAGCATCAAGTTCTCATCATAGAAATATCTTCCAGACAAAATACATTCTTTCAGCCACTTTGTCGGACTGTGGAGCACACTTGAATGCTGTTTTATCTCGACACAGGTATATCCTGTTTTTTCAAACTTCTGGACACTCGACAATGCATTCCATTTATCATACCCGATCTGCACAATCTCAACCCCCAGCTTTTCTTCCAGTGTCAGAATATATTCTTCTACCGCCGTGTAATCGATCACTTCATCTCCACATGCAATGCAACATCCATTCCGGATCAGCGCGTTGTAATCAACGCCCTCTTTCTTTGTTTTTTGCGCGATACGCCCTGCCGGGATGAATCCCATTGTCCTTGTATATAAAACTGCATCATCTTTTGTCGTTCCATCATAAGTTTTCATATCAACGCAGACATTATCCTCTGTCATTGATAAATCCAGCCCCAGCCACACTTTGCGGCCATGCCACCATGCATCATCTCTCTGACGTTTTCCCTTACGGACCTTTGTTATTTCAACATAACCTTCAACTCCAAGTCCTTTGTACTTGATGTTATTGTGCTTGCACAGATAATTTTCTCTTTTGTTTTCATAATCAATCGCATCTGTTCTTTTATCCACGATCTTTCTGAAAATCCTTTTGTTTGTACATGCGACTGGGTTGCTCTGGTAAATACACAGGTCATTGTGCTGCCATTCATCCCCCTGCCACAGGTAATCATCAGGCACGTAAATCAACGAAAACATCCGCCTATCTTCCCGGAGTCCGTCAAGTACTTTCTTTCCTTTGTCAACTTCATCGATCATAACGTTGTTGTCATTCGGATATTCCGTACTCAGGATGATTCCGAGTGCATTTAATAGTGTGATCTGGCCGGATCGCATCGCTTCAACCGGGTACGAGTCCATCGCCCCCGCCTCGTCCGCAAGAAATGCACTTGGTAGTTTTCCATCCATCTTATCCTCTGAGTAAGCAAGTGGCGTGTACTCGCTCTCTGTCAGCAGACACCTGATCTCACTCCGCAGTGTTTTAAATACCGGTTCTAGCTCATCACTCAGAATTGGGCTGCTTTTTATAATTTTCTTAATTGCCACCTGCAGCTCTTTTGACAGTTTTAAGTCCGGTGCAACTGAAAAGAACCGCGAAAATCGCGGCTCTGTCAGCATCAGCAGAATAAAAATCACTGCTGCATTGAACGTTTTAAAGTTTTTTCTGGCAATTTTTAAAAGTGCTGTCTCATAAAACCGAACCTCAATATTGTCATCTGGATCTATCATTTTTGTACAAAACACAGCTGTTATAAAAAATGCTGCATAATCTTCCAATGACTCATCCAGTGGATTGTGCAAGTCCGGATGCACCATCAGGTGCAGGAGCTTCCAGATCTTCTCATAAGTCTGCTCGCTCACATATGCCTCTGGATCTTCTCCGTCTGCAATCTTTTTCCATGATTCACACTGTAACTTCACATAATGCGGTACTTTATCATTACCTGATTCAATCGCCCATGTGCAGTACTTATATGCCCTGCTCTCTTTTATTTCCAAATCAACCACCGCCTAATGCTTCTAACAGTGGATTTGTCGTTTTCTCCGGCTCTTTCGGAATACTCCGGAGCATTGCTGCCATGGTCATTCCCGATTCTTTTTCAATCGCCAGGAGCATGGCACGTTTCTTTTCTATTTCTTTGTCGTATTTTATCAATGTATTTGATAATCCGACCATCGTTCTTGCAAACTCAATAGAAAGTTCAGCCTTTTTCTCTGCATCCATCTCTGCCAGTATATTTTTCTTAAACAGTGTTGTCATATCTTTTATATTCTTTTCCACTGTCTTTTTTGTTTTCTCCATGTCCCGGCATTCTGCCAGCATGAGGCAATAACGGTTTATTACTGTCTCGTACATTCTGTCGTTTTTCCCGATTTTATCCAGCAGACCAACCACCCTGTCCCATTCCATTGAAGCTTTGCGGTTCTCTCTGACTTCCGGAAACTTCTGGATTTGTTCGCCTGACTGCATACCATCTTCTGCACGTTTTCTTGATGCAAGCTCTTTTTTTGTCCTGTGCGCTTTATCCTCCATTTGAATTACACTCACCGGTTTTGATGGTCTCGCCATAGGCACCTCCAATAAAAAAATATCTCATTTTGGGAATTTTTTGTCTTTAAAGGTGGGGCGTCGGTCTTTAAAAAAGCGAAAAATTTACTAAGGAAATAGCGGGGGGATTAACCTGTATCAGCCATAATTAATATATCAAAGGTGCGTCTGCATCCTCTCCTGCTTCATGCATAGACTCCAACGCAAGTGCACGCTGTGTCTCCCTGTCTATAATGCCTGCTTCACACATCTCATGGTGTATGCTGCATACAGTGATGAGGTTGTCTCCATCCATACTCTTTGAATAATCTTCTTCAACCGGTATGATATGGTGCACCGACAGATCTTTTGTATTGTATCTGTCAACTGTTCCTTTGAGTCCTGCCTTACAGCACAGGCACATATACTTGTCCCTATCTCTGATCCTCAATGACGTATTAGTCCACGCATTTGTTTTCCTGAATTTTAAAGCATCCGTTTTCTTTCGTGTGCCCCACCTTTTTTCCATTGCCTGTTTTTTTTGAGCACACATGATTTTTTTATCATGTATGCGTCCACAATAATTACATGATTTTAACATTTTTTCTCACTCAAAAAGGGCTGTTTTCTAATAGTTTATCAGAAAACAACCCTTCACTCAGATGGTTAAAAAGGAAGTATCAGAATGGCTTTCACCTTTTTGCTAATACTATATTAGCACTTTTCATTCTGTAATGTCACTGACATCCTACTGCAATAGTACTGACATTATTCTGACATTCACTGATATTTACCATTTCATGTGCTTCTTTATAAATTCTCCATTCCTGGCGTATAGAATATCCTTCTTTTTCTGCTATTTCATTTACAGACAAATCTTCCAGATATATCCCACATAATAACCGGTTATGTTTTGGCGATTCAACAGTATCAATGTACTGCTGCACGATCTGTTTTTCTTCCAATGCTTTTTTCAAAAAATTATCCCGTCTTTTTTCAATATCTGCCTTTTCCACTATCAGGTCTTCCGTTGTCACATGCTCTCCACCTCTTGGCATGTCCGTGATTCTTTTTGATCCTATCGCCTCCGCTCTATTTCCTAACTCCTCCGCCTGTTTATTCAGCTCTTTTACCATTTCCATTAATTTTTTATATCTTCCAAGCTTTCTCTTGGCGTCTTTCTCCATCTCTGCCTCCTATGCTGCATAAATATACTTATCACAAGCTTTCTTTACACGATTTTGATTTTTTGCTATATAGTGCTTTTGCGTAGTTGCAGGATTTGTATGCCCTAACAGTTCCTGTATTATCTCAAGCGGACATCCTCTATCTGCCAGACGTGTTGCAAACGTTTTTCTCAAAACATGCACTGTACATTTACGCCGTACTCCCGCATTTTCTCCTATTTTCTTTGTTATTTTTTCAAATGCTGCATTCGACATTCTTTTCACTTCCATTTTTCCATTCTTATCTTCATACTTTTGGGTTGTTGTAAAAAGTGCCTCATTACAGTCTGATCTTGTCTGTAAATAATCGTTTAAATGCCTTTTTGCTCTTACATCCAAAAACACGGTCCTGTACTTATAACTTTTTGCGGATCTAAATGTGATGCTTCCTTCCATCATGTTTAAATCATTCCTGTTTAAGCTTCTTATTTCACTTACTCTTAATCCTGTTGACAGTAAAACATCAATGATGGCTCTTATCCTTATTCCTTCCTGTTCTGCAGCATCCCTCAATGCCACTTCTTCATCATTTGTCAATGCGACATTTTCAATTTCTTCCGGTTTTACTCCTTTTATTGATTTTACCGGATTTTTCATAATGTATCCTTCATCACTTACCCAGGAGAAAAATGCAGATAAAAATTTTTTCATGTTACAGACTGTATTTTGTTTTCTTCCCCTGCTATATACTGCCAGATACATTTTCACATCCTCTTTTGTGATATCTTTATAATTTTTGTTTACTGTTTCCAAGAAAGTTGTCGCGGCTCTCGTATATTGTGCAATACTTGTCGCTCTGCATCCCTCCAGTTTTTTATTTGCGCTAAAAATTTCTATTATGTATCTGTTGTCGTCCATTTGTGTTGACAGTTCTGTGCATTCCTCCTCTACTTTAAACGGATATAACGCTTCTCTTAAAATGTTCTCCAGGCATCTTAGTATTGTTGCGTCCACTTCATTTGACATTTTTACAATTACCTTGTTGATTATCTGTTCTTTGCAATTTTGCATGTTTTCCCCTCCACGTTATTGCTTAAGACAGATTTTTGATGTATAATCAGCTTAAGCAGGCGGTAAACAAAACTTTGGTCGGTGGCGTTTACCGCTATTTCCTTGTTCTTTTTTATTGACTGCGCGCTTTGTCAATGTTATATTATGTTTTGCAGACATTTGTCCTGCTCTTTGTGGAGGAATCCCGGAGCAGGGCTTTTGTTTTTTTACTTATGCATATCCTAATTTTTTCAATCTAGCCAGAAATGTTATTGTGATCTGTATTGGCCAAATCTGTCCATACCTTTTCTTTATCTCTGCCGTGATCTCTTCCGGTGTCAACTGCTGCTCTGACTCTCTCATGATCTCTAATACCATTTTCTCCTGACTCGATAATGTTTCCATGTTATTTTCTCCTTTGTAATTATATTTGTAATTGCTGTACAATTATAATTTACATATGTAATGTTGTCTACTGTTTGAAGTCTATTTTAATCTCCTGCATTTTCCTGCTTTTTCACCATTCTTTCCATGCTTCACGCAATATGCATGACATGTTTTTTAAACATGGTTCAAAATTTATTCTTGTGATTTCCGCTTGCCCTGCCATTAACGGATGAAACGTCTCTGTCACTGTTCTAAATGGACACATCATCACTTTTTTATTTTTCATATTTTTTCTTTCTCCAATAAACTCAAATCCATACCATCAGTATCGTTGATGTTGTCATTAATACACCCCAGTAAATAACGTCGCACAGGTTCTTCTTTTTTCTCGCTTTATCCATTTCTTCAATCAATGAAAGTGAATATATAAATATAATTACTTTAAGAATCATTTTGTCAGCACCTTTCTTCTTCCACTTCTACGGCTGATAATTTCTAATGTGTCCCGGCTCTCTGATATTACCATCCAGTGATCCGGTACCAGGTTGTTATTTGATATAATTTCTTTTTGTGCTCTTGTTGGTTTGCTTGGCTGTTTCATGTTCTATAACCTCCCCTATCTGTCGTGTTTACTTTCTTAATCCCCCTATTACTGCCTGGAATACTGTTTTTCCATTTATTATCCCGCAACTTGCGTCTAATACCACTCCATCTGTAAGGTTAATCCATTCTTCAACTTTACGGTTGAATAATCCTTTATCGGTTTCGCAAATTGCTTCTACACATCCGTACCTCTCTGCATTTATACAACTCATTGTATCTCTTTCCTTTGGCGGATTCTTTGTTGCCGGCATTGATGGCTCAATCATCGTTTGCCCTCCTGTTCCACTTTTTAGTCGCTTCTGTTCCCGTTTCTCCGCTAATGGCTCCTCCACGCTCCGTGCATTCAATAAATGTTCCTCCTGTATACACTGGCATCTTGCAAATGATGTGCCTATGTGGCTCAATAACATTGATTACCGCTTTTCCTCCACAGAACGGGCATGGTTTAAATTTTTCGCTCATTTTTTATCCCTTCCATCCTGTTCTAGTCATCAAAAATTTTTCTCAACTTTTTGGTGACTATTTTTGTACTTTTTTCAAAATTATCTACAAAGCTTTTACAAGCCATTTCAAAAACAAATGCTGCAAAATCTGTAGTCTCAAGTATCTCAGGACAACGTTTTCTTACATATTCTGCTACTATGTCATTTCTTGTCATTTTTCATCCTCCCATTTCAGCTTTTGTCCACAGTTCGGGCAATATGGGTTGTCTCCTTCCATTAATGTTGATTTTAAACATATCGGACATTTCCCGATCTTCCCTCCAATGGGTGAGAGCATATACTTGTCAGCAACCGGCATTGATTTTTGCTTTTCCACAGCCGTCCGACATTCTTCCGGTGTACCGATTGCGCGGTACTGTTTTAACTCTTCCAAGGCCTTGATGATCGTATTTCCAATATCCGAACCAGGAAGAATTCCCAACATGCTCTTTTGCCTTTTAGAGTTTTTCAAATATCCAAGTGCTTCATTCTCCGTCATGACTCTATCTTTCATTTCTGCCAATTCCTCCTGACTGAATTTTGTGTAACTGATTCCACAATTTGTAAATCCTCCCGCTCTATACGCTATGGTTCTCGGCATCCTACACCTCCAACAGTTCCGGATTGTCAATCATGTTCCCGATAACTTCAAAATTCTCTGAATCAAAATCATCCAGTGCCTCGTAGTCATCACAGCCCGACTCATTCGCACACCATCCGTTTTCATGCCACACGACACGCTTTCTCGTCTCATCTTCTGGAAACTCAACGTCGATATGCCCTGAAAGAATATCATTCTCAAAAATCAGCTTGCCGTTCTTGTCCTCACGTCCTGTGCACTGGCAGATGGTAGATGGATCAACGACATAAAATTCAACATCCGTATCTTCATACGCTTCAATTTCTCTGAACTCTCCGTCTTTGCCATAACTTGGCAATCCGTATACCCATCTTCCATTATCAATCCGCTTTGCGCGGTATAAAAATCTATTCTCCATTATTACTCCTTTCAACTGTTTCCGTTTTGGAAACAACTCACTACGTCGTAAAGTTTTTCTGCTTTTTCCTTTCCGATATCAAGCATCGAACCCAGTCTTCTTATTCCTTTTTTGTTGTAATTGTTTAGTCTTGCAATATGTCCGTTATTCTCTATCCAATACATTTCTTCATAGAAAATGATTGTTCCATTTTTCCCTTCTCTTATCTGTTCTTCTTTCATTGCAAATTCCGGTCCTATGGCTGGCACATTTACTATATCTTTTTCCCAGATCATGTTCCCCGTCTTGTCTGTGCGTCCCGTACACCGGCAGATTGTTGATGCTTCAACTTCAACCCATCCATCAGTTTCTCCACTAGAATAAAATATTGTGCCCGGTTCAAATATCATATGGACTTCTTTATCATGTATATCTAATCCTTTTACATAATATCCTTCCACCCACTCGCCATTATCAATCCGCTTTCCACGGGATAAATATCTATTCTCCATCGCGTTCCACCTTTCTTCCTTTGATCTGCTCTAACATGATCCTCGATACCTCTGGAAGTCTTAAGCTCTCCATGCACCCATTATGCAGACCGCTTTCCTCATTCCACTTTGCCACCGGGCATTTCTTGCAGAGAGTGTTCGTGCAGAACTCTCCGATCTGCCGGATAGTCAGTTCTTTATCTGTCATGTGCACTGTTCTCATCTCCTTTGCAAAATCCTCTATGTTCATGCACGGAGAAAGAAATACTTCCGGTCTGCTTCATGTAAGTCAATTTTTCTCCGGTCAACTCACATTTGTGTTTACGTTCGTTCAAATACTGGCATCTTCCATCACAATACATCGCTTTCCCCCTCCATTTCTGCCAGCTTGGCTTCGGCTTCCTCACTTGTTAAAAACCAAGTAACTCCATAGCTTGTATCAAGTAAAATTCTCCCAGTTCCATACTCTAAATCGGAATCACATTCCATATACCATCCATTTTTTCTGAATGTTATTCTGTCTACTGTTTGGTGAAATACTCGGTTCTCTTCCCCGTGTCCATCCAATAAATTTAAACGGAAATTTTTCTCACTTGGAATGTAATATATATCTGTACCAATACCGCATGGCAACCGCAGAAGTAATCCCTGTTCTTCAGCATCCTCGTAGTCGGCAAGTTTTTTCAATATAGCTCTAATATCATTCTTTGTCATTTCCGCTGGAATCGTATCTTCATAAGTTCCTTTTGTATAAACAATCAAATCCTCTTTATCCGGTCTTTTTATTTTTGCTGTTAATCTCATGCTATCCCTCGCTTTCTGCCTTAAGCCATTCGAGCCAACCATCTTTATCCAGTGAAATATTGTACTGTGCAAATATTTCTGCCAACTCCTCATCCGTCATGCTTCTGATCCGGTCTACATTGGTCTGCGGTCTGCATTCTTTCACAATCTCAAAGCACTCATCCTTCCAATCTAAAACATTTTCTAGCTTATAGGAACTGTAGCCAACATGATAATAGTTCTCTCCGATTTCCTTGTACTTAATTTCGTAATATGGCTTTTTTCCTTTCATTGTTACGATAATATCTAAGCAGGAAACTTTAATGCGTTCCGTTTTGCTATCCCGTGCCGCAGTTCTTATACACTCAATCATGACTTTCCTCTCTTTCTGCCAGTTTGGCATATTTCCAGGCACACGCATATGCCGGATCTTCAACAC
>ERZ1108170.603-NODE-603-length-28349-cov-10.245600_pt1 | contig 28349 bp, 29 predicted proteins | sample MGYA00403705_ERZ1108170 | MGnify/ENA primary metagenome ERZ1108170 (study PRJEB35170, sample SAMEA104062422) | human gut metagenome | biome: human gut; feature: human-associated habitat; material: faeces | place: Denmark | collected 2012-06-15 ...
GGGGCACTCGGAAATCTGAACCTCATCGGGAGCGTTTGGGGCAGAAAGCTGGCACTTTCTGCCCCGGCACCCGGTTACAAGGAATTGGAGGTGCAAGTGAAAGAAGTTTGCGTTTGCGAAGCAATGAAGTCCCCAGTGGGGACTTTAAGCAACGGAACGGTCTTGCGTCAGCAAGATGGAGGGACTAAGTCCCGACAAGTTCCGATTTGGCAAAAGAGTAATCTGACCTTGGAGGAAGCGGCGGCTTACTCTGGGATCGGTATCAATAAACTGCGGTCAATGACCGATAGCGATGAATGCAAGTTCGTCCTTTGGAACGGAACCAAACGGCTGATCAAACGCCGTAAGCTGGACGAATATCTGGACAAGGCATTCTCGATCTGATGCGGTTCAAAAATTGACCGTTTGATGTTGCAGGGAGTCTTGCGTCATGGTATACTCATGGCGTAAGGCTCCTTTTCAACATTCTGTGAATGAAAAGGAGAGTTTATATGCAAAGACGTAAAGATCATAAAGGCCGTGTTTTGAAAGATGGCGAGGTCTACCGCAAGAGCGACGGGCTGTATATGTACCGTTGGACTGCAAAAAACGGAAAACGCCATACCATCTATGATGCAACCTTGGAGGGGCTGCGCGAAAAGGAAGAGAAGATCCAGCACGACTTGGCAGAAGGTATCCGTATCCCGGAGTGCAGTCTGACCCTGAATGACCTGTTTGAACTGTGGCGTAAGAACAAGGTGGGCTTGAAAGAGCATACCTTCGCCAATTACGTTTATATGTACAATCGGTTCGTCCGGGATGAGATCGGCATGATGAAGCTCAAGGACATTCGCAAGTCGGATATCCGCAGCTACTACAATGGCATCGTCCGCAACGGCAAGATGGCGTTGAACACGCTGGAAACCATCCAGAATGTTCTTCATCAGGTCTTTGCGGTGGCGGTGGACGATGAGTACATCCGTGTGAATCCCACGGATGGTGTCCTGACGGCTATAAAAGCCGCCCACCAGTACGAAACGCCCAAACGACACGCTCTGACCCTGCCCCAGCAGCAGGCGTTTCTGAATTTCATCAAGAAAACGCCGAAGTTCCAGCACTGGCTCCCGATGTTTACCTTCATGCTGGGTACCGGATGCCGCATCTCGGAAACGGTTGGTCTGTGCTGGGGCGACATCGACTTTGAGAGTGGGTTTATCACCATCCAGCACAATCTGGTGTACCATGACCACGAGGTGGGCGGCTGCTACTTCTTCACTATGTCCACACCCAAGACTGCCGCAGGTAAGCGGGCAATTCCGATCTTGCCCGAAGTGCGGAAGGCACTGGAACAGGAACGCGCCAACCAGCAGGAGCTGGAACTGGTATGCGAATACGAAATCGACGGAATCTCAGACTTCGTATTCCTGAACCGCTTCGGCCAGCCGCAGAACCCGCAGACGGTCAACCGCGCCATCAAGCGCATCAGCGTGGCATACAACGAAGCCGAACTGGAAAAGGCCGAAAAGGAAAAACGGGAGCCGCAGCTGCTGCCGCCTTTCTCCTGCCATAATCTCCGGCACACGTTCTGCACCCGGCTGTGCGAAAATGAGACCAACCTGAAGATCATTCAGGACATCATGGGACACCGGGACATCAGCACCACGATGGAGATTTATGCAGAAGCCACCAAGGAAGCCAAAGCCCATTCCTTTGCAAATCTGAACGGTAAACTGGGCATTTCGGTCTGAAATCCACTACACCAACTACTACACCACTTTTACACCAAATTGCCGGTAAGTTGTGGAGAGTTGCGTAGGGTGACGTACGGGAGCAGGAAAAAGGAAGCCGCATGGATAGGCTTATAAAGGAAAATAAAGCCATTTGTGAGCCTTCCTTGACCTGTCCCCACGATGAAGCCCATCGACCAGTGAACTACAAGGAAATCAACATAGAAACGAAAGATTTGACTTCTGATTTTCTTGCAAAAACTGTGTCATCCCCGTTTTGACATCAATTTGACAGCAAAATCCTGAAGAATCACGTCCCGTTATGAAGCGTGACGGATTTCAGATAAAAACGCACAAGGCTTGAACAAAGCTGTAAGAGCACTTCTTGGAATCATCTGAGAAGTGTTCTTTTTGTTTGCTCCTGCGGCCAACTTCTGTCAGACAGTCACAAAAACGGAGGATAAGATTATGAAAAACGACTATAAGACCATCAAACCCATGAAAGAAATCCCTGACCAGCTTCACAAGCTGCGCCGCCAGTTCCTGCGTTACCAGCAGGCAGAGATCGTATACAGCCTTTCTCACAAGAAGCTGCTGGAGCTTGCCAGCGATGCCGGGGCAATCTACCGCTTCGACAGCACGGTGCTTATCAACCGGGAGATTTTTGATGCCTATTTGGAACGCTTCCATGAACCTGCAAGAAAAATTACCGTGGAGGAGGTCGAGGACGAGTGAGCGGCAGTGTGTGGATGTTCTCTGACCAGATCGACGATGAAGATATGGACTTCATGCGGCATGAGTTCGTGACTTACAGCATGGCAAGCGATTATTATGGGCTGGGATTGAAACCTGTCACCCGGATGGCACATGAATGTGGGGCTATCTATAAGATTGGCCGGAAGATTTTGATTCGGAGAAGTATTTTTGAAGAATATCTGCGTCAGCAGAGGAAGATTTGAGGTGTGCAATGGAAAAGCCGAACACTAGATTGCATGATGAAAATAATGGGCTGGACTATGTGCTTGTCGGAGATTACTATTTTCCTGCCTTGATTCTGGCAGAGGATTCTCGTCCTGTTGGCCGCTGGGGTAGAATGTACAAACGGTATCTCAAAGAACATCATTCAGCACGGTATCAGGCTCTCCTGCTGTCTGGCAGATTGAACAGCTATCTGGATGACATTGATGCACAGGCAGAGGAACAGTTGGAGTTGCTTACTCAGCAGATAGCTGAACGTGAGGGTGTGAACGAAGAACTGAAAGCCGCAAATCAAATGGAATGGGTGCGTAGGATGAACAGTATCCAGAACCGAGCGGAGGAAGTTATTAAGGCCGAATTGATCTTTGCATAATGTCGGAGGGACAGATACCGTATAACTTGGTATCTGCCCCTCTTATGTTTACAGACTATCGCTATAAATTGATGTAAAGGCATAAATTTCAAAATATTTTGAATGCAAAATGTAATATATTTGCATTCTCATTGACGCTCTATTGTAAAAGCATTATAATTGTTACATAAAATTCACACAAACCACACCTGTACAATTGAGCAATAGGGAAAAGTTATGACGAATGGCATAGAAGCAACAGTTGCTCTTTGCAAATGCGGAAAAGTCCACAAAGCCTACGGTGTCCGCTTTGAAAAGGCTGGCAAAAAGCACTGGAAGTACACATGGGCGTTTCCTATCAAAGAATCAGCCGCAAAACATGAAGGCTACGATGAAACCACAATTATTGGTAAGATTGAGCCAACAGAAGATTATCCCGGATGTCCTTACTGTAAAGCAACTACCTTCGTAATATGCGGCACCTGTGGAAAATTGAATTGCTATAATGGCTCTAGGTTGTTCTCCTGTGGATGGTGCGGAGTACATGGTGTTGTCAGTTTGGGTTATGACGGCTCTGGCATCCGAAGCAGTGGAGATCGGTAAAAGATTATGAGTATCTTCAACAAGCAACAACAGAAACCCATGCCGACTTTCTCTGCCAGTCAGACGGTTCTTCCTTCTGCTGCAATCTCCCGGATTGAGAGTGGCAGTCTGGCAGAACTGAATGTGCCTAACTTGATGCTCAAAAAGGGCGAAAAATGCTGCTTTGTAGACAAGAGCTATGAAATGGTCGAGACAAGCATCACTCGAAATGTCCGAAAATCCGGCGGTACCAGTATGCCAAGTGTCTTTTTCAAGGGCGTTCGATACCACATGGGCAGCAGTGAATCTATCCCGGTAACGGAAACCAAGGTCGACTACATACCGGGATACCTTTATATTACCAACAAGCGCATTATTTTCACCTCGCAGAAAGGCGGCCTAGAAAAAACCATTGGTTCACTTTCTGCATTTCATCCCTATTCCAATGCGATTGGGCTTCAATTTGGGCAAAAGGTCATAAACTTTATTCTGCCTCGTGCGGATTTGGCAGTACAAACGCTTCAAATTATGACGTAAATCATCGAAAGGGTATTGCAAGATGGGAAATCTAAAAGTACATGATAAGCTGGATATTCAAGCTGGGGGACAGGCTGAGGTTCTGGATGAATTTGGTTCTGGTGGTCAGGGTACGGTCTACAAGGTATCGTACAACGGCAAAACCTATGCTCTGAAATGGTATCATCCGGGAGTTTTCAAGGGAAAGGAAAATGACTTCTATAAGAACCTCGAAAACAATATTAGCAATGGTGCGCCAACGGATGCTTTTCTCTGGCCAAAAGCCATTACCAAAGTTTATAACGACCAGTTTGGCTATCTGATGGATGTGCGCCCGTCTGGTTACGAAGAACTGACCAACTTTTTTGTGGGTGGCCGAAAGCAAAAACAGGCGCGTTTCAAAAGTTTCTACGCCCTCTGTACGGCAGCAATCAATATTATCGAAGCCTTCCGTGCTCTGCACAATAATGGATACAGTTATCAGGATATCAACAACGGCAACTTCTTTATCAATCCGGAAAATGGCGATGTGCTGATTTGCGATAATGATAATGTCAGTCCATTCGGAACCAATCTTGGCATTATGGGTAAGCAGCGCTGGATGGCTCCGGAAATTGTTATGGGTAAGAATGACCCGGACAAGAACAGTGACCGGTTCAGTCTGGCAGTGGTATTGTTCCGGCTGTTGTTTATCAATCACCCGTTGGAAGGCCGTTATAGTACACCTCCTTGTATGACAAAAGAATTAGAGCAGAAATATTATGGCAGTGCTCCAATTTTTGTCTATGACCCGACCACTTCGGAAAATCGTCCGATTCCGGGAACCGACCACAATCTGAAGCTGTTCTGGAACGTTTATCCAGACTATGTAAAAGATGCTTTTATCCGTGCATTCAGTCATGATGTGATGATGAAGCAAAAGCCACGCATTCTGGAAAAAGAGTGGATGGATATTTTTATCCGCCTGCGCACGGAAATTGGCCGCTGCCCATACTGCGGTCAGGAAACATTTTATACATTCAAGGGCAGCCACGATATTCCCTGCATGGAATGCAGCAAAAAGATTTCCATTACAAATGCGCTGCAAATCAAAAATCAGATTTTGCCTATCTTCCCCGGCTTGAAAATCAGTTTGTGGACAGTAGACAGCTCTCTGGAAGATATCCGCACACAGGTAGCCGAAGTAGTGAAGAATCCGAAAGATCCGAAACTACTTGGCTTCCGAAACCTCAGCCAGCGCACTTGGAGCGTAAATCTGCCAGATGGTTCTCAGCGTCCCCTGCCGCCACAGCAAGTTGTACCCGTTCGCGTTGGATTTGAAATCCATTTCCTTGGTGGAACGAATGATTCTGGAATCATCAAGTAAAAGAGAAAGGTGAAGAAAAATGTCTCTGTTGGATAACGTAGCACCTGCCCCTCGAAAAGTCATGACGCTGTTTTATGTGGTCGATACCTCCGGCAGTATGTGTGGAAGCAAAATCGGCAGCGTCAACAGCGCAATGGAAGAAGCCATTACTAGTGATTTGCCGGAGATCAGCGCAGCAAACGATGATGCTGAAATCAAAGTGGCCATCATGCAGTTCAGCAGTGGTTGTTCGTGGATCACTCCGCAGAACGGCCCTATTGCTATTGGAGATGTGATCTGGAACGATCTGAACGCAGGCGGCGTGACCGATTTGGGCGCAGCCTGTAAGGAGCTGGATAAAAAACTCTCTCGCAATGAGTATTTGAACAGCCAGACAGGAGCGTATGCTCCGGTCATTCTGCTGTTCAGTGATGGCGGCCCCACGGACAACTGGGAAAAGGAACTAAAACAGCTGAAGCTGAACAACTGGTTCAAACACGCTATTAAAATTGCCATTGCCATCGGTGACGATGCAGATAAGGCGGTTCTGGCCGAGTTTACCGGAACGATTGAGTCCGTCATTACAGTCAATGATAAGCACACGCTGAAAGCTCTGATTCGCAAGGTCAGTGTCCGCGCATCGGAGTTCCAGAGTCACAGCAAGCAATCCGGTGATACGACCTCCAGTGCCGAGGATGACAGTGCCAAAATTGCACAGGATGCCGTCAATGAGATCAAGCAGGATGCTTCTCAGAACAGCCCTGTTTCTGGTGGTGACTCTGGTGCCATTGATGTTTCACTGGATCAGGATTGGGGCAACTGGTAAAAGCTGATTCTCGGTGGGAGGTCAAATTATGGCTGAATATTACCAGTTCGCTCATTCTGTACAAGGCTATAACCATATTAAAGCAAACAAGGTTTGTCAGGATGCATCCGGTGAGTGCCACTTTGAAGATGTAAGCATTATTGCTGTGGCAGACGGTCACGGCAGCGATAACTATATTCGCACAGATCGTGGCAGTAAATTTGCGGTTTCTGCGGCTCTGACAGCTATCAAGGCCTTTGTACAGGAAGCACGGGAAAATCATCTGTCCGCTGTTCCGGATTCTGAAACTGAATTAATTCAGATTTCCAAAAATATTCTTGCTCGGTGGTATACGCAGGTAGAAAATGATGTTGCCTGTGAGCCATTCCAGCCGAAAGAACTGGCAAAAGTATTAGAGAAATATAAGCAACGGTACGCTTCCGGGCAATATAATGCCAAGGCTTATGGAACGACCCTGATTGCAGTCTGCATGACCAACGAGGGTTGGTTTGGCATCCATATTGGAGATGGAAAATGCGTTGAATTGCTGGAAAACGGGACGCTTTGCGAGCCTATCCCATGGGATGAAGCTTGTGAACAGAATATCACCACCAGCATCTGTGACAGTGATGCGATTGAAGAATTTCGTTATATAATTCAAAAGGATTTCCCAGCTGCAATTTTTATCGGAAGTGATGGCATTGATGACAGCTATTCCTCTGAGATGGAATTGCATGAACTGTATCGCAACATTTTCATTGTCTTTGCAGAACATAGTACAGAAATTGGTAGCAATGAAGTCCGTGACTACTTGCCCAAAATCACCAGACGGGGCAGCGGTGATGATGTTTCCATTGCAGGCATTATTCGCACGGATCTTTCTGAAGATGCAGTTGCTAAAATTAAGCTGTGCGGCGAAGAAATCCGGCTGAAAGCCCAATTGGAAAAAGCAGAGCGCACTCATCAATCCGCCATTGAGAAGAAAAACTATATCGAAAACAACATGGAGCGAAACCGGGCGGAACTTCAGAAACTGACGGAACGTCTGCTAGATGCTGAAGCTGGTCTGAAGGCATCGGAGGTCGCTCTTTATAAGGCGCAGGCTGAATGGAACTCACTTCAAGCCAGACTGAACGCACTGGAACGCGATGCTGTGGGAAATGTTGCGATACAAGCTGAGGATGCAGCTGCACTCGATCCCGATGCTAATGACTTGATTCCCATTCAGAATGCGGCAAAATCAGAAGTAATGCAGGAAACTCAAGGGATTTCACATTGATTCGTCAAAAGGTCTTCGCCAGATGTGGCGTGGGCCTTTTTGTGTTGTGTGTGAGGAAAGATCATGACCGAATTTGGAAGATATCTGAAACAGTGTCCAGCGGCACTCAAAGATAAAACCCGAACATTAAGTTTGCTAAAAGATGCTCTGAAGAATGAATTGCCGAAGTTTCGCGTATTGCAAGCAGCCTATGAACTTGGAATACTAGAAGCCATCCAACGCAGCAATCCGATTTCAACAGATGATAGGTTGAAAATCACGACAGGTCTTGTCAGCCAATATGCCATGCTGGAAAACGCAGCTAAGAATGCTATTGATTATTGGCAAGACAGCGTTGATGCAGATATTCTTTATCGTGCACTTAATGATGCTGACGAGTGCAGAGAATCTCGCATAAATTCCGCTGAATCTACTGCACGACCTGCAATTCCGATAAAGCCACAACAGAATCCAGTTGAAAATCTGCTCAAGATTGAATCAATTTCGCAGGATTCTATTTGCATGGGCATTCGGCTTCAATGGAAAAAACAATCGGAAATCGAATGCTATGAAATCTGGCGGGCAAAAGAATCAGAGCAACCTGTCAAAATCAAGGAAGGTTCTTTCCCTATTCCACGGTATCAGGATTACGATGTGGAAGCTAACTGCTGCTATACTTATGCAATCCGGGGATTGAATGAATCTGGAAAAGATATTGCACATTCCGCAGATATTCAGCTGATTGCCCCAATCAAGCCACCTGTATTTCAAATTCGAGAGTTGCAGTTTACCTTTTCTGGCCTCCAACTCAAATGGAGTATGCTTTTTGAAGCAGAAAAATATATTGTCCAGAAATACTCGGATGTCTATGGATGGACAACTCTTGCGGAGCTTCCTGTGGAGCAGACCATGTATCTGGATGCTGCCGCTCAGGGTGGAAAGACAATTAAATATAAAATCCGGTGTGTCTGTAAAAATGGCACCGCGATAGAAACCGCTGAAATTGAATTGAATTTATAAAGGAGCCAGACCACTATGAATCTAAACCTGTTGGTGTCAATTATAATTTATGCACTCATGGCGTTTTTTGTTGGATGTGGATTCTACCATATTATCAATCTATCAAAATATCAGAAGGACTTTGCATTAATAGGGAAAAGAATTAAAACCGATGCCCAGGCTGTTATTGATTTACAGGAGTATCTTGACGGAACGACTAGCGAGCAAAACAAATTATTTCAGTCTGATAAATTAAACGCCAAACTTGAAGAGTATCGAGCTGCGTATCAGCGAACAAAAAGCACTAGTTTTGCGGCTCCTTTTGTCGATATTACAGATTTCTTTAACGGGGAATTCTTAGACGAATTAGGACACACCGGATTCTGTGAATTGGTTCCCGGAACTATGACTGGCCTTGGAATTTTAGGAACCTTTGTTGGCTTAGTTCTCGGTGTTGGTGGATTTGACACATCCACTACAGATGCTGTTATGGTTAGTATCACCCACCTTCTTGGTGGCATGAGTACAGCTTTTTTGACAAGTATTGTTGGTGTGCTACTATCTCTTGCGTTTTCACATATCTATAAAAAGTACGTCGACAGCACAAATCAAAGCCTTGAAGATTTTGTAACTGCATTCCATGACAAGAATCTAGATGGCTCTTCCAGTAATGCCGAAAACCAGCTTTTGGGTTACCAACAGCAGCAGACCGAGTTGATGAAAAACTTTGCTACCGTCGTTTCGGAAGCTGTCAGCACCTCTATCGCTAATACCATGCGTACCGAGCTGGTTCCAATTTTCGATGAAATGAAGTCGACTGTTAAAGAGTTCAGCGAAATTGCAAGCCAGCAGCAGAAAGATGGCCTGAATCAGGTCGTGCAGGAATTTATTCGCTGCATGAACGAATCCCTGCGTGGGCAGTTTGATGAACTGGCCGCAACGATTCAGAAAACTTGCGAATGGCAGAAAGCGTCCACCGAGCAAATGCAAAAAATTGTGGATAGCATTTGCGATACATCGAACGAAATTGAAAAAGTCAATGCCGTTTCCCATCAGACTGTTGAAGAAATGAACGGTTTTGTCACGCTTCTGAAGGAGTATCAGGAAAAACTCCATTCTGAAGCAGAACTCATTCAGCAGCAGATTGCAAACAGCAATGAAATCAGCGAACGGCAAGCCAATTATTTGGATAAATTGGTGGAAAGCGAAAGCCGTGTTGCTGATTTGGCAGACAACGTGAAAAAAGAAGCAGATGCTGCACAGCAGGCCGTTGATATGCTGTCGGACCACTGCAAAGACCAGATCAGTGGTATTGTGGATGCTGCCAAGCAAGATATGGACGCTCTGGCCGCATCTACAAAGGTTTTGACAGAGGCTAGCCATTCGCAGATGGAAACGCTGGCACAGACTGCTGAAAGCGAAATGCAGTTGCTGTCTAACACTGCCGCCCAACTGAGCGAAGAAAACCACAAACAGCTGATGGAACTGACGAAGGCATCCTCTGAGCAGATGTCCGTGATTTCTGAGGCTGCAAATAATGTGATGCAAAATAGCAAGCAGCAGATTGAGGAAGCAATCAAGGCAACACAGGCACAGTCGGATGCTTTGATGCAGGCTACCAATGACTTCTCCGACTTTGTACAACAAGAGCACAAAAAATTGGTGGAAGCTGTGGATAAAGAGGTGTCTGGTCTGTCCAATTTTGCAGGTCAGACTACAAGCGAAATTCAGTCTGCGACTGCTGGCATGGAGAACGCGGCAAAGCTGCTGGATAAGAATCTGGATGATGTACTTGATCGCACCTTTACGTCGTTCGACAGCAGCCTGACCGATATTTCGCAGCACTTGAGCGGCACCATTGCAGATGTGCGCGATACTACCGAGGCCCTGCCGCATGTTATCCGTGAATCTCAGAAGCAGTATGAAGCGGTTCTCGCTAAACTGACAAGCCAGACCCAGACCTATCTGGATGCAATGGAAAAGCTGACCGCACTAGTTGAGCAAAAGGCTCCTGTTACGGCTGATGAAGAAGGGAATCGTCAATGAGACGCTATACCAAACGAAATAAAAACGGCGAAAAGCTGAATTTCTGGCTTTCCTACTCTGACATGATGGCGGCATTGCTACTGGTCTTTATTCTGATTCTGTCCTGTACCCTGCTGGAAACCCGCGCAACCTATGAAGCGAAGCAGGCCGAGCTGGAAGAAAAAGAACAGATTATTCTGAATCAGCAGTCGCAAATTGATACGATTGTGGGTGTTCGTGGAGATCTGATTGATGCCCTGAGCAAAGAGTTCTCTGGTAACGACCTTTCCGTCAAGGTAGATGCACAGTCTGGTGCAATCACTTTTGATTCAACGCTGCTCTTTGGCTACAACGATGATAAACTTCAGGATTCCGGCAAGACTTTTCTGGCAGAGTTTTTGCCGAAATACTTTTCTGTTCTGCTGGGCAAGGACTTTTCACCGTATGTCGCTGAAATTATCATTGAGGGACATACCGACACAGATGGCGGTTATATGTACAACCTTCAATTGTCGCAGAACCGTGCATTTGCCGTCGTGTCCTACTGTCTGGATGAAAATAACCATTTTCTTTCGGACAGCCAGTTGGAAGAGCTGCGCGTTTTGCTGACCGCAAATGGACGCTCGTGGAGTGCGCCTATTTATGCAGCGGATGGAACAGTTGATATGCAGGCATCCCGCCGTGTGGAAATTAAATTCCGCTTAAAGGATGAGGAAATGATGAACCAGATTGCCGAAATGCTTGAGGAAACAAAATGAAAACAAGCTATAAGCCTTCTAAACTTCCGGCTATTGCTGCGCAGGTGCGGAAAGAGCATCCCACAAGTTCTGAAATTAGAAACTATCAGTTGGATAATAGTTTTTTAGACGAAGTGCGCCAATGGGCTAAACTACCCCAAGAAGATGTAGACGGAGAAGCCATCACCATTCCGATTCGCAAGGTGCGGTTGCTGGCAAATTATGTGCCAGACAATTTTCTGCACCTCCCACTCCTTAATCTAACAAGGATTCTATTTCTGCGCACAAATGAAGAAATCGCACGGTCACTTTTTATTCTCTGGCAGGATTTTTTTGAAAATCAAGATTTATGTTATCTCCTTTATCGTATCGTACAGGACAAGGCTGAACTGGTAAAGAAAATCGTTTCCAACACCAAACTTGAAAATACCACTATGCTGCAGTGGTTTCCCAGTAAAAATATCCCCTATGCAGTCGGCAGAGAGTGTATGCGTTGGCAGAAATCCGACCGCATCCGTTTTTTTGACCGTCTGATGACGTTGGGAATTATGCCATCCACTCGGCTAGGACAGCGTTGTATTCAGGAATATCTTACTTTCTGTGATCGAACTGGCTATCTTGAAATTTCTGACCGGGATATGTTGCCGACTTTGAAGAAGTATTCTCCGGATTCTATAAAGCTGTTCCTGAAGAATATCTTGACAGAACTGAAAGTTGAGGATTTTCAGAGATACTACCAGTGCGGTGCCTATCTCCGCAATACTTATACCAGCGACGCAGGAACGCTAAAGTATAAGAATTTCTTTTCCGGTTTCACGCCTGAGCAGGAGCTTAAGTATCACCGCTGGCTCAATTATATTCTGATTCGAGAGAGTTTTTCTAAAAACAGCAACGATGAACGCTTGCAATTCTGGAGTCAATATGTTCCGTACAGTACAGATGCTTATCGTGTATCTGCAAGCGAATGTCTTGTAATCGAATTTGAAATGTACAGCATTATTGAGTTTACTACGAAAACCATGGGACCTCTGTATATTTACCGCAAAGACATCTTTGAAAAATTTGTCAAGAAGTATCTTAAGCGCATGAATAATATCGAACTGCGGCACAGCTTGTACAATGAACTATTGCAGTACGCCACAGAAAGAATTATCCATCACGACAATTGGCAGTATAAAACCAGTCGCTATCTGATGGCGCATAGTATTATTTGAGTATATATGCCTCTACCAAGCAATCCTTTTGGTGACGCAATAAAACATCCCGACCTTTTAGACTAATCTCTAAATAAAGTCGGGATATTTTCTTTTTCACATTATTTTAAATATAAGCCAAATTCTTTTTCGGCTGCCCAATGGAACATAAAGTTGGTTTCTGGTTTCACTGCGTTTTTTTCAATACCATAATCATAATTGGCAATTGTACATTCACGATATTTCCAACGATAGTAACTTTCCTCTTCGACAACCGCAATCAAATTGAAGTCAAACATTAATTCTAATAACTCAAACGGTTCACCAAAGGCTTTGTGAAGTTGTTCTTTCGAAGCGAACTCTTGCCAAATTCCCTGATAACGAGCATAGTTAAAAAAGCATGAATTAAAAGAACGGATAAAATCAAAAAATAGTTTAATTTCATTTTCATCATAGTAAAAACTCAATGCCGTTCTTAACGTATCAACAAAATAAGTAGAATATGCCCGTTGGAATAAATCAGATTCTATAATTTTAGCTGTCGGATTCTGTATGCCATGCGCTTCACATTGTTCCTTGGTGATTTTGAGAATTTTCACAAAATCCCGTGGCTTTGAAGTGCTCAATCTTAAAAAATATGCAAAAGAATCTAAAGACTTTGAGCCACGATCGATTGTAAAATTAAAATATTGCTTCCATGGACTTTCTTTAGAATCCGGTGCGGATAACATCTTCTGTACCAATTTATACAGATCAGTGCTTGAATATTGCTTTTCGTTAGTCATACTCCAATTTAAGAAAGCGCTATTATCGGAAATTTTACTGCCTGCATTACTAAGACCTGCGTTCAAAAAGATATCTAACCTCGTTAATAATACAATTTGCAATCTTCCTTTGGCTCGATCTTTAACGTGTGAAAGAATGTCATTGTTCAAATCATAAACAGCACGAACCAAAGGATAAATGCATTCCGTATATTCAGCATATGAAATATCTGTTGGTCGTGTATCAATGCCATCCACAAATAAATAATGATTCTTTTTCAAACGGAGTCGTTCAAGTTCACTTGCAATTATATTGATGAATTTTTGCCAATTATCTTCATACACATGTTTCTGCATACTTGTTTGGTTTTCACTTGTTGCATTAGTTCCCGAATTGAATTTCGCATTATTATCTGACGCTTCAAATCCTCCTTGCATACTAAACTTTATGTTATCCATAAAAGATACTGGTGAAAATGTATCCATTGTAATTTTCGTGAAGTTGAAATCATCAAGAGTTTTTTTGATGCTTCTCATAGCACTAACTCCCCAAAAGCTGACTTCATCTTCCTCAATTGTAGACAATAGTTTTATTAAAAGAATTGCCTTCCAAAGTGTAACATAATGTGTATAATTAAGTTTTCCGTCTTTTTTCATCTGAATTATTTTATTATAATCATCGACACTAATAGGGTAACGTCTTGACCTTGTGTTATTAACATTATTATTGCAAAAATATGCACAATAAGTGGTTTTTCCGCTTCCCTTTTCTCCGATCAAGAAATATGTTGTATCGTTCAACAGCTTATTGTAGTTTCTATCCTTATAAAATAATCTGTTTAACTTTTCTTTGTTGTTGGGTTTGAAATAGTTTTCTGCCTCGTCAAAAGGAATTTGCAAATCTGTGAAATTCATATCCGTACCTCGTTTTATGACAAAATCGTCTTTGTGTTAGGCTGCTCTATAGGCTTTACCTTTCTCGACTAATCAATCTAAATTCCCATGGAAAAATACGCTTGCATTTTGTTCGGCTGATGATAACAGTGGTGTACTTCGTATAAGTAATTATACATCGACAATGTGCTCTTTTCAACAGAAGCTATTGCTGAAATTTGGTGACTTTCAGTGATTCAGTTACCAAGCCTGTACCGGAACGGTACAGAACAGAAAGGGTTTGGGCTTTCCAACAAGCATTTTGCAACGCAAAATAGGCATTTGTACGTACAAATGCACTGCTTGCTGGTACAATGTCATTGATGAAACAAAAATAGTTTCATCAAAGACGGTTATATGGTTGTGCCGATTTCCCCAAAATAGTAATATTGAAGTACTAACTGGGACTGAAAGTGGCAAAACTGCTTGCTTGGTTTCCATTCAGGAATTACTAACAGCGTAGACCGTCCGTTCGCTTCGTAAAAGATTCAATGTTTTGATTGGTTGGGTCGGCACAACCGTTACCCGTGTCAACAACGCGCCTGTTACTTTTGCGAAGAAGCGAAACTGCCCTGAAAGGAGAGGTGTATATGAGTTATTGTCCGGTAGCTGGAATTGATGTCAGCAAACGATTCAGTGATATGTGCATTTTGTCGCCAGACAACAAAATCTTTGCGCAAGAAAAGATTTATCACGACGAAACATCGATAAATCGAGCGAACGCCCTACTCCAAAAGGCTGAGCGGCTTTTTTTCAGTAAGCCTGTTATTGTGATGGAGTCCACCTCACACTACCATTTGATCCTCTTTCAATTTTTCTCAGAGCATGGATATGACGTGATCGTGGTGAATCCACTTCAAAGCGATTTGATCAATTATATCAGGACTATCGTCTGCCGTAAAGTTATATATTTGCGACTAAACAGCATAAGCTCAGTTGCACTACTTCTGTAACAGTACTCCCCTAGCTTTTGAGATGATTTGTAGCGGTATAGTGCAATCAATATGTTAGAATATTTCTAGTGGCGAGACCTGCTAAAAATGAATTGTCCGATTTACGGATAAAAAAGTCTGGAACTACTTGGGCTACCAAGAGAATCCAGACTTTTTCTTAATTATAGGAAGAATTTGGTAAAAGTAGGCCTAACAGGTTCACTTTGTAGGCCTACAAAGCCCACGACTTTCATAATTTGATGTGTTACAATATATGCAGAGCTGCGGCATCTCAGCAGGAAAGGACGGCAATGTTACGAGGAATAGGAACAGTTGTTCCTATTTTTTCTGAAAATTGTGAACTGTCAGTTCCTGTTCATTGTAAAACTCTTTTGGTATACTTTCTGCAAGGCTTTGAGAAAACACATCCAGCAAGTACCCCAATTGATATTCGATCGAGATTTTGAATTTCAATTCAACAGTCAAACTTCAAAAATCTGGAGGGCGTTCTTCACTCCCTTTGCATTATATCATGGTACCGTGGAGGACACACTTTGGAAACAACTTTGGAAATTTTTGTAAAAAGTAGACCTGAGAGGTCTACAAAAGTAGGCCTACGAGGTCCACGCGCTTTGTAAGAAATTCTGTTATACTTTTCTTGCAGAGCAAAATAAATCTGATTTGATACCAGCTACTTCTAAGCGGAAAGCGACAAACGCCATGATCTCCCACTGAGGGAAGGAGCGGTAGGCCGCTTTCTTTATAGTATAACAAACACATAACGTCTTTCAACAGAAGGACTGTACCTCTCAATACTGAGAGAAGATTCTAAGACTTGATCTTAGGGTATGGGAGCCCATTGCTTAGAAGATGTGCATCATTTTTACAAGGGAGGATTGTCATTTGCATCAATGAATTCAGAAAAAATGGGAATGAAACAGCCATCCGTATACTTGACAGTAGAAACGCCATTGCCGCAGTATCTGCCCTATGCACGATTTCTGCTGAACGCTGAGTTAACTCACAAGGCAAAATTGCTCTACACGCTCCTACTTGATCGCGCGACACTTTCGCAGAAAAACAACTGGGTTGATACGGTTGGACGTGTGTATGTGCTCTATCCGATTGCCAACCTTGCACGAGATTTACATTGCAGTCGTTCAAGCATTACGCGCGCATTTACAGAATTGGAGAGCTCTGGACTTTTGGAACGTCTGCACAGTGGATTTTCAAAACCAAGCCGTATTTTGCTTAAGGTTCCGCAAAATGTGCAGGGATATTCTTCTATGTTATGCACAGGTGCGTCATCTGATAGTGCAAAAGTGACCAATGTGGATGTGCAAAACTGCATACCTAACCACCTTAATAGGAACCAACAAAAATATAACAACAAACAAAAGCAGAAAAATATGCCGGGACTTCCGGAGTACATGTTTGAAGAAGGTGAAAGTCTATAACCATGCTTGATGAAATTTTAGAGTCGGCTACTGCTGTTACTTCAGATTCTGAAGATTACCGTGGTGAAGATGGTCTGCTCTATTGTGGAAAGTGTCATACGCCGAGAGAAGCCTATTTTCCGAAAGGAATTACATTGTTAGGTAAGAACCGTCATCCGATAGAATGCGTCTGCCGCCGCATGGAGCGTGAGCGGCAAGAAGCATTTTTTATAGAACAGAAACATCTCGGACTGGTACAAAGACTGAAAGCTGCTGGATTTTTGGATTTATCTATGCAGGATTGGAAGTTTGAAAATGATGCCGGTTGTAACCCACAGATGAAACTTGCTCGCCAATATGTAGAATATTGGACAGAGATGCAGAAAAAGAACACCGGACTTCTGATCTGGGGTGGCGTTGGTACCGGTAAAAGTTTCTTCGCGGGATGCATCGCCAATGACTTGATGGAACGAGAAGTTCCTGTATGTATGACCAATTTCGCCCGGATTCTAAACGAACTGAATAATAGTTTTTCCGGACGAAATGAGGTAGTAGAGCGACTATGCCGATATCCGCTGCTCATCATTGATGACTTTGGGATGGAACGCGATACAAATTACGCTTTAGAACAGGTTTACAATATCATCGACAGTCGTTATCGGAGTAAAAGACCGCTGATCATCACCACGAATTTGACACTGGACGAGATACGGCATCCGCAGGATGTAGCACACGCTCGTATCTATGACCGCGTTCTGGAAATGTGCGTGCCGGTTTCCTGCTTTGGCACAAGCATCAGAAAAGACACCGCACAAGAAAAGCTAAACAACTTGAAATCGCTAATCGGTAAAAATTGATTATTAGAAAATTCACTCAGGAGGTATCCCCATGGGATTTGCACGCAAAGATGTTGAGCGAACGAAAATGAATGCCAAAAAATTCGTCCGCTATCAGGAAGGGGCTGAAAAATACAGTCTCGGTCTGACAAAATTTCAGGAATTGGCAAAAGAGGCCAAGGCGGTTTACAAAATCGACAAGGTGGCGTTGGTCAACTGTGAGATTTTCGAGCGGTATCTGGAATCCTTTCACCTTGCATAAAAATAAGCCGAGAAAAATCCCCCGGCTTTAGATTAATTATATGATGCTGCGCTGTAGAGCAGTATTGTAATGAGTAGTTGGTTTTATGCAGAAATCGATGGTGGTACTTTCTCCATCAGATCTTCCACATTACAGTTCAACGTCCTCGCAAGGCGGAGCAGTGTTTCTGCCTGTGCTTTGTTGATATCTTTCTGCCGTTGTTCGTACTGCTGGATGGTACGCACCGGCACATCGGCCTGTTCTGCCAGTTCCGATTGGCTCAAACCTGCCAAGGCACGCAGGGCTTTCAGATTTGTTTCCGGTTTTGCTGCACGGTACAACTCGTTCATCTTGTCAGCAAACTGTCGCACATCCATCTCGTGGTAGGGAGTATACAGCAGCCGCACCTCCGTGATTGGCACCGCTTGCTCGATCTCCGCAAAACGCAGACCAGTGAACCACTGGTAATAGGCAAGGGCCCAGCCTGTCCAGTATTCCGGGCTGCGGTCGTAGGCATACGAGGGCTTCTGCATGGGCACGGCTTCGCCCGCCTGCTCTAGTACAGCGCGGGCAAGTTCTACACCGGACAAGCCCACCAACACAGAACAATCCCCCTGCTCGAACCGGGCAGACAGTTCACTGGTCACAAACCACTGCCATGCCGTCTCCAACGGATAATGCAGATTGTTGACAAGATAATCCAACATCCGGGCAAGGTTTTTCTGCGCGGTGGCAAGGTAGCTTTTATCGTAAGCGCGAATCATTGGGCCTCATCTCCTCATCGAGAATCATGGTGATATAAAGGTCTCCCCTCTGACGGCGGTTGCGCTCCACGTCAAAATATTGGCGGCGGGCTGTCTGGTCACGGAAGGCCTTTTTCTTATACCATTCTTTAGAGTCTGCGGTCTCATAGCCGAGAAATTCCAGCCGTTCAAAGGCTACGTTGCTTTTCAGAACGAACTGCTGCCCCAACTTGCCCAAGCGCATGGCATTGCACAGCTGACGGTAAGAAATCGCACCGTTGATAAAATCGGATGCAAAGGAAAAATAACTGTCATCTGCCCGGTAGCCAACGATGATATCAGCAGACTTGTAGTCGAGGTGAAAGTTTTTCAAAAGGTATTCTTTGGCTTCAGCGGCCAGCGGGGCAGAAGCATCAAATTCACGGTTTTCGAGCAGGATAGTCAGCCAGTGCAGCATGGTGTAATCGGGAGTATTCAAGTCCAGAATGGTCAGGCCATCGCATTCAATCCTGTACTGGTTGGCATAGCCGTTGTGGTCGATGCCAACACCCCACTCTTTGGCCATGTTGGGGTTCTCGGTGCAGTAAAAGCCAACACCATAGTCATTATACGGTTTTCCATAGCCGAACTTTGGCTTTTCAATAATGTGGTCCGAACCGTGGTAGATTATTTTTTCCATAGAATCACCTCTTTGACTTAAGTATACTCCTGAGGGAGTAGCTGCGCAAGGGCTTTCTATGAGAATTATGTTTGAAGAAGGAAATTTGATGCTTGACTTCCTGTCACACGGAAAGTATACTGGTACTGTGGAGGTATGAGAGCAGCTATGGCAAAGATGGGACGACCAAAATCCGAAAATGCAAAAAAGAAAACCTTGAGCATTCGGGTGGAGGATGCTCTGTATGAACGTATCTGCACTTATGCCGAACAACATCAACTGACTGTAACAGAAGTTGTCTTGCAGGGGCTGGACAAAGTTTTGTCCGACCTTGAATAGTATCAAGCCCTTCTTCTTTCGGGAAGGAGAATTGATATGGCAACGACACGAAAAGACCTGCGGGGGCGTACCCTGCGAAAAGGTGAGATGCAGCGCAGCTCCGATAAGCGATATGCGTATTCTTACACGGACCCGCTGGGGCGGCGCAAATACATCTACGCAAATGACCTTGTGACCCTTCGGGAGAAGGAAGCACGGCTCACCAAAGACCAGATGGACGGTCTGGATATTTACGTTGCAGGCAAAGCAACGGTCAACTTTGTGTTTGACCGCTACATGAGCCTAAAAACGAATCTACGCCAGACCACCCGGAGCAACTATCTTTATATGTATGACCGCTTCATCCGCGATACCTTCGGCAAGAAGAAAATTGCAGAGATTCGGTATTCGGATGTGCTGCAATTCTACAATTACCTGTTGGATAAGCAGGGCTTGCAGACGAACACGCTCGAAAGCGTTCATACGCTGCTACATCCCACCTTTCAGCTGGCGGTTCGGGATGAGATCGTCCGCAAGAATCCCACAGATGGTGTGATGGCAGAAATCAAGAAAAGTTCCGAGCAGACCACTGGTGTGCGTCATGCCCTGACGATTCCGCAGCAGCGGGCGTTCATGGAACATATCGCCAATCACCCGGTCTTCTGCCACTGGTGGCCGTTGTTCACGGTACTGCTGGGAACAGGCTGCCGCATTGGTGAAGCGTTGGGCTTGCGCTGGGATGATTTGGACTATGAGCGGCGCACTATCAGTATCAATCACAGTCTGGTCTATTACCCGGTGGGCGAAAGCCGCAATTCTGTTCTGCACATCTCGAAACCTAAAACGGAAGCAGGCGTTCGGACGATCCCTATGTTTGATACTGTGAAGGATGCCTTTGAAATGCTGCATGAGGAGCAGAAAGAATCCGGCTGGAACGATGTGGAGATTGATGGTATGACAGGCTTCATCTTCTGCAATCGTTTTGGTAACGTCCCGAATCCGCAATCTGTGAACCGCGCCATCAAGCGCATTATTGCAGACTACAACGCAGGCGAGGAAGTAGAAGCAAAGAAGCAGCATCGCGAAGCGGTTCTGCTGCCGGACTTTTCGGCACATCATCTGCGACACACGTTCTGCACAAGGCTTTGCGAAAAAGAGACCAACCTGAAGGTCATCCAATCGGTCATGGGGCATAAGGATATTCAGACCACGATGGACATTTATGCCGAGGCGACCGAGGAGAAAAAACAGGAATCATTTGAGCGTTTGGCTGCTACACTGGATATTTTTTGATAGCAAAGAAGGGCTCTTACTGAGCGTTTTGTCTGACAGCAAAATTCTTCCAAGGACAGCAAATTGACAGCAAAACTACGAGAATGACGGCGAATCACGAAGGATTGTGAATACCGGGAACGCAAGTGAAAACGCGATTGTGAAGCATCACGAATCATTGTAAGCCGGTTCCGGAAAGTATCCCCACGATGAAGCCGATTGAGCAGTAAAACGCAAAATTGAAACGCAGATACGATGAATTTTCAAACAAAATTCGGACGACATCTGCGGTACTACACCACAACTACACCAATTTTGGGACGTTTTCCCGAAAAGGAGCCTTACAAAGCGGTGTGGTGTAACAAGTGAATAGACGGATTGGTGTAGTAGCCAGTTCATGGAATAAGGCCCGGCAATGCTTTGTAGGAACTATGAGGTATCTGTCGGGTTGTTTTTATAGGTGCCAAATCGTAATCAGGGAGGACGCCGATGTTCAACGCAGAAACGATTCAGAGTTTGAATGATCTGGAATTGGAAGTCTACAATTACGTGATTCGTCAGCCGGAAAAGGTACAGTATATGCGTATCCGGGAGTTTGCAGAAGAAGCCCATGTTTCGACCTCGACCGTGCTGCGTTTCTGCAAAAAGGTCGGATGCGATGGATACGCAGAGTTCAAGCTCAAACTTCGGCAGTATTTGAACGAATCCAACCAGCCTGCTGTCAAAGATGATATCTCTGAGGTCATCGACTTTCTAAAAAAGACCTGTTCCGATACCTATGATGAAAAACTGGAAGAGTTGACACAGGTCATTCTGAACGCACATCACATCTTCTTCGTTGGAAGCGGAATGTCCGGCATCGTAGCAAAGTACGGTGCGCGGTACTTTTCCAGCATGGGAAAATTTTGCCTGTACATCGATGAACCGCACTATCCAACCGAGAGTAAATTTGTGGAAAACTCATTGGTTATCGTCTTTTCTGTTTCGGGAGAGTCTCATGACACCATCAGTCATGTGTTGCGCTTTAAGGAACAGAACTGCCAGATCCTAAGCGTAACCAACACAGAAAACTGCACCATTGCAAAGCTCTCGGACTATAATCTGGCCTATTATGTCACCTATACTCGGCTGAAAGATTATGACGTAACAACGCAGATACCAGCCATGAGCATCGTGGAACGGCTGGGCAAAAAGCTGTACCGTTACACCGCCGAGGGACCCGGTGCCATCTGATTTTCAAGAAACACTGTGTTACGCAGAAAAAACAAGTGCTAAAAAGCGGCACTTGTTTTTTTGCGTCCAAAAACTACTGACAATGCGATGACTTAATTGTATAATATGGCCATCGGAAGCGCTTCAACGAATTTTGGACAGGAACAACATCAGGAGGAAATTGAAATGGCAAGGAATTACGCGATCGTAGTGCAAAAGATCGTGGAAAGCATTGGCGGCGTGGAGAACATCGCCAGCGTGACCCACTGCATGACCCGTCTGCGGTTTGTGGTCAAGGACGAAAGCAAAATCAACGATGCAGCTGTCAAGACCGTTGACGGTGTGATGGGTGTGGTGAATCAGGGCGGCCAGTATCAGATCATCATTGGCAACCATGTGGAAGAAGCCTATAACGAAGTTCTGAAGTTGGGTGATTTCGGCGAAGCCAGCCAGATCGCCAAGGGCGAAAAGAAAGAACCGCTGACCCTGAAAAAGGTTGGCAACAACATTCTGGATGCCATCGTTGGCACCATGTCGCCGCTGATTCCCGCCATCATCGGCGGTTCCATGGTCAAGCTGCTGGTTATGCTGCTGGGCATGGCAGGTGTGCTGTCGTCCAGCGGAGAGACCTATAAGATCCTGAACACCATTGGTGACGGCGCATTCTACTTCCTGCCCGTCATGGTGGCTGCCTCCGCTGCTAAAAAGTTCAACACCAATATGTTCATTGCTATGGCCATTGCGGGCACCCTGATTCACCCGGATTTTCGTGCCATTATGGAAGCTGTCACGGTCGGCCAGACCGCAGCACACTTCATGGGTATCCCGGTGGCCGCTGTCAAGTACACCTACACGGTCATCCCCGCTCTGTGCATGACTTGGATTCTCTCCTACATTGAGCGTGCAATTGACAAGATCACCCCGGCCGTTACCAAGAACTTCCTCAAGCCCATGCTGATCTTCCTCATTGCAGCTCCCATCGCCATTCTGTTTATCGGCCCTGCCGGTATTCTGGTCGGCGAAGGCATCTCTGCTTTTGTTTACATGGTTCAGGCAAAGCTGGGCTTCCTTGCAGTCGGCATCATGGGCGCTCTCTGGCCCCTGCTGGTTATTACCGGTATGCATCGCGTGTTCACTCCTACCATTTTGCAGACCATCTCCGAAACTGGCATGGAAGGCACTGTTATGCCCTCTGAGATCGGTGCAAACCTGTCTCTGGGCGGCGTTTCTCTGGCGGTTGCCTACAAAACCAAGAATAGCGAGCTGCGTCAGACCGCACTGGCCGCTGCATCCTCTGCCCTGATTGCAGGTACCACGGAACCGGCTCTGTACGGCGTGGCTGTCCGCCTCAAGCGTCCCCTGATCGCATCCCTGATCACCGGTTTTGTATGCGGCTGTCTGGCAGGCATTGCCGGTCTGGCAAGCCGTTCCATGGTTTCCCCCAGCGTGCTTACCGGTGTGCAGTTCATCGACCCGGCTAACCCCGGCGCAAGCATTGCATGGATCGCCGGCATCTCGCTGCTGTCCATCGTGCTGTCCTTTGTGCTGACCATCGTGATTGGCTTTGAAGATATTCCGGAAGAGGAGTAAGCCCATGTCAGAGTTCAAACTGCCGCAGAATTTTCTGTGGGGTGCCGCCATTGCAGCCAATCAGGCCGAAGGCGCTTATCGAGAAGGCGGACGCGGCCTGAGCAACATTGATATGATCCCTCACGGTGCACACCGTGTGGAGGTCAAACTGGGCAATATGCCGCATCCGGAACTGGATGCTGCGGAATATTACCCCAGCCACACCGGCGTGGATTTTTACCACCATTATAAAGAGGACATCGCCCTCATGGCCGAACTGGGACTGAAAGTGTTCCGCACCTCCATTTCCTGGTCTCGTCTGTATCCCAACGGCGATGAACTGGAACCCAACCCGGCGGGGGTAGCGTTCTACCGCCGTGTATTTGAGGAATGCCGCAAGTATGGCATAGAACCGCTGGTAACGCTGTGCCACTTTGATATTCCCATGGGGCTGGTGGAGCAGTACGGCGCATGGCGCAGCCGCAAAACGCTGGAATGTTTTGTGCGCTATGCAGAGACCTGTTTTCGGGAATACTCCGGGCTGGTGCATTATTGGCTGACTTTCAACGAGATCAACATTCTGCTGCACAGCCCCTTCTCCGGTGCCGGCATTGCCTTCCAGCCGGGCGAAAATCACGCCCAGGTCATCTATCAGGCGGCACACCATGTGCTGCTGGCCAGTGCCGAAGCTGTCAGAATTGCACACCAGTACAGCTCTGCCAATCATGTAGGCTGCATGCTGGCGGGGGGCAGCTTTTATCCCTATTCCTGTGACCCTGCCGATGTGATGGAATCCGTGAAGAAGGAGCAGGAAAACCTTTTCTTCATTGATGTGCAGGTACGCGGACACTATCCCAGCTATGCCCGTAAATTGTTTGCGGACAAGCAGGTGCAGCTGCACACAGAGCCCGGCGATGCGGCACTTTTGCAGCAAAACACCGTGGATTTCATCTCATTCAGCTATTACGCCAGCCGCTGCGTGGCTGCCGATCTGACCGGCAAAGCCGTTAACAATGGCAATGTGGTCAGCTCGGTCAAAAATCCCTATCTGAAAACCAGCGCATGGGGCTGGGCCATCGACCCGATGGGCCTGCGCATCACCATGAACCAGCTGTACGACCGCTACCAGAAGCCGCTTTTCCTCGTGGAAAACGGTCTGGGTGCACAGGATACACTGGAAGCAGACGGCAGTATTCAGGATGACTATCGGATCGATTACCTGAAGCAGCACATCGAAGCGATGAAGCTTGCCATGGAGGACGGTGTAGACCTGATGGGCTATATTGCATGGAGCGGTATCGATATTGTTTCTGCCTCTACTGGCGAGATGAACAAACGTTACGGGTTTGTCTATGTAGACAAGCAGAACGATGGTTCCGGTACGCTGGAACGCAAAAAAAAGAAATCTTTCTATTGGTATCAGAAGGTTATCCGCACGAACGGCGAATGCCTGTGAATCTTTATAAAGACAAATCTTGTCAAGAGGGCTGGCGTCATCCAGCCCTCTCTTTTTTTGCCAAAGTTTCCCTCTCGCATGATCGTAACACAGCAGGCTGGAAGAATCACAAAAAAGGCTGCGGCACAAAACAACGTGCCGCAGCCTTTTCCCGCTTTCATACTCTTTTATAATACCATGAACAAAGTCCCCGCGGCAATGAGCGCACAGCCGATCAGGTTTTTGGCCGTGAACGGCTCATGCAGGATGAAAAATGCCAGTGCCAGCGTGATGACCACGCTCAGTTTATCAATGGGGACTACCTTGGATGCTGCACCGATCTGCAATGCGTGGTAATAGCACAGCCAGCTTGCACCGGTGGCAAGGCCGGATAGGATCAGGAACAGCCAGCTTTTGTGAGAAATATCCCCGATTCCGGTCTGCGTCCCGGTCAGGAACACCATGCCCCAGCTCATCAGGAGCACAACTGCGGTGCGAATGGCCGTGGCCAGCGTGGAGTTCACGCCGTTAATGCCGATCTTCGCAAGAATGGAAGTCAGTGCGGCAAATACCGCAGAGCCCAGCGCAAAAACAAACCACATAAAATATTCTCCTTTTCCTCACACTGCTATTGAATGATGGCTGGCGTGGGCGCGGCTGATATGACGGCCGCTGTGGGGCCGCTCTGTACTCCCTGCGTTTTCATGCGGGGGATGCGGATCAGATCACATAATCATTTCCCGCCTGCTCCGGTGCGGCGAGGTCGGCGAGGGTGATCTTGCCGAAGTAGTCGGCGATGAGGTCGTTCAGACCTTTCCACATCGTATAGGTGCGGCAGTTGGCCATCCGCTCGCAGGCCGGGGCTCCCGGCGTCAGGCAGCTCACCGGGGCAAGGCTGCCCTCCGTCAGCAGCAGGATCTCTGCCACCGTGTACTGGTCCGGGCTGCGGGTCAGGCGGTAGCCGCCGCCCTTGCCGCGCAGCCCTTCCAGAAAGCCGTTCTGCACCAGGACTTTCAGGATGTTCTCCAGATATTTTTCCGAGATATCCTGCCGCGCGGCGACCTCTTTCAGCGGGACATAGCGTTCGGCCTGATGCTCGGCCAGGTCGATCATCACACGCAGCGCATAGCGGCCTTTGGTTGAAACGATCATAGTGCACTCCTTATTGTATAGCAACCTCTCCGTCTCACCGTTGGTCCTGCGGAAATGGGCAGCAGCCGCAGGCGACAACGCCGTAGACCGGCCCGCCCGACCTCCGAACAGGGGAGATGTCACCGCAGAGGAGGGAGAGATTTTGATTTTAACCTATTATACAACGGGGTTTATAACTTTTCAATCTGTTTTTTGCACGTTTCCATTGACAACCGGGGCAAAGAGGGCTATAATACCATCAAACCCACAAACAATGTTGGTTTGCAGGGAATATGGAGAGGCAAAATAGTTCCGGGCCGGGTGCCCGCAGAGGGAGGAACATTCTTATGAGCAAGATTTATACGTCCGCAGATCAGCTGATCGGTCACACTCCGCTGCTGGAGCTGACTCACATCGAGAAGCAGGAGGACCTGAAGGCCACCATCCTGGCAAAGCTGGAATATTTCAACCCGGCGGGTTCGGTCAAAGACCGCATCGCCAAGAAGATGATCGACGATGCAGAAGCCACTGGCAAGCTGAAGCCCGGTTCGGTCATCATTGAGCCGACCTCCGGCAACACCGGCATCGGTCTGGCCGCTGTGGCAGCGGCCAAGGGCTACCGCATCATCATCGTCATGCCGGAGACCATGAGCGTGGAGCGCCGCCAGCTGATGAAGGCTTACGGCGCAGAGCTGGTCCTGAGCGAGGGTGCCAAGGGCATGAAGGGTGCCATTGCCAAGGCCGATGAGCTGGCAAAGGAGATCCCGAACGCCTTCATTCCCGGTCAGTTCGTCAACCCGGCCAACCCCAAGGCGCACATTGAGACCACCGGCCCGGAGATCTGGGAGGACACCGACGGCGAAGTGGACATCTTCGTGGCAGGTGTCGGCACCGGCGGCACCGTCACCGGTGTGGGCCAGTACCTCAAGAGCAAGAACCCCGGCGTCAAGGTCGTGGCCGTGGAGCCTGCATCCTCTCCGGTGCTGAGCCAGGGCGTTGCAGGCGCACACAAGATCCAGGGCATCGGTGCCGGTTTCGTCCCCGCTGTGCTGGACACCAAGGTCTACGATGAGATCATCCCCGTCACCAACGAAGACGCCTTTGCGACCGGCCGTCTGATCGGCCACAAGGAGGGCGTTCTGGTGGGCATCTCCTCCGGTGCAGCCGTCTGGGCTGCTCTGGAGCTGGCAAAGCGCCCCGAAAACGCAGGCAAGAAGATCGTTGTCCTCCTGCCCGATACCGGCGACCGCTACCTGTCCACGCCGCTGTTTGCCGAATAACCCGCAAGATCGATCGATGCCGCTGCGCAAAACAGATGCGCGGCGGTATTTTTTGTGCTACAATAGAGCCATTCTAACATTGTGAGGTCTTCTATGAACTATTACGCTGCCCCGATGGAGGGGCTGACCGACCGCATCTGGCGGCAGGTGCACCAGAAATGGTTTGGCGCAGCCGATGCCCCCACGCGCTACTATGCGCCGTTCCTGTCGCCGCCGGAAAACCGCGTCCTCATCCCGAAAAAGATGGCGGAGCTGGCCCCGGAGGCCAATGCAGGCACGGTCGTCATCCCGCAGCTGCTGGCCAGAGATGGCGAACTGGCCGCCTGGATGATCGGCGAAGTGCGGAAGCTGGGCTACACGGAGGTCAACTTGAACTTCGGCTGCCCCTCCGGCACGGTGACGGCCAAGGGCAAGGGGGCCGGGATGCTGCGGGACCCCGCCCGGCTGGACGCTTTTCTGGACGCCGTCTTTTCGGCGGTGGAGGGGCCGGTCTCGGTCAAGACCCGCATCGGTGTCCAGAATCCGGAGGAGTTTGCGGCTCTGCTGGATATCTACAATCACTATCCCATCTGCGAGTTGACCATCCATCCCCGCGTGATGAAGCAGCTGTACCGGGGCGAGGCCGACCGTGCCGCCTTTGCTGCGGCGCTGCCGGAGTGCCGGATGCCAGTCTGCTACAACGGCGATGTCACGACGCCGGAAGAACTGCACGCGCTGGAAGCGGAGTTCCCGCAGCTGTCGGGCATCATGGTGGGGCGGGGGCTCATCGCAGACCCGGCCCTGTTCCGCCGTGCGCGGGGCGGCGCACCGGCTTCCAGAGAGGAACTGCGCGGCTACTGCGACGATCTCTACCACGGCTACACCGAGGCCTTTGGCGCGGCCAGCTGTGCCGTCAGCCGGATGAAGGCACACTGGTTCTATCTCATCCATCGGTTCGAAGGGGCCGACCCGCTGGAAAAGCCTCTTCGCAAGGCCCGCGAGGGGTGGGAGTATGAGACGGTGGTGAACCAGATCTTCACGCGGCAGCTGAAATATAGCAGTTTGCGTTTTTAATGCACAAGCAACATCCGCAAACTGCATATCGCAAATATGC
>ERZ1108170.605-NODE-605-length-28303-cov-4.275630_pt1 | contig 28303 bp, 26 predicted proteins | sample MGYA00403705_ERZ1108170 | MGnify/ENA primary metagenome ERZ1108170 (study PRJEB35170, sample SAMEA104062422) | human gut metagenome | biome: human gut; feature: human-associated habitat; material: faeces | place: Denmark | collected 2012-06-15 ...
ATGCCGGGCATGGAGCCTGTGGTGGGCATCAGGGTCGGATAGGCGGAGCAGAGCAGCACGCCTGCGATCGCCGCGAGGCCCGAGCCGATGGCGAAGGTGATGGAAATGGTCGTGTTGACGTTAATGCCCATCAGCTGCGCCGCGCCCTTGTCCTCGGATACCGCGCGCATCGCGGTGCCAACCTTGCTCTTGCCGGTGAACAGCATGAGCGCGACCATGATGACGACGCAGGCGAACACGGTGACGAGTGTCACGCGGGAAATCTGGAGCTGACCGCCGAACAGGCTGATCGCGCCGCCGGTGACGACCGAGCTGAAGCTCTTGGGGTTGGAGGTCCAGACCAGCAGCGCCGCATTCTGGAGGAAGTAGGAAACGCCGATGGCGGTGATCAGAACGGCGAGCGACGGAGCAGCGCGCAGCGGCTTGTAGGCCAGTCTTTCGATCGCCATGCCGAGCACCGTGCAGACGATGATCGCGAGCACGACACCCATCCATGCCGGCCAGCCGAGATAGGTCGTCGCGCAGAAGCACATATAGCCGCCTACCATGATGACATCGCCGTGGGCAAAGTTCAGCATTTTCGCAATGCCGTAAACCATCGTATAGCCCAGTGCGATGATCGCGTAGATGCTGCCCAGACTGATGCCGCTAATCAAATGGTTCAAAAAGCTCATGTTTGGAACACCTCAAATCATATTTCTCTCAAAAATTGCTTATGAAATGGGGCGGTGGCTCGGCGAGCCGCGTCAAGCCGTCGCCCCACCCCATAAAAAACAGATGGAATGCAGAAGAATAGGCGGAAAGGAGGGCTTACAAAACAGCCCTCCTTCACTCGCCTTTGAGCAATCCGCTATGAAATATATTTCAGTGGATTATACGTTTACGTACTTGCCGTCCTTGATTACAGCAACGGTCGGGTCCTTGGTGACAGCGCCCTCGGTGCTCCAGGTTGCGCTGGTACCGGTCAGGCCGTCGAAGGTCATGGAGGTAAACTGCTCGATCATCTTGTCGCACAGGTCCTCAGCGGACATGTCCGGGGTAGCGCCCGCGTTCTCGAGAGCCTGCTTGTAAGCGTATACGCAGTCGTAAGCGTCAGCTGCGAACTGGTTCGGGGTTTCGCCGAACTGCTCCTGATACTTCTTAACGAAGGAAGCGGTCTTTTCATCGGTGGAGTTTGCGTTGAACGGGGTCATCAGCATCAGGCCCTCAGCCAGAGAGGTATCAAAGCCTTCAAGGGTCAGGATGCCGTCCATGCCGTCTACGCCGAAGAAGGTGGTCTGGAAGCCCATGTTATGCGCCTGCGTCAGGATGAGGGAAGCCGGCTGGTAGTAGATCGGCAGGAACACGAGCTCCGCGCCCTTGCTCTTGGCGTCGTTCAGCTGTACGGAGAAATCGTTCGCAGAGGAATCAGTAAAGGTCATGTCGGAAACGACCTCGAGACCCTTGGTCTTTGCCTCTTCTACGAACTTGTCGTGGATACCGGTGGAGTAAACGTCATCGTTCTTCCAGATGATAGCGATCTTGGTGCCGAGCTTCTTCTCTGCGATCTTGTCAGCAGCCAGAGTACCCTGCGCCGGGTCGATGAAGCACATCTGGAACATATTGTCCTTGCCCTCGGTGGTACCGGTGGAGGACGCGGACGGGGTCAGAGCGAAAATGCGGTCGCTGTAAGTCTCTGCTGCGGTAGCCTCGCACGGCTTGGAGGTTACGGAGCCGAGGGACAGCTGCATGCCCCAGTCCTTCAGGGTGTTGTAGGCGTTAACGGCCTTCTCGGCGTCGCCCTCGTCGTCCTGATAGTTCAGCTCGAACTGAATATCGCCGCCCTCGGCGTTGATCTCGTCAACCGCGATCTGTGCGCCGTTCTTGCAGGCGTTGCCGTAAATTGCGTTTGCGCCGGTCAGCGGGCCGGTGCCGCCGAGCTTGAAGGCTGCGCCGGAAGCGGAGCTGTCGGTCGAGCTGTCTGCGCTGCCGGAGCCGGTGGAAGCGGAAGAACCGCAGCCGGTCAGCGCCGCAGCCAGCATTGCGCCGGCCAGAAGCATACTGAGTGTCTTTTTCATGGTGATTTCTCCTTTTCATCTCTGGAATGGATGTTTTCCTATCCATCCCGTCTGATTATTGTGTTTATTATACTACTCTCTCGGCTCACCGGCACGTTTTTTTTTGAGTTTTCAACAATTTCAGATAATCTACCGATTATTAAAAAATCAATTCGTTCATTTTTGTGTTTTCTGCATAAAGACATTTGTCCGTATCGCAAGGAAGGATGCAGTTTCCCCTCCCCGTGCAGTTTATTCTGCGATGTGTCCCGCAGGCGCGTTTTCCTGTCCGTTTCGGAGCCTTTACTCTGCCAAAGGAAAAACCGGGGACAGGCTCCCCGGTTTTGATGCGCCTGCGCGGTTCTTACTCCTGCGCGAGCTCCCTGCCGAACGGCAGGATGTGCATACGGTATTTCTGCTTGTCGACCAGCAGCGTGCGGTCCGCGATCGGCATGAGGTCTGCGACCTTGTCCGGCGGCGTGCAGATGACCGCCTGAAGCCCCATCCCCCGCAGCAGGCGCACGCTTTCCACGATGCGCTCGCTGTCCATCTTGTTGAACGCCTCGTCGAACACCACGAGCCGCACGGTATTGCCCAGACTCGAGGTATCGCTGACGCGGTAGAGCTGCGCGAAGGAGGCGAGGACCGAAATATAGAACGGCGTCTGCGTCTCGCCGCCCGATTTCGTGCCCATGGTCTGCGAAAGCAGCTGCTTCGAGCCGTTCTGGTCTGTGGTCTCGAGGTCAAATTTCAGATAGGTGCGGAAATCCGTAAAGCGCTCGATGTTTTCCTGCAGTTCGCTCTGCCTGCGGGCACTCGGCTGCGTATCGTCCGCCATCGTGATCTGGCTGAACAGCCTGTCGATCAATGGGCCGTATTTCTCCTGAAACTGCGCGGAGAACAGCGTAATATCGCCCTCCATCAGCTCGGGCGCCATGATCATGTCGTAGTAATCCGCGTAATCCGGACTGCGGTCGACGCGGAACTGATAGCTGTCCGTGCCGAACTGCGCCTGCCGCAGCGCCCGGTTCAGATTTCTCACCTGTGCCTGCACCTGCTCGATGCTGCTCTTGAGCCGGGAGAGGAAGTCGTTCTGAAACTGCTCCATCGCGCTCTCGCGCGCCGCCCTGATCTTGCGGCGGTAGCGCGGCAGCTCGCTCTCCTCGAGCGCACGGCGCTCCGCGTCGAATTCGTCGTTGTCGAGCGCCTCCGCGCGGAACAGGCACGGCGCAAAGCGCTCGGCATACGCGCGGCGCGCCGCGAACAGACGGCTGCGCGCGGTCTCCGTGTCCTTCTCGGCCTGCTCACGGCTCTCGGAAAACGCATGGAGCACATTTTCCGGCTTTTTCAGCCGCGCAAGCTCCATGCGGTAGCGCGGCACGCCGGTTGCATCACGGTACGCCTCGGTGTACTCCCGCTCGAGCAAGGTCTGCATCTCGCTTTGCTCGCGGTACTGTCCGGGCAGGATCTCATCCGTCAGCTGACGGATGCGCTCGTCGAGCTGACCGCGGAGCGAGATCTGCTCCTCCTTCTGCCGGCTCAGCGCATGGATCTCCCCGCTCAGGCGCTCGATCAGCGCTTCCTGTTCCTCGATCCACATCAGATTGATATGCCCGCGCTGCTCCTCGAGCGCCGCATTTTCCTCGCGTATCTCCTCGACGCGCAGGTAATCACCCTGCCGTTCGGGCACGACCTTCTGCACGAAATACGGCAGCAGGAGCGGCTGCTTCTGCCGGGACAGCACGGAAAAGACCGGCTCCCTGCGTGCAAGCTCGTCCTCGAGCTGCGCTGTTTCCTCCTCGAGACGGCGGATGCGCAGCGTGACCGCGTAGCGGCCGATAAAGGCGTCATCCATCCTCTCGCGGCTGAGCGCACGGGCGACATAGCCCTGATACAGCATGCCCTCCGCCGTGATCGCGGTCCTGTACTGCCGCAGCTCGTCGACCGACGCGCAGCACTTCACACGCCCGAGCAGATAGTCCACATAGGTGCGCGCGAGCGGGTTTTCGGTCTCGACCTTTCCGGCAAGACTGCCGTCCATCGGACGGAGCTTCTCCTTTTCGCGCAGGCTGCCGATGTCGACAAGGCCGAAGGCGCGGAATTTCGGGTCGCGCCTGATACTGTCGTAAAGGCGCAGCGCCTGCGGATAATACGCCGGTTCGACAAGGAAATACAGCTTCTGACTGCCGAGATAGCCCTCGACCGCGCCGCGCCATGCCTCGTCCGCGATCTCGAGAACATCCGCGAGGATGTTGACGGCGACCGGCGCTCCGACCTGCTGCGCAAGCTCGCTCTCGAGCTGCGACCGGCACGCCAGCAGGCCGCGCGGATAGTCCTTGACGTTATCACGCAGACCGGCGAGCACCTTTTTCCTCTTCCCGAGCTGCTCCCGCGCCTCCGTGAGACGGTCTCCGAGCCGGTGAGAAGCCTCCTGCATGGCGTTCATCAGCGCGTCCGTCGCCTCCTGAGCCGTCTCGAACACGCTCTGCGGCTGCGCGAAAATGCTCATTTCGCCGCTCTTCAGCGGCTCATATGCGCCGCGCACCTGCTGCGCCGCCGCGCAGACGGCGTCGAGGGAGCCTTCCTCGTCCCAGCTCAGGACCGTTTCTCCGAGATGCTCCAGACGCAGCGCCTCGCGCTTGATCTCGAGCGCCTCGTTCTCCAGCCTGCGCGTCAGCTTTTCCTGCTCGTCGAGCAGACGGCGGCCTGCCCTGTCCAGCTCCTCAAGCTCCCGGCAGGCATTGCTGCTGTCCTTTTTGCGGATGTATTCCTGCCGCTGCGCCTCCTTCTGCTGCACCTCGGCCGCCAGACGGTCGATCTTCTGCTGCGCCGCCGCGCGTTTCTCACTGCACGTGCGCTTTTCCTGCTCGCGGCCGTCGATCTGCGCCTGAAGCGTCTCGCTGCGCGACCAGTGCACAAGGAACGACTCGAGCTTCCAGCGCCCGGCCGTGTCCCGCATCTCCCCGTACAGCTTCGCGATCTCGTTCAGCGCGGCGAGCTTTTCCTCCTGCCGCTGCGCCATCTGCTCATGACGCTTGTAGTCGCGGATATTCTGCTGCATCGCCTCGATGTCCGGCTTGTCCGGAACATCGCAGATATTCTCGGTGATAAACTGCTGGATATCGACGATCGGGCGGAAGGAGACCGCCTTTTTCAGCATGCGGAACACCTGCTCGGTATGTACATTCCAGCGCGAGAGCAGATTGCGGCGGTATTCCCACTGGGTCTCGCAGACCTCCGCCCGGCGGCAGTTCTCCTTGAGAAAGCGGCGCAGGCTCGGCAGGTCGATGGCCTCCCCGTTCTCGATGAAGCAGTTTTCCGGCAGCGTGCCGGTGTAGATGAAGAAATGGTCGCGGCGGCTGCCGTCGCGGCGGCAGTCGAACATGACGCCGCACACAAAGCTGCTGCGCTCCGCATCATCATAAAACTCGCAGGCGATATAACTCGAAAAATCCTTTCCGCGGCGCGAGCGCGGATTGTTCTCGTCCATGTCGGCGCGCAGATAGCCGTCCAGCGTGCGCTGCGAGCGCTCGTTCGCGGCGAGATTGAAGTTCCGCGCGTTGGTCTCGCCGAGGAGCACGATCTGGAGCGCGTCGATGACGGTGGACTTGCCGGCGCCGTTCCTGCCGGTCAGAAAGTTCACGTCCCCTACCTCGATCAGCTCCCTGTCGAAATACAGCCAGTTAATCAGCAGTATTTTCTTCAGCTTCTTCATCGGCGTTCTCCTCCTTTCTCAGCACAGCCGCCGCCTCGTGCAGTCTCTCCGCGGAAACGGCGGTCAGAATGGTCGGCAGAATGGCAAAGCGGCAGTCCGCCTGATTGTATCTGCCTTCGATGCGCTGGATGACGGCATGGTTCTCGAACACGAGCATCGCGCGCCTGAATTCATCCATGTTCGGCTTTGCCGGGAGGATGGCGTAGTCGGTCACGACCTTTTCGAGCACCTCGCGAACGGTGCACAGCGCGTCCTGCTCCAGCCCCAGACGCTCCTGACTTTCGTCGTACAGCATGCGCAGCGCGAGCAGGATGGCGGTCTCTCTCTTGGAGAGGATGAGGCGGTTTGCCTCGTCCGTGTTGATGACGTAAAAGCAGCCGTTCGCCTCGTCGTGCCGCAGATCCCAGTCGAGCAGACTGAGATAATCGCGCACGGCCTCAAAATGGATGGACAGAAAGGTATAGTCCGGGTTGTTCAGGCGTTCCCTGCCCGGGCGGTACAGCGTGCGCACGACAAAGGTGCGGCTGAGCAGCTGATTGCAGACCGACTTGAACTGCTGAAGCTCCTTCGCGGTCGCGCTGCTTATAAAATCCAGATTCATTTCTCGTTCTCCTTCCGGCTGAACTGCACCTTTGGAATGGAATATCCGTTTTCACAGACCGAGCCGCCGAGCTCTTCGACCTGATACGCCGCCCGCCTCGAGCCGCCGGACAGCACGGCGAGCAGGCTCATCACATAGTCCCTGTCATTCTCGAGCGGAATGTCCGTCGACAGGCAGGTATCCCGGTCTCCCAGCCAGCCCTGCACGCAGGCGGCGACGGCGGCGCGGCCGTATTCCGAGTGCAGCAGCGCGGCCGCCTGCGCGGCGGAGACGGCGTCGGTTTCGTTCTCCTCGATCAGCACCGCAGCGGCTCTCGACCGCTTTCCCGGGCGTTTCCGGTACCACAGGCTCTTTTCCGACAGATACGACTGCTCATACAGCTGAAACACCGGCCGCAGCCTGTCGGTCAGGCCGTCCGCCCTGCGGCTGTGCGAGAGCGCGGTCAGCACGGCGTCGAGGTCGCCGCGAACGTTCTGCTCCCGGCTCGTGAGGTTTTCGATTTTCTGCGTCGCGGCGCGGGTATAGCGGCGCACCTGTGCGTCGATCTCATCGAGATAGTCGTGCTCCAGATCGTCATAGCACTCCTGCACCCAGAATATCCGGCGCAGGATGTCCGCGCGGCAGTCCTCCATCGTGCCGCCGCGCCGCTCCTGCTGCGCCGCCCTCGCCATGGCGGCGAGCTGCTCGTCGTCCTCCGCCCAGCGCATGAGCACCGTGCGGATGGGCACGCGGTATTTCGGCACGGAGTCCTTGATCTTGAGCGGACGGATGTACGCCTCGATGACCTTCTGACCGAAATCATCGAAATAGGACGAAAGCACCTCGCCGACGTCGTGCAGCTCGAGCTGCATCTGAAAATAGTGCTTTACGTTGTGATAGACCAGCCGAAGCAGGCGGATGAGCGCCTGTGTATTGTCGAAGGCCGTATAGACCGCCGCCATCTTCTCATAGGCAGAGCCGGTCTCGTCCGCGACCCGGAGCGCGGAATAGGTGCCGAACACATAGGAAAAGCCGCGCGCCGGCCTGTCATCGCGCAGCTCATGGAACAGCTCGAGCAGACGGCTCGCGTAGCCCGGCACGGTGATGTACTCCCGGAAATCCGGGCCGCGCTCCTTCTCGAACCAGCCCTTCGCGCACAGCTTGCGGATGAGAAAGCGCGCGCGGCCGGAAATATCGCGCAGCTCGTTTTCGTCGATGTCCTCGCCCTCGAAGGTCGCGTCCGCGAGCTGCTGCTCCAGACGGCTGCGCAGCATGGAGTACAGCTCGTCCTCGGGCAGCCTGAGCTTTTGCCGGTATGCCATGCAGAGCACATCGAGCGCGTCCGCGTACAGCGCCCGGTTCGGGGACGCGAGCGGCGAGAACAGCTCGTCCGGCACGGCTTCAAAAAATTTCATAAACGGTATCCTCCTGCGGAAGGAGCCCTTCCGCTCGTTTTCGTCTGATACAATTATACGGTTTCCGCGCAGATTTTACAATGTGCAGCTTGTCGGAAAAGTCCCTTTCCACGCAAAGGCAGTCCGGTCTCCGCCGCCGAGGCGCACGGGGACGAGAGCGCGCTGTGCGATCTCCTGCTGAGCTGCCGCAGAGCGCCCTCGGCGGGCGCATCAGAAAAACGAAAGCGGCCCGCCGTCCGCGTTTTGCAGACAGCAGGCCGTTCCCGGAGGAGCATCCGCGTCAAAGTCCGGCCCCGGAGGCCGCGAGCGCGTCCATCTCCTCCTGAAGATAACGGAAGAACAGCGCAGCGTGATAGCCGTCCGCAACGGCGTGTGCAATCGACAGCGCGACCGGCATTCTGACCGCGCCGCCGCTCTCCTCATATCTTCCCATCACGATAATGGGAAAGAAGGCCGGTTCGCTGCTGCCCGTCACGCGGCTGCCGCAGCCGGTGAACGAGACCCACGGCGTGCAGGACACGCAGTAGAAGTTCGCCGGCTGACCCGGCTTCGCCTTGATGCCGTGATTGCCGCCGAAGGTCTGCATATCCGCCGTGACCGCGCGGTAGAACGTGCCGAAATCGTCGGAGAAATCCGTCCAGCAGTCGGAAAACGTGCAGTCGTCCGCGTGAAAGATCGTGTAGTTGGGAACGACCCGGTCCCAGACGCACAGCTCGCCGTCCGCATTCCGGAACATGCGGAAATTCTCGATGCGGCCGAGCGTCCGGGTGACGCAGTAGATCGCCGCAGGGTAAAAGCGGTATCCGTTCGCGCGGCAGAAACCGAGCAGATTTTTCACGTTTACGGGTGCGGTCATATTGAATTCGACCTTGAGCGTCTGACTGTAATAGCGGTAGTGCTCACGGCGCGGCCAGGCTGCCATGTCGATTTTTGTGTAGTGCTCCATTTTCGACTGTATCTCCTTTTGTACTGCGGCAGATCGGATGGATAGTATACTCTCATCATACCGCAAACACGCGGAAACGCAAGCGTTTTTTGCGGCGGATCTCCCGAAGGACAGAAAAACGCCGTTTCCCGGCTGTCTCCTGCGCAATATGGAGAACGATTGAAAAAGGGCGCACTGTCGTGCTATAATAACAGCAGAATATCCCGAAGGAGGAAGTTTGATGATTGAGGTAAATGCGATGGGCGAGGCATGCCCGATCCCGGTCGTAAAAACACTGCACGCGCTGCAGGAGCTGAACGGCGCCGGCACGGTGCAGACGCTCGTGGACAACGAAATCGCGGTGCAGAATCTGACGCGCCTTGCGGAGAGCAAGGGCTGCGCCATCCGGACCGAAAAGCGCGGCGAAAAGGAGTTCTGCGTGACCATCACGACCGAGGGCGCGGTCGCGGAGAGCGGAGACGAGGAAATTTCCTGCACCGTACCGGCCGCGCAGAAAAAGACCGTCGTTGTCATTTCCGCCGACCACATGGGCGAGGGCGACGACGAACTGGGCCGCATCCTGCTCAAGGGCTTCCTGTTCGCGCTCACCCAGCAGGAAAAGCTGCCGTCGACCCTCCTGTTCTACAACGGCGGAGCGCGCGTTACCTGCGAGGGCTCGCCGTCGCTCGAGGATCTGAAAAATCTCGCCGCGCTCGGCGTCGAGATCCTGACCTGCGGCACCTGCCTGAGCCACTACGGCCTGACTGACCGGCTTCAGGTCGGCGGCGTTACCAACATGTACGTTATCACCGAAAAGCAGATGCAGGCCGATCTGGTCCTTCGTCCGTGATGCGGCGCAGAAGGCCGGTGCTCGTGATCGCGTTTTCCTCGACCGAGCAGGCGCTTGCCGCAGAGGCGCTGTTTACGAACAGCGGCCTGCCCGGGCGCATGATCCCCATCCCGTCGCAGGTCAGCGCCGGCTGCGGTCTCGCATGGAAGGCGGAGGTCGACGAAAGGCCGCAGCTCCTTGCGGCTCTGGCGCAGGCAGGCTGCGGCTACGAAACGGACGCAGTCGTCCAAATGTACGGCTGACAAATGGAGACAGACATGATCTATCTGGATAATGCAGCGACAACGCTGCACAAGCCGCCGGAGGTTGCCGAGGCGGTGAAAAACGCGATACTGACCGCCGGGAATGCCGCGCGGGGCGCGCACGGCGCGTCGCTGTCTGCGTCGCGCATGGTATTCGAGACGCGGAGCAGACTGGCGGAGCTGTTCGGCTGTCCGCGCGCGGACCATGTCGTTTTCACGGCAAACTCGACCGAGGCGCTGAATATCGCAGTCTATGGACTGATTTCGGCGGGCGATCACGTCATTTCGACCGATCTCGAGCATAATTCCGTGCTGCGCCCGCTGTACGATATGCAGACGCGCGGTGCGGCGGTCGATTTTGTCCGCGCAGACCGCCGCGGAAACATCCGATACGAGGACATGGAGGCGCTGTTCCGCCCGAACACAAAGGCGGTCGTCTGCACTCACGCCTCCAATCTGACTGGAAATATGCTTGACATCGCCCGGATCGGCGCGATGGCGCACGCGCACGGCGCGCTTCTGGTGATCGACGCCTCGCAGACCGCCGGGGCGGCGCCGATCGATATGCAGAAAATGGGCATTGATGTGCTCTGCTTTACCGGCCACAAGGGTCTGATGGGGCCGCAGGGCACCGGCGGCCTGTGCATCCGGCCGGGCGTGGCGCTGCGGCCGCTGCTGCGCGGCGGCACGGGCGTGCACTCCTACGACCGGGAACAGCCGAAGGAATATCCGGCGCGGCTCGAAGCCGGAACGCTCAACGGTCACGGCCTTGCCGGACTGCACGCGGCGCTCGATTTTATCCTGCGGCAGGGCGCGGAGTCCATCGGCGCACGGGAGCGGCAGCTGATGCGCCGGTTTTACGAGGGCGTTCGCAGCATTCCCGGCGTGACGGTCTACGGCGACTTCACCGCGCCGGAGCGCGCTGCGATCGTGACGCTCAACATCCGGGATTACGACTCGGCCGAAATCGCGGATATTCTGGCCGAGGACTACGGCATCGCGACACGGGCCGGAGCGCACTGTGCGCCGCGTATGCACGAGGCGCTCGGCACGGTACAGCAGGGCGCGGTGCGGTTCAGCTTTTCCTTTTTTAATACGGAGGAGGAAGCGGACGCCGCCGTTTCCGCCGTCCGGGAGCTTGCCGAGGAATAAAGCGAAAACCGTGGGCGTGCACCTCGGTTTTCGAACGTCCGTGTTCTGCGAAGGCAAAACACGGATTGTCGGAAGAACGAAGTTTGTCGACAATCTCAAAGCCCCCGTTCTCATGAACGGGGGCTTTGCTGTATCAAACAGAAAAGTGAACTATGCTCCGGTTTCTATTTTCCTTATCGATCCGCGCAGACAGGATGCAGATCATCCCGAATACGAGATCATCTGTTTTTCCGGGCGTGGCCGATCAGGTAGCAGACAGCGGCTACGATCATGCCGTTGATGGAGGCGATGCCCCAGGACACAACATTTGCAACCACGGCGCCCAGGATGACGCCTGCGACCGCATACCAGTTGACCGTCTCGGTGACTTCGACGTCCCGGTACTTCTCGCGGTCCATAAAGAAGCTCATGACGAGGATGATGCCGACCGGGGGCAGCGTGCAGTTCAGAATATTCAGCCAGCCGCAGAAGTTCCAGTACAGCCAGACGGCGAGCGCCGTGCCGACGATGCCGGAGATGAGGACCATCGGCTTTTTCTTCTGACCGAAGATGTTCGCGAGACCCAGACCGGCCGAGTAGAGCGCGTTGTCGTTGGTCGTCCAGATATTGAGGCCGAGCACCAGAATAGCCAGATAGAACAGACCGAGGTTGATCATGACCTCAAAAATGTCGTTGCCGCCGACGTAGACCGAGGAGATCGCGCCGAAGAAGAACATCAGCGAGTTGCCGATGAAAAAGGCGATGACGGTCGTGATGGCGCCGATCCTGCCGTTTCGCGCAAAACGGGAGAAATTCGGGGTCGCCGTGCCGCCGGAGACAAACGAGCCGATGACCAGACCCGCGCCGCCGATGACGGTCAGCGTGCCGCTGGATTTCGCGAACTGGTCGATGATCGTGCCGTCGCCGCGCGAGACCGCCATGACCATGGCGATCGTGCCGAGAATGGCGACGAGCGGAACCGCGATGTAGCTGATGAGCGTCAGCGACTTGATGCCGAAGTACGCCGAAGCGGTCATGCACGCGCCGGCGATGATGACGAGCGCCCATTCCGCCGCGGTGCTGCCGCCGAGTAGCTCGTTTGCGACCGGAATGGCGAACATGGCGATGCCGACGCCGAACCAGCCGATCTGCGTGAAGGAGATCATCGCCGAGGGCAGATACGAGCCCTTGCTGCCGAAGGCCTTGCGCGCGAGCAGGTCAAGGCTCATGCCGGTCTCCGCGCCGACGTAGCCGAGCAGGCCGGTGTACAGGCTGAGGATGAGGCCGCCGATGATGAGCGAGACGAGGAAGCCGCCGAAATCCAGACCGTCGGCCAGCTCCTGACCGACCCACATGCTCGCCGAGAAAAAGGTGAAGCCGAGCATGATCATGAACATGGTCACGATGCCGCGGCGCGCGTACTGCGGCACCGCCGCCTCCGCAAAGTCGATATCTACCGTCGTTTGTTCTTTTTTCATTGATTACCGTCCAATCTTTTGCTGTGAATCTGTTACAGGATGTACTTTTTGAGCGTCGAGGTGAACTCCTCGATGCGCTGAAGGGCGATCTGCTCGAGCGAGATGCCGCGCAGGCTCTCGACGAAGCCGCGCTCCTGCTGATACAGCCAGCGCGTCAGCTTTTCATCGAGTTTTCCGTAGTGGCAGTCCCTGACCCAGTCCTCGTAGGAGATTGGCAGAGCGTGACCGAGCTTTTCCTCGAGCAGCGCCTGCTTGTCGATCTTATCCGCACGCTCGAGAATGCCGTTCCAGAATTCGAGTACCTCGTCGATGTGCTCATGGATCTCGTAGCGGCGCGCGCCGCCGTCATAGATCGTGCACTTTTCAAACAGCGGGTTCTGCATGGAAAGCGTCTCGCGGCGGAACGCCGGGGCGATGATGCCGCCCTTCCAGTAGAAGTCGATGAGCGCGCGGTTGATGCCGGAAACGCCCTTGTCGCCCTCCTCATAGCAGCTGAACACGCCCTCGTAGTACACGGTGATGAAGCCCTCGAAGTCCGGCCAGTAGGTGCGGATCTCGCGGGTCAGTTTTTCGAGGATCTCGATGCCCTGCGTGCCGCCGATGGTGAACAGCACGATATTGCGCAGCTGCGCGCCCTGTCTGCGGTAGTAGTCGGTGACGTAGCGCAGGCACTGCACGAGCGTTTCGCCCGAGGCGATGATGTCGCCGATCATGAGCGTGCTGTTGGGCACCATGGTCAGCTTGCAGTATTTGATGTCGAGCGACATCTCGTCGTTCTCGCCGAACACGCGCTCGCTGGACATGAAGCTGATGTCGTGCACGCGGATGTGCTCCTTGTAGCAGCTCTCCTCGAGCGGATAGTTGAGCGCGCCGCGCAGGATGGAGAGAATGTTGGCGGACGTAATCTTCTTCTGCTCCTTGAGGTAGTACATCATCTGCGAGGTCGCGGTGACGAGCGAGGCATAGACCTCGTAGCCGACGACCTCGGGATGGTTCATCAGCTTGCGCGTCTCCGCCTCGGAAACGATGTAGTACTCGTTGAGAAAGCTGCCGCCCTCGAGACGGTAGCAGTCCACGCCCTGGTCGCAGAATTCCGGGACAATGTGGACGTCGTTCCAGTTTTCGATCATTTCATTTTCCTCCCACAAAAAAGGACCGGCTGCCGTTTTGGGGCAGGGGGTCCTTGGTCATACAGGTCTGTTCGGGGAAACGGGCGGGTGTCCGCATGATGTGTATTCGTGCCGCATATCCGTGCGCCTCCCTTTTTTCGACTACTTTATTATACGGGACAGAGCGTGCTGTTGTCAATAATGGGAGTGTATTATATCTATCGTAAAGAGAAGAAGCCCCCGACGGGCATCGAAATACGATAATCCGCCGGGGGGCAGCTGGTGATTAAGCCCTCAGATTGCCGTCCTTGTCAACGGTGAAGGTAAGGTCTTTGTAGCCATTTGCAGTGATAGTAACAGTTGTCTCAGAAGTGCTGCTGAAGCAGTCGGTGCTGAAGTCAAGATAAGACATTACACCATAGCTGTCATCTGTTGATATCTTAAAGGTATTTGCGTCACTGGAAGAGAGGCCATACGTTTTGAGTGTCAGCGGAGTGCTGTTAATCGTACCGCCGGAAACCTTTCCGAGATATGCCGCAACATCGCCATTGAACGAGACACGATAATAATCAAAAAGAAGCGAGTTACCCTTTTCAATCTTTGCAACCGTCGGAGCATCGCTCTTTTCGGTCGGCTGTTCCGGGGCGGTCGGGGTATTCTCCTTGATAGTAATAACCGGAGGATCAGTCCACGAGTTGCCTTGTACAGCAGAAAGGGTCAGAGCGTCGCAGCCCTCAGCAGAAATCACGATTTCCTTGGGAGTAGAATTTACGGACAAATCCAGATAGACAAGACCTTTTTCCGCATCAATATAGTATGCGTGATTATAGCCTAAATTATCGGAAGATGTTGCTTTGCTATAGCTATTGTTGTCTACAGAAATACCGGTGATTTTTGCGACCCATGCTTTATAATCACTGAAATCAATGACAGCGGTTGCACCGAAAACATTGGGACGGCTGACTTCGCCGACAGTCGTCGGTACCGTTATCTCGCCCTCGCTCGGCTTTTCCGGCTTAGCCGGCTCAGTCGGAGTGGTCGGCTCTGTGGGTTCAGTCGGTTCGGTCGCTTTTTCCTTCATGACGGTGATTTTCTTGTCCTCGTAGCCGTCTGCGGAAATGGTAACAGTGTTGTCGCCGTCCTTGAAAGCGCCGCCGCCGAGAACCAGCTCATAGCCGCCGTAAGTACCGGTTTTCAGCTCGTAATCGGTCGAAGTTTTGCTCGGAGCAGCAAAGGAAAAATCAGCAATCTTGCTGTACTGCGTACCCTGAACAGAAATCGTCTGGACTTTGGACTTCCACTCATTAATCTGCCTGTCCGTGGTCGTGTTGTTTGCTTCGTCCTTTACGCCCTGAATAGAGACGGTAAATACGCCGTCCTTCTCGCTCGAGGTCACTTCCATCTCCGGCACAGCCTTAACCTCAACCGTGCCGGGCATCGTAAAACCGGTCTCCAGCGCATCGTCATAATACTCTGCCGCAATCTTTACGGTGTACGCGCCCGGCTTGACGTTGTGCAGGGTGAGGCTTTTGTTATCCTCCGCGACCACGTAGTAAACCGCATCGCTGCTCTCGACACCCTTAGCGTAAACCGTATCTTCGCCGAGCTTTACGGATGTCAGATTTTTCAGGAAATCGCCATTCGAGCCGTTGACGGTCAGGGTAACGGTCTGCGCGTCCTTATTGACCTCTTCCGAGAGCGAGAGATTTTCCTCGTTCACCTTGCTGTAAGTAAACTCGACCGTCTGCGTCTTATAGCCGTTCGCTACGATCTTGAGTGCGTTCTCGCCGACATGCAGCAGGTCCTTGCTGAGGGTAATCGTATTGTCCTTGATGGAGTAATACTTCTCGTCCAGCTTGCGCCAGTCGCCGTTCAGATAAAGCGCGGAGATTTTGCCGAGGTAGTCCGTGCCGTTTTCGAAGGTCAGCACAGCGTCACTGCCCTGCTGATTGCCGGAAACGGTCGGCACGACGTAATCCAGTCGGCCGGATACGGTGCTGTCCTGAATGTCGCCGAGCAGACCGTCCTCAAGGACTGCCTTTGTGGCGTGCGGCGGGTAAACGCCTGCCTTAGCGGTCTTGACGAACTCGGAGAACGGAACCCAGAGCGCCTTGTTCGTCGCGTCGATGTAGTCCGTGCCGTCATAATACATGGTATCGCCCTTGTTGAATACCGAGTCGAGCGTGGATGCGCTGTAATTCCAGTATTCGAGGACGGCGGCGGAGTCCGCAGTATCGCGGCCGAGCTTGTTCAGCACGCAGGCATTCGCGACAAGGTCGCTGTCGAACAGGAAATCGGTCGAGATGGCGTAGCCGCCCGAGCTGTCGCTGCTGCCGCTGCCCGAGGAGGTACTGCCGGTTGCGCGGCTGACGGCGTCATAAGTGACGGCCTTGAGCTGAGCGGGCTGCGCGCCCTCCTTGACGTTGAAGGTGCAGGAGAAGGTCTTAAAGCCGTTCGCCTGAATGGTCAGCGTGTACTCGCCCTGATACTTCAGATGGTCGCTCGCGCCGCTTTCAGCATTGGTGTCGTTGTACAGCACGAACAGATCCTGACTGAACAGGTAGTAGTCGGTGATCTTCTCAAGCGCGGTGGTTTTTCCGGTCGGGTCGGTCAGCGTGACCTTTTCGATCGGGTCGGTGATGCCGTAGACCAGATTGCTGACAGCAAAATGCAGGTTCTTGCCCGATTCTGGATTTTCCTTGATCTTGAGGGTCGGCGTGTCATGGTTCTGCACGTGGATGGACGCGAGTGCGGAGGACTTGACGCCCTGTGCGTTCGCGGAGGTCACGCGGACGAAATAGCGGCCGTTCGAGCGGAAATTGCTCTGACCGAACGGAATGGTCAGCGTCGCGACCGTGCTGCCGTTGTGCTTGTCAAAGCCCTTGGTGAACTGAAGGTTGCGGTTCCAGGTGTTCTTTTCCTGATCGTATGCGACCAGCTGCACCGCGCCTTCCGTGTTATCCTCATTGAAGTCCGCAATGCTGTCGAACCACGCCTTTTCTTCCGCGGTATTGTAGTTGAACATGATAACCACGCTGCCCTCGCCCTTCTCGTCCAGAACGAGCGGCTCGGAATAGCTCGGGTGCTCGCTTCGGACAGCAGAGGTGCCGAAGGTCGTCTTGGCGGGCAGGACGCGGACGCTGCCTGCGTCATCGTAGTTGGTCAGGTAATAATCCCACATGGCGAGCGGGCCGTGCTTGATGAAGTAGTCCGGCAGGTAGTCCTCGCCGGTGTAGACGGCGTTCGCCTGCGCCGCGCCGAGAGAGATCGTCTGGGTCCTGCCGCCGGAGGTCAGCGTGACCGAGCCCGGATTTGCCGTCAACGGCAGCTTGGAGACCGCGCCGTCGTCCGTTACCTTGGAGACCGCCGCCGTCACATCCGCGCCGTCGACCGTTACAGTGGTGGCGTCCGCCTTGAAGCCGTCCTTGAACGAAAGCGCAAGGTAAGCGCCTGCATCGGTGGTGACGACCTTGGCGTCCGCGATCTCGGCGTTTACGTTCTGGTCGTTATTCGAAGAACTGCCGCCGCCGTTGGACGAACCGCCATTCGAGGAACCGCCCGAAGACGAACCGCCGCCTGAGGATGCGCCGCCGGAGGACGAGCCGCCCGAAGTCTGGGAAACCGTCTCGGTCTTGCCTGCCGCAACGGTCTTGCTGCCGGCCTGCACGCCGGAAACGTCCTCGGACGCCGAAACGCGGGTGCCGGAGGTGGAAACGCTCACGTTATCGGCGTTCGCCCTGACCTCACCGACCTTGCCGGCGCCGGTGATCTTCGCGTTCTCTGCGTTTACCGTGATGGAGCCGACAGACGCGCCGCTCTGCACGGTAACGGCAGCCGCGCCTGCGACCGTGATGCTGTCCGCCGTGCCTGCGATCGAAACGTCGCTGTGCACAATGATGCCCTTGCCTGCGCTCGTGTTCCCGAAGGTCACGCCGTCCGCGCCGCCGCGGATCAGGATGCGTCCGGTGACGGTGACGTTCGTCAGGTCAGCCTGTGCTGCGCCGTCGGCGAGGATGAGGTCGCCGTTGATGGTCTTGCCGGCGAGAGACGCGCCGCTGCTGCGCACGATGACGTTGCCGTCTACGGTATCGGACAGGCCGTTATCCGCGAACGTGCTCGCCATGCCGCTGATGACCTTGGCGAATTCCGCACGGGTGATGCTGCTCCGGGGATTGAGTTTGCCGTTCGCGCCGTTGACGAAGCCGCTGTCGATCAGTGCGGAGACCGCGCTCTTTGCCCACGGGGAAACGCTGTCGCCGTCGGTGTAGTCCGACAGAGCGGAAGCGTCGCCGTCCAGACCGAAGGCGCGCGCCAGTACGGCAAAGGCTTCCTCACGAGTGATGGGAGACTCCGGGTTCAGCTTTCCGTTCGCGCCCTGGAACGCGCCCATCGCGACAGAGACCGCCATATCATTGTGGTACCATGCGTCCGGCCGGACATCGGTAAATCCGGAGAGGTCAGCGGCTTTGTCCGCGCCGAAGGCGCGATTAACGATCGCCGCGAGCTGGGCGCGCGTCAGCAGACCGTTTCCGTCGATCTCGCCGTTCGAGCCGTTCAGCAGACCGTTCCGGACGGCGCTGCGCAGACCGGCGGCGGACCAGTCGGTCGGGAAATCGTGAAAATCCTCGGGGGACGCGGCGAATGCGTTCGGTACGAGCATCGCGCCGGCCAGCAGCAGAGCGAGGGTTTGTTTCTTCTTCAAGGGTCATATCCTCCTTATCAGTTGCAGTTACCTAAGGCTAACCATTTCAGCAAAAAATGTCCTTTCCCGTCGGAAAGGATGGAAGGCAGTACCGCATGCCTGCGAAGCGCTCTGCGGGCAGATCATGCGGTTGAAGTTAACGCGCGCTAACTCAAAGTGCTAATAAAATACCATATGTCTTTTGCGTTGTCAACTCCTGTATTTTACAGCAGTCAACAGGCCTGTCACGCAAACGACGCACAAAGTACAAAATTTGCGGCAAGCAAGTTAGATTACGCTAACTTATTTGCCGCACAATGCCGATAAAAATTTTTCGTCCGGTTCAGTCCTCATCATCCGGCTCATCCTGACGGCGGCGTTCGTCCGCGCCGCGCAGCCGGTACAGCAGCACGGTCACGCAGACGCCGAGCAGAAAGGCGAACAGCCCCACCAGAATGCAGCCGAGCGCCCCGTTTTCCGCGATCAGACTGGCCGTGCCCGACGCATGGCTGACGCCGCCGCTCGAGACATTTTCCATCAGCATGGGCATGAGCGCGCCGATGCCGGTGACGAGCAGCAGGCAGGCCGCCATGCAGACTGCGTTCAGACGGCGGCGCCGTCTCGCGCGCATTTCGCGCCGGAGCGCCGCGGTTCTCTCATGCACCAGACGGGCGCGTTCCCTATTCGTCCGCATATACAAATCCCTCCCGTTCGAGAATGGTTTTCAGATTCTGCTTGCCGCGATAGACCAGACTGGTGATCTGCTGCTCGGTCTTTCGCATGACCGAGGCCGCCTCACGATAGGACATGCTCTCGAAATATACAAGATAGAGCGCTTCGCGGTATTCCGCTTTGAGCTGCTCGAGCGCGGCGTAGAGATGGCTCCTGCGCTCGCTTTGGATGAGCGCGGCATCGCTCAACAGCTCACTCTGCGGCTCAAAGTCCAGATCGTCTATGTGCAGAAAGGGGATGCGGTGCTTTCGGCTGTGCCGCAGGGCAAGATTTCGGGCGGTTTTGTACAGATACGCCTTGAAGCTGCCGGTTCCGGTGATCGGGCGCTCCTTCGCGAAGATCAGCGAAAACGCCTCGATCATCAGATCCTCCGCCTCGTGCACATCCCGGATGCGCGCATTGATGTACAGCGTCAGCGCGTCGCCGTACCGTTCCACGAGCAGATCGGCGGCCTGCTCCTCGCCGTTCAGATACCGTCGGTATGCGGTCTCGTCCGAGATCATGCCGGCCGCCCCCCTTCCGCGTTTTTTTCTACCCGTTATTATACAGGAACCGGCAGCGCATTACAAGAAGGACAGATATTTCGACCGCTCTTTTGTGTGCTGGCGGCATAACATTACGCTCGACATTTTTCTGCATATCAGGTATAACGAAAGCAATACAAGAACGGCTATCCGATTTGATTTTCCTCACCCGTCGGACATACGCAAGGCTCATTCTTCTGCGCCGGCTGACGCTGATGGCGCTGTTCTTCATCCCGAAGTATTTCAATCTCGGCATCGTGCTCTGCCTCGCGTCCATCGTCATCGCGCCGTTCCTGCTCGCCGCGATGTACACCGTATTCTCTCCCATCGGCCTCGGCGGATAAAAGGCTGTCGAGAAACTGCATAAATCAAGGCCCCGCCTGTATGGCGGGGCCTGAGACTGTCGAAAAACTTCGTTTTTCCGACAATCTGTGTTTTGACGAACACAAAACACGGACGTCCGAAAGTTCCCATGCGGAAACTTTCTCCCTCTCAAGGTATCCAAACCGAGGTACACGCCCCCGGCTTGGATGCGTTTGCGCAGCAAACGCTTTTTCATGCGCGCTGCCGCGCGACTGCTGTTTTGGCGTGAAAACAGACTTTATCGACAGACTGCAAGCAGCACTAAATAAGTGCTGCTTTCTTTTTGAATTTACGCCCAATTAGGGCGTTTTTTATTTTAGAGAGAAAGGAAGTCTGACGATGAAGATTGAAAACGCCGCCATAGTCCTGCTCCTGCTGGGTATGCTGACAACCGTTCTATGCGGCGGTATCAACCTGTACCGGCTCTGTCATAGCCTGCCGTATCTGCCGCATTGGTGGAGCGGCGTATGCTCGGCTATTCTCCTGCTGGGGTTGGTGTGCAGTTTTTGGGAACAAAACAAAAGGAGTTGAGATTGTTCTCAACTCCTTTTATTGTATCAAATATTCTGCTACCGATACTTGTGCTTGAGATTATAGAAAGATTAGACCATTATTTGTATACGACTTTATATAAGCCACCTTCAATGGTTGTAGGCTGATAAACCGTAAGGTCCTTCGAATCAACAAATGTGTAGTTCCACTTGCGGTGAACTAATTTTCCCGTGTATACATCGCACTCGGGGACAAATACCAACCGCGCAATAGAATTTTTATTACATGGTAATGTTTGCGAAACACCTTTGGAAATTGATACTGCCCAACTGGCTCCGATTTTGCCCGCAACGGCATCTTTAGCCTCTCTACCAACTTCAATAGAGAAAGCTCTGTCAAAGGTTTTGGTGGATGATACGGTAAAACTACCGGTGCCGCTACCATCAATTTGCATCCACGAAGAAAGTGGTTGAGCAAGATCTTCGACCCAGTAGGTGTCCTGATATTTGGAATCCGTGAACTCCCAAATATCAGACCAACATGGAACAATATCGTTGTTGGACTTGGTGATATTGCTCAAATCTGTGCTGGGACTTAAATCCACACTGTTAGGTGTAGTCAGCAGGCGGCTTTTTACTTCGTCAAGCGGTACTTGATGAAAAACACCGTCTTTCAAGATGAAGTAATCTGCATCGGTCGAGTTGTCGTTGCCTTTGCCAATATTGGTTGCTCCTGCAAAAGAAAACATGGCTACTGCCAAAATGCAGGCGAGGAACAAGTTTGCGAATTTTTTCATTTTCGTACCTCCTTACTTTTTATAGTCATAAATACAAGATATGAACAATGTAATTGCCACTATAAAAAGAATTATCGTGGTGATTATCCAACCGGACAAATGTAATGAAGTGTTCGATGTGCCCATAGAGCCAACTAAGGTAAACCAAATCCGAGAGTTTCCCGACCATTCCGTTACATTGTCCATATAAAGTAAGGCGGAAATATATAACCCGGTAGTGAAAATAGCGGCAACAATGCTGCTTGTCATAGCGATAATGAGTTTTATAAGCAATTTGTGTATTTTCATATTTGCCTCCTTTGTTTGGAGCTATGGAGCAATATGTGGTATTGATGATTTATAAGTGCTTGCACCGATCTTCAAAATCGGCTATACTATGTATATCCACATGAATCCGTTGCACCGCTATGCGGTGAGGTGTCCAGCCTTTCGGTTTTATGTGGATTTTTTAATGAACCATTGGAATCACTATCCTTTGTATAAATCATGCGGGCATTAGCCCGGCGTATCAATCCAGTACGGGTCTACCCAATAGCCGCGGGTTTCGTTCCAGCGGCGGTACTGCTGCTTGCCGTTATACAAACGGTACTTGTACACGATTACATCGGCATACGGCGCAATCGTGCTTTCGCTGCTGCTCTGCGGCGTGGGTGTCTGTGGAATATCTGCCGCAAATGCGGTTGGAACGGCGGTTGCCATCATAGCTGCTGCGCCCAATGCACAGAGAAGTCGTTTCTTCATGGTGGTTCACTCCTTTATTATTTCTAATCCAGTCTGCTGATAAAATTCTGCTTTTTCGGTTGAGATTTGAATGGGTGCATTACCATTAATGCAAAGCCAGCAAAAGCCGTTATGATCGTATAATACATAGGCGTTTGCATTATCAAAGTCAACGGCTTGGGGTTCGTTGCTGCTCGGTGCTTCGAACTTCGGCTGCGGCAAAACCGCGTAGGACGCGATCAGCAGCAGGGCGAACACGCCGGTAAGCATGGCGCTGGCGGTGTGGCGGTGCCGCTGTGCCGAGTAGGTCATAACCATAACGAACCGTTCCTTGATCTCGGTTTGTGCGTCCGCTTGGAACAGCGCGGTTGCCATAAACGGCAAGCGGTGCTTGCGCCCGGTCTGCTTCATCAAGGAAAGTATCGTCCGCAGGTAGGCGGCGCGTTCCTGCTCGTCCAGCGTCCGCGCAACGGACAGGTCGCACTTGATCTCCAAGGTCTGCTCCAAGTCTTTTTGCAGCAGGTACACTACGGGATTCCACCAGAACATCATGCAGAATAGCGTAACCAGCAGCTTCACAACGGTATCGTGGTTGAGGAAATGCGTGTATTCGTGCAGCAGTACATAGTGCAGTTCGGTTTCGGTGTAGTCCCTGTCCGGCAGGATAATTCGCTTGTGCAGCACGCCCATGCCGAACGCGGATTCGATATTCCTCGCGGTGCAGCCCTGCACCCTGAGTTTGCGCCCGGTCTGCCGCCAGACTTGCTCCAACAGGGCGTTGGTGCGCTCGTTCCAAGGTGTAGTGTAACGCGCTACGCTGTATATCGCTTTGCGGTACTGCCGGATATAGCGAAAAAGCAATTCGCAGAAGCCCAGCAGCCACGCGGCGCACAGGATAAGCACAAGCGGCTTGTTTGCCAGCATATCCCGCTCCCGCGTCAGCAGATTGTAGATGTGCGGATAAATAACACCGTCCGCTGCAATCAGCGTATGCGGAAATTCCAGCGGCAGGAATAATCGTACCGCGCAGAACAGGTACAGCAGCACCATGGACAGAACGCCGAAATGCTGCTTGAACCGCGTATGCCGCAGCAGGTAGATCGCTACGATCAACAAGCTGCTCCACAACAGCGCGGACAGAAATGAGAAAATGGTGATTTGCATTATTTCTCTTTGCTCTTTTCCTCAATTTGGGCTTCGTATTCGTCTACCATCTTTTCCAGTTCGGCAATCAGCTTTTCGTCCTGCTCCGGTGTGCGCTGCTTTTTGTCCTTCTTGAACAGCGTAACCGCGATACGGGCGAACAGCGAATTGTTCACGCCCTGTTCTTCCAGCATATAGGCAAGGTACTCATCTTTGGTGAGCGTGGGGACATACTGCTGTGCCTGGTAGCGCCCTTCCTGCGCGATGCCGACAACTTTAATAAAGTTCTTACCGCTCAACCAGCGCAAAACCTTGTGAATATAGTTTTTGCTCCAATCCTGTCCCTCGAGCAGACGGCTTAACTGAGAAACAGTAAGCGGTTCGGGCGTTTGCCAAAAAACATTCATTACGATTTCTTCAGAGTTTGACATTTGATATTTCTTCACAGTATTCACCTTTCAATACAGTAACCAAACGGGTTTCTGTTAGCTTGCTTATATAATACATACTAACAAGGTCACCGTCAATACGATTTGTGAAAATTTAGTGTAAAACATAAAATACAAAAGTAAATATTGTGCGGAATGCACAGAGTCCAATATACTCCTCGAGTATATTCATTTTCTTTTGCGAGCATTGAATCCAGTTCTTCACTAACAACAAATTTGAATGGTGAAACCGCGAGATCTCCTGTAACACTCACATAGTAGGAATATTTCCAGAGGGAAACTCTGCCTTGATGCCAGTCTGCACCCATCTGTATCATGCAGCCAACACTCAGTGGGATGTTTGATGGTTACATTCAACACATCGTTTGTAGCCTCCTAGCTGTATCTCATAAAAATATCCCCCAATTCCGTCGGCTTGCCAGAATAGGGGGATATGTATTATTGGGGACTCCTTTCGTTCAACTTTTATTGTATTGAAAACAAAATGTTGAGAAAAATCACCTTACAGTTCTTTTCTGTCTCAATTGTGTGCACAAATATTTAATCCGTGCATCGTTATTTAGATAGTCAAGCTTTCTTGCGAGAGAGTCGTCTTTCCTGTCCCATGCATCATTCCTTCTATCCCATAAGACAGTATTAACTAACTGAACGCGTGCAACCCATTTGTTATCAGTGGAAAAATCCTCATAATTCAGCGGCAGGCGATCAGCAAATGTCTTGATATCAGATAATATCAGCAGTGCATCAGGATATTGCTTATCCAGCTTGAGTAATTTGCTGTTTTCGGAAAAGCTGTCATTGAATTCTCCAACGAACTGCATATATTTATCTCTGCTTACTAAATAATTTGTTCGATTCGTATCAACACTGTTCATGAACTGCGTCGTACAATCAACGAGAGAAATAATATTACGCTCTACCTCGTCTCTCGCATTGCGAGCCGCCATTCTTTTGGAGTATTGATCTTGAGTAATCTGCAAACCATGAAAAGTATCGATGCAATGCAATATTTTGAGAGCCAAAAGGCTCTGTGATACTGCTTTGATACTATCAGACGATTATTCATAAAGAGAGACATGAGAATGCCCTCTGAGAAACGGTAAGTTTTTCAGAGGGCATTTTTGTGTCTTTTATTCTTTACGCCACTTTTTCTTCGGCTCGTACCGGCCGCAGCCGTCGGCAGTCTGAGGCCAGTTGAGCTTCCATTCCAGATACTCTTCCTTGGTGATCTCGCCCTCCCGGAGCTGCTTCTTGCGGAGCTGCCACTCCTTTAAGAACTCATCCAGCAGACGATACCGGAAGCTGACTGCCAGGTGCTTTTCCGGGAGATCCGGGTCGGTGGTGTCTGTGACCTCATAGAGCCGGGTGCCGGGATAGTGCTCGTCCAGCTCGAACAGAGTGTACATCACATCCTCTGCGGCGTACAGGGTCGGCTCATAGAGGGAACGGTAGTTCACATCCAGCACCTCCGCAATCTTGCGGAGCAACTCTTCTTTAGGAGTGCGGGTGTTGCTTTCGTATTGTGCGATGCGGATGTCTGCGCTTTTCTCCTCAAACCCGATGGCAATGCCCAGTTCTTTCTGGGTCATACCTCGGAGGTTGCGGGCACGTTTGATGCGGTCACCGACTGCCATGCGATTGCCTCCTGACTTAAACATATTTGTTGAACCTAGTATAGCACAGAAAAATAGGAGGTGCAATAGAAAATAAACAAAAAAGTTTAAGATTTTACCCGAAAACCTCTTGGATTAACGGAATATGTTTAGTGTGATGAGAACGCAAAAAAGATAAGCAAAAATGCTTAGTAAAATTAAATGATCGCCAAACTGACCCAAACCGCCAAGACCTTCCGAAAGGAAACGAGCGCTCCGTAAGGGGACGGCACAGCACCGCAAAGGGGATATGCCTGCCGGAAGTCAGCGAGGATGAAGCGGCACCGAAATGAAACCGACAAGGAAAGGACAAAAAATGGCAAACAGCATTTTTATCAAGGCAGACGAGCTGGCAAAGGAGCTGGACATCTCGCAGGGGCTGGCGTACAAAATGATCGCCCAGTGGAACGAGGAACTGAGAGCCAAGGGCTACACGACCGTGGGAGGCCGGGTAAGCAGGAGGTACTATCAGGAGAAGATCTACGGGGCAGGGGAGGAGTGATAGGATGCCAGCCTACAAGGACAACAGGCAGGGCACATGGTACGCTTCCTTCTACTTCGAGAACTGGCAAGGTGTGAAGCAGAAGAAGCTGAAACGGGGATTTGCCACCAAGAAGGATGCTCTGGCGTGGGAGCGGGAGTTCCTTCTTCAACAGGCGGCAGACCTGACCATGACATTTGAAGCCTTTGTGGAAATTTATATCACGGACAAAAAGAAGCGACTCCGGGAAAACACATGGTTTACCAAGGAGCATATCATCCGAACGAAAATCTTACCGTATTTCAAAGAAAAGCGGCTCAGCGAGATAAAGCCACGGGATGTGATCGCATGGCAGAACGAGATGCTGAACTACCGGGACAAAAACGGCAAGGCCTACTCGCCGACCTACCTCAAGACGCTGCATGGACAACTCAGTGCCATTCTGAATCACGCCGTCCGGTTCTACGGGCTGAAATCAAACGCAGCAGCCACAGCCGGGTGCATGGGGTCGGAAAAGCACAAGGAAATGCTTTTCTGGACAAAGGAAGAGTACCTCAAATTCGCAGAGGTCATGATGGACAAGCCGCAATCCTATTACGCTTTTGAGGTCCTCTACTGGTGTGGCATCCGGGAGGGCGAGCTGCTGGCTCTGACTCCGGCAGATTTCGACTTGGACAAGGGGCTGCTCTCCATCACCAAATCCTATCAAAGGCTGAAAGGCCGGGATGTGATCACCGACCCGAAAACACCCAAGAGCGTCCGGGTCATCCAGATGCCGCAGTTTCTGACGGACGAGATCAGAGACTATCTGAAATCCCTCTACAAAGTCCAGCCAGACCAGCGGATCTTTGAGGTGACCAAGAGCTACCTGCACCACGAGATGGACAGGGGAGCCAAGGAAGCCGGGGTGAAGCGCATCCGAATCCACGACCTGCGGCACCCGTATGTCAAGCACACGACAAAAAATAAATCTCTGCAAAAGCAAAAATCCCAGACCACCAAGAATGATGATTTGGGATTCCTGTTTTTACAATATTGATGTAGTTGGAATGAATTGCTTTATTATGCCTGTTTACATGGCACTGATGGTATCATTCGCCCAAACTCGCATCGATAATCAAGATATTTTTCCATCCGGGTCAAGTCAATTTTCTCGTTAAGGTAATCTTCGGGATTTACGGAGATAATCAACTTGCTTGCTAATTTTTCATCGGACTGGACAAAAAAATCAACTGTCTGTTGAAACACATTTTCCTTGGTTGCTTCTTGGATTGCAGCACGTCCCGAACCAAGGAGCGGAATACATAGATTGTCATAGTGCCCCATCCGCTTAATCGCATCAGCTACAGCAGTTAGTGCAATACCAACATTTTCAATCGACTGCCCTATGGGTTTGCCATATTCATTAACATCATTTATTGCAACAAAATAGAAGTGCTTTCCCTTGTGGTCGATTTTTGCGACTGTACCGATTGGATATTTTGTAATTGGGCCGAAACAATCGGAGACTGGGAGTCCATTAATTCCCTGATAGCTGAGGCTCTTACTTATCAACTTGTCAAGGTCGTGTAATTTCCCCTTAAAATACTTGAGCTGGAACCGTCCTTGAACACTGTTTGGACTGATATACTCGTTATCCATCTTAGTACGGAAAAAAGTATTTGTAGGTATGATGTAACTGTTGGCAGTTCGATTTTGGAAAATGTCCCTAACACTAATTGCAATTTGCATATCGCGGTTAGATACCTTTTTGCAACAATTAACTTTCTTACGATTATGCAAACATGAAATAAAAAGGCCGACGATTACTACGATTTCCCAATTTCCTTTTATTAAAAGTTCCAGCTTATCAAATCCCGTGAGATCCTTAAGCAAAACGGCTGATGCGAAAAAAGATGAAATATAGCCAATAGCAGTACAGACTAACTTCCATATAGCTTTTGGCGTGTCTACTTCTCCAGTAACTGATTTAAGCAAGACTCTTACCTGATTAATCATATCCCAATGCTTTCTTGATATGCGCATAATTCCCGACCTTAGTTCCGAGAGCGTTTCGCGTCCAGAAAGGGTGGACTTCTGATTCGTAACCGTTCATATAAGAAGGAAGCCAACCCGACTGCTTATTTAGAGAATTGTAGACTATGATGATTGCTTTACCTTTCCGCTTAGCTTGAAGAAACTCATGCTCAAGGTAAGAGTATGTATTAATATTGCCTAAATCATCTTCTGGGCCGGGAGTTGAAGTGGTACTCCATTTACAAGTTTTAGATCCCTTAGAGTTTTGCTTATAAGGAGTACAATCACAACCAGCCCCATCGCTGTTACGTTTACATACGCTTCCAGCAGTTCGAGATGCGGTCTTATCTCCAATAATGATAATCACCGCTGAAGACGCATTGATTTGAGAATTGAATTCTTTTTTCAAATCACAAGGCCTGCAATCTGGATCTGCCGAAACACTACCTGAAACGACTTCGGCTGTATCAACGTAATCAACTTTGTGAAGTGCGTCATTTCCCCATTTGTGGAGTTCATCTATAACCTCTCGATCTCCATTTAGTTCGGAATAATCTGCGCTGATATAAACCCTCTTGCTCATGTTTCTCTCCTTTCTAAGTGCTTATCTTTAATAATTGCTTTTGCAAGGTAGATACCCTGCATATAATTATTTTACCATATTTTCAACATTAATGCTACCTATAATTATTGAAAATATAGACTCTTTGCACAATGTTAACAATTCGACAGAATTCACTCAATCGAAAATGTCTCGGATTTTGTATGCGATC
>ERZ1108170.607-NODE-607-length-28298-cov-4.544914_pt1 | contig 28298 bp, 27 predicted proteins | sample MGYA00403705_ERZ1108170 | MGnify/ENA primary metagenome ERZ1108170 (study PRJEB35170, sample SAMEA104062422) | human gut metagenome | biome: human gut; feature: human-associated habitat; material: faeces | place: Denmark | collected 2012-06-15 ...
GTGGCCACGGGCGTGGGTTACGTCCTGGGATTCATCCTCTACATGTTCCTGCTGATCTACGGCTCGATGGTCATGCAGTCGGTGATCGAGGAGAAGAACAACCGCGTGCTGGAGGTGATGGTCTCGTCGGTGCGCCCCTTCGACCTGATGATGGGCAAAATCCTCGGCGTGGCCTCGGTGGCTATCGTACAGGTGCTGCTCTGGGGCGTGCTGATCGCCGGCGTCGGAGCTTTGGTGATGCCCCATCTGATGCCCGAAGACGTGATGGCGAGCGCCCAGGCCATGCAGCAGGGCATGCCCGACGCGGCTTCGATGTCCGGCATGAACCCCGAGATGCTACAAGCCGTGGCCGCCATGACCGACCTGGGCTATATCGTCAAGATCTTCGTCAGTCTGCTGCTGTTCGTCTTCGGCGGTTACCTGTTCTATTCGGCGATGTTCGCCGCGGTGGGTTCGGCCGTGGACAGCATCCAGGATGCGCAGCAGTTGCAGACGCCGATCACGATTCCGATCATCCTCGCCCTGCTGGTGATGATATCGGTCGTGAACGACCCCAACTCGCAGATGGCCTTCTGGTTCTCGATGGAGATGTTCTTCTGATCCTGCTCATCATCCACGGAAATGCGGGCATAGCCCGCGATATCAAAGCGTTCGATCAATTTGGCTCACCGCCCTTTCAGATATTTTGCCATCTGCCGGTCGAAGTCGGAGATGTATGCTGCCCGTGGACGGCAGTTGCCGAGAATTTCTCGGTAGCTGAGCTTGGATTCATTCCTCATTTGTGGTCTTCTCTGCGTGCTCTGCCCAGTCCGGCAACCGTGCCGCATTTTCAACTGGTGACAGTTTGTCACCAGTTCACTGCCTTCCTCTTTCGGACACTGTTTCAGCTTATTCCAGTATTTTCGCCCGGTATTGTAGTCGGGGCTGTCTGTCAAAACGCCGACCACATCCACGACGGAGAAGTACCATTCCTCCTGTTCCACATCCCATGCCACACGGATCTTCTGATCGTCGAAAAGCTGGTTTGCGTTGTTCCCCGGTTCTTTCATCTGATACCCTTCATTCCAAGCAAGCCATACTTTCTTCGCCGTGTTACCACTCGCAGTGAATTTCGCGCTTGCTTTATTGAATAACATTGTATCACATGAATGGAGCATGTGCAACCGGAAAATGATCTGCTGAACGAGGAAAAGTGTGCTGATTCATAGACGAATCAGCACGCTTTTTCGCTTATGTTAGGCATTGCGTTTTTTATCCATATGTAGTATAATTAAGTAATAAAAATGGCTTAATCCCAACGTTTTTCGCGTGGGAAACTGTGATTTGCTGGATGCTTTGAAATTCCCCTGCTTGGCGCACTGCCGCGGCAGGGTGACAGGAATGAAATACCATGTATAAAAGATTTGGAAAACGATTGATTGATACAGTTCTCTCGCTGATTGCTTTAATTATTCTTTCACCCCTGCTTCTGATAACCGCACTCGCAGTCAAGCTTTCTTCTCCGGGGCCGGTGCTGTTCAAGCAGCAGCGGCTGGGCCTGCATGGAAAGGTCTTCACCATCTATAAGTTCCGCTCTATGACGGACGGTGCGGAGCATACCGGCAGCGGAGTTTACAGCGGGAATGGCGACCCGCGCGTGACAAAGGTGGGAAAGATTATTCGGGCAACCAGCATTGATGAGCTTCCGCAGCTCATCAATATTATTGTCGGTGATATGGCCATTATCGGACCGCGCCCGCCGCTGACCTATCACCCTTGGCCGGTGGAGCAGTACACGGAAGAACAGTTTCATATGTTTGACGTTCGCCCCGGCATCACCGGCTGGGCGCAGGTGCATGGCCGCAAGGGTGTGGAGTGGCACGAGCGCATTAAAATGAACGTCTGGTACACGCAGCACGTCTCACTTGCGCTGGATATCAAGATCCTTTTCATGACCGTGTTCAAGGTCCTGCGCAACGAGGATAATGTCAATACCGGCGCGACGGTCTGAGGGAGATCAAATGCTGAAACTCATGTATATCACAAATGATCCTGCGGTTGCGAAAATCGCGGCGGATGCAGGCGTTGACCGCATCTTCATTGACATGGAGGTGCTGGGAAAGGCAGAGCGTCAGGGCGGGATGGATACGGTGCAGTCCCACCATGTGCCGGAGGATATTGCAAAGGTTCGCGCAGCCATCGGCGGCAGCGCGGAGATCATGGCGCGCATCAATCCGCTGAATCCCAACTCTCAGGCGGAGATCGACGCTTCTATTGAAAACGGTGCGGACGTCATTATGCTCCCCATGTGGCGCACGGCGGACGATCTGCGGCAGCTTGTTAGCATGGTGGATGGCCGTGCAAAGGTCATGCCGTTGCTGGAAACGGATACGGCGGCAGACAATCTGCCGGAGGCGGTAAAGGTGTCCGGCATCGACCAGATGCACATCGGCCTCAACGACCTGCACCTGTGCTATCATCAGAAATTCATGTTCCAGCTCCTGACGGACGGTACGGTGGGCAGGCTTTGCGCCGAGCTCCGTGAAGCAAATATTCCCTACGGTTTTGGCGGCGTAGGCCGTCCCGGTTCGGGGACGCTTCCGGCGGAATATATTATCGGAGAGCACTATCGGCTGGGTTCACAGTATGTAATCCTGTCCCGCAGCTTCTGCAATACAGGCAAAATCACGGACATGGACGAGATACAGCGCATTTTTGCAGAAGGTGTAGCGGATATCCGCTGCGTTGAGCGGAACTGCGCCGCTTGGGCGCAGGAGCAATTTGAGGAGAATCACCGCAGGGTCTGTGCCTGCGTGGAAAAAATCGTGAGAGGAATGAACGCATGAACATTCTCGTGACCGGCGCGTTTCAACTGAATAGTGAGGAGCTTGCAGCGCTGGAAGCCGCTGGGCACAAGGCCTTCGTTCATGGCGACGAACGCGCCCCGGTAGACTATCCGGAGCGATACGAGGCGGTCGTGTGCAACGGCCTGTTTCTCTACAATTCCATCGAGCGCTTTACGAGCCTGCGACTCATCCAGCTTACCAGCGCGGGGCTTGACCGTGTGCCGCTGGACGATATCCGGGCGCGCGGCATTGCGCTGCACAACGCCGCGGGCGTGTACAGCGTTCCGATGGCGGAGTTTGCCGTCTGCGGCATTTTGCAGCTATATAAGCAGAGCCGCTTTTTTACAACAAATCAGGCGCAGCACAAATGGGAAAAGCATCGCGGCCTGCTGGAACTGTCCGGCAAGCGGGTGTGCATTCTTGGCTGCGGCGATGTAGGACGCGAGATTGCAAAGCGGCTGAAAGCCTTTGGCTGCCATATCACCGGCGTGAATCGCACCGTGCGGGTGCTGCCGGATTTTGACGAGGTTTTGCCGCTGGATAAGCTGGCGGAGACTGCGGCGGCCTGTGATATTCTGGTGTGCTGCATCGCCCTGACGCCGGAGACGCGCAGCATCGTGAGCGAGGAAATCTTTGGCCGCCTGCATGATGGCGCGGTGTTCGTCAATGTTGCCCGCGGCGCGCTGGCAGACGAAGCTGCGCTGACCAAGTGGCTGCAAAGCGGCGGCCGCGCAGTGTTGGACGTTTTTGAGGAAGAACCGCTGCCCGAAACCAGCCCGCTGTGGGAAATGGAAAACGTGCTCCTGACCCCGCATAACAGTTTTGTGGGAGAGGGAAATCGGGCAAGGCTGTGGGAGACGATAAAGGAGAACTTGGGATGAATGACTTGAGATCAATTTTAAAGAATAGGGCAGATCTTAGAAAATATCTCTTCGTCCGTGGCTTTTTGATGACGGATGAATCAAGCATAAACGGCAAAAGTTTTCCATTCTTTGGCGAATGGAAGTGTACAAAATTAGGGAACTTTTGTGTATGGACACATAGGAATACTGGTTTTTACTGGGTTGATCAGGATGAACGGATTTTTTTCCTGTTCGGGCATGCGTATAATCCGTTTACTATGGAAATTTCAGAAAGCAATATCCTCAAAAGAATTGCTGAACATTTGGGAAACTCCGATTTCTATGATGTAATCAGTGAATTAACCGGAATCTTTGTGTTCGGATTCATAGATGGTGATAAAGTCAGCTTCTTGACCGATCCGTCTGGCATGCAGTCGGCTTGTGCCGGAGTTATAAACGGAAAGTTTTACCTCACATCACATGCTCAGCTTGTAGCGGACGTTCTTGACCTAAAGATGATGCCGTTTATAGAAGAACTGATACACTATAAATGGTATGGACGTGTCATGGGTCCTTATCTGCCTGCTGATTTAACGCCGTTTTCAGAGCTAAAACGCATAGTCCCCAATATAAAGTACTCTTTCACAGGGGAAAACATATGCCATAAGCGGTTTTATCCACTTGATGAATTGAAGCAAGTTCAAAACGAAAAGGAATATGACGAGGTAATTCGTGAGGCCGCAAAAATTCTGAAAAATGGAATGATATTAGTCGGCGAGAAATGGGAAAGGCCGTGGATATCACTGACGGGCGGCATCGACAGCAATACGACCTTTGCGGCAGCAAATGGGATATATAACCAATTCCATACATTCAGCTATCTTTCAGCAGAGAAGGAATCGATTGACTGCGAGGCGGCAAGGAAAATTTCTGCGGAATTTGATGTCCCATGGGAATGTTATCATATCCCTACTGATTCTTCAGTGTTGGCAGATTATGAAATTAAGCGTGAAATCATTCTTCATAACAACGCGTACATTGCGCAGACACCCGAAAACGAAATTAGGAAGAGAATCTATCTTGCAGATCATTTGCCTGCGGATGTTGAAGTAAAGAGCTGGGTCAGCGAAACAATACGCGCATACTGGTATAAGCACTATGGCAGAAAAACAATGCCGCCACTGTCCGCTAAGCTTTATCGGAATCTGTACAAAATATTTATCTTAAATCGAGGTTTAGCACATAAAATTGATCGGCTTTTTGACAAATACATTAAGGAATACGAGTACGAGTTGATTCCTCAACAGTATCCGCCGGCGGATGTGCATTATAACGAAGTAACCTGGGGAAGCTGGGGCGGTTTAAATATCAGTGAAATGAAGTTCTATTCTGATATTACAATCATCTACAACAACCGCAAGTTCCTCGATATGTTGTTCAGGATTCCGCTCATCGATAGGATATCGGACAAGCATCATCTAGCCATAAAAAAAGTGCTGAACCAGAAACTCTATGACATGGGAATCCGGATTGTAAACCAGCACGAAACCGCTTTCAGAGCGTTTTGCCTAAATGCCATTTTTACAGCCAATATGATTCTGCCTTTTTGAGAATAATATGAAAGTGTTACTTGTTGCCACCGTACAATCGCATATCTGTCAGTTTCACAGGCCGCTTGTGGCCATGCTGCATGAGCACGGCTGCGAAGTTCATGTGGCGGCACGGAACAACCTTGCCGAAAAGAACGGCTTGAAGCTGGACTTTGTGGAGCGGGTCTTTGACGTGCCGTTCCAGCGGTCACCGTTTTCACCGAAAAATCTTGGAGCCTACAAACAGCTCAAAAAGATCATTGACGAGGGCAGTTACGATGTTGTCCACTGCAACACGCCGGTGGGCGGTGTTTTGGGACGGCTGGCTGCACGAAAAGCCCGCAAGCGCGGCACCAAGGTGTTCTATACCGCTCATGGCTTCCACTTTTATAAGGGCGCGCCAAAGAAAAACTGGCTCATCTGGTATCCGGTGGAGAAGTTTATGTGCCGTTATACGGATAAGCTTATCACCATCACGCAGGAGGATTATGACCTTGCCTCGGCAAAGTTTCCCACGCAGGTGGAGCGCATTCACGGTGTCGGTGCAAACTCTGCAAAGTATCGTAAGTTGTCCGAAGCCGAATGCGCGGCGCTGCGGTGCGAGCTTGGCTATGCAGAAGATGACAAGCTGTTGCTCTGCACAGGCGAATTACTGCCGAACAAAAACCAGATCACAGCGATTCGTGCAATGAAATCTCTGATAAATCAGCAACCGCAAGTGAAGCTACTGTTGGCGGGAAATGGCCCGACACTTCCGGAGTTACAGGCAGAGGTGACGGCGCTCGGCTTACAGGAATATGTAGAATTTCTGGGCTACCGCACCGATCTGGAGCGATATGCCAATATCGCGGATGTGATCGTTTCTTGCAGCTACCGCGAGGGACTGCCGATGAACATCGTGGAAGGGATGCTGTTGGGCAAGCCTGTGGTGGCCTCCTACAACCGGGGCCACCGCGAGTTGATCGTGCCGGAGAAGACCGGCTATATGGTACCGCCTGCGGACAGCGACGCGTTTGCGGAGAAAATTGCAGTGCTGCTGAACGATGGCGAGCTGGCCGGTCGCATGGGACAGGCCGGATATGAAAAGGCACAGCTCTATGCGGACACCAATGTGCGGCGCGAGCTTGGTAATATATATGGCCTTTTAAGAGGGTGAGACGATGAAAATCGGGATATTGACGCATTATACAGTAAATAATCAAGGGGCTCAATTGCAGCTTGCTGCCATGTGCGAGTTTCTCCAGCAACTTGGACATACCCCGGTGGTACTCACATATGAGAAAAATTTTGATTTTGATCGTGGTGAGCAAAAAAAGAACTCTGGATCATTCTTCGCGCTGCCTTATTATGTAAAGAATTATCTCCTTGATAAGGGGCCCGGATTGACCTGCTTTAATATTAGAAAGGTCCTAAAACATAGAGAAGCCCTGCGGCAATACGACTTTTTACCATATGATACAGATGCAGTAGATGTCATTATTATCGGCAGCGATGAGGTATTCAGCATTGACGTCGGTTGCAATCGCATGATGTATGGGTACGGCTTAAAAGTTCCTGCGATAGCTTACGCTCCCGCCTTTGGCCGAACAACAGAAGATACTCTACGCAATTTTAATTGCTATAATCTTGTAGCAGAAGGACTGAAGGCGATGGCTTATCTTTCTGCACGTGATGTTCATACGCAGCAAATGATTCTCTCACTTACAGGGCGTAAAGTTCCGCTGGTGTGCGACCCCGTCTTACTCTATGATAGCTCGGCATTTCGAGCAGAAGTTAAGCCTATCAACAAGCCCTATATGATCGTCTATTCATACGATCGAAATATGATTTTACCGGAAGAAATCAATGGAATAAAGGCATATGCCAAAGAGAATGGGTTACTGACGGTTTCCTTAGGAACGTATCATGCGTGGTGTGATAGGAATATCGTTTGTAACGCACTGGAATGGTACGCTTACTTTAAAGATGCTGCCTGTGTGGTAACAGATACATTTCATGGTGCTGTGGTAGGAATGAAAAACCATTGCAATTTGGTAGTTTATGTTCGCGAAAATATCAATAAATTCAAACTGCTGTCCCTCCTTGAGGAAACCGGCCTGTCGTACAGAAGATTACCGGATCTGAGCAAAGCATCGCTTGAGAATATAACATCGATGCCAATTGCGTATGAAGAAACAGATAGACGTATTGAAACTATGATAAAACGAAGCGGGACATATTTGGAGGAGGCATTGCAGGGTATCCATGGTCAATAATATTTCGTCGATAACTGCGGAGCACCGTTGTGCAGGATGTGCGGCCTGCATTGCAATTTGCCCGCGGGAAGCGGTTCGCTTGGAAGAAAATCATGCTGGCTTCTATGAGGCAACAGTTGATACAGAAATATGTAATCAGTGTGGGCGATGTAGAATGGTCTGTCCGCAGGTGTCGCCGAAAATAGGAATACCTATACGAAAATGCGAACTGTTTTCGTTGCAAAGTGCTGAAGCTGAAACGCTACATAATTGCTCATCGGGCGGAATTGCCCATGAGCTTTCAAAACTTGCTTTGCAGCGAAATGAGCGGGTAATTGGCGCAGCCTATGATTTGGAAACAAACAGGGTGCACCATATTGAAGCGAAAAATGCAGCGCAGCTTTCGCTGTTGGATGGGTCAAAGTACTTGCAGAGCGATCCAGGGAAGACGTTCAGCGCTGCGATTCGTGAAGCAAAGGCTGACAAAGAGAATAAATTCATTGTTTTGGGAACGCCATGTCAAATTATGGGCATGGCAGCGGCGTCAGAGAGTCTTGGAATTCGGGAACAATTCCTGCTGGTAGAAATATTTTGCCATGGAGTTCCGAGCTATCGGCTTTGGGACGAGACGGTGATGGCCGTTCAGAAAAAACTAAGAACGGAGCGATTTGACCGTGTACGGTTCCGCTATAAAAAGAACGATTGGCATAGCTATTGTCTGCGAATTGACGCAGGCGGTAAGGCGTATTACGGCAAACGTGAGACGGAATTGTTCTGGCAGGTCTTCTTTGAAAATATTTTGCTGAACGATGCCTGCTATAACTGTGCGGCAAGAAAAGATCATAGCTGTGCGGATATTCGGCTCGGTGACTACTGGGGAGCGCGTTTCCAGCAGCGAAGTGACGGTGTGTCGGCGGTGTTTGCGATCACCTCGCGGGGGAAAACCGCGATACAGCATCTGATAGAAGCAGAGAAGGTGAAATTTCTACTTCCGGGAACGCCGGACGAAATGCTGCTGGCACAGAATATGGAAGGCTATAAACAGCAGGAAGTGCATGATAAAGCGATGACTGCCCTGCGCATGGGTATGGATGTCAGAGCGGTTGTGCGACAGTACAGACGTAGTTTTGCGCCAAAGCAACGTATTAAGTACTTATTGTTACTGGGGAGCGCATTATTTCCGGATAGTATTCGCGCACAACTGCGAAAAAGTATAAAGCGAGGATAAACTATGCCAGATTTGACGGTTATTACTACGACATACAATAGAGCAGACTGCCTGCATAACTGCTATTCTTCACTGAAAAAACAAACCTGTATGGACTTTCAATGGTTGGTTGTTGACGATGGGAGTACCGATGATACGCGAAACGTTATTAAGCAATTTCAGGATACGCCACATGTGTTTGAAATTGACTATATTTATAAGGAAAATGGTGGAAAACACACAGCGCTCAACACAGCACATCCCTATATTCGCGGAAAATATGTATTGATTTTGGACAGTGATGATGCGCTCACGGCGGATGCTGTTGAATTTGTTTTAGAAAAGTGGAAACTGTGGGCAAATGACCCTGACGTGGGCCAACTTATTTTTTTGAAAGGGAAAGATATAAACTCACCGATTTGCTATGTGAAAAACGCGGAAAAGAAGGTTGATATTCTACGAGAAGATAGAATTTGCAATGGAGGTCGCGATTGCTGCGAGGTTTTTCGCAAAGAGCTATTCACAAAGTTTCCGTTTCCTGTATTTCCGGGTGAGAAGTTTATAGGGGAAGGAGCCGCCTTCTATTTTATCGAGTGCTCTTCAAAGGGTGTCTACTATAATCGGATTCTATATATTTGCAATTACCGAGATGATGGCTTGACAAAGGCTGGCCGTCAAATGCGTATCCGAAATCCACTCGGAGGAAAGTTTAATTCTAATCTGTACATGGACAAGAGACTTCCTACTAAAACCCGCATAAAAAAAGCAATGCTATATGTTTGTTATGCAAAATTCAGCGGCGATACACTAAGCGATATAATCACAGGAACAACTCATAGGCTGTTAGTTGCCGCTGCTATTATTCCCGGTAGTATACTATATTTGTTTTGGAAAATAAAATACAAGGAGGATAAGGCATGCTGAATACCCAATTCCCGTGCTTCAGTATAATTATCCCTATATACAATACAGAAAAAGAATTGCCTCGGTGTTTAGACAGCATATTGAACCAAGAGTATCCGAATTTTGAAATCATTCTCGTGGATGATGGCTCACGGGATCGAAGCGGAGAGCTCTGCGATCAATATGCAAGGAAGAACAAGCAAATCAAGGTTGTTCACCAAGAGAACGCAGGGTGTTCTGCGGCTAGAAATGCAGGTGTTAATGTGGCAAAAGGCGACTTCCTGATTTTTGTAGACAGTGATGATATGTGGGAGGGAACAGAGGGCTTATCCAAGCTGGCGCAGACGGCTATGGAAAATGAAAATGCCGATGTACTCCTGTTTGGTATAAGAATATACAAAGAAGATGGGACGCCGGAAAAAGAACTGCAGCCGAATCTTCCACTGACGTGCAGCCCAGAAAAAGGAACCGTGCTCAGGCATCTGGTTTATCGATATCAGTATGTCAGCGCGTCATATTGCAAAGCAATTAGCAGGGACATGTTTTTGAAAAATGATTTATATTTTGTGAAAGGCTTGCTCAGTGAGGATATCGAATGGTCTGCGAGGGTGATGATTGCAAGCAGGCAAATAGCTGTTTGCCATGTTTCAATATATAAACGGATTCGGCGAGGAAATGGATCAATTACCTCTCAAATTGGCGAAAGGAATATACGAGATATCCTTGCTTCCCTTGAAAAAGGAATACCGTATGCAGAAATCCATGCGGAAAGCCCACATCTTTTGATGCTGTACTACGAGTATTGGTCTTACCAATATGCAATGTTATTATGCTTGCTGTCGATTGTTAAAGATTCACAGGAATATCTGGCTTTTATTGAACGAATGAAAAAGTTAAGTTGGTTATTGAAATTTCATCATGTTCCGAAGGTTAGACTTGTAAACATAGCATACCGTATCTTAGGTATCGAAAAAACTGTGTTGCTGTTGGGCAGATACTATAATAGCGGACTACGCAAGTGAAACAGAATCAAAAGGCAGAATGAAAAAAATACTGAATATTGCTGCAAAATTAAATATCGGCGGGGCGGAAAAGGTTGCGGCGGATATAGGCCTTCGCGCTGACCCACAAAGGTACATCGTTCATTACGTTGTGTTCGGCGACGAAATCGGTGCATATGAGCTGGAGCTGGAAGCATGCGGCTGCAAAGTATTCCATTTGCCTCCGCCGTCCGATAGCTACCATGCTTACCTGAACAGCCTGAAAAGGCTAATCCGCACATATCACTATGATGTGATCCACGCTCACACCATGTTCAATATCGGCTGGGCAATGCTTGCCGGAAAACTGTATGGTGTGCCTGTGCGCGTTTCTCATGCACATTCAGCATTGGAAGAACATCGGAGCTTGAAAGTGCGCCTGTACGAATCGGCTATGCGGTTTCTAATCCTTACCTGTGCTACCGATTACATCGCCTGCGGTGTGAAGGCCGGACATCGGTTATACGGCAGGAAGGCATTTGAGAAAAAAGGAACCCTGATCCTGAACGGAATCGATACGCAGGTTTTTGCGTTCGATGAGCAGCGGCGTAATACGTTCCGGAACGAACTTGGCTTGGATGATAGGTTCATCATTGGTCATGCCGGACACCTTGCCGCGGTCAAAAATCAGTCGTTTCTGCTGAGCTTAATGCCGGAAATTCTGAAAAGGCAGTCGCAGGCATATCTCCTGCTGCTGGGTGAGGGCGAGGATCGCTCTATGCTGGAACAGAAAATCCACGATTTGCACTTGGAAGATCATGTCCGCATGACAGGAAATGTTCGCAATGTGCCGGATTACTTGAACGCGATGGACATTTTTGCTTTTCCGTCGCTCTATGAAGGGATGCCGCTGTCCATCATTGAGGTACAGTCCAACGGACTGCCTTGTTTAATATCCGATCAGGTGCCAAAGGACGTATTTCTGACAGACCTACTCCGACCGCTGCCGCTGAATGATCAATCGACATGGGTAGACGCGATTTGCGGTGCGAAACGAGAAGCGCCCGAGAAATATGCCGCACAAATGCGGCAGTCCGGATTTGATACAGATACGGCAATGCAAAAAGTCTATGCGATTTATGAGAAAGGGCAGTAAAGTGATTAACATTCTCTTCTTCATAGAATCCCTCTCTGGTGGCGGAGCGGAAAAGGTCCTGCGCAATCTGGTGAATGCGATGGATCAGACGAAGTTCTGCATCACTGTACAGACGCTGTATCCGGATGATGCGGGAAAATATCTCGCACCGGGGATTCGTTACAGGTATTGCTATCCGGCGAAGAATCGCATCAACGAGCTTCGGATGCGCGCCGAAGCGGCGGCTGGACTGACCTATCCGCTACATATCAAGGGTGATTACGATATCGAGGTTGCCTATCTTGAGTGTGGCTCCACCAAAATCATGGCGAGTTCAACCAATCAAAAGGCGCTGAAGCTGGCATGGGTACATTGCGACCTTGCAAAAAAAGCCGATAATCCAGCTGCTTTTGCGCGGGAATCGGCCAAGTATTACCAAAAATTTGACAAGGTTGTATGTGTGTCAGAGGATGTTCATCGCAGCTTTCAGGAGATGTACGGCCCGATAGCAGAGACGGCAATCGTTTATAACTGCTATGATGATGCAGAAATTCTGCACAAGGCGGAAAAACAGGTTCCTGCAAAGGAAGAGCGTACCATCGTGGCGATTGGACGTCTCACTGCGCAGAAAGGCTTCGACCGCCTCCTTCGCGTGCACAAAAGACTGATCGATGAGGGAATCCGTTATCAGCTAAAGATTCTTGGCGAGGGCGAGGACAGAAAAGCGCTGGAAGCCTTTGTGGAGCAGAACGACCTCACTGACACGGTGACATTGTGTGGCTTTCAGGAAAATCCGTATCCTATGCTGAAAAATGCAGCATTCTATGTCTGTTCTTCCCGTTATGAGGGGTTCAGTACAACGGTCATCGAAAGTCTGATCCTTGGCACGCCGGTTGTTACCACCGATTGTACCGGCATGCGGGAAATTCTTGGCGACAGCGAATACGGGCTTATCACTGCAAATGATGATGAAGCATTCTATGAAGGCGTCAAGCGGATGCTAACCGAGCCGGGACTGCTGGAGCACTATGCGGAGCAAGCAAAGATTCGTGGCAGAGACTTCAAGCAAGAGAAACTGGTGCAAGCGACGGAACATTATTTGAGCCAAATGCTGCTTGAAAAGCGGCAGCGTAATAAATAGTAGCTGTGGAGGAATAACCTTGAAGTACCAAATGCCTTTGCTGATTGCAGTTGCCGTGATTACAATTCTGCACGCCTGCGGCAGAAGAGGCGTCATGCAGAAAAAGCATTGCGTGCAAGCTGTTACAGTGCTTTTGACGATATTCAGCGGCTTTCGTTCTTGGTGGATGGGAGACCTTATCAAGTACTATACCTTGTATTTGAACTGTAATGGGCCAGACTGGAAAAACTATGTATTTGATGATGCGACCAATATAGGGTTGCGCCTGCTTTTTAGGGTAGCTGGTGCTGTACATATCAGTTACGACATCTGCATTTTTTTGATCGCTGCACTTGTTGCAATATGCCTTGGCGTATTGATATTCCGCTATTCACCGTCTCCGTATTGGAGCTATCTGATGTATATTGCCATGGGTTTTTATCTGTTTACATATTCAGGATTGAAACAGTCTATAGCCATGAGCTTTCTGATAATAGCCGCTATTTGTTATTTTGAAGGCCGTCAGATAAAAATGATTATATGGGTTTTTGTTGCGGCGCTTTTCCATGTTCCTGCACTTATCTTCTTACTACTTCTATTGCTGCCCTCAAGAAAAATAGGAGTACAGTATTTCGTAACCATTGTGGTTCTATTTACAATTTGCTTTCTATTTAAAGGACAGCTTGTCAGCCTTTTGAGTAATTGGTATTACGACGAACAAGATACATATGAAAATATCAATGCACTCGGTGGAAGATTTATAATGATGTGCTTCATCATGATAATTGCATTGATTCTGCGACCTCTAAATGCATGGGATAGAGTCTATAGCCGTGTTTTCAGCATGATGATAATGGCCGCATTGTGTCAAATGTTTTCTGTATACGATAATAATTTTAGCAGACTAGCAGATTACTTTTTCCAGTTTGTGGTCTTATTTATTCCGTTGATGCTGGAATCCGGCACCCAACAGGCCAAGGCATTTCCAGCATATAAGGCAAAAATTCGCTATTGGGATCGTTCTGTTTATATTTTGGCTTCGGTATGTATTACGGCATTCTCTGTATGGTATTACGACTCATATCTGAGCGCCAGTACCGCAATTCTTGATGATTTCAAGTTTTTTTGGCAAATCGATCCTTATTCACTATATGGAAGGTAAAGGATAAAGCAATGGGGCTTTTTAGCGTTGTCATTCCTTGCTACAACTGCATAAACACACTGGAAGCTACCGTAAATAGTGTTCAACTCTCTGGCCTGACGGACTACGAAATCCTGCTGATTGACGATGGTTCCAACGATGGTACAGGAGATCTATGCGATGATCTTTGCCAGCGGTACACAGAAGTTCGTTGTGTACATCAGGAAAATGCCGGGGTATCTGCCGCCAGAAATCGAGGAATTGATAATGCAAATGGGGAGTATCTTTGGTTCGTAGATGCAGATGATACAGTAGATTCCGGAGCATTGTCTCATGCTGTTAGTGTTATTAACCGCCGACAACCAGACATGCTGTTGTTTGGCATAAGCTTCGACTATTATTATCATTGCAAGCTATATCGTAGAGAATTGCTTACCCCACCTATTGAAGGGAAAATTTCATTTTCTCAGATTAAAGAGAGTTTCCAGGAATTTTATAACTGCAACGCATTAACAACCGCTTGCAATAAATTCATACGTCGCAATCTTCTTATACAGTGCGGTGTCCGCTTTCGTGAGGATATGTTTTTGATGGAAGATTTCTTGTTCGTGTTAGAACTGCTTCCATATTGTCAAAGCATTTATTCTTTAAAGGAACCAATTTATCGCTATCGACAAGCGGAAGATGAAAAGGGAGCCTATCGACGGCTGCAGCGGATTACCGATTTAGCGGCATTCATGCAGCCGATAGCAGATTGTATCCAGCAGTTTAATATATCTGACCAAAATTTGATGACGAAACAGATCTATGCAATGCTGTTCCAGCAAAGTTTGGCATATGCGCCGCTAAAGCAAATACAACTGCGGCTGATACTTCATTGTAACGGAAAATATGCGGATGCTTTTATAGCAGAGAACGCTTGCAAAATATGGGTGCAGTATAGACTGTCTCATATGCGGCACAAGGTAGCAGTGTTTATAAAGAGTAGGAATATGCTTTTAAAACGGAAAATATGCGGTTAACAAAAAGCACAGGAGAGAGTACAGCATACTGTGCAGGAAGGAAAACATGAGGGAAATCGGATTAAAAGAGATGCAGCAGATAGAGTTGGATATACTTCTGGCTTTTGATGCATTCTGCAAGAAGTACGCTTTGCGTTACTATATTGATGGAGGTACGTTATTAGGTGCCATGTGCTATGAGGGTTTTATACCATGGGATGACGATATCGACGTCAAAATGCCACGTCCGGATTATGAGCGTTTCATTTTACTCGCCAAAGAACTCCCTGCACATATCCATTTGGAATTGCCGTCGAAAGATAATTGTGAGTACCTTTTTGCAAAACTAACAGATGCTCGTACTTTGTTGATAGAGAATCCGGGTGCTGATGAAAAGCGCAGCGGTATTTATGTGGACATTTTCCCGATGGATGGATATCCAGACGATGAGCAGAAACGGGCTGCACATTTACACAACTTGTCAAAATTAAATACTCTGTTTCATACATCACTGATGCGCTTTTCTACAATGAAGGAGTCTGACAACCGAAGCACCCGGTTAAAAGGCGAGGTTTATGACAAAATTTACACGCCATACAAGCTCTTTCAAAAACTGGAAAAGCTCGCAAAAACCTATCCTTACGAGGAATGTAGCTGTGTCGGCTTGTTGATTGAGGGAAATCCGCAAAAGGAATGTTTCCCTAAAAGCTGGCTGGAGCCCGCAGTTCATCTGGAATTCGAGGGACATCGTTTTCCTGCGCCCTGCGGGTACTCGGCGCATCTGCGGAATTTTTATGGAAACCACATCACAAACAAAGAGTACCACCATAACCTGCCCGTGATTTTACCAGATCATAAACACAAGGTTTATTGGATTGACGGAGAAGATGAACCATGCAGCAAATAGCTCCAACTGTAAGTGTTGCAGTTATTACATACAACATGCAGCAGTATCTCCCTCAACTGCTGGACAGCATTCTGATGCAGAAAACAAATTTCCCATTTGAAATTGTCGTGGACGACGACCACTCCCCTGATCAGTCACGAACCATTTTGCTGGATTACCAGCGCCGTTTCCCAGATCGGATTGTTCTGTCTCTACGGGATCGCAATGTTGGTGGTAGTCTGAACATGTATGGTGTACTGCGGCAATGCCGCGGGAAGTATATCGCCATTTTGGAAGGTGACGACTGGTGGGAGTGTGAAGACAAGCTCCAATACCAATATGATTTTCTGGAATCGCATCTAGAGTATATCGCTATGTACTGCAACAGTTGGGTAGAGACCAGTCTGACGGAAACCATTCATCACCCTCGACGGGATATTTCCAGCCCACTGGTTTTCACCTATGCGGATTATATGCACAGCCATTTTTTTGACCGGCTTCCAAACAGCACTGACACAGCCTTCTTCCGGAATTTCTTTAAGGACGCACCCGAGCAGGAACTGGATGTGTTTTATCGGGCTCACAATATGGTCTGGGATCAAAGCCTAGCACTGATTTTGTACGGCAAAGGACCTGTTTACGTGGACCCACGTCTCGTCAGCCATCATCGCTCTATTGTGGCGGAGGGAGGCACAAATTACCAGTCCCTGTATGCCAAACGAGACAACAAAGTCAGTGACGCACGGATGTACGCCTGTCAGGAAGACTACATTGAGCACATCCTACACCGCCGCTGCACACGATTTTACAAGGTCCGCGGTCTGCTGTTTGCAGAGGCCTTCTGGATTGCATGCAAAAGCAAGAATAAAGATGATTGGGAAAAAGTAAAAGAAATCTGGAACCAGCGGCACAAAAAATATCCGCTGGTATTCTGGACTATCGCTTGGGGGTGGAGTACATTCAAGCGGAGAATTACAAGGGTATTAATAAGGCGGCAGAGCAAAAATGAAGTATAGAAATGGAGTTCTCAGTGCAATTTTTGGAGTAATTCAGCAGGTACTTACTCTGATTTTCGGACTTATTGTGCCTCGCCTATTTATCCAAACTTTTGGCTCGGAGATGAACGGACTACTTAGTTCGCTCGGAAATATTTATTCATATTTGGCTTTAGTGGAAGCAGGCATCGGGACGACCGCTATACAAGCACTTTATGGGCCTTTAGGACGAGATGACAAACGCAGCATTAATCAAATCATGGCCGCAACAGCCCATTATTATAATAGAGCGGGCTTTATTTATCTTGCGGGTGTTTTGCTAATCGCAATTATCTATCCGCTTACTGTCTCAACAACAATTCCAAGTGGAACAATTTTTGCTCTTACAATCCTTTCTGGATCTGGCGGTGTAATCAACTTTTGGGTACAAGGCAAATATATGGTTCTTCTCCAGGCGGAGGGGAAAAAGTATCTCATGAGCATTGTAACAACGGTTGTTTATGTTGCGAGCAACATAACAAAAATCGTATTACTGTTGCTCGGTTACAATGTAATTGCAATACATATTGGCTATTTTATTATCAGTCTTTTGCAGATGATATTCTACTATATGTATATGCGAAAAGGGTATTCGTGGCTTAATTTAAGCGCAGATCCTAATTACGAAGCACTAAACCAGAGTAAGGCGGTTTTTGTCCAGCAGATTATGTGGATGATTTGCAGCAATACGGATATTTTGGTTTTGACGTATGTTGCTAAAGATTTAAAAGCTGTCAGCGTCTATGCAGTATATCTAATGATATATAGTGCAATTGAAAAACTTTTCTCAACATTGTTTGGGAGTTTCCACTACCTATTGGGGCAAAAATACAATACAGATAAAGCTGGATATATGCTGCTTCATCGTGTTTATGAAAGCCTTAGTATGTATGGCTCATTTGCGTTGTATACGACGGCATTTGTTTTAATTACGCCATTCATGAGAGTATACACCGCAGGCATCACGGATACACAGTATATAGATCCATATCTGCCATTTCTCTTCACGATTATGCACTTGCTTTCTTCTACGAGAGAAGCTTCCAGCCGGGTTATTAATTTTGCGGGACATTTTAAACAAATGCAATGGCGTGCAGTTGCAGAGAGTGCAATTAACTTAGCCGTTTCGGTGGTGTTAGTTTTGAAGTTAGGTATCTATGGAGTCTTGATTGGAACGATTATCGCGTATATTTACAGAACTAACGACATTATCATTTATGCAAACAAAAAAGTTTTATGTCAAAGTTGCTGGAATACATACAAAAAAGTAATTATTAATACGTGTTGCTTCGCTATGGTAGTTGTCATTTCTCGAACCATAGATCTGACTACAAATGGTTTTTTTAATTTCTTTATAATGGGGATTCCGTGCGGCCTCCTGATATGTATAGTTTATCTACTTGTAATGTCTATTTTTGAGAAGGATGCGTTTCGCTTTATAAAAAACTTCTTTTGGAAAACAAAAATGGGATAAGGAAGCTTTAAATATGAAAGGTATAGTTTTAGCAGGCGGGGCAGGTACTAGGTTATACCCATTGACGATGGTAACAAGCACGTAGTTGCTTCCGGTATATGACAAGCCAATGATCTACTATCCATTGTCAACATTAATGTTAGCGGGAATCAGGGAAATATTGATTATTTCCACACCGGCGGATCTTCCTAATTTTCGCCGTCTTCTTGGTGACGGAAGTGCGTTTGGACTGCAACTCTCATATGCAGAACAACCGTCGCCAGATGGGTTGGCACAGGCCTTTCTAATTGGCAAGGATTTCATTGGGAATGAGTCCTGTGCTATGGTTCTAGGCGACAACATTTTCTATGGGAACGGTTTTGGCGCTTTGCTACGGGCGGCGCTGGATTTATTGGTGCAAATTTTGTTTATTATCTGCTGAAAGAACACCCGACCGAACGAGTCGTCTGTGTGGACTGCCTTACCTACGCAGGGAACCTGTCTACACTGGATGCAGCACGCGAGCAACCGAATTTTGTATTTTATAAAGAAAACATCTGCAATCGTCCTGCTATTTTCAAAATTTTTGAGCAGGAACATCCAGATATTGTTGTGAATTTTGCAGCAGAAAGCCACGTGGACCGGTCTATTGAGTCACCCGAAATTTTTCTACAGACCAACATCCTTGGTACACAGGTCATGATGGATGCCTGCCGGCAATACGGTGTGCAGCGATACCACCAGGTATCAACTGACGAGGTCTATGGGGATCTGCCTTTGGATCGGCCAGATTTGTTTTTTACGGAAGAAACCTCCATACATACCTCCAGCCCCTACAGCGCCTCAAAAGCATCGGCAGATTTGCTGGTTGGGGCCTACTGCCGCACATTTGGCCTCCCTGCAACTATTTCACGCTGCTCTAACAACTATGGTCCATATCAGTTCCCTGAAAAACTGATTCCCTTGATGATCACCAATGCACTGAATGACAAGCCTTTGCCGGTTTATGGAACAGGCGAGAATGTCCGTGACTGGCTTTATGTCGAGGATCATTGCCGCGCCATTGACCTAATTATCCGTCAGGGGAAAATCGGAGAGACTTACAACATTGGTGGGCATAATGAAATGAAAAACATCGATATTGTGCGTTTGATTTGTCAGAAGCTCAGCAAACCGGAAAGCCTGATTACATACGTGGCAGACCGGAAGGGACATGACATGCGCTATGCCATCGACCCGGAGAAAATTCACCATGAGCTCGGCTGGTTGCCCGAAACCTGCTTTTCTGACGGAATCGAAAAAACTATCCGCTGGTATTTGGAAAACCGCAAGTGGTGGAGCACCATTCTCTCCGGAGAGTACCAGAATTATTATGAACGTATGTATGGCAATCGGTAAGGAGACAGGAAGTAAAGATATTTGTCACTGGTGTCAATGGTCAGTTGGGTCATGACGTTATGCTCGAATTACGCAGGCAACAGATTGTCGGAATTGGAAGCGGACGTGCTACACATTCCCCGGTTGCTAATATGCCCTATGTTTCCCTGGATATCACGAATTTCGAATCCGTCAGCCAAATTCTTGGGGACATTCGCCCCGATGTTGTTATTCACTGCGCGGCATGGACAGCAGTAGACGCGGCCGGTCTCCCGGAAAACCGGGAGACCGTGCGCAAGGTCAACGAAGACAGCACAAAAAATTTGGCGTAGTGTTGCAGGGCATTGGACTGCAAGATGATCTATATCAGCACCGACTATGTGTTCGGCGGTAGCGGCGAAACGCCATGGGAGCCAGATTGCAAGGACTTTGCATCGCAGAACTGGTATGGTCAGACCAAGCTGTTGGGTGAACTGGCTGTTTCCAGCCTGTTAGAATAATATTTTATTGTCCGAACGGCATGGGTATTTGGGGCCTACGGCGGAAATTTTGTAAAGACAATGCTGAAGATCGGGAAAACAACGGATATGCTCCGCGTGGTGGATGATCAGATTGGAACGCCTACCTACACGCCTGATTTGGCTCGGCTGCTGGTTCAAATGGCCGGGACGGAGAAATACGGGTTTTATCATGCTACCAACGAAGGCGGCTTTATCAGTTGGTATGATTTTGCCTGTCAGATTTTCCGTGCTGCCGGGTACTCCACTAAGGTAATTCCTGTCACGACGACTGAATATGGGCTATCTATTGCCACACGTCCTTTGAACAGCCGGTTGTCTAAAGAAAAGCTGACGCAAAATGGTTTTTCACCGCTGCCGGATTGGAAAAACGCATTGAATAGATATTTACAGACATACGACGAGGAGGCCTGAAAATGGGACAAATTCAGGTAACCCACTGTGAAATTAAGGGATTGGTGATTATTCAGCCAACAGTTCACGGTGATGATCGCGGCTATTTTATGGAAACCTATAATCAAAAAGATATGCAGGAAGCTGGACTGGCTATGACGTTTGTTCAGGATAACCAGTCCATGTCAGTAAAAGGTGTCCTGCGTGGGCTGCATTATCAGATTAATCATCCACAAGGGAAGTTAGTACGTGTCATTTCCGGTCAAGTTTTTGATGTGGCCGTGGATTTGCGGAAAAACTCCCCAACCTTTGGTGCTTGGCACGGGGAAATACTCTCTGCTGAAAATAAGAAGCAATTCTATATTCCCGAGGGCTTTGCCCACGGTTTCCTGGTGCTGAGCGATGTGGCAGAATTCTGCTATAAGTGCACCGATGTGTACGACCCCACCAGCGAGGGCGGTATCCCCTACGACGACCCCACCGTGAACGTGCAGTGGCCGGACTGCGGCTGCGAGCACAAGACCAGCGCAAAGGACAAGCTGCACGAGCCCTTTGCCGCCCAGAAGTTTGAATTCTTTGAAAAGTGGTGATCGCCCGTGGCAAAATGGAAGGCAATGTGGAATGGCTTCTGGCGCTACCGCTATCTGCTGTGGAACCTGGTCAGCCGTGACTTCAAGCTCAAATACCGCCGCAGCGTGCTGGGCGTAGTGTGGAGCGTGCTCAACCCGCTGCTGATGTGTCTGGTGTACTGGGCCGTGTTCAGCAGTCTGATGGACATGCGGGGCAGCGGCATCGACAACTTTGCCGTCTTTCTGATGTGCGGCCAGCTGCTGTTCAACTTCTTCAACGAGGCCACCTCCACCAGCATGAGCAGCGTGCTCAGCGCGGCCCCGCTGCTCAAAAAAGTGTATATCCCCAAGTATATCTTCCCGCTGGAAAAGTGCTGCTTTGCCATGGTGAACTGCGTGTTCAGCTTCGTGGCGCTGCTGCTGGTGATGATCTTCACCGGGGCACCGTTCCACCTGACCCTCATCGAGGCCGTCTATCCGCTGGTGACCCTCTTCTTCTTCAGTCTGGGTGTGGGGCTTTTTCTGGCAGCGGCCACGGTGTTCTTCCGTGACATCATGCACATCTGGAGCGTCTTCATCACGGCGCTGCTCTATTTCTCCGCCATCTTCTACGACCCCACCCAGATGACCTTCTCCATCGGCGGCTTCAACATGCAGCAGATCATCAAGCTGAACCCGATGTACTGGTATATCACGGGCTTCCGCCGCACGTTGATGTGGGGCATCTCGCTGGACTTCAACATGTTCGCCGTCTGCGGCCTGTGTGCTGTGCTGTCCATGGTGGTGGGCGTCTGGATGTTCCGCAAAACGCAGGACCGCTTTGTGCTGCATATTTAAGGAGGAAGAACAATGGAACCGATCATCAAAGTGGACAATGTTTCCATGTGCTTCAACCTCTCCACCGAAAAGCACGAGAGTCTGAAGGAATATCTGCTGGCCATGGTGCAGGGGCGGCTGCAGTACGATGAGTTCTACGCCCTGCGGGACGTGAGCCTCGACATCATGCCTGGCGATTTTTACGGTCTGGTGGGCCTGAACGGTTCGGGCAAGTCCACCCTGCTCAAGACCATTGCGGGCGTGTACAAGCCCACCAAAGGCAAAGTGACCGTCAACGGCACCATTGCGCCCCTTATCGAGCTGGGCGCGGGCTTTGACATGGACCTGACCGCCCGCGAAAACATCTACCTCAACGGCACGGTGCTGGGCTTCTCGCCCAAGTACCTCGACGAGAAATTCGACGAGATCGTGGAGTTCAGTGAGTTGCAGAACTTTCTGGACGTCCCGCTCAAGAACTACTCCTCCGGCATGGTGGCCCGCATCGGCTTTGCCATCGCCACCATCACCAAGCCCGACATCCTCATCGCCGATGAGGTGCTGTCGGTGGGCGACTTCCTCTTCCAGCAGAAGTGCGAGAAGCGGATGCAGGAGCTGATGGCGGGCGGCACCACGGTCATTCTGGTGTCCCACTCCATCGAGCAGATCGAGCGGATGTGCTCGAAGGTCGCCTGGCTGAGCCATGGCCGCCTGAAGATGAACGGTGACACCGAGACGGTCTGCAACGCCTACAAGGCAACGCAGCGCGGCGAGGCATAAGCGATGAATGTACGACTGAAACGCGCCAGAGAGCTGGCGGGCTATGCCGTCCAGCTGACGAAGGACGAGGGCCTGGGCACCATGCTGGTGCGGGGCGCGGGCTTCGTCCGGCGCCGCTGCTTTGGCAAAAAGGCCCGCTATCTGCCCGCCAAAAAGGTGCTGGAAGCCCAGCGCGCCGAACTGGCAGGGAAGACGGCAGACACCTGCGGCCTGCCGACCATCTCCATCCTGACGCCGCTGTACAATACGCCGGAACGATACCTGCGGGAATTTCTGGATTCCTTCCTTGGGCAGACGGCCCCCAATGGGGAGCTTTGCCTTGCCGATGCGTCCGATGCGGAACACGCCGGGGTGCAGCGAATCGTGGAGGAATATCAGACAAAAAATCAACGCATCGTATACAAAAAGATCGAAAACAGGGGCATTGCGGCCAACACGAACGCGGCCGCAGCCCTTGCTTCGGGCGAATATCTTGCGCTGGCCGACCACGACGACATTCTGGCCCCCCATGCGCTGTACACCATGGGCAAGGCCATTTTGCAGCTGCGGGCACAGGGAAAGCCGGACGGCTTCCTTTACAGCGACGAAGCGCTCTTCTCCAAAACCATCCAGCGGCCCATCGTGGCGCATTTCAAGCCGGATTATGCCCCGGACTACCTGCTCTGCTGCAACTACATCTGCCATCTGGCCGTCTTCCGGAAAACGCTGTGGGAGGCCGTGGGCGGTGAGCGCCCGGCCTGCGACGGCAGCCAGGACCACGACCTCTTCCTCCGACTCATCGAGCAGGTGGGCGGCGCGGCCCATGTGCCCCAGGTGCTCTATTACTGGCGGGTCCACGCCGGGTCTACGTCCGGCGGCACCGAGGCCAAGCCCTACGTGGCCGAGGCCGCGAAAAAGGCGCTGGCCGACCATCTGGCCCGCACCGGCCGGACCGGCACCGTGGAGGATGGGCTTTTCCCCAGCACCTACCGCGTGAAGTGGGACATCGAGGGCGACCCGAAGGTCAGCATCCTCATCCCCAACAAGGACCACACCGCCGATCTGGAAAAGTGCCTGCAAAGCATCTGGAAAAAGACGACGTGGGACAACTACGAGATCATCGTCATCGAGAACAACTCCACCGACCCGGCGACCTTTGCCTACTACGAAGCGGCAAAGCAGCGGTACGACGGCCTGCGGGTCGTCACCTACCCGGAACAGGGCTTCAACTTCTCCGGCATCAACAACTTCGGCCGGAAAGCGGCTGCGGGTGAGTACCTGCTGCTGCTCAACAACGACGTGGAAGTCCTGAACGGAGACTGGCTCACCGAACTGCTGCGGCAGTGCGCCCACAAGGGCGGTGCCGCCATCTGCGGTGCCATGCTCTATTATCCGGACGATACGCTGCAGCATGCGGGCGTCATCACGGGTCTGGGCGGCTACGCGGGCCACAGCCACAAGTATAAGCAGAAGGGCGGCAGCGGCTACCTGTTCCGCACCGCCACCGTGCAGGACTTCTCCGCCGTGACGGGGGCCTGCCTGCTGGTCCGGGCCAGCGTCTACGACGAAGTGGGCGGGCTGGATGAGCAGTTCGCGGTGGCCTTCAACGATGTGGACTTCTGCCTGCGGGTGCGAGATGCGGGCTACCGCATCGCCTGGACGCCCTATGCACAGCTGGTCCACTACGAGAGCAAGAGCCGCGGCGGCGACGAGAAAGACCCGGCCAAGGCGGCGCGGTTCGCGGCGGAACAGCAGCGGCTCTATGCCATCCACGGCAAAGAGGATATCCTGGACGACCCCTACTACAACCCCAATCTGACCCGCGACCGGGAGGATTTCTCGGAGAGCGACGATCTGCGGCGGCTGAAAGAGGGAACGGTGACCGTACGTTTTCGTGGAGGCGAAGCATGAACATCAAAGGCCATTTTGAGACCATCACCCGGCACAAGCTGCTGGTGATGAAATACTGCTTTGAATGCGGTCTGTACGAACAGGGCCTGGCCCACGACCTGAGCAAATACAGCCCCACGGAGTTCATCCCCGGCTGTATCTACTATCAGGGCGACCACAGCCCCAACGAGGCCGAGCGGGAGGCCAGAGGCTACTCCTCGGCGTGGCTCCACCACAAGGGCCGCAACAAGCACCATCTGGAATACTGGATCGACTACAGCACCAACAAATCCGGCATGGCGGGCATGAAGATGCCCCTGCGCTACGTCTGCGAGATGGTCTGCGACCGGGTCGCGGCCAGCCGGATCTATCTGGGCGACCGGTACACCGACGCCTCGCCGTGGGAATATTACGACCGCAGCAAGGGCCACTATATGCTCCACCCGGAGACCCGCGCCCTGCTCGAAAAGCTGCTGAAAATGGTGCGCGACCTCGGCCAGGAGCGGACCTTCGCGTACATGAAGTTCCTGCTCGGCTGTCAAACGGATTACTGAAAAAAGACCTCTCCGGCTGTGTTCGGAGAGGTCTTTTTGTCAGTCGAGTTTGTCAGTCCAGTGTGACCGGAGCTTCGGGTTTGTTGGCCGTGCGGGCGCTGGTGCGGCCTTCCGGCTCGATCTCACCCGCCGCGGTCAGGCTGATCTTGGTCAGGGTCGGGCCGACCAGTTCATACACGAGCACCGAGAAGAGCACGACGTTCCGCACCATGTGGCCGTCGGAGAGCTCGGCGGCTTCGGCCGCCATGCCCAGTGCAACACCGGCCTGTGGCAGCAGAGTGATGCCGAGATACTTCTGGATGTTGTCGCTGCAGCGGGTGGCGCGGCAGCTGAAGTAAGAGCCGGAGATCTTGCCCAGCGAACGGGATGCGATGTACACCACGCCGATGAGGAGCACCAGCGGATTCGAGAGGATGTTCAGGTCCAGCTCGGCACCGCTGAGCACGAAGAACAGGATGTTGACCGGTGAGACCCAGCGGTCCAGACGGTCCATCAGCTCATCGGACGTGGGGCAGATGTTGCAGAAGACGGTGCCGGTCATCATGCAGACCAGCAGCAGCGAAAAGCCGCAGTGCACCGGCCCGATCTGGAAGGTGACCATGGAGAGGCCGACCGTCAGAAGAACGAAAGCCACCGAAAGGCTCATGCGCTTGGAGCGGGAGTGAAAGTAGATTTCCAGCTGGTTGAGCACAAAACCGGCCAGCGCACCCAGACCCAGCGAGAGGATGATCTCCACCAGCGGCTCCACGATGACGCCGAGAGGATCGATGCGGCCCTGCTCCAGCGCGTTCGCCACGCCGAAAGAGGCAGAGAAGAGGACGAGGCCGACGGCGTCGTCGATGGCGACGACCATCAGCAGCAGGTGGGTCAGCGGGCCGTTGGCCTTGTACTGCTTGACGACCATCAGGGTCGCAGCAGGGGCCGTGGCCGCTGCGATCGCACCCAGCGTGATGGCCGAGGCCATGGAGATGACATCCGGGCGGAGCAGGTGCAGGACGACCAGCGCGAGATCCACCAGTGCAGTGGTGACGACGGCCTGCAGGATGCCAACCGTGATGGCCTGCCGGCCCATGCTTTCCAGCGTGGTCAGACGAAATTCGTTGCCGATGACGAAGGCAATGAAGCCCAGCGCCACCTGGGTGATGAGGCCGTAGCTCTCCACCTGGGCCAGGCTCCCGAAGCCGATGCCCCAGCCGCTCAGGCCGAGACGCCCCAGAAAGAAAGGCCCCAGCAGCAGGCCCGCCACCAGATACGACGTCACGGCGGGCAGGTGGGCGACCTTGGCCAGCCGGGACATCAGAAGCCCCGCGATCAGTGCGAGGGACAGACAGATGAGTAATTGTTCCATGTTCATTGCGGGAGCGCGTTTTACCGTTCGGCTCCCCGATCCTTCCTTTGAATGTGCTGCAAGCGGGGCGGATGCCGGGCCGCCGGGCGCTGCGCGTTGAAATGATGCCTAAAAATTATACTCCATTGTAAGCAAAAAAGCAACAACAGTTCATCTGCTTCAAATCTGAAGTTTTCTTAACGTGCTGGGATACAAGAAAAAACCGGGCTGCTGAAAACGACAGCAGCCCGGTTTTGGAAACATTTGTGCAAAAATGCAACAAGAATTGTCTCAATTGAATTTGAAGATCTTCTGTGCGATGCGGTAACAGCCCACCACGATGGCATCGCCTTTGGGGAAGTTCAGGTTGGTGATGCCGCCGAAGCCGTAGCGAATGGCGCGGTAGACATCGGGTTTGGTGTTCTCCTTGAGGTACTTCCACAGGTCGGCCTTTTTGGCCTGCGCCTCGGCGCTGCCGTCCAGCAGCAGGAAGATGTCGCTGACGGCCATCATCGTGGAAAGGTAGTGCAGCATATAGGCGCGCAGGCGCTTTTCATTCTTGAGGGCGTCGAGGTCCTGGCAGGCGATCATGTGTCGGGTCACGCGCAGCTGCTGGTCCACCCGCTTGACCATGACGCTCTCGTTCACGCTCTGGTCCGAGCGGCCGATGAAGTAGCGGTAGAGGTCAAGATCCATATAGTACATGCTCTTGACATAGGGCAGAGGCTGGTAGACAAAGATGTTGTCCACATAGAACGTGTGCTTGGGCAGCACCAGGCCGCAGTCCCGCAGAAGCTGGCTGCGGTAGATCACCGAGTGCATCAGCAGGTTCTGGGAAGGCAGGAATTTGTGAATCTCCTCCCAGGTGAATACTTTGTTCACCGGAAATACGTTCCGGTAATTGACGGTGTGGGCGGTGTTGTCCTCCACGTGCTCATACACATAGTTGCACACCACCATGTCCACCGGGTTTTCGGCAAAGGTGCGCAGCTGGGCCATTACCTTGTGCAGGCTGGGCACATCCAGCCAGTCGTCCGAGTCCACCACCTTATAGTACAGGCCGGTGGCGTGGGCCAGGCCCTGGTTCACACCCTCGCCATGGCCGCCATTGGGCTGGTGAATGACCCGCACCACATCGGGATACTGTTCGGCATACCGGTCGGCAATGGCGGGGGTGTCATCGGTGGAGCCATCGTCCACCAGGATGATCTCGGCCTCGTCGCCGGCCTCCAAGAGGGTTTTGATGCAGTGGTCCATGTATGCAGCCGAGTTGTAGCAGGGTACCGCGAACGTGATCAGTTTCAAGGATATTCCTCCAATTTCCTTTGTTCAGGAAGTGATGATGCAGGGGAAGGCGGCCCTTCCGGCGCAGGCGCGGGGCCGGCAGACGAAAGGCCGAGAAGATGTAACCATTATAACATATCCCGCAACAAATATCGAGAGCAAAGGCGACGTTTGCGGAAAAATGGTGGAAAATCTTGCGAGTTTGGCGGATGTTCAGAAAAAACCCGAAATGTTTTGTGCAGGCTACAGAGCTTTGGTTCAGGAAAAGCGGCCCCCGGGGTGCGCCAGGTGGACAATCCCCGCCCCGAATGTGTATAATGAATACAATGAAAACCAGAGACGGCGGGAAAGGCAGCCCGCCGCGCTGAGGTTGTGTGTGAAAGGAGCGACCCGATGATGTATCGCAAATGGGTCAAACGCCTGTTGGATATTCTGCTCTCTGGTGCAGCGCTGGGGGTGCTGTG
>ERZ1108170.608-NODE-608-length-28293-cov-5.536157_pt1 | contig 28293 bp, 22 predicted proteins | sample MGYA00403705_ERZ1108170 | MGnify/ENA primary metagenome ERZ1108170 (study PRJEB35170, sample SAMEA104062422) | human gut metagenome | biome: human gut; feature: human-associated habitat; material: faeces | place: Denmark | collected 2012-06-15 ...
GTTATGTCTTAGCAGTCATCGGTAGAGCACTTGTTGTTGTTGCCGGATATATGGGCAGTGTTCCGCTGATGATGGCATTTACAGCTCTTGCAGCCTTAGGTCAGGGACCATGGCAGGGAGATATGAATGCAGTTATCGCATCCTGCTCTGAATACACTTATCTTACACAGGGAAAGAGAATTGACGGAACGATGTACTCTTGTACTTCTCTTGGCGTAAAAATCGGTGGAGGTATTGGAACCGCTGTTGTTGGATGGATACTTGAGTTCAGTGGATATATCGGAACAAATGCAACTCAGCCGCAGTCTGCACTTGATATGATGCAGTTTATGTATCTTTGGCTTCCGTTAATCTTTGATGTATTGATTATGTTTGTACTTTCAAGAATGAATGTAGAAGATGCAAATAAAAAACTGAAAGCAGAAAAAGGAATTGCTGCAGATGAAGTAACAGATGCATCAGACATAAATTAGAATTGACAGGAGAAAGCGTTGTCTGGTCATTGCTCGATGAGACAGTGCTTTTTTCTATATATAAAGTGATTGAACTGTATTTTGAAAATAAAAAAGGACCACTTCATTTTTGTGAAATGGCCTTAAGAAAATATTCAGTTTTCACAAAATAGTCCTTTTAGTATTTATACATGGTAAGGATGCTCAAAATATTCAGTGTAGAATACTAAAAGGTCATTCAGATATTTTTTTAGGTTGCTCATTTGCAATTCCTCCTTTCCTTATTTACAAGTTGATTATAAGATAGGTGTAAAAGGATTGCTTGCCAAATCGAAAGAAGATATAGACAAATGTTGCAAAGGGGAGTATTTCATGCAGTTAAAATATGTTGACACAAAAGAGGAGATTATAGCAATAAATAGGAAGTCAAAACATATTGAACCACATCTTCATAATGCACTGGAGATCGTTTGTGTAACAAGTGGAGCATTAGAACTTGGTGTCGGACAGGAACTATACCATATGGAAAAAGGAGATATAGGCTTTGTATTTCCAGATGTTATTCATCACTATCAGGTACTGACACCCGGTGTAAATAAAGCGACTTATCTGATTGCATCGCCATTTACGATAGCCAAATTTGCAGATATCATGCAATCCATGGCTCCTGAATACCCAATCATCAAAGCGGAAAAGGTTGAACCGGAGGTATATAGGGTTATAAATGCAATTTTAGAGACAGAACAGTCGGATATTACTGTTGCACAGGCATATCTTCAAATTGTGTTGGCACGCTGCATAGGAAAATTAAATTTGGTAGAAAAGAGTAATGTGGGGAGCAACGATCTTATTTACCAGACAGTTTCCTATATATCAGCAAATTTTAAGAAGAAGTTTTCTCTGGAAGAGATGGCAAAAGATCTGGGGGTGAGCAAATATGTTTTATCCAGACTCTTTTCCAAAACATTCCATAGAAACTTTAATCAATATCTTAACGATGCAAGGCTGAACTATGCATGCCATCGTTTGGAAAATACGAGTGATTCTATTACAAACATTTGTCTGGATAGTGGATTTGAAAGTCAGAGAACATTTAACCGAGTATTTAAAGAAAGATATAAAATATCACCGAGTGATTATCGGAGTACTTGTGTGAAAGAGATGTTGTCATAAAAGGTGCCTAGCTAAAATTTATGTGCGAAGTTTGATCTTATGGAAATAAAATCGAATTGCGATAGATGTAGTATATCATGAAAAAATTGTAAATTGCAAGTATAACTCATCGCTGCGTGGATTCACATAGACAAATCAAAACGAATTGTTTATACTTAATTTATGACAACAACACTCAAAAGAGGAGAAAGTAATGATTTTATATTTTGTACGTCACGGTGAGACGGACTGGAATGTAAAAAAGAAAATACAGGGCAAGACAGATGTGCCGTTGAATGAGAATGGAAAGCAGCAGGCAAAAGAACTTGCGGATATGCTTGTGGAGCGGAAAAAGGAAGGGACGCTTCAGGTAGTGCGGACTTATACCTCCCCACAGCTTCGCGCTGCACAGACAGCACAGGCAGCGGCAATTGCGCTTGATATTCCATGTATTGCAGCCGATGGTCTGCGGGAAATGGATATGGGCGACTGGGAAGGCAGAAGCTGGGATGATATCATTGAGGAGAATGCGACAGAGTACCGGGACTGGGATGCACACAGGCGTTATGTCCATACACCGCATGGAGAGTGCTACGATGAAGTGCTTGGGCGAGCACTCGATACACTGGGAATGATCATGGAACGGGAAACGGAGGATGTGCTGATCGTGACACACAGTGCAGTACTCATGGCATTGCGGTGTTATATTGCCGGGCTGCCATTTGAAGAAATGGTTGCAAGATACAAGACAAAAAATGCTGAACTGATCGAGATTTTTGCGGATGATGTGAAAGACGCAATCGAACGTTTTCAAAAAGGGGAGTAAAAACGGTCATGACCGTGCAATCACGGAAAACAGTGTGAAAGAGCTGCGATTCGTATGAATCAGATCAAAAATACAAAGACTGTCGTAAGAAATGATATCCTGTCGGGGAAACAGGGGACATTCTTTCGGCAGTCTTTTTTTGCATTTTTCACAATTTTCAAAATGAATTTTTGTGAATGATTTTGACGGATTTTGATTGACTGTAACGGAATGTGCTCATATAATAAAGCTATCAAAGATGAACGAATTTGAATGATTGTGAATGAAAATGGAGGAAGAAAAATGCTGACGGAGGAAAGATTTACAAGAATTTTATCCATACTAGAAAGTATGGGAAGCGTGACCGTTCAGCAGCTTATGACAGAACTGGATGCATCAGAGTCAACGATCCGCAGAGATTTAAATACACTGGATGCAAATGGCCAGCTCATTAAAGTCCATGGCGGTGCAATTTTAAAAAACACCTCATACAGTACCGAGGATGACGAAGTCATGCAGCGTAAGGAACGGAATAAGGGAGCAAAAGAAAAGATTGCCAAATATGCGGCGAGCCTGATCGAACCTGGAGATTTTGTTTACATTGATGCCGGTACAACGACAGATCTGATGATTGATTTTATTACGACCAGACAGGCAGTGTTTGTGACAAATGCAATCACACATGCCAAAAAGCTTGCGCAGAAGGGATGTACTGTGTATATCCTCGGCGGCGAATTTAAAGCGGTGACAGAGGCAATCGTTGGTGAGGAAGCAGTTTCTTCGGTTGAAAAATATAATTTTACAAAAGGATTCTGGGGAGCAAACGGAATCAGCATGCAGCGTGGACTGTCCACGCCGGAGCTTAAGGAGGCACTCGTAAAAAAACGGTCCATGGAAAATTGCAGAGAGTGTTATATCCTAGCAGATGATAGTAAGTTTAATCAGATATCGAGTGTGACATTTGCTCCATTTGAGAGTGCTAAGGTTATCACGACAGGTCTTACAAAGCCTGCCTACCGTAAATGTAAAAACGTGATCGAGATATAAAAAGATAGAAAGCCTGCAAAATCAGAGAGCAGGAAATACAGAAGGGAGATAGAAAAATGATTTACACCGTCACATTTAATCCATCACTGGACTACATTGTGACAGTTCCGCATTTTACCAGCGGAATGGTCAACCGGACATCAGAGGAGAAGATTTTTCCGGGTGGAAAAGGAATCAATGTATCCATGGTGTTAAAAAATCTTGGACTGGAAAACACGGCGCTTGGTTTTTATGCCGGATTTACCGGAAACGAACTGGAACGTCTGATCAGGGAAAAAGGAATCTGTGCGGATTTTATCCCGGTAAAAGAAGGAATGACAAGAATCAACGTAAAAATGCGCTCTGATGAGGAGAGCGAGATCAACGGACAGGGACCGGCGATATCGGAAGCTGACATAAAAATGCTTTATGAAAAACTGGACCGTCTTTCGGATGGGGATGTTTTAGTTATGGCGGGAAGTATCCCGGATGTGATGCCGCAGACCATCTACATGGATATCATGAAATATCTTGCAGATAAGGATTTAAAGATTGTTGTAGATGCGACAAGGGATCTGCTCGTAAATGTATTACAGTATCATCCATTTTTAATTAAACCGAATAATCATGAACTTGGTGAGATTTTCGGTGTGAAAATAACAGAAAAAGAAGACGTTATCACTTACGCAAAGAAGATGCAGGAAAAGGGTGCAAGAAATGTCCTCGTTTCCATGGCTGGCGACGGAGCAGTGCTGGTTGCCGAAGATGGCAGTGTCTTTCAGGCGGAGGCACCAAAGGGTAAGGTCGTCAATTCAGTTGGCGCCGGGGACTCCATGGTAGCCGGATTTGTAACAGGATATCTGAAAACTGGAAGTTATAAAGAAGCTTTCCAGATGGGGGTTTGTACCGGAAGCGCGTCGGCATTTTCCGAGGAACTGGCAACAGAACTGGAAGTTCTTGCGCTTTTGGATAAAAACAAAGGTATTTTTAACAAGGAGTAAAATCCTCTGCGCACCAGAGGGAAAATTTTACAATGTAAAATTGCATTTTGCTTCGCAAAACAAGGAGTAAAATCCTCTGCTCCTGCAAGGGCACATGCTATGCAGGCATAGCAGACATTTTGCTCCGCAAAACAAGGAGGATTTAAGCATGAAAATCAGGGATTTACTTGCCGTAGAGAGTATTGACTTAAATGGCAAAGTCACTGGAAAGAACGAAACCCTTGATGCAATGGTTGCATTGATGGCTAAGAGCGGAAAGATCAACGATGTTGAGAAGTACCGCAAGGGCGTATACGCCAGAGAGGAAGAAGGAACGACCGGAATTGGTGAGGGAATCGCTATTCCACATTGTAAGTCAGATGCAGTCAGCAAACCTGGTCTTGCGGCAATGGTTATCAAAGACGGGGTGGATTTTGATGCATTAGATGGAGGAAAGGTCAGCCTGATCTTCCTGATCGCAGCACCAAACACGGAAGACAACGTACATCTGGATGTACTTAGCAAGTTATCGGTTCTTCTGATGGATGAGAATTTTACAAGCGGACTTCGCAATGCAAAGACGGTTGAGGAATTTTTCAGTGTAATCGACCGTGCGGAAGCTGAAAAAGATGCTGAAGAAGAGAAAAAGAACAGCGCAGATACAAAAAATGCGGCTGAGGAGAAAACCACAGAGAATGGAAAACTGATCCTCGCAGTAACCGGGTGTCCGAATGGAATCGCACATACTTATATGGCAGCAGAAAATATCGAGAAGAAAGCGAAAGAACTTGGATGCCGTGTGAAAGTCGAGACAAGGGGTTCCGGTGGTGCAAAAAATGTATTGACGAAAGCTGAAATTGCAGAGGCTGCATGTATTATTGTTGCAGCAGATACACAGGTTCCAATGGATCGTTTTGCGGGCAGACCGGTGATACAGTGTAAAGTTTCTGATGGAATCAGTAAAGCGGAAGAACTGTTAGACAGAGCGTTAAACGGCAATGTGCCACTATATCAGGCAAAGGGAGGCAGCCAGACAGCAGACAGTGAGGAAGAATCTGACAGCGTTGGACATCAGATTTACAAACACCTGATGAACGGAGTTTCCCATATGTTACCGTTTGTTATCGGCGGTGGTATCCTGATTGCGATCGCATTCCTGATTGATGGTTTTGCAGTTGATTTAAACAGCCTTCCATTTGAGGAACGTTCAAACTTTGGTACGATCACGCCGATGGCGGCAATGTTTAAATCAATCGGTGGTGTTGCATTCGGATTTATGCTTCCGATCTTAGCCGGATTTATCGCAATGAGTATCGCAGACCGTCCTGGTCTTGCAGTCGGTTTTGTCGGCGGAGCAATCGCAGCAAACGGAACATCCGGATTCCTTGGAGCTCTCGTTGCAGGTTTTGTTGCAGGCTATCTGGTACGTCTGTTAAAGAAACTGTTTGAGAAACTGCCGGAAGGCTTAGAGGGTATCAAGCCAATGCTTCTCTATCCGGTAATCGGTATCTTTTTGATCGGAGTAATCATGACTTATGTGGTAGAGCCTCCGATCGGAGCATTAAATGTTATGATCAACAACGGATTAAACAGCATGAATGGTGCAAAGGCAGTCCTGCTTGGCGCACTGCTCGGCGGAATGATGTCCGTAGATATGGGTGGCCCGGTAAACAAAGCAGCATATGTATTTGGTACCGCATCCATCGCAGCAGGCAATTACAATATCATGGCAGCTGTTATGGTCGGTGGTATGGTTCCACCGCTTGCAATCGCACTTGCAACCATGTTCTTTAAAAACAAATTTACCGAAGAAGAGCGAAAAGCAGGACCGACAAACATTGTTATGGGACTTTCCTTTATCTCAGAGGGAGCGATTCCTTTTGCAGCATCAGATCCATTGCGTGTGCTGCCGTCCTGTATCATTGGTTCCGCAGTTGCAGGAGCATTATCCATGGCATTTGGCTGTACATTAATGGCACCACATGGTGGAATCTTCGTATTCTTAACCGTAGGCCATCCGCTGTTATATCTCATATCACTGGCAGTTGGTTCTGTTGTAGGATGCGTGATCCTTGGACTTTTAAAGAAGGATGTATCAAAAAGATAGGAAACGGAAAAGGCAATTCAAATCACAGGCTTTATGTTGCAACAATATGGAGCCTGTGAATAAGTAATCATAAAACAATGTGTTATGTACAAAGAAAGGAGAAAATCATGAAAGAATTTAAATACGTGATCACAGACAAAGAGGGAATCCATGCAAGACCGGCAGGAGCACTTGTAAAGGAAGCAGCCGCATTTCCATGCAGCATTACCATTGCAAAAGATGGAAAAGCAGTAGACGCAAAACGTATTTTTGGAGTTATGGGACTTGGCGTAAAATGCGGTGAGGAGATCACAGTCTGCACCGATGGAGAGAATGAAGAGGCAGCAAGTGCTGCAATCGAGGCATTTTTGAAAGCAAATCTGTAAAAATTTATAAAAAATGAAGTTATGTGGATAAAAAAACGGGAATAAAAATCTAAAATGGAGGTAACAGGCATGGAACTGCACGGAAAAAGTGTATTCGGCGGAATTGCCATGGGCAGACTGTCTGTCTATCATAAGACAGATAACGCGGTAAAGCGAACAAAGATAACGGATATAGAAGCAGAAAAAAAACGTTTTAAGGATGCAAAAGAAGAAGCCCAAAGGCAGCTTGGCGTTTTTTATGAAAAAGCAGTCAGGGAAGTCGGTGAAGTCAATGCGGCAATTTTTGAGATGCACCAGATGATGCTTGATGATCTCGACTATGTAGAGTCGATCACAAACATGATAGAAACCCAGCAGGTCAATGCAGAATTTGCAGTTGCCTCCACCGGAGATAATTTTGCGCAGATGTTTGCTGCGATGGATGATGATTATATGAGGGAACGTGCGGCGGATGTCAAAGATATCTCTAACCGTGTGATCTCTATATTACAGGGAAACGGCGATGTAGGTTTAAGCGGTGATGAGCCGTTTATCCTATTAGCGGATGATCTTGCACCGAGTGAGACTGTTCAGCTTGATAAATCAAAGGTACTTGCTTTTGTAACACGTCACGGTTCCACCAATTCCCACACGGCGATCTTAGCGAGAACCATGAACATTCCGGCATTGATCGGCGTTGATTTTCCGGAAGAAGGCGTGGACGGACAGTTCGGTATCGTGGATGGATTTGATGCAAAGTTTTTCGTAGGACCGGATGAGGATACGAAAGCGAAATATCAGAAGCTAAAAGAAGAAAATGAGCAGAAGAAACGTCTGCTTCAGGAATTAAAGGGTAAAGAAAATATCACAAAGGATGGAACGAAGATCAATCTTTATGCCAATATCGGAGGTGTTTCTGATGTGGCAAATGTACTTGCCAATGATGCGGGTGGAATCGGACTGTTCCGGAGTGAGTTCCTATATTTAGAGTCGGAGGATTACCCAACCGAGGAAGCACAGTTTGCAGCATATAAGACAGTTGCGGAAAATATGGCGGGTAAAAAAGTCATTATTCGTACACTTGATATCGGAGCAGATAAACAGGTTGATTATTTTGGACTTGAGAAAGAAGAAAATCCGGCAATGGGCTACCGTGCGATCCGGATCTGTCTCGACCGCACTGAAATTTTTAAGACACAGCTCCGGGCAATTTACCGCGCAAGCTATTATGGAACGATCGCGATCATGTTCCCGATGATCATTTCCGTAAATGAGGTGAAAAAGATCAAAGAAATCATTGCAGAAGTGAAAGCAGGGCTCGATGCCGACGGCATTCCGTATAAGGATGTGGAGCTTGGTATTATGATCGAGACACCGGCGGCAGTTATGATCAGTGATCTTTTAGCGAAGGAAGTTGATTTCTTTTCGATCGGGACAAACGATCTGACACAATATACACTTGCAATCGACAGGCAGAATCCGAAACTGGATAATATTTATGATTCACATCATGAAGCAGTCCTTCGGATGTTAAAAATGGTTGTGGATAATGGACATAAGGAAGGATGCTGGGTAGGCATCTGCGGTGAGCTTGGCGCGGATGAAACGCTCACAGAGACATTCCTTCGAATGGGATTTGATGAGCTTTCCGTATCGCCGTCCATGATCCTTCGGATCAGGGATAAGATCAGGAATATTGATCTGTCAGAGAAATAAAAGTGCATCAGGGAAATGGGCATATGCAGTAGAAATTTTACTGCTATGCCCGTTTTTTGTGTAAAAATCTCATCAAATGCTGGTTTGTTGGGATATGAGTTCCCCGGCGAAGGGTGGTTCCGGGGGCTTTCGATTGGCAAATTGCATCAAGCCGGGACTGTTTTGTTCCGTTGTCCGAAAATAAATCAATCTAAAGCTGCCTGATATAGGTTGTGGCGGAGTGACGTGTGCGTCTTAAACGCCCCGTCCGGGGGCATTAAGACTTGTACTGCCGTCCGTGGCAGCACAACACTGTGTTACGGACAGGCAGACTAAGATTGCCTAATTTTCTCCCAAAGTCACAAAACGAGTCCCGGCTTGATGCGATTTGCCAGCCACTAAGTTGTGAACCACCCTTCGCCGGGGAACTTATTTTACAACCTTGGGGGTGCGTAAATTTTTAGTGTTTTGTGTCTGAATCTGATTAAAAAATATTCTGTCGCCCCCAGTTATGAGATGAACCGCCCACCCAAATGGTGTTCACAACCTGAAGACTGGCATCTTGTGCAAAGCCGGAGCTAATTTTCTTATTTTCGTACAACGGAACAAAAATTACTCCGGTTTTGCGCAAGACGCCACTCACAAGCCCACGACACACCATTTGAGCGGGCGATTTATTTCATAAACAAACCAGCATTTGTGATATGCGTAATTGCGCAAATAAGATTTCACATTATGTGCCAGCCCGGCACAGGAAAGAGGATTTAATATGTTATGGGATACACACATGCACAGCCAGTTTTCCGGTGACAGCCACACGCCGCAGGAAGATATGATCGCTGCTGCAAAACAAAAAAATTTAAAAGGGATCTGCTTCACGGACCATCTTGACATCGATTACCCGGATGAACCGGAGACATTTTTACTGGATCTTCCGAATTATGTTTCTTCTGTGGAGGCATTGCAGGAAAAATATAAAGAAGTTCTACCGGTACGCCTTGGAATTGAGCTTGGTCTTCAACCGCACCTTGCCGGCATTCACGCCGACATCCTATCCCAGTATCCGTTTGATTTCGTGATCGGTTCCTCACACGTCATGCACGGTGTGGATCCATATTATCCGGCTTATTGGGAGAAGCACACAGAGGAAGATGGATATCAGGAATATTTTGAGTCAATCCTTGAAAATATTGCCACATTTGACGGTTTTGATGTCTACGGACACATCGACTATGTGGTGAGATACGGTCCGAATAAAAATGCCAATTACTCCTATCAGAAATATGCCGACATCATCGATGAGATCTTAAAGGCTCTCATTATCAAAGGCAAAGGGATTGAGATCAACACCGGCGGTTTCAAATACGGACTCGGTCATCCGAACCCGACCGAGGACATCATTAAGCGCTATCATGAACTTGGCGGGGAAATCATCACGATCGGTGCCGATGCACATCAGCCGGAGCATGTTGCTTTTGATTTTGAAAAAGTTCCTTCTATATTAAAAGAAGCCGGCTTTACGCATTACACAGTATTTAAAAACAGGAAACCGGAATTTATCCCGATTCCATGACCAAAACATCCTATCATTTTAATGTTTCACTGTGATTCAGCACGGACGTACTATATAAAAACAGCACATCCTGATCTTTAAAATCAATATAGTTTCCAATCCGCTCCATGGGCAGATACCTAAGATCCACCAGTGTGATCTTCGCATAACCATCTGCTAAGAGCGGAGCAATGCTGCTTCCAAAGGAATCCCGGAACATGATCAGTTCCCGGTCTGTTTTTGCATTTGGATTTTCAATCGAGAGCAAAGACTTTGATCCCCCAAGAAATATCTCATACAAATCATTTCCTTCTGTTTTTGTCAGGTCATAGATCTTATTTTCTGCATACTCCTCATAATCATACACCGTACAGTGATCCAATATATCATCATCCAGATAATATAACGTGTCCGGCTTTACAGGAAGTGCAAGCTGTCCATAATAGACACCATAAAATGGCTTTTCTAATTCTTTTTTCTCATATTGTTGTGTTAACTCTACCCCCATAGTCCCTGCAAGATGCCGTGCCACATCCGTGATCTGTTCCTGTCTCCAGTGCGCATCTGTGTGATAATAGTCCGAAATCTGCAGATCTCCAAATATGTCAATGTATTGTGCATATTCCATCCCATCTCTCACCTGCTCTGCCAGTGCATCATAATCCATAGACGGATAATCATTTTCATCTGCCAAAAAATAACTTTTATCGGGCACGATCGTCAGATAGACATCCGTGTCTGTGCCTAAAAGATAACGTTCATAGACTTCCTCAAAACGCGTTGTGGCATACTGTAGTGAATCCGCACGAAGCGGATATTCCATTTTTGCAATAGAACCATTTTTGATATAAAGTTCATGCTGGTCGCTCTGCCCAAGTACATACAGAGAAAATGCCGTCTTTAACGCACGAAACTGCTCCCGCAGCGGAAACTGGTCTTTTGCATATGACTCAAATCCACTCATAAAGGTACCATCTTTGATGTTTTCCACACTTATTTTCGGAAATTGTGCAAGTTTTCTACGTTCTGAGATAGAAATCTTCTCATCACTTTTCGCAATATTTCCTATTAAGAATCCAAACAGGATCAATACCATCACGCCAACGGTGACTCTGTCATTTCGCTTTATTCCCATAATCGCCCTCAAAATCTGAAATATAAAAACGGATTGAATGACCCATCTACCAGAAATGCCACACAAAGAAGCAGTAATATGACCAGCAGGATAATTTCTGCAATGTCAAGCGTCTGCTTTAAACATTTCTTTTTCTGCAATATTCCATATAATCTCACAGGAAGCGGCGTCGCCCCGATCACTGCGATCAGGATGACTACCACATAACTTTTCAGATAATACAGACTCTCTGTTGTGACAACTTTTATCTGCCCACCGCCAAACATAGATACGATGTAATCCCAAAAATCCGCCACAGAAGATGCATCAAAAAGTACAAACCCGATCAGCACAAAAAACAGCACATACAGGTGTCCGATAATCTTATGTTTTTTTAAATAAGGCAAAAGCCAAATTTTCTCAATCAGCAAAAGTACTGCGTACATCAGCCCCCAGAGTATAAAATTCCATGCCGCTCCATGCCAGAATCCGGTCGCCATCCATACAAGAAACATATTAAAAATCCATCGCGCAGGCTTTACCCGGCTGCCACCAAGCGGAATATAAAGATAGTCACGAAACCACGAGCCAAGTGAAATATGCCATCTGCGCCAGAATTCCGTGATACTTCCAGATATATAGGGATATCTGAAATTTTCCGAAAAATCAAACCCCAAAAAAGCTCCCAGTCCGATTGCCATATCGCTGTACCCGGAAAAATCAAAATAGATCTGAAGCATAAACGCTATCGCATAGATCCAGAAAAATAAAACCGATTTTTCCTCCGAAGCCTGAAAATGACCGATCAACTCTCCGAGCACATTTGCGATCAGTATTTTTTTTGACAACCCGATCACAAATCTTCGAATACCGTATGCACATTTTTCCACACTGTGCAGACGGTTTTCAAGCTGGCTTCTGATATCCGAATAGCGCACGATCGGCCCTGCGACAAGCTGCGGAAACATTGCGACATAAGCAGCAAACGTGATTAGATTTTTCTGTGCCTGGACACCGCCCCGGTATACGTCCACCGTATAGCTAATGACCTGAAATGTATAAAAGCTGATGCCAAGCGGCATTGCGATACGAAACAACGGAATTTTCTGCCCGGTCAGCATATTGAGATTCTGTATAAAAAAATCTGCATACTTGCAATAGGCAAGCGGCAAAATTTCCAATAAAACAGCGGCAGCCAAAAGAATCTTTGACTGCCGTTTGTTCTGACAGATACCAATCAGACGGGCAGACAGATATCCAGCCAGTATGACTGCTGCCATAACCGGCAGATATTTCGGTTCTCCCCATCCATAAAAGACCAGACTTCCGAAAAGAAGCACTATATTTTTCATCCGTTCCGGAGTCAGAAAATACACCAGCACCATACACGGAAGAAAATAAAATAAAAATGTGATACTTGAAAATAACATTTATACGATCCCGTCCTCACTGATGACTTTTGCATTTTCGTAAGTCTGCGTGAGTTTGTCTTTAAACGTGTTTACCAGTTCTTCATTTCCAAAAACAGATACCAGATAATCATCCACCGAAATTACTACCAACTTGTCCGGGAATCCACACATCCACTGCCTGTTCATCACATTTTCCTTGATGTCTGCAGCTACTGTCTTTACATCCTCTGCATTTTTCAAATGATAGGCACCACAGGTAAATGTGTTGGCATTCATCATATGCATGATGGACGCTGCGCCGTCGATCTTGTCTGCATCTGATGCCGGAAAACCAAGCATACGGTCTAATTCATCCGCATCCGTGATTCCAAATGTTCCCGGCGTATCCTCCGTCATATTTTCTTCACTCATATCTCCGCCTGCAATGGCAAATTTATCATCTTCTTCGTAGCTGTTCCAGACTGTGGTAAGAAGTTCTTTGGCATCTTTAATCTCCGTCTCCCCGGCTGTATCTGCGCTGTCTGTTTTATTTCCACAGCCAGTAAGTGACACTATAAGAAATATTAAAAGAAATATTGTTTTTATTTTCTTCATGTTCATCTCCATTTCATCATAACCATCGGCTATTCCAATTTGTACTTTTATCGTTTATTTTTTCTCAACTTACTTTATTTTATACTGCACACAGTATGCCTGTAACATGATTACTGTTTTATTTTCACACCTGAAATGCTGCATCCTGAAAACATGTCTTCCACTTTCGCATTTTCTGTGCTCCATTTTTCTCCAACCCAGACATTTCAAATGCTGTTAAAATCTGTATCTGATGGATAATGCTGTGTATACGAGGACGGATCTGACAAAACATCTCGGTACGTCGCTTTCTGCGTGCCCTCTGTATCCGCATCTTCCACTTCTGATGTCTCTGTTTCCAATGCCTCTGCCTCCGTCGTCTCCGCTTCTGATGTCTCTGTCCCCATCGTCTCTGTTTCCGGTTTTTCTTCCATCATCCCAATGTCCGTGTCACCATTTTCTTTCAATGGCGTCTGAGATTCTTTCTGCGCTTCTTCTGCCTGTGTTAACTCTGTATCAGAATTTTGGGTAACCACCGCATACGTCGTCCCTCCGACCGCTGCTACTGCACCCGGACTGATGATTCCCAATGTAATCTTTGCTCTGACCGATAAAGAAGCAAGTTTTCCTGCAGCTGTACCTGCCGTTTTCCGGACTCCTGTCTTCAAAATAGCAGTACTGAGTCGGTACCATATTTCCTCTTTCATCTGATGTGTTATGATCTTACTCGTATCTTTCCCGCCGTGGAATATTTTCCAATATAAGTTTTTCCGTTTATTTTTTGAACACCGGACATAATCTCGTTTTTCTATTATAACAGAGCCATTGCTTTCTGAAAAGATTGTAACATTTATAAAAAATTTATTTTTGTATTTTTACCGTAGATGCCTGTCCCTTTTTCTTTAAAATTGTACTGTATGCATTTCGTTTCTTAACCGGAACTTTGATTGTTGCTTTTTTCTTTTGCCTCATTTTTTTCTTGCGTCTTATCTTTTTCTTCCGTTTCAGTTTTTTCTTGCGTCTTATCTTTTTCTTCCGTTTCAGTCTTTTCTTCCGTCTCATCTTTTTTCTGATCTGTATTATTCTTCTTTTCTACCAGTCCCCGGACTGTAACAGTCACAGCACCTCTGCTGTATAAAGGTCTGCCTTCTTCCGGGAAAATACTGATCGTATAATCTCCGTTTTCCGTCAATGTTACCGTATCTGTATTTGAAGCAGTAAACACCAGACTGCTGTTTGCTGCTGTTTGCTGCTTTTGTCTGACTATAATCAAGCTCGCCACGATAACAATTTATCTTTGAAATTTTCTCATGATCAAGAAGCCCAAGCTGCACTGTTGCCTTTGTGTGGTCTTTATCATAATTTATGACTGGCTCTTTCGCGATATCCGATAACTTTACACCGCCAATATACCAGTTTATTTCCTGATAAATATCAATTCCATCCTGATTTGATCCGGCATTAACCAACAGATAATAAGTACCTGGTTTTAATGTACCATACAGATATCTGAAATATAAGAATAAAGCATCGTGCGTTCTGTAAGCACAATTTTTTTTGCCTTTGAATAGGACTGCCTGTACTGTGTGTGGGGCAGGATTGGTGCCTGTCCATTCTGAATATTGTTTAAAAGCTGCGAATGATCTACCACAAGATACTTATCATCGGAATCTGCCTTGGCTCCATCCTGCAGTTTTTGTAATGTCACCTCTTTTTCCACCACGTCAGAATAATATTCTTCGGGCAGATAAGTCGATAATGCATATGTTTCATTTTTTGTTCCAAATACGATCATACACATCAAGATCATTGCACCTAATAAATAATGTTTTGTTTTTTATGAAAGGTTTCACTTTTTTATAAAAAAACACACCTGAATAAAAATAACACATTTATCCATGTACCCACATTCCTTACAATAGTATGATGAAAGCGGACACATAGATTGAAAAATGGAGGACATATTTCATGAAAAACTATGAAAGACCACAGGTATTTTGTCAGGAAGATTTAAATGAGGGCGTCTATCTTGCAAGCGGCGATGGCAGTGATGATACCTCTGCAGAAGTATGTAAAAGCATTTACATACAGGGAACCTGGCATAAACCAAACCACGGTGCATATCAGGGAACTAATCTCGAGATCCGCGGCTGCGAGGGCTGTCCGGCGGACAACGGTTCTTTCTGCACGCTGATAAAAGGGTATAAAACAAAAGACCTCCCAGAAAGGATTTTTTCTTTTCCTTTCTGGGAGGTCTTTTAAAATTGTCCAGGGAGAATAACTATACCTTCCCTTTTATAATGTCGTTTCTTATTTAAAATAAGCCACACCGGACTCAAAGATCTTAAGATCCTGCTCTCCGTAAATGTTCATTGCAACACTTCTGTCACGTCTCTCAGAGTGTGCCATCTTGCCAAGTACACGTCCATCCGGGCTTGTGATACCCTCGATAGAACAGTAGGAACCATTGACGTTCCACTCTTCATCCATAGTCGGAACACCTGCCTCATTGACGTACTGGGTTGCGACCTGACCATTTGCAAACAGCTTATCGAGCCATTCTTTCGGTGCAACAAAGCGTCCTTCTCCATGGGATGCCGGGTTGCAGTAAACTTTTCCAAGTTCCGCCTGTGCTAACCACGGGGACTTGTCCGTGACAACTTTGGTGTATACCATTTTACTGATATGGCGTCCGATTGTATTGTAAGTCAGTGTCGGTGAATCTGCTGCCTGCGGGCGGATCTCGCCGTAAGGTACCAGTCCTAATTTGATCAGTGCCTGGAATCCGTTACAGATACCAAGTGCTAAACCGTCTCTCTCATTTAACAACTTCATGACTGCCTCTGTCATCTTTGCGTTGCGGAATGCGGTTGCAAAGAACTTTGCAGATCCTTCCGGCTCATCACCGGCGGAGAATCCACCCGGGAACATGATGATCTGTGCCTGATCAATTGCCTTGGTAAATTCATCTACGGACTCGCGGATATCTTCTGCATTTAAGTTTTTGAATACTTTCACGATCGTATCTGCGCCTGCACGCTCAAATGCTTTTGCACTGTCGTACTCGCAGTTGGTTCCCGGAAATACCGGAATAAATACGGTCGGTCTTGCCACTTTATTTTTGCATACATAGATAGAATCTGCATGGTAAAGATCCGTTTTTACTTCTTCTTTGTCCTCAGTTGCACGGGTTGGGAATACTTTTTCTAAAGTGCCTGTCCATGCATTTAATGCCTCGTCGATTGCAAGTTTCATATCGCCACAGATAAATGCTTCTTCTTCATTGACAGAACCTGCTCTCTTTACGTTTGCGGATAAGCCTGCATTCTGCAGTGTCTCGTAAACTTCTGCAGTCTTATTTGCCGGAACTTCTGCCACGATATTACCAAAGCCCGGTGCAAACAGTGTCTCATTTGTCACATCGGTATCTACCGTCACGCCAAGTTTGTTACCAAACGCCATCTTTGCAAGTGCTGCTGCAAGACCTTTTCCGTCAAGTGCGTATGCGGAAACGATCGCACCTTTCTGGATCAGTGCATGGATCGCATCATACAGTTTCATGACCTGTGCATAAACCGGCACATCATATTCGTCTTTGTCGATCGTAAAGTATAACAGTTCATCCCCTGCTGCCTTTAACTCCGGTGTGATGATATCCTGCTCTTTTGCCACATCCACTGCAAAGGAAACAAGTGTCGGCGGTACATCGATGTCATTGAAAGTTCCGGACATTGAATCTTTTCCACCGATGGAAGGAAGTCCAAAACCGATCTGTGCATTGTAAGCTCCAAGAAGTGCTGCTAACGGCTGGCTCCAGCGCTTCGGATCCTCGTTCATTCTGCGGAAATATTCCTGGAATGTAAAACGGATTTTCTTATAATCACCACCTGCAGTCACAATTCTTGATAAGGACTCTAACACTGCATAGATTGCACCGTGGTATGGGCTCCAGCATGCTAAATATGGATCAAATCCATAAGCCATCATGGTTACGGTATCGCATTTTCCCTTCGCAACCGGAAGTTTTGCAACCATGGACTGTGTCTCTGTGAGCTGGTATTTTCCACCGAATGGCATGAAAACGCTTCCTGCTCCGATAGAACCGTCAAACATCTCCACAAGACCTTTCTGGGAGCAGACATTTAAGTCTGCAAGTTCTGCAAGCCATGCTGCTTTCATATTATTCTTTGCAACTGCATCCGCAACCTTTGGTGTGGAAATCTTGTTTAAATAATTATCCTCCGGTACCGGCATATCCACTGCAACGTTCGTCTCCTGATGCGCACCATTGGTGTCTAAGAATGCACGGGAGATATTTACGATCTCTTTTCCTCTCCACTCTAAAACAAGTCTCGGCTCCTCCGTTACAACTGCAACTTCCACTGCCTCTAAGTTTTCCTCTGCAGCATAGCCTAAGAAGGTCTTAACATCGGAAGGAGATACAACAACTGCCATACGTTCCTGGGATTCAGAAATTGCAAGCTCTGTTCCGTCTAATCCGGCATATTTTTTCGGCACTTTGTCAAGCTGTACACGCAGACCGTCTGCAAGCTCACCGATCGCAACGGACACACCGCCTGCACCGAAATCGTTACATTTTTTGATGATGTGTGCCACTTCCTCACGGCGGAACAGACGCTGGATCTTACGCTCTGTCGGCGGATTACCTTTCTGTACTTCAGCACCGCAGACTGCTGTAGACTGTGTATTATGCGCTTTTGAAGAACCTGTGGCACCACCGATACCATCACGTCCGGTTCTTCCTCCAAGTAAAATGATAATATCGCCCGGATCAGAGGTTAATCTCTGTACGGCACGTCTTGGAGCGGCACCCATGACTGCACCGATCTCCATACGTTTTGCCACATAGTTTGGATGGTAAACTTCTTTGACGTATCCGGTTGCAAGACCGATCTGGTTACCATAGGAACTGTATCCGTGTGCAGCTTCTCTCACCAGTTTCTTCTGCGGAAGTTTTCCAGAAATTGTCTCAGAAACAGGCACGGTCGGATCTGCAGCACCAGTCACACGCATTGCCTGGTAAACATAGGTACGTCCTGACAACGGATCTCGGATCGCACCGCCAAGACAGGTAGCAGCACCACCAAACGGCTCGATCTCAGTCGGATGATTGTGTGTCTCATTTTTGAAATTGACCAGCCATTCTTCTGTCTTTCCGTCCACTTCAACCGGAACAACAATAGAGCATGCATTGATCTCATCCGACTCTTCCTGATCCTGCAATTTTCCTTCTTTTTTCAGACGTTTCATTGCCATCAGGGCAAGATCCATCAGACATACAAACTTATCGCTGCGTCCTGCATACAGATTCTTATGTGTATTTAAATAGTCCTCATAAGTCTCTTTCATCGGCGCGCAGTAATAACCGTCATCAAATGCCACATTTTTAAGTTCTGTGGAGAATGTGGTATGACGGCAGTGATCAGACCAGTAGGTATCTAACACACGGATCTCCGTCATGGACGGATCGCGTTTTTCATCGTTCTTAAAATAATTCTGGATATGTAAAAAGTCTTTGAATGTCATCGCAAGATTCAATGAATCGTATAACTCTTTTAACTTAGCCTCCGGCGTATCACGAAAACCGTCAAAGATCTTAACATCCTCCGGCTCCGGGAAACTCTGCACCAAAGTCTCAGGTTTCTCTAAGCCTGTCTCTCTGGAATCGACCGGGTTGATGCAGTGTTTTTTGATTGCTGCAAACTCTTCGTCACTGATTGTTCCCTCGATCGCATAAGTCACTGCGGTGCGGATGATCGGCTCTTCCTCTTCGTTTAATAATTTCACGCACTGTTCTGCGGAATCTGCTCTCTGGTCAAACTGTCCCGGTAAAAACTCTACGGAAAATGTTCTTGCTCCGTTTAAATCAAATTCTTCCTCGTAAATATCATCTACCGGCGGCTCAGAAAAAACGGTTACTAAGGCTTTCTTATAAGTTTCCCCGGAAATATTTTCAATATCATAACGGATCAGCTCACGAACCTTCGTCACACCACTGATTCCAAGATAACTTCTGATTTCAGACTGCAATTCTTTTGCCCGGACTGCATATTCCGGTTTCTTCTCAACATATACACGTTTTACACTGCTCATGTGGTAACCTCCATTCTCAGTTTCCATTTGTCTTTTCAAAGTATAACATAGGTAATAAAATAAGCATAATTAATATATTTAATCTTATTTATTAATTTAATTAATATCTGTATAAATTTTATCTGTATTATTGCCGATCTGATCCTGCTCTCACTCCTGAATGATTTCCTTTATTTGAAGAAATGTTTTCACACATTCCCATTATCAGTTTTCATTGACAGATTTATAAGCCCGCCTTATAATCATGATAGTTATTTTATTATCGGATCAACCGTCAGAAAGTGAGCCGTCACTTTTTCCTAAGATAATATGCGGACTCCCCGCAGAAAGAGGACTTCATGGATATCAATTACGAATTATACAAAGTATTTTATTATGTCGCAACATCCTTAAGCTTTTCCGAAGCAAGCAAGCAGCTTTTCATTTCTCAGTCCGCTGTCAGCCAGTCAATCAAAACGCTTGAGAAAAAATTAGATCAGCCGCTTTTTATCCGCAGTACCAAAAAAGTACAGCTCACCCCTGCCGGAAAGGTATTACTAAAACACATTGAACCGGCAATGAATTTAATCCAGCGCGGCGAAAGCCAGCTTTTAGACTCCGGCAGCCTTGGACTTGGCCAGCTTCACATCGGTGCAAGCGATACCATCTGTCGTTACTTTTTAGTTCCCTATTTAAAGCAATTCCACAAAAAATATCCAAATGTGCCGATCAAGGTAACAAACGCAACATCTCTTAGTTGTGTTGATCTTCTCGATCAGGGAAAAGTTGATCTGATCGTGACCAATTTCCCGAACTCGAACCTGAATCACTCCTATATTCAGAAGACTGTCTGCAATTTTACCGATGTATTCATTGCAAACCCGGCATATTTTAATCTGAAACAGCAGGAGATCCCGTTTGAGGAGTTGAAACAGTACCCGATTCTCATGCTCGACCGCAAGAGTACGACGAGTCAGTTCCTGCACAATCTGTTTTTGCAGCATCAACTTGAACTGATTCCACAGATCGAACTAAGCAGTAACGATCTGTTGATCGACCTTGCCCGCATCGGTCTTGGTATCGCATTTATACCGGACTACTGCTTAAGCCGGGAATCCAAAGATTTGTTTATCGTAAAAACAAAGGAAAAACTTCCGTCGAGACAGATGGTCGCAGCCATCAACCCGACACTCCCGGTTTCACAATCCACCGAGGAATTCTTAAAACTGCTGCCTACGATCTGACGTCAGTTTAAGAACGGTTCCAGAATTCTTCCAGGTACTTTTCCACCGTATCTATCCTGCATACTTTCTGCTGTTCCCACTCTCTCGGGAACAGCGTGCGATATTCGCTCTGCAGAAAACGCTCATCTAAAAGTTCTATAACTCCGACATCTTCCACCGTCCGGATTACTCTTCCCGCCGCCTGCAGCACCTTGTTCATCCCCGGATACCGGTAGGCATAATCAAATCCGGCACCCAGCCGTTTTTCAAAATATCCCATCAGGATTTCCCGCTCATTGCTGATCTGTGGCAGTCCCGTACCGACGACGATTGCGCCGATCAGCTGTTCATTTTTCAGATCGATTCCTTCCCCGAAAATACCGCCCATCACACAAAATGCAACCAGTGAATCTTTCCGCTCTCCCGATAATTCTTCTGAGAATGCCTCTAAAAAGGACTCTCTCTCCTCCTCCGTCATTCCCGGTTGCTGAATCAGTGTTTCCGCTTCACAAGATGGATCTGACTGATTTTTTTCAAGAAAAACATCATAGACCTGCTCCATCATTTTATAGGACGGAAAAAATACCATATAATTCCCCTTTTTTGCATCTGTTGTCTTTTTTATATAAGAAGCGATCCGCTCAAATTCTCCTGCACTCCGTCTGGTATACTTACTGCTCACATCATTTCCAAGCAACAGTAATTTCTGTTCTTCCCGGAATGCGGTCTTTGCGTAAACTGCGTAATTATCCGTTTCGGTCGAGAGCAGGCTCTTATAATAGCCCACCGGGAGTAGCGTCGCGGAAAAGAATATTGTCGCATTTCCTTTGTTAATACGCTCCTGCAGGTTTTTCGACGGGTCTACACAGTATAATTTAAGTTTAAACCGTCCATCCTGTTCATGTTCTGCATAAACGACATAGTGGTCATCCAGCAGTTCATAAATATTTAAAAAACTGCGCAGATCCAGATAAAATTCACTTAAATCCTTCCGTTCCGGGAACTCTGATGCTTTCTGTAAAAATTCGTCGAGATCCGACGCCACATTCATTAAATCAAACGCAAGATTTCCAATCGATTCATAGATCACATATTTCTCACACTCACGTTTGTATGCAAGCAGAACGCGGTTACATTTTTCAAGTTCCTTTATCAGTTTTGCCTGACCGTATTTCTTTAAAATCTTCTTTGCCAAAAGGAAGTCTTCCTTATATATAACAGCACTGTACATCTCCCTGCTTCGCTCAACCAGATTGTGAGCTTCATCCACCAGAAAAATATAATCTCCTGCTGTGCCGTCTGCAAAAAATCGTTTCAGATAAACATTCGGATCAAATACATAATTGTAATCGCAGATAATATCATCCACCCAGGTCGCCGTATCTAAACACATTTCAAACGGACAGACATTATATTCCTTCGCCTGTTCTAAGATCACTTCTCTCGTGATCACATCCTCTTTCTGAAGCAGTGAAAAAACAGCATCATTGACTCTGTCATAATGTCCTTTCGCATAAGGGCAATTTACGGGATTGCACTCCATCTCTTCACACAGACACAGCTTTTCTTTTGCCGTGATCGTAAGCACCTTTGCCTGATATCCGTTTTTGCGCAAAAGTTCAAACGCTTCCCGCGCTACCGTTCCCGTGATCGTCTTTGCTGTCAGATAAAATATCTTATCCGCCAAATCCTCCCCTACTGCCTTGACTGCCGGAAATACGGTCGAGATCGTTTTTCCAGCCCCGGTCGGTGCCTGAATAAACAGATTCTTTTTTCTGCTGATCGTGCGATATACACCGGCTGCTAATTCTTTCTGTCCTTCCCGATAAGGAAACGGAAACTGTAACGGCTTGATCGATGCCTGGCGCAGTTTTTTCCACGCAAACTGAAAATCCGCCCATTTTTTGTATTCATTGATCAATTTTTCAAACCAGTCTGCAAGTTCTTCAAACGTATAATCATAATGAAAATACCGGATATCCTCGGTATCTAAGTTACAGTACGTCATCTGCACCGAAATTGCAGAGAGATCATGCTGCAGTGCATAGATGTATGCATAACACATCGCCTGTGCAAGGTGTACGCCGACCGCATCCTCTAAGAGATCCAGTTTCATATACATGCCCTTGATCTCATCAATCGTGACTTTACAGTCCGATGGCATTGTCATATGGTTAAAATTGTCCGCAAATGTGATTTCTTCCTCTGCGCTCTCAATCAGGATCCCGTCCGCACGTCCTTCGATCACAAGCTGGTATTCTTCTTCCTCAATAGCAATTTTAAGTGGAACCTCCGCATGATAATTGCTGCCCATGCGTTTCTGTATCTTTCTATGGATCCTTCCACCGGCAAGCATCGCCTCCGCAGAGACACCACGTCCACGGCGATTATCAATGTCGCCCTCCCGCAGGATAAATTCAACCAGATCGCGGACTGATATTTTAATGATACCTTTTTCATTCTTTTCAATCTTTTTGCTCATATATGGATTATAGCACAAAAAAAGACTGATTCCATATACCTTTCCAGATATATAAAACCAGTCTTTCCATCTATCCCTTTATCTTCTGTTATACATCCTCCCATAAATCATGATCTATGGGTAACACCTCTGCTTTAGGCGATTGCGTATTTTCCTACAACCTTTTCAAAACGTGTATCCTTTTCACCATACTTGATCGTAAGTTCTTTGCACACGCCCAGATAAAGCATTCCAAGCAAAGATTTTGCATCAATTACCGCTCTGCTGTAACATACATCAATCTCAAAATCACATTTTCCGGCAGCATTTACAAAATCCTTTACTTCCTCTGTGTCAGATAATTTGATTTTTCTTTCAATCATTCGACTCATTCCTTCCTACATCGAAAACAAAAAACATTATTTTTTCTTATCAGATTGCGATTATTACACATTTTTTTTCATTTGTCAATTTATGGAAAATCCCTGATATTCCTTGATTTATCAGCAAAATGACAATATTGGATTTTATTTCGACACGGTATGACAAAATTTTAACATGGCTTTTATGTTCTGCCACAAAATGTATATTTATACTTGTGCAAAAATACATGAAGTGCCTTGTTTTTTGCCTTTATTTTAGAATTCTTCACAATTTTTTTCAATCGGTTGCGCGCCTGGAGTTTTTCATTTTCTTAAAAAATTCTTCTTATCGCCAGAATTTCACGGTAAGTGACCGGTGATGTATATTTGATGCCCGTGCTTGGGGAACTTGCATGGAGCAGCGTATTATTTCCGGCGTAAATCCCCACATGTCCACTGTAACATACGATGTCTCCGGGCTGTATCTCGGACAGGCTGACGCCATACCCTACACTGCGCAGCGCGCTTGAAGAATGAGGCAGGCTGATTCCAAATGCCTGATATACGCTCATCACAAACCCGGAACAGTCTGCTCCGTTTGTCAGGCTGCTGCCACCATAAACATAGGGATTTCCCACAAACCTGGCCGCATAGTTGACAACTGCCTGACCATTGGAGACAGTTTGCGTTACCTTGTCCTTTTTTTGTTGCGCATTCTGTGTCTGCTGCTGTGTTTTTTCTGAACTCTGCTGCGCTGCTGTTTTTGCCGTTCCCTCCTGTGCCTTTCCTGCTGCTTCTGCCTGCGCTTTTCCTGCTGCTTCTTTCTGTGTCTTTCTTGCTGTCTCTTCTGCCCTTCTCGCTGCCTCTGCTGCCTTTCTCTCCTCTTCTTCACGTGCCTTTCTTGCTGCTTCCGCCGCAGCTGCTGCCGCCTGACGCTCCGCCTCCTCACGTTCTAATCTCTCTTTTTCTTCCTCCTTCGATTCTGCCACACGAAATTCCGTCCGGATTGTCACATACTCTCCCGAAACATACCCTAAGCCTTCCTCAGTCGACACGCGGTACCATCCATATTCCTCCAATGCATCATAGACGACCACGTCCTCACCCTCCGGCAGCATGGTAAGCACAGATGCCTCAGTTCCCGGTTCGGTACGCACAAACAATGTTGTTGTCGTTACCGTCGCATATCGTGTACTGACACCACGCGCCAGATCCTCGTCCCCGACTTTTATATATTCCGCTTTCACATAAGCATTTTCCACTGAACCGGAACTGACCAGATACCATTCCTCTCCCGCCTCATCCGTCACCGTCTCCAACACCGTTGCCGCACTGTTATTGTACAGCTTTCCGAGCGCCTCGCTCTCCACAGACGGCTCTGCGCGCAGATTCACATAATTTAATACGGACGCAATACCGATATCATCATATTCAGATGTACTCTGCGGTGTCTCATGTTTCTCGACATCTATATTTGCATCGTTCGTCACATGATTATCCGCTATATTTTTTTCCTGTACGCCCAATCTCATACGTTCCTCATTCATTTCACACAGATCCCATACTACGTCCGCATACACCACACTGCCATGCCCGACTGCAAGCGCTCCTGCCAATAAAAATGCTACGATCTTGTTTCTGTTTTTCATTATGTAGAAATCCTCCATTTACAGATATTTACTTTTTGTTAAGCAAATATTACATATTTATTTCATTTTTGATGTATCTGCATTGTAACAGAGGATGGCATGCGATTCTACAAGTAGATATTTCCAGTTTTCCCGACCAGGTACGCTGTGGAAGGATTCTGGTGTCAAAAGGTGGTTTTCATTTTTTGACACCCGAACCCTTTCACGCAAAAATCCGCGCATCCAAAACGGTATGTTACGTTTTAGATGCGCGGGTTTCAGGTAATATATTAATTTATGTACATTTTATGCAAATGGATTCTCTGTCGGGTATGGCAGGGATGCAGGCTGGTTGTAGTTAATATCTTCCATTGGAACTCCAAGATATTTGAATACTTCAAACAGTGCTTTTCCGTAATGTCCGAATGCAACTGCTCCGTGATGCGGATAGTTTTTCTCGATCAGCACATGACGGTAGAATCTTCCCATCTCAGGAATTGCAAATACACCGATGGAACCGAAGGAACGTGTTGCTACCGGAAGTACTTCGCCCTGTGCCACGTATGCGCGGATCTTATTGTCGGATGTAGACTGCAGACGGTAGAATGTGATATCGCCCGGTGCAATGTCTCCCTCTAAGGTACCGTTTGTCACTTCGACCGGAAGGCTTCTTGCCATGATCATCTGGTACTTCATCTCACAGCTTGCAAGTTTCTTAGAGCAGGTATTTCCACAGTGGAATCCCATGAATGTATCAGTATGTTTGTAATCAAATTTTCCTTTGATGGACTCTTCATACATATCTTTCGGTACAGAGTTGTTGATGTCAAGTAAAGTTACTGCATCCTGGCTCACGCAGGTTCCGATGAACTCACTCAGTGTTCCGTAGATATCAACCTCACAGGAAACCGGGATTCCGCGTCCGGTCAGACGGCTGTTTACATAGCATGGTACAAATCCAAACTGTGTCTGGAATGCCGGCCAGCATTTTCCGGCGATGGCTACATATTTGCGGTAACCTCTGTGCTCCTCTACCCAGTCGGTCAGTGTCAGCTCATACTGTGCAAGTTTTGCAAGAATCTCCGGTTTTTTATTTCCGGCGCCAAGTTCCTTTTCCATATCTGCAACAACTGCCGGAATACGCTCATCTCCTGCATGTTTGTTAAATGCCTCAAATAAATCTAACTCAGAGTTCTCCTCAATTTCAACGCCAAGATTGTATAACTGCTGGATTGGAGCATTACATGCAAGGAAGTTCAACGGTCTTGGTCCGAAAGAAATGATCTTTAACTCAGATAAACCAATCACAGTTCTTGCGATAGGCAGGAAATCATGGATCATATCTGCACAGTCAGCTGCATCTCCTACCGGGTACTCCGGGATATATGCATGTACACTTCTTAATTTTAAGTTGTAGCTCGCATTTAACATACCACAATATGCATCACCACGTCCCTGGATCAGGTTGTCCTGTGTTTCCTCTGCTGCTGCGACAAACATCTTCGGTCCCTCAAAATGCTTTGCAAGCAATGTTTCAGAAATCTCCGGTCCGAAGTTGCCAAGATATACACAGAGTGCATTACATCCTGCTTTTTTGATATCCTCTAATGCCTGTACCATATGGATCTCGCTCTCCACGATACAGATCGGGCACTCATAAATGTCTGCCGCACCGTATTTTTCAGTGTAAGCCTTTACCAATGCCTCTCTTCTGTTTACAGACAGTGACTCCGGGAAGCAGTCACGGCTGACTGCCACAATACCAACTTTTACTTCTGGAATGTTATTCATTTTGTTTTCCTCCGCTTTCTTTTTTCTGTACATACTTCTTTTTTATATAAAATTTATTCTCTGACATTTAAATTTTTGCCAATAAGTCCGATATGACTTCCTTCCGGCAGCCCGCCCTCGGCATGACCGATCAGCCATTTATTTTTTGCAGTAAGAAGTGCATCCTCTCCGCCGGCGTGTGCCTCATCCAACGGATAATTGGTACCTTTTGGCAGAATAACTGCCACCTGAAATCCTGCATCGTCCACATGACATGGAGCATAATGTAATGTGGTTGCATACACCTCCACGGCTGTTCCTGCCGGAATCCGGAATGCCTCCATCTTTGCAGTCTCATAAGTAAAATCATCGGTCACATCTGCCTCTGATCCCAATATTAATACTGCGTCGGTTGCTGCAAGATTGATCTCTGAGCTGCGGTGATATTCCACTGCATTCAAAAGCTCATTATGTCCATTACAATATCCGATCTGGATCGGAAGTTCTCCGTAAAAGACTTTCTCGATTTCCTTTGCCACCGGTAATGCTTCTAATTCTGCGATTGACGGCTCATAAACTACATCAGATGGAACCGGTGTCTTTTTCATTGCTTCTGTCAATGCTGAAAAATCAATATTCCGGATTACTTTTCCGTATTTTCGGAAACGTGCGTCCGTAACTTCATAAATCTGCATGCCCTTTTTCCTCTTTTCTTATCTTCTATCTCATTTGCCCTGCAGGTTTTCTGTCCTGCATAAGCAAACTTTTCCATAATCGACCTGTTACTATTCAAAACTGTCAGAGACAATCATCTTTCCTGTCTGTCAGATAATCTTGTCAAACAGATCCTTGCACGCCGGATAAATATTTTTAAACTGTTGGTAACGTGCCTCGTATTTTGCGGCAAGCTCCGGATCTGGCTCTACCGTATCAACTACTTTTACGATTGCAGCCGCGGCAGATTCCACATCTTTGTACTCACCACATGCAACAGCCGCAAGCATCGCGCCTCCTAAGGATGGTCCCTCTTCCGTTTCAAGCACATCTACTTTGATATTTAAAACATTGGCAATGATCTTTTTCCAGAGAGGACTCTTTGCCCCGCCTCCGCAGATCTTTGTACGCTCGATCGGAATGCCAAGTGTTTTTGCAACTTCAAAAGAATCACGAAGTGCAAACGCAACACCCTCTAACACTGCCTGTGTCATATCCGCTCTTGTCGTATCCATCGTCATGCCAATAAAAGTAGCTCTCGCATTCGGATTGTTGTACGGGGAACGCTCTCCCATCAGATATGGCAGATAATATACATGATTTTCGCCAAGCTTTGTGATCTCTTCCTGCTCTTTTTTGTAATCTTTCGTTCCAATGATCTCATCCATCCACCACTTGTTGCAGGATGCTGCAGATAACATGCATCCCATCAGATGATAAGCACCATTTGCATCACAGAATGCATGAAGTGCATTATGCTTATCCACACCAAACTTGGCGGATGAAATAAAGATTGTTCCACTCGTTCCAAGCGAAATGTTACATCTGCC
>ERZ1108170.612-NODE-612-length-28135-cov-6.199145_pt1 | contig 28135 bp, 29 predicted proteins | sample MGYA00403705_ERZ1108170 | MGnify/ENA primary metagenome ERZ1108170 (study PRJEB35170, sample SAMEA104062422) | human gut metagenome | biome: human gut; feature: human-associated habitat; material: faeces | place: Denmark | collected 2012-06-15 ...
AACTGAGGATTCGAACCCCTGCAACTCCTTTTGCTTTTTGCTTTTGTGTTTTCGTTATGCCTTCATTATACTCGAGAAGACCCAGAACGCAAATTTTTGCCGAATTTAAAAAAGCAGAAGGCTTTTGCCTCCTGCTTGAAACTACGCTGCTTCTTTGGGAACTTCTCCCTGTTTTTTATTGAAAATGATTTTTTCATTTTCTTTCTGGAGAATCTTTTTGAATTCTTTTCTATCTTCCGCGCTCATTTTTCTAAAGGACTCCACATTGTACTTTTTTAATAACATGTTAAATGTATTATTGCAGACGTCCATAAAAAATTTCGCATCCACATATTTCACGTGGCTGATATTTCCTGCAAGGATACAGTCATCAATCCCTTTTCCATATTCTTCTGGAAGCTTTCCGCCCCCATAATCTGATACAGCGCGTCGTAAAGCGGTCTTAAGTAAGGATCAACCTTGCTCTGCAGATCGCCCGGCAGGAAGCCGAGGCGCTCGCCCGCCTCGACCGCGGGGCGCGTTAAAATGATGCGGTTCACCTTGCGCTCGCGGAACGCCGCGACCGCCGCGGCGACGGCGAGGTACGTTTTGCCCGTACCTGCGGGGCCGACGCCGATGGTGATGGTGTTTTTCAAAACGGACTCGATGTATTTTTTCTGTCCGATGGTCTTGGGCTTGATGGGGCGGCCCTTGGAGCTGATGCAGATGACGTCCTGCGTCAGCTCGCTGATGCGGTCCTCTTGCCCCGCGCGCACGAGCGAGATCACGTAGCGCACGTTCTGCTCGGTGATGGGTTCGCCGCGGTTCGAGATCGTGAGCAGTGCATTGAGCGCCTTCACGGCGAGCATCGTGTCCTCGACCTCGCCGTTCACGCGCAGCTCGCCCTCGCGATTGGAAATGGTGACCTTGAATTCCGATTCGATCAGCCGCACGTTCTCATCGAATGAGCCGAACAAATTGACCGCCTGCTCCATGCGTTCGATGCTGATGCGCTGTTCCATGCTGTGTTTCCTCCTGAAAAAATGTTGACGCCGGCCGGTCGCGGCTGACGGTGTTATCCTTCACTGACGGCAATGGGCACCTCTTTTCCGATCTGCTCCTCACACTCGGCGGAGAGCGTCACGACGAGGGTGTCGCCCTCCACAGCGGTCGAAAAGCGCCGCTGCGTCACGCTGCCAGTCTCCCCCAAGAGGGCGGCAAGATACGTTTCGAGCACGTCTTTTCCCTGCGCCTCCGCGTCGGCGCGGGAACGTGGTGTTATTTCCAATTCGTAGGGCAGCAGCGTTTCCGTCTCCCATGTGACGGGCAGGGCAAAAAGGCCAAAAAGCGTCCATTGTGTTTGATTCTTTATTTTATCACAATCAACATTGCAAATGCTACTCCCTTTTGCACCAATTTTCAACCGATTCTCGCCCCAAATCAAGGTATGGCTGCGCTTTTCTTTTCCGGTGTAAACCTTCTTTTCATACGTGAGCGGCACGCGGACGGTGAGGTCGTACCATGTCCGTGCCCAGACTTCGCCCTTGCCCGCTAAAAAGCGCGTCGTCACGCTCGGCTTTTCTGTGCCGCCCGTGTCCACCACGCCCGCGATCAAAAGCTGGCCCTGCTGTACGCTCGTGCCGGGCAGGACTCTTTTCTCCCCATCCAGCGCGCGGACCTTGGTGATAAGGCCCGGCTTTGCCGCGATGACGTTCGTCGGCTCGCTCTCGTTTACCCGCTCGGGTGCGCGCACGCGCTCGCGCACCTGCACATAGGCCTTGCAGCCGCGCACGTTGACCGCCACCCAGCAGAGGTCCTTGAGCTCCGGCAAAACGCGGTTGCAGATATCCTGCGAGCGGAACGAGTAGATGAACGTTCCGCGGTGCACGCCGTGCTCGCGCAGGGCATGCAAAATCGTCTCAGTCGGGACGGTCTCGTTGCCCGTGACCTCAAAATCCCAGATGAAAAGCGAGTTGACGAGCAGCAGCGCCGCACACAGAATGCCGCCGGCGAACAGCGCGTGGCGTCGGCGCAGGCGCGCGAAGAAAAACGGCGTGCCCGCCGTGCGCTCGATAGATACCTCCGCCCCGCAGCCCTCGGCGGCGCGGCGCAGCGCGCGCAGGTCGCTGCGCGCCACGCAGAACGACAGCGCCGTATCGTCGATCCACCTGACGTCCCAGAATTCGATGCCCCGCGCGGAGCAGAGGTTCAGCATCCGCTCGGGGTACGCGCTCTTTGCGCGCACGCATACACTGCCGCGCAGCAGCTTGACGGCTTTTTTCAGCATAGCTCCCTCATCTCACATATTCCACGGCGTCGATCTTGCCGAAGATGCGCACCTCGCTGTCGGTCATGCTGCGCAGCGTCAAATTCTGCCCGCGCACGCGCAGGATGAGCGAGCCCGCCCCCACGTCGATCTGCTCTGTTCCGTAGGATAAGATCCCACTGTGTCCCTCCAGAAAGAGCTGCCGGTCGCCCAGCATCTCCACATGGCACAGCCCCGCCACGATGTCCGCCGGCAGGTCAAAGAGCTCTGCCATGCGCGCCAGCATGCGCTGCGGCCGTTCGTTTCGTTCCATCGTCCATCTCCCCTTTGGGCAAAGCCTATGCGCCCTTTCGCGCGGATTTGCCTGTCCCAGGCGGGCAAGTTCGGCTTGCCCCGCGCATAGACTCGTCTGGAAGGTCAGGTGATGGCATGAAAATAAGAGACCGTTTGCCGCTTCTGGCGGTGCTGTGCTGCTTTTCCGCACTGCTGCTGTTGCCGGAGGTCAGCGCACAGGCGGCGCGGGACGCGACGCTGCTCTGCGCGCAGACGCTTATCCCGTCGCTGTTTCCGTTTTTCGTGCTCTCGTCGCTGCTCATCGCCTGCGGCGCGTCGGAGCTGCTCTCTGCGCTTTTGTCGCCGCTGATGCGGCCGCTGTTCGGTCTTTCGGGTGCGGGCGCGGCCGCGCTGGCGCTGGGTCTTTGCGGCGGCTACCCCGTCGGCGCACGGACCGCTGCCGAGCTTGTGGAAAACGGTGCACTGTCGCGAGACGAGGGCGAGCGGCTGCTCGCCTTCTGCAACAACGCAGGGCCGGGTTTTCTGCTCGGCGTGTGCGGCGCGGGCGTGTTTTCGTCGAGCCGTGCAGGCGCGGCGCTGTACCTCATCCACGTCGCCGCGGCGCTCTGCGCCGGGCTTCTCATCTGCCGCGCGCTGCCGTCGGCACCGCATGGAACATATCCGCACAAAAGCGCAAAAGCGCAGCATCTTTCCACAGCCTTCCCCGCGGCGGTGCAGAACGCGCTGACGGGATGCCTCAATGTGAGCGCGTTCGTCGTGTTTTTCACGGTGCTTGCGCGGCTGTTGCTGCATTTTCTGCCGGAGGCCTTCGCCTCATCGCTCCCCTGCGCGCTGCTGCTCGGATTTTTAGAGCTCACGAGCGGCGTGCTGGCGCTTCCCTGCTCGCGCGCGGGTTTTCTTTCCTGTGCGGCGCTGCTCGGCTGGGGCGGACTGAGCGTCCACTGCCAGACGCTCAGTGTGCTCGCGGCCTCTCCCCTCTCCGCGCGGTACTATCTCAGGGGAAAGGCCTTGCAATCGCTGCTGTCGCTGCTGCTCGCCCTGCCCGCGCTGCCGTTTCTGTTTCCCTGACGCTCACGGCTCCGCCCCTGTGATGGCGCTCGCCACCTGCGAGACCACGTCCGCCACTGCGTCGTCGAAAAGGTGCATATACACCGCACTCGTCACGGATGTTGAGCTGTGCCCGAGCGCCTTCGAGATGCTGAACATCGGCACATTCTGGCTATTGGCGACGCTCGCAAAGCTGTGGCGCAGCCCGTGGAGTGAGATCGGCGGGAGGCCCTGCACGGCGATGAACTGCGCGATGCGCTGGCACAGAACGTCCGGCTGATAGGGCTTTCCCGCTTCGTTCACGGCGACGTAGCCCTCTGGGTTATATTTAGGGTCCTGCTTCCGCCGCCTTTCCCAGTCGCGATACAGTCGTTTGAGCAGCGCTTCAAGGTCCTCGCTGCCGCCAAAGGCCAGCCGCCGCTCGGAGGCGTAGGACTTCGGCGCTTTTTCGAGCGCCCTGCCGCTCACGGCGGTGCGCACCTCGCAAACCGTCAGAACGCCGCGCTTTAGGTCGACATTGCGCCATTTAAGACCGCAGATCTCGCTGCGCCGCAGGCCGAGGCAGCCCGCGAGCTTGACGGCCACCTCGAGCGGCGTGCCTTCGCTCGCGCAAAAAAGCATGCGCAGCTGAGAGGAATCGTAAAAACGGTGCTGCGGCGCTTCGCGCGCGGGCGGCGTGACAAGGCAGGTCACATTCGCCCCCACGATGCCCTGCCTTACCGCCGCGCCGAGCGCCGCGTGCAGCAGCACGTGGTGCTTGCGGATTGTGTTGTTGGCAAGGCCCTTTCGCCGCAGCTCGCCGTAATACTGCTGCACGCGCACGGGCGTTAAGTCCTGCACATAGAGCCTGCCGAGAGAGGGGATCATATGGGTATTTAAAATATTCTCGTAACCGTGGCACGTCGTTTCCTCGCAGTTCGGCTTGATGAGCTCATCCATCCAGTAGCGCAGCCAGTCCTCCACAAAAACGTCGCTCGGTGCGCTCCTGCCGCCGAGCAGCTGCGCGCGGCGATACTCGGCAATGACCTGCTCGGCCTGCTCCATCGTGGGATAAGTGCGCGTGCGGCGTACGCGCCTGCCGTTTTCGCCGTCGTAGTAGAGCGAGACATAGTAAAGGTGGTTCCTGTCGTCATACGACAGGTTTCGTTTGAGCGTTTTTCTCATGCGTTTCTTCCTCTTTCCGTCGTTATGATCTTTTCTACATTTTGTGCAGAAAATAAAAAAACACCGCTGCTCATGCAGCGGTGTTTTTTAGCGAATAAAATCAGGCGTTCTTCGCGATCTCGACGAGCTTGGTGAAAGCGGCGGGATCGTTGATGGCCATCTCGCTGAGCATCTTGCGGTTGATCTCGATGCCGGCGGTCTTCAGGCCGTGCATGAACGTGGAGTAGTTCATGCCGTTGAGCTTGCAGGCTGCGGAGATACGGGTGATCCACAGGGAGCGGAAGTCTCTCTTCTTCAGGCGGCGGCCGACATAAGCGTAGGTCAGGGACTTCATGACCTGCTCGTTGGCCATCTTGAAGTGGCGGGATTTGTTGCCCCAGTAGCCCTTGGCGAGCTTGAGGGTCTTGTTTCTTCTCTTGCGCGTCATCATCGCGCCTTTAACACGTGCCATATTGTATAAGCCTCCTTAAAGCGTATCGTTGTAAATTATTTGTAGGGGATCATCTTGCGGATCGTGCTGGCAGTGGTCTTGTCAGCATAGCCGCCCTGACGCAGACGACGCGTACGCTTGGTGGGCTTCTTGGTCAGGATGTGGCTCTTGAAAGCCTTGGCGACCTTGACCTTACCGGACTTGGTCAGATTGAATCTCTTTTTGGAACCGCTGTGGGTTTTCAGCTTGGGCATAGTAGTTTCTCCTTTTCGTATTTGTAGTGGCGCTCAAAGTTACTTTCCCGCCTTGGGGGAAAGGAAGATCGACATGCTGCGGCCTTCCATTTTCGGCTCTTTATCCAGGTTGGCGACCTCGGCGACGGACTCTGCAAAGCGCACAAGAAGATCGCGGCCGATGTCCGTGTGTGCCATCTCGCGGCCGCGGAAGCGGACAGAGACCTTGACACGGTTGCCGTCGGCAATGAATTTCTGGGCGTTTTTGAGCTTGGTGTTAAAATCGCCCACGTCGATACCGGGGGACATGCGCACTTCCTTGATCTCGACGACATGCTGGTTCTTTCTGGCTTCCTTTTCGCGCTTGCCCTGTTCAAAGCGGAACTTGCCGTAGTCCATGAGCTTGCACACAGGCGGCTTGGCCTGCGGCGAGATCTTGACTAAGTCAAGCCCCTGCTCGTCGGCGATGTGCTGCGCCTGCGCGGCAGACATGATGCCGAGCTGCTCGCCGGTCGCACTGATGAGACGGATCTCGCTGTCCCGGATCTCTTCGTTGATCTGATGCACGTTGCTGCTAATACCGAAGCACCTCCGTTTTTCATAAAGAATTTGGCAAACAAAAAACGAGCACAGAACATTCTGCACCCGTACCATGACACAAAAAAGCCCGAAAGCTTTGTTTTCCACGATTGACCCCTTCGCTTTGCTGGGGGTGAGAACGAATGCACCGCTCTTCTTTGTTTTGCTTAAGTAGTATATGCTCTATTTTCCGGTTTGTCAACAACAATTTGCCCGAAAAAGTGAAAATCCCACGGTATATTTTTACTTTTGCCCGTCAACACTATGTCTGCAAGCAAGAAAAGCGAAAGGAGGCGAGCACATGAAGGAGCGCAATAATCAGAACAAGAACCAGAATCAGGAAAACACCAATCAGAACCAGAACGGCAACCAGAATCAGAACAACCAGAACAAGAACAACCGCTGATTCGTACTCAAAAGCGCAGGGCTCCGGGAACACCCGGGGCCCTGCACCTTTATAGAACCTTAATCCCGCGGCCCTTGCGCGGCGAAGCGTTTCGTGCTATCATTTTATTTAAAATGTGGTATTATACCGCTTGCATTTTCAGAAAGGCGCATCATGCTCGACTCTCTTTCTCTCTGGCTGCACGAAACCCCGCTCGGCGAAACGCTGCTCACCATGCTCATCTCAATGCTCCCCGTCGTGGAGCTGCGCGGCGGCCTGCCCGCGGGCGTTGCGATGGGGCTGCCGATCCCCGTGGCGTTTGCCGCGTCGCTCGTCGGCAACATGATCCCTGTGCCGTTTATCATTTTATTTGTCCGCCCGCTGTTCAAATGGGTGCGCATACATATTCCAAAGCTTGAGGGCCTCATCTCGCACCTCGAAGCGCGCGCCGAGGCGAAAAGCGCCGACGTGCTCCGCTACCAGACGTGGGGGCTTTTGATCTTCGTCGCCATCCCGCTACCGGGCACCGGCGCGTGGACGGGCGCGCTGATCGCCGCCGTGCTCAACATGCGCTTAAAGCGCGCCGTACCGGTCATCTTCCTCGGCGTCGTCATCGCGGGCTGCATCATCACGCTGCTGACGCACGGGGTCACGCTTTTGTTCTAAAGGAAAGAGCGCGCAGGCGCTCTTTTTTGTTTCTTTTTGTCTCCAAACTGCAACCTTTTTGTAACGACTTTCGTCTAAAGTCATGTTACCATCCATATCGCCGCAGACTGTGCGGCAAACATCGGAAAGGAGAATTCCATATGAAAAAACATCTTCAGTGCGGCCTCACCGCCGCGCTGACCCTCGCGCTGCTCCTGACAGCCTGCGGGCAGAAGGAGGCGGACGCAAACGACACCCCGCCTGACGCGCAGGCGGGCAGCCTGTATGAAGACTTCTTCACCGGCGACGTCACCGTGACGGCGAATCTCATCAACGCCGGTGTCGAGGCGACGACCGCCTCGTTCCACGCGCCCGCCGTCTACGCCACCAAGGGCGTCGACGGCTCGGACATGGACTGGACGATCACCCGTTTCGCCCTGCTCGACCTGGACAGCGACGGCACGGACGAGCTGGTGCTGGACATCGACTACAGCGGCGACGAGGAATACGTCGTCCTCACCTGCTATGATGGCGCGGTTTACGCCAACCAGATCGTCTACCGCGGCTTTTTGTCGCCGAAGGCCGACGGCACGTTCGAATGGTCAAACGGTGCCTTCGACAACGGCGCATCCCGCGCCCGCTTTGAAAATGGCGTACTGGTCTATGAGGACTTCGCCTCCATGTCCGAAGGCAGTGATGGAAATGCCGTTTACACGCTGAATGGCGAGAGCATCAGCGAGGAAGACTTCGACGCCTTCATCGCCGAGCAGAACGCAAAGGACGACCTTGCGTGGACGGACTTCACGGTGGTGGCGGTCAGCGCTGCGCTGGCGGGGTAAATCCCTGCACCGTGCAGGGACGCGAATAAAGGGGGCCATTCTCTCACGTGAGAGAATGGCCCCCTTAGACCCCCAAGAGAACGCAAGGGGCTCTGCCCCTTGACCCCGCCATTGCAAGCAAGCAGCTCGAAGAGATACGGCGCTTGCCGATTGCACTTCCCTGCGCGCGCCGTTGCCGCGTTGGGTGTTGCTATACGATTTGATTTGCTCCTACTATCCGCTGCCGCTCTGCTGATCTTGTAGGAGTGCAGACTAATTTCCGTCTATTGGAGCACTCCACAATGCGGCGAGCGCCAGCAATGCCGCATTCGGCAAGCAGTCTGCCGCCGTTCTACCGTCACTCGCGCCTCACGATAGTAAGGCGCGGTTGCAAGACGTAACGAATCGCAGAAGATTCATGGCGAAGCCATGTACACCGCACCTGATTCCGCAGGCTGAGCAGCTCTTCAAGATCGAGACTGCCAATGCGCGGGGTCGAGGGGGAAGGCCCCTCGTCCCTTTCTCTTGGGGGGTGTAAGGGGGGCTATTCTCTTTCCGAGGAAAGAGAATAGCCCCCCTTATCCGTCCCCTGCACGGTGCAGGGGAACTATATCATTCGATGGAAAGCTGATACTTAATAGGCAACGCCCCAATAAATATCAGTAGTGCACTCTTTGCCGCAGCAGACGCACTTGCCGGTGGTGCCGCTCTGCTTGAGGGGCATGCAGCGGGAGGAAACGCCCGCCTGTTCCTTCATCTTGAGCTCACACTCGAGGCTGCCGCACCACTTGGTGCGGGCAAAGCCGCCGCGACCGGAGGCCATCTCCTTGACCTCGTCGATGGTCTTTAAGTCGAACGTGTTGTCTTCCAGGTTCTTTTCCGCCACGGTGTACATGTTGTCATGGATGGCGTCAAGCAGCGCCTTGATCTCGTCAACGATCCCCTCGATCTTGGCCGTGACCTTTTCGCCGTTGTCGCGGCGGACGAGGCAGCAGTTGCCCTCGGCCAGGTCGCGGGGACCGAGCTCGAGGCGGATGGGCACGCCGCGCATCTCGTACTCAGCGCACTTCCAGCCCATGGACTGGTCGCTGTCGTCCAGCTTGACGCGGACGTCGGCGGCGATGAGGTCCGCCATCACGCTCTTGGCGGTCTCGAGCACCTCGGGATTCTTATGCGCGGCGATGGGCACGATGACGACCTGCGTGGGCGCGATGCGCGGGGGCAGGACAAGGCCGTTGTTGTCGCCGTGGGTCATGATGACCGCGCCGATCATGCGCGTGGTGGAGCCCCAAGACGTCTGGAACGGGTACTGGAGCTTGTTGTCGCGGCCGGTGAAGGTCACGTCATAGGCGCGGGAGAACTTATCGCCAAAATAGTGGCTCGTCGCACCCTGAAGCGCCTTGCGGTCCTTCATCATGCACTCGACGGTATAGGTCGCCTCGGCGCCCGCGAACTTCTCCTTCTCGGTCTTGCGGCCGGGGACGACGGGGATGGCGAGCACGTGGCGGAAGAAGTCAGCATAGCAGTTGAGCTGCTGCATCGTCTCGGCCTGCGCCTCCTCGGCGGTCTCGTGGATGGTGTGGCCCTCCTGCCACCAGAACTCGCGCGAACGCAGGAACGGGCGGGTGGTCTTCTCCCAGCGGATGACGGAGCACCACTGGTTGTAGAGCATCGGCAGCTGGCGGTAGGTCTGCAATACGCGGGACCAGTGGTCGCAGAACATCGTCTCAGACGTGGGGCGGAAGGCAAGGCGTTCTTCGAGCTTCTCGCTGCCGCCCATCGTGACCCACGCGACCTCGGGCGCGAAGCCGTTGACGAGCTCGCCCTCTTTCTTGAGCAGGCTCTCAGGGATCAGAACGGGCATCGCCACATTCTCGTGTCCGGTCTTTTTGAACTCCGCGTCCATCAAACGCTGCATGTTCTCCCAGATGGCGAAGCCATAGGGGCGCAGGATGGTAAAGCCCTTGACGCTGGCATACTCAACAAGCTCCGCCTTGCGGCAGATGTCGGTATACCATTGGGCAAAATCGTCTTCCAGATTCGTGATCTGTTCTACCTTTTTATCTTTTGCCATGTTTATGTTCTCCCTCAGTTTCAGGATAGAGTTCTGAACTGTTATTGTATTGTTTTTGCGCCGAATTGTCAAGCACAGGCGCGGAAAAGGTGCGGAGCGGCAACGCCTTTCCGCACCTTTCTGTATTTTTCTCACACCACCGTCGGGAAACGGAGAATGGCCTTGAAGAGGTCGCCATCGATGGCGAGCGACATCTTCCCACCCTGCAGCTCCGTCAAGCTCTGCGCGATGGAGAGGCCGAGGCCGTTTCCCTCGGTCGAGCGCGAGCTGTCGCCGCGCACAAAGCGCTCCATCAATTCCTCGGCGGGAATGTTCAGCGCCGCGCGCGAGGTGTTCTTAAAGGTCACGACCGCGTCGCCGCCGGTCTTTTCAAGCGTCAGATAAACGCGCGTGCCATTCTGCGCGTATTTGCAGATGTTCGAGAGCAGATTGTCGATCACGCGCCACATCAACGCGCCGTCCACATTGCAGAAGAGCTCCTTGTCCGGCATCACGCTCACGAGCGTCAGCTCCGCCGCGCTCAGCTTGTCGCCGTACTCGCCCTCGACCTGCGACAGAAGCTCGTTCATGCTGCACCGCACGGCGTTCACCGGCAGGTTGCCCGTCGTGGCCTTGCTGGCCTCGACCAAGTCCTCCGTGAGCTTTTTGAGCTTGAACGCCTGCCGCTTGAGGACGGCGAGGTATTCTTCCTCCTGCGCGGGAGTGTGCTCATGCTGCAAAAGATCAACGTAGTTGATGATGCTCGTGAGCGGCGTCTTGATGTCGTGCGAAACGTTTGTGATAAGTTCCGTTTTGAGCCGCTCGCTCTTGAGCTGCTTGTCGATGGCCGCAGCCATGCCGTCGCCGATGGAATTCAAGTTCTCGGCGTGGCGCTTAACGTCCCAATACATCCACTTTGTGTCCACCTGCGCGTCAAGATTGCCGGCGGCGAGGGCTTCGCCCTCCTTCTGGAGCTTTCGAAGCTGGAGCGAGAAGAGGCACGCGGCGACGGACAGCACAAGCATCGTCAGCAGCATCGCCCCTCCCGCGCGATTTGCCGCAAATATACCGAGCATCATGCTGACCACAAAGCAGCCCACCGCCGTGCGCCAGACGAGCGGGATGGCGTGCAGCAAACCCACAACGCCGCGGCAGAAGGCGCAGAGCGTCCGCCAGCACCACTTGACGATCTTCCAGCACAGGCACAGGAGCTTGTAGATAATCGTGCCCTTCCACAGTCCGCCCACCTTGACGCGCGCGCAGAACGTCACCCACGCGGCAAAGACGAGCACCGCCAGCGCAAAGCTTATCCCCAGCAGCAGCACATCGTAGGGCGGGGTATAGAAGCTCACATAGGAGTAGACCTCCTCCACCGCCACGCACAGCAGCGCAATGATCGTGCCGTCAACGAGAAGATAGAGATCGAAGGGGATCTTTTCCTGCCAGCCGCCCTGCAGCTCGCCGTCCTCACGCCGCGCCGCCGTGCGGGCGAGGAAGATAAGCAGGAACAGCTCCATCGTGCCGAAGAGGATAAGCAGCTCCAAGGCGTTCTGCCCCCAGTTTTCTGCCTTGTCGTAAAATACCTTTGCCCAGTAAATGTCGTCCTGCGCGGGAAGGCCCTTCACAAGGTAGACATCAAAGGTCTTGTCATTGTAAACGGTGCTGTAGCAGAAGGTATCGCCGTCGCTGACGTTGCTGAACTCCACCTTGTCCTGCTCGTCCGTCACGCGGAAGCGAATGTTGCTGTAGCTGTCTCCCTTGGAGTAGATCTTGTCGAGCTCATAGTTTCCGCCTTCCATGGCGATATAGTCGTCGCAGATCTCCCACGTCTTTTTGCCGACCGCATTCAGGCAGAGGTTGCTCGTGTAAAAGTCCCGACCCATACCGCCGTAGGAATAGACAAGCCCCACAACATAGGTGAGGATGACCGGCACGAGCACCGCCGCCAGCAGAAAAGCGACCGTCTTTGTCCAGAAATTGCGTATCCACGCAGCCTTCATTTTTTGTCCTCCATTTTATACCCCAGTCCCCACACGACCTTCAGATAGCGCGGCTCGGAGGGATTGATCTCGAGCTTTTGCCGCAGGTGACGGATGTGCACGCTCACCGACGTCTCCGCCCCCAGCGAATCCTCCTTCCACACCAGCTCGTAGATCTGGGCGGAGGAATAGATGCGTCCCGGGTTCTTCATCAGCAGCCGCAGGATGTTGAACTCGATGGGCGTGAGCGCGACTTCGTCGCCGTCGACCGTCACGCTTTTTTTCTCCTCGTCGAGCACGATGGGGCCGACGGTGTAGACGTTCGGCTTCTCCTCTTCCTTTTTTGACCCCAGCTGCGTGTAACGGCGGAGCTGAGACCTGACGCGCGCCAGCACCTCCACGGGGTCAAAGGGCTTTGTGATGTAGTCGTCCGCGCCGATGTTCAGGCCCAGGACCTTGTCGCTGCTCTCGCTCTTGGCCGTGAGCAGGATGATGGGCACGTTGCTCTTTTCGCGCAGTTTCGCCGTCGCGGCAATGCCGTCGAGCTGGGGCATCATGATGTCCATCAGAATGAGATGGATGTCGTTTTTTTCCACGACCTCCAGCGCCTCGCGCCCGTTGCTCGCCTCAAACAGGCAGTAGTCCCCGCCGGAGAGATAGATCTTCAGCGCGTTGACAATGTCCTGCTCGTCGTCACAAATCAGAATGTTGTACATTTTCTCACCTCATGTTGGTCATTGTATCAGCCGTTTTCAAACAAAAACAGCGATTGTTTCTTAATTCTTACTTAATATCCTCTCAAAAAGGCCGAAAGGGGCTTCCTTTCGGCCTTTTTCGGTTGTTTTCTTATTTTTTGCGATCAATTTTACGATAGAGGCGAAGCGCCTTCTCCGCTGCGACTCCCGCGGCGTGCGCAAGGCTGCGCGCGTCATAATGAAGCTCTGCAAAGCAGAACGCGGACTTTCCCGCCGCCGCAAGGCGCAGAGATTTTTCTTCCTTTTTCCGCCGGCTGTACCAGATCGACATACTCTCTCCTTCTCACAGGTCGCGCCCGTCGAGCGCGGCAAGGCCGAAGCGCGCGGCGAGGCTGATCTTCGCGCGCTCGTCGTCCGAGGATGCAACATCGAATTTCGTGCGCAGCTCACGCAGGAACAGGCCGCGCAGCGAATCCTCCTGCGCCCGCGCCCAGACGTCCTCGCCGATGCGCGTCTCATCGCGCAGCTCCAAGTGGAAGAAGTCAGGCGCAAACTGCTCTTCGATCGACTTGAGATCAAGCCCGCGCTCATCCGTCTCTCCGGTGAAAATAATGCGGTAAATATCGCGCACAGTCGCATCCGGCAGGCTTGCTCGCAGCGCGTCCTCCGCCGATCTTCCCGTCACATCGACGTTCAGGATTTCATACCGTCTGCGCGCGAACGGCACAAACGAAAGTTCGGCCTTCCCGCGCTCCACCGTGCCCGTAAGGATGCCCTTTTCGCCCAGCTCGTCGAAACCGCGGCCCTCCGGGCAGCCGGAGTAGGCGTAGGTCGTCTGCCCTTCGCGCAGAAAACCGCCGAACTGGTGTGTGTGGCCGAGCGCAAGATAGTCGATCCCGCTCTCCTTGATCTGCTCTTTCGTGAGGGGATCGTAGCGCGATTCCGTGGCGGAGATATCACCGTGCAGCACCATCAGATGAATGAAATCGTCCGCCGGTGCGCGGAAGCCCGCAAGCAGGCTCTCATCCTGCACCGGCGCGGTAAACGCCGCTCCGTACACGGCGCACCCGAGTTCCGGCAGCTCCACGCGCTCGACCGTCTTCGACGTGAAGATGTGCACGTTCTCCGGCCACGCAAGCGTCGCGTAGGCCGACTTCGCGCTGTACGGGTCGTGGTTGCCGGGGGCGATGAACACTCTTGCCCGCATCGCGCCCAGCGCCTCAGAGAGCGCTTCCAGCGTCTCGCGATAGGTCGTGTCGCTGTCGAACAGGTCGCCCGCGAGCAGCACGAGATCGACGCCGTTCTGATTCACGTAATTGCAAAGCCGCGTCAGCAGCTCGCGGCTCTCGCGGCGGCGCTGGCGCGCCTGCTCGGCGCTCAGCGCGCCGAACGCGCTGTCCAAATGGAAGTCCGCCGCGTGGACGATCTTCACGCTCATGTGTTCTCTCCTCTCATGCCTGCGGGGTGGGCGCTTTCTCCTTGCACACGTCGACCCAGGCGACAAAGTTTGAGGAATACTTCTCAAGCTCGTCGCAGGTCATCTCGATAGCGCTGTTCGCGCTGCCCGCCGCGGGGAAAACCGTGTCGAAGCGTTTGAGCGACACATCGAGATAGGTCTTCACATTCTCCGGCAGTGCGAACGAGCACACGCCGCCCGGCGCGTGGCCGGTGAATGCGCAGGCCTCGTCAAAGGTCAGCATCTTTGCTTTCACGTGGAAATACGCCTTGTACTTGGCGTTGTCGATCTTCCTGTCCCCCGCCGTCACGATGATGATGGGCTCGTCGTCCGCGAGCTTGAAGCTCATGGACTTCGCAATGCGCGCGCCCTCCACGCCGACGGCGACGGCGGCCAGCTCGACCGTCGCGCTCGACACGTCGAACTCGCGGATGCGGTCGGCGATGCCGAAATGTTCAAAATACGCTCTCACTTTTTCGATGGACATTTGCGTTGTTCCTTTCTATCTCGCGCTTTCTCAGCGCACATCGACGCGCTCGACGCCCACGCAGAGTCCCGCCGCGTCATCCAATGTAAAAATCGCTCCCTGCATCTTGCCGGCGCTCTTCTCCGGCTCGCGGTAGCGGCCCGGGAGACCGCCAAGGAACGTCTCGACCGACTGCTCGGGCTTGATACCGAGCACGCTGCGCACCGCCCCCGTCATGCCGAGGTCCGTGAGGTAGCCCGTCCCCTTGGGGAAGACCTCTTCGTCCGCCGTCGGCACGTGGGTGTGCGTGCCCCAGATGGCGCTGACGCGGCCATCGAGGTAATAGGCCATGGCGAGCTTTTCGCTCGTCGCCTCGGCGTGGAAGTCAAGCAGCGTGAACGTCGGCTTTTCGCCGCTTTTGAGCAGCTCGTCCGCCGTTTTGAACGGATTGTCCGCATGGAACGCGAGGTCGCAGCGGCCGATGAGGTTCATCACCGCGATGCGGGCGCGCCCGCAGTCGAAAACGCCGTAGCCCCTCCCCGGCACGCGCGCGCCGAGATTGTGCGGCCGCAGAATGTACGGGCAGTCGTCAAGATAATCCGTGATCTGCATCTTGCCGAAACTGTGGTTGCCAAGCGTGATGACGTCCGCTCCCGCGGAGAAGATGCGCTCGGCGTCGTTCGGCGTCAGGCCGACCATCGCGGCATTCTCGCCGTTGACCACGGTGAAGTGGATGTTCTTGAGTTTTTTCACGGCGCGCAGATGGCGCTCGAGGCAGCTGACGCCGCAGCCGCCCACCACATCGCCGATGGCTAGAATATTGTAGAGCATGGCGTTCCTCCGCTTTGCGTTTTCCCCAGTATAGCAAGCTGCGGTCAAAAACGCAAGAAAGGCGCAAAAAAAGCTCTGCCATTCGGCAGAGCTTCTTTCTTATTTCGCGTATTCGACAGCGGTCGTCTCGCGCAGGACGTGCACCTTGATCTGGCCGGGATATTCCATCTCTTCCTCGATCTTTTTGGCAAGCTCGCGCGCCAGAATGACCATCTGGTCCTCGCTGACCTGGTCGGGCTTGACCATCACGCGCACCTCGCGGCCGGCCTGAATGGCATAGGCCTTGTCGACGCCGGGATAGCTGCCGGTGATCTCCTCAAGCTGCTCGAGGCGCTTGATGTAGTTCTCCAGATTCTCGCGGCGGGCGCCGGGACGGGCGGCAGAGATCGCATCCGCCGCCTGCACGAGGCAGGCAACGATGGTCTGCGGCTCCACGTCGTTGTGGTGCGCCTGCACGGCATGGATGATGTCGTCCTTTTCGTGGTACTTGCGCAAAAATTCGACGCCGAGGGCGACGTGCGTGCCCTCCATCTCGTGGTCGACGGCCTTGCCGATATCGTGCAGCAGACCTGCGCGCTTGGCGGCGTAAACGTCCGCGCCCAGCTCGGCGGCCATCATGCCCGCAAGGTGCGAGACCTCGATGGAGTGCTGCAGAACGTTCTGGCCGTAGCTCGTGCGGTAGTGCAGGCGGCCGAGCATCTTCACAAGCTCGGGGTGCAGACCGCGGATGCCGGTCTCCAGCACGGCGCGCTCACCCTCAGACTTGATGATGGCGTCCACCTCGCGGCGGGCCTTGTTGACCATCTCTTCAATGTGCGTGGGATGGATGCGGCCGTCGGCGATGAGCTTTTCGAGCGCCAGGCGCGCGACCTCGCGGCGCACGGGCTCGAAGCACGAGACGGTGATCGCCTCGGGCGTGTCGTCGATGATGAGGTCGACGCCCGTGAGCGTTTCGATCGTGCGGATGTTGCGGCCTTCGCGGCCGATGATGCGGCCTTTCATCTCGTCATTGGGCAGGGGCACCACACTGACGGTGATCTCGGCAACATGGTCGGCAGCGCAGCGCTGGATGGCAGAGGCGACGATCTCGCGGGCGCGGGAATCGGCCTCGTCCTTGGCGCGCTGCTCCAGCTCCTTGATCTTGAGCGCGGTCTCGTGCGTCACTTCGCTCTCGACCTGCTCGATCAGGTACTTCTTGGCGTCTTCGGCAGTAAAACCGGAAATACGTTCGAGCATTTCGGTCTGGCTGCGCTTGATGATCTTGATTTCTTCGTTTTCCTTGTCCAGGGCGGCATGCTTCTGGTTGAGAGCCTCCTCGCGCTTTTCCAGCGCGTCGGTCTTGCGGTCGAGATTCTCCTCCTTCTGCTGGAGCCGGCGCTCCTGCTTCTGCTGCTCGGCGCGGCGTTCCTTGACTTCCTTCTCGTATTCGTTTCTGGAGCGCAGGATATCTTCCTTTGCCTCCAACATGACTTCGCGTTTCTTGTTTTCAGCGCTCTTGATCGCTTCGTTGACAATACGAAGAGCCTCTTCATCGGCGTTGGAGATCTTCTCCTCGGCGCGCTTAGCGGCTCTCTTGCGAATCCAAATACCAAGAAGAATGCCAATGATGAGCGTCCCCACCGCGATAAGCGCAGCGTAGAGATAGCTGATCATGCGATTCCTCCTGTGTGCTTTTTTTGATCGATGCGATTGATCTATCGTTGGGTTTTTGAATCATAAACGGGAGATTCCCCTTCTCTCCCCTCCATAAATCCAAAAAACATTGTAAACTTTTTATGACCAGCTGTCAAGGAAAAGTCGCGCCCGGAAAAAATCGGAAACGGGCGAATGTCACACCGCGATGTAGGCCTGCGCCGCGTAGCCGAGCTGGCCGTCGTAGCCCACGGAGTACCAGCCCTGGAAGCTGCCATAGACCTGCACGCTTTCACCGTTCGGGATGCTGCCGACTGTTTCCCCGTCGATGCCCGGGTAGCTTCGCAGGCGCAGGGCTGAGCCCTCCGTCGTGACGACGCCGGTGCGCACGAGCTGCGGGTAAATGAACGGCAGGCCGAAATACTCCGTCAGTCCCCGCGCGATGGCCTGCGCCGCGGCGTCGAGGTTATTTTCGATCCAGCGCGCATCGTCGTAATTGTCGTGATAGCCGAGCTCGATGAGATTCGCAGGGTATCTGGGCCGCCGCACCTCGCCGAGCGTTGTGGTCGCCTGCGTCGTCACCTTTGCAGGCAGCGGGTAGACCATGCGCAACTGCGCGGCGAAGAGCTCGGCAGCACGCTTTCCGTCGCTGCTCGTGGGATAGTAAAAGACGATGATGCCGCGGTTCTTCCCCGCCTGCCCCTCCCCCGAGGCGTTGGAGTGCAGGGCAAGGTAAAAGTCAAAGCCGCCGAGGCTGTTCGCCTGCGCGATGGACGAGGCCGCGGTCATCTCCGGCGTGTTGCGCACAAAGGAGATGGTGTTTGCGTAAAGGTACGGCTCGAGCGTGTCGGCCAGCAGATTCATCCAGTATTCCTCGCTGCCGCTGCCGTCGACATACGGGTTCCAATCCTGCGTGGAGGGACTCAAATAAATTCTGGGCATGTGCAAAACCTCCCGTCGTTTCCAGTCTATGCTTGAAAAGCGGCGCACATGCAAAAAAAGAGACCGCCGAAGCGGTCTCTTTTTTGATTGATAGGATGCTTTGCGTTACACGGACGCAGCCGCCTTGTCCTTCTTGTTCTCGATACGCTGGAGAACGAGGACGACGACCAGCACCGCAAGACCCGCAAGGTCGGTGACCGTGCCGGGGATGACCATCAGCAGGCCGCCGGCGACCAGCGCGATGCGGCTGATCCACTTCATATCGCGGATCAGGTAGCCCATCAGGCCGGAGGCGATAGACGCCATACCGAGGGTCGCGGAGATGACGACGGAGGCAACGCTCAGGAAGTTGACGTCGGTGCCAACGAAGATCAGGTCGTTATTGTAAGCAAAGATGTAGGGAATGATGAACGCCGCGATGGCAAGACGGGTCGCGTTCCAGGCGGTCTTCATCGGAGGAGCCTTGGCGATGGCGGAACCGGCGTAGGCAGCCAGCGCAACGGGCGGGGTGATGTCTGCGACGATACCGAAGTAGAAGCAGAACATGTGGGCAGCCATCAGTTCGAGACCCATGCCGGAGGCAAGGATCGGCGCGCAGGTGGTGGCCATGATGATGTAGTTCGCGGTGGTGGGAACGCCCATGCCGAGCACGATGCAGCAGAGCATCGTCAGCACGAGAGCGATGATCAGGTGACCGTTGGACAGACCGACGATCGCGCCGATGAGCACCTGGCCGAGACCGGTCATGGTGACGACGCCGGCGATGATACCAGCCATACCGCAGGCAATGCCGACGCTCAGGCAGTTCTTGCCGCCGTTTTCAAACGCGTCGATGATGGTGGGCAGGCTCTTGACGTTGGGCTTGCTGATGGCGTAGTTGATAACCAGCAGCGCGAAGGCGATGGCAAGGCAGAGCGTGCTGCCGTTCTCGCCCATGAAGGTGCCCGGCTCGAAGCTGCGGCTCATGAGGGTCATGAACAGAAGCGGGATCAGGGGGATGGCCATGACGAGCTTCTTCTTGCCCTCTTCACGGCTGATCATAGCGACGACCACGCAGTAAAGGGTCGCGTACACGGCGGCGGTGGCCATCGTGAAGCCGATCATGATCATGTAGACCAGAACGACCAGCGGGAGGATGAGGTAGATCTGCGGGAGCAGGATCTTCCACTTGGGGAGCTCTTCGCGGGGCAGGCCCTTGAGGCCGAGCTTCTTGGCCTTGAAGTGCACGCCGAGGAAGATGCCGAGGAAGTACAGGAATGCGGGCAGGATTGCACGCACGATGATATCAGCATAGGGAACGCCGACCATTTCCGCCATCAGGAACGCCGCAGCGCCCATGATCGGGGGCATGATCTGACCGCCGGTGGAGGACGCAGCCTCGACCGCGCCGGCAAACTCCGGGGGATAACCGGTCTTCTTCATCATCGGGATGGTGACGGAACCGGTGGTAACGGTGTTACCGACGGAGGAACCGGAGACCATGCCGCAGAGGGCAGAGGAAACGACCGCGACCTTTGCAGGGCCGCCGGAAGCCCAGCCGACCAACGCGTTCGCGCAGTCGATGAAGAAGTTTGCAACACCCGTGGCCTCAAGGAAGGCGCCGAAGATGACGAACAGCGCGATGTAGGTCGAGCAGACGCCGATCGGGGTGCCGAGGATACCGGTCGTGGTGTAGAAGAGGTTATACATGACGGTCTTTAAGTCCTTGCCCGCGCCTAAGAAGGCGTAGAGCACGAACACCGCCGCTACGCAGATGATCGGCATACCGACCACGCGGCGGCAGCACTCGACGAGGATCAAAGTGCCGATGATTGCAAATACGATCAGAAGGGGGATGGAAATGCTGCCGATCTGCACGACAAAGGCCTTCTGGATTCGCGTACCGGCAGACACGATTTTTTCAAGATTTAAGGGGTAGAAGAAGAAGCAGAACGCGCCGACTGCCGCCATGACGATATCGTACCAAGGCATGTAGTTGACCTTCTGAGAGCCCTTCTTGATGGGGTAGTAGATAAACACGAGAATGATGACCAGGCCGAGGAAGAGCGGACGGCGCGCACGCTCGTCCATCTTGATCCACATGTTCATCACGATCAGGAAAATGCCGAACAGTGCCGTAAGGACACGCAGGATCTTTCTGGGAGTGCCTTCCCAGACGCGCGTGTTCGACTCACGGTCGTACTTTTTCATGATCGCATCGACGTCTTCCATGGTGCCGACGTCGTTGTCGACTGCAACATTGTTGAGCTTTTCGTTTTCAGCCATGATGCAATTTCCTCCTAATTCTATTTGAGAGCGTCCGTGCGCTCAGACGAGCCAGAATTCGTAATTAAAACGCACAGGCGCGTTTTTTCCACACAAATCACGCAGACTGACATCCTCGCCGTTTACATTGAGTACATGGTCAGAGACCGTACCGACAATGTAGCCGACGTTTGTCCTGTCCTGATGGATGTTTCGGATGACCATTGCCCAGCCCTTGTAATCGGGGCGGTCCACATAGACCTTGTCAAGCGTTTCGCCGGGGTTGAGCTCCGTCTGCACGCCTGCGCCAAAGGAGCAATAGGTCGTCTCCTCCACATAGATCGTTTTGTTTTCGATCTCGTAGGTATCGGTCAGGGGATATTTGTTCACGGAATGGATAAAGGTCACAGAAAAGCGGTCTCCCTCGCCCATTTTGTACCGGGCGTAGACCTCGCCGGTGTCGCGGTTGCGCAGGGTCAGATAGTAGCCGGAGCGAGGAAGAAGCACGGCGGCCGCTGCAATAATCGTTATTATTGCAGCGGCCGCAATTATGTATTTCCGCAGATGAGAATTCACGTCAATACACGGTAGCGATCCTGCTTACAGGACGCCAACTTCCTTGTAGTACTTCTCAGCACCGGGATGCATGGTGACGGTAGCGCCAGCGGAAGCAGCCTCGGGATCGAGGAAGCCGAACTTGGCGTGGCCTTCGGTCAGAGCGTCCTTGTTGTCGAACATGGCCTTGACGAACTCATAAACGACATCCTCGCTCAGCTCTTCGGAGGCAACGAGAGTAGCCTGGATAGCGACGCAGGTGACGTCGGCATCCTGACCGGTGTAGGTGCCGGCAGCCAGGTCGTCACGGATCAGGAACGGATAGGCCTCCTGGATGGCGGCGAGCTCATCGTCGCTCAGGGAGACGAGGTTGAGGGTGTTGGTGGTGGCATAGTCGACGATAGCGGTCGTGGGAGCACCGGCGACAGTGAAGGCGGCGTCGATCTTGCCGTCCTTGAGCTGGTCAACGCCATCCTGGAAGGAGCCGTTCACAGCATTGACGTCGTCCTTGGTCAGACCCGCAGCGCCGAGGACCTGCCAGGCGTTGATCTCGGTACCGGAACCAACGTCACCGACGCAGATGGTCTTGCCCTTGAGGTCGGACACGGTGTTGATGCCGGGCTTGGCAAGGATCTGAACGGTCTCGTTGTAGATACCGGCGACCCAAAGAGCGTTGGTCTCGGGAGCGCCGTCGAAGGAGTTGGTGCCCTCGTGTGCGTAGTTGATAACGTCGGACTGCAGAATGGCCATCTGAGCCTCGCCGTCGGTGATCATGTTGACGTTCGCGACGGAAGCGCCGGTGGACTCAACATTGAGGGTGGAAAGGGTCAGCTTGGAGTCGAGGACGGTCTTGAGAACGCCGCCGACAGCATAGTAGGTACCGGAGGTACCGCCGGTCGCCAGAGTGATCGCGACGGGGGAATCGGAGCTGGTGTCGCCGTCGTTGTTCTGGCTGTCGTCCGTCTTCTCACCGCCGCAGGCGACCAGCGCGAAGACCATCGCGAGAGAGAGGATCAGAGCTAAAAACTTTTTCATACGCAATCTCCTTTTTGATTCTTCCGGCATTCACCGCTTCACCGGCACATGCTCCGCCGCGTGGGGGCGCTTCGGAGCACCTACGTTGGAGAAGCGTTGAATTCCGAAATTTACTTGCCTCTTTCAGGCAGTCTCATTATAGCCGAATGACAGGTCTATTGCAAGACGTTTTTACTTTTTTGGATATTTCGCCAAATTATCGTTGAATTCCGTCATCATTCGACCGATTATTTCGTTAAACATTTGTCAGGTTTTCAATTTTTTCTTTAGGCATAAAAAATCAGGGCGGCAAAGCGCCGCCCTGATTCTGTGAAAGGCTCAAATGCTAATTATGCAAAATCGGTATGCTATTATTTCTTTTCCTTGTTGTCCACGACCTGCTTGAGCAGCGCGGAGAACTCGTCCATGCTCATCGCGCCGAGGTCGCCGTCCGCGCGGTGGCGCGGGGAAACGGTGCCGTTCTCCATGTCGCGGTCGCCGACGACCACCATGTAGGGGACCTTCTCCATCTGCGCGTCGCGGATCTTGCGGCCGATCTTCTCGTTACGGTAGTCGACCTCGACGCGGAAGCCCATGTCCTCGAGCTTCTTGGCCTGCTCGGCGCAGTAGTCGGCGGCGCGGTCGGTGACGGGCAGGAAGCGCACCTGCTCGGGCGCCATCCACGTCGGCAGCGCGCCGGCGTACTCCTCGATGAGGTAGGCGAGCGTGCGCTCGTAGCAGCCAAGAGACGTGCGGTGGATGATGTACGGCAGCTTCTTCTCGCCATTTTCGTCGATGTAGTACATGCCGAAGCGCTCGGCGAGCAACATGTCGATCTGGATAGTGACGAGGGTGTCTTCCTTGCCGTAGACGTTCTTATACTGGATGTCGAGCTTCGGGCCGTAGAATGCGGCCTCGTCGATGCCGACGGTGTAGTCGACGTCGAGATCCTTGAGGATGCGCTCCATCACGCTCTGGGCGTGATCCCACTGCTCCTTCGTGCCCTCGTACTTGTTGTTCGGGTTCGCGGGATCCCACTGGGAGAAGCGGAACGTGCACTTGTCAAGAAGGCCGACGGTGCCGAGGCAGTACTTGGCAAGGTCGAGGCAGCCCTTGAACTCCTCTTCGAGCTGGTCGGGGCGCAGGACGAGGTGACCTTCGGAAATGGTGAACTGACGCACGCGGATGAGACCGTGCATCTCGCCGGAATCCTCGTTGCGGAACAGCGTCGAGGTCTCGCCGAGGCGCATCGGCAGGTCGCGGTAGGAGCGCTGGCGGTTCAGGTAGACCTGATACTGGAACGGGCAGGTCATCGGGCGCAGAGCGAAGCACTCCTTCGTCTCGTCATACGGGTCGCCGAGGATGAACATGCCGTCGAGATAGTGATCCCAGTGGCCGGAGATCTTGTAAAGGTCGCGCTTGGCCATCAGCGGGGTCTTGGTGAGAAGATAGCCGCGCTTCTGCTCCACATCCTCGACCCAGCGCTGGAGCACCTGCACGACGCGCGCGCCCTTGGGCAGCAGCACCGGAAGGCCCTGACCGATGCAGTCGACGGTGGTGAAATATTCGAGCTCGCGGCCGAGCTTGTTGTGGTCGCGCTTCTTGGCCTCTTCGACCTGGGCGAGGTAGGCGTCCAGCTCTTCCTTCTTCGGGAAGGCGATGCCGTAGATGCGCTGGAGCACCTCGCGGTTCGAGTCGCCGCGCCAGTAGGCGGCGTTGCAGGCGGTCAGCTTGATGCCGTTGCCCTTGATGCGGCCGGTGGAGTCGAGGTGCGGACCGGCGCAGAGGTCGGTGAACTCGCCCTGCTTGTAGAAGCTGATGACGGCATCCTCAGGCAGGTCGTTGATGAGCTCGACCTTGAACGGCTCTTCCTTTTCTTCCATAAACTTGATGGCCTCGGCACGCGGAAGCTCAAAGCGCTCGAGCTTGAGCTTTTCCTTGCAGATCTTGCGCATCTCGGCTTCGATCTCAGCCAAATTCTCCGGCGTGAAGGAGAACGGGGCGAGCATATCGTAGTAGAAACCGTTGTCGATGCTCGGGCCGATGGCGAGCTTCACCTCGGGCCAGAGGCGCTTGACGGCCTGCGCCAGCACATGGGAGCAGGTGTGCCAATAGGTCTTGCGGTACTCGGGATTTTCAAACGTGAACTGGTTCTCTTCGTTGACCTTGACTTCTTCAGACATATTATTTACCTCCATTTTCATTTGAGGGTGCAAAAAAGCTCCACCCCCGATGTTCTCAGGGGTGAAGCATTCAAATACTCCACGGTTCCACCCTGCTTGCGCATTTTGCGCCGCTTGTGTCCGCTGTAACGGGCGATCCCGTCCCGCTTGTTTCGCGGGCGGCTCAAGGGTGGTACTGCCGGTCTCTTCCGCAGGATGCTCGCAGCAAATGCATCCCTCTCTGCGCGGGGAAATATCGGTTTCTTCCCTATCCGTGCCATTTTGATGATGGGAGTGTACACCCGCCGCGCCCGTTTGTCAAGCAAAAAGTGCGCACAGTGTGCGCACTTTTACAATAAATTCATCAAAACTCCGGCGGGCGGTTCTTTGTCGGCTTATCGTCGTCGCCGTCCTTGCCGAGAAAACCGGAGAAGAACTTCTTGCGCTTTGCGCGCCTTTCCGCCTCTTCCCTCTCCTGCTCCGCTCTATAGCGTGCGTCGGCCTCAAGCTCTTCGATGTGCTCGCGCGCGGCGTCCTGCAAGAGCTCGGGATTGCTGTCGTAAAGGAGCGCGCGCAGCTCCTCTATCGTTTTTCCTTCGCAGGCATCTGAAAAGCGGCGCTTGCGGATCGCCTCCGGCTCAAAAAATGCCATGCGGCCGCACCAGGGGCAGATGTACACGTCGACCTCGACATGGTCAGTCCATAGGTTTGAGCCAAGACTCGAGCCGTTCATCTCGAGCGTCTGCGCGCCGCGATCCTCCATCGCGTGGCCGCAGACGCAAAGCTTGTCAATCATGCGTTTTCTCCTTTCGGTGCAGCTCTTGCTTCGGGATATCGTTGTAGAAGGCGAACGTCTCCTCAAAAAGCGCGGCACCGTAGGCGCGCAGCTTTTCGCAGTAGGCGTCGTAGGCGGCGATCATCTGCCGCGCCTCGTCCGTCAGCTCTGCGCCGCCGCCGTGCTTGCCGCCCGCCGTGGAGGTCAAAAGATGGAAGCCCAGCCCGTCCTCGGCATTGCGGACGACCGTCCACGCCTTGGAATAGGCCATGGACATCGACAGCGCCGCCGCGCGCAGCGAATGCAACTCGTCTACGCGCTTCAAAAGCTGGGACACGCCGGGGCCAAAGCATTTCTGGTCGGAAAACACACGGGCGGAGAGAACAACGCGGAGCTCACGATCCATAGGGCGGCACTTCCTTTCTGTTGTATTTCATTATATCCAGGTGAATGCGGTTCGTCAATACGGCAAAAGCTAAGCGGGAGCATGCCGCTCCCGCTTTCTTCACTTTAAGGTGTTGTAGTGCGTATTTTCGCCGTCGAACAAAAAGCCGTCCGTGTCGTGCACGCGGCCGTTGGAAAGCATCTGCCGGTAGCGGAGGTCATAGGAATAGAGCTCGTCGTTCGTGATGCCGGTCAGGCTGCGTCCGTTGCTGCGCAGCTGCGCGTTTGCGCTCTTTTCCGTCTCGGGGTTCAGATAGGTCTTGCCGTAGAGGTTGCCGTTTTCGTGCGTGATGGTCTTGTCGCTGCCAAAATAGCGGCTGCGGTCGCTGGCGCTCGCGGCGGCATTGCGGCGGTCGACGCTGCGCGTCGTATTCTCTCCGTCGCCGTCCACGTCGTCGCCCATCATGCCGTCGCCGGTCACGCTGTCGTCTTTTTTGTTTTCGCCGCTCATGTCGTCGCCCGGCATGTTATCCTTTTTTTTGCCGCTGTCCGCCGCGCCGTTGTCGGTCGTACCGGTCGACGGGCCGTTGGCGGTGTTGCTGTCCTTCTTCTCCCCGCAGCCCGCGAGCGAGAAGAGCAGCAGCGCCGTCACAAAAAGCATGGCAAGGGTCTGCTTCATTGCTGCATTTCTCCTTACGTTCATCTCCCGCGATACCCAAGCAATAGTATGCGCACGAAGCAACAAGAAACCAGACGTAAATTTTGTCAAAACCACGCTTTCCAAATTTGCGCCTCCGGCGCAAATTTATCTTAATCATTTTTCTGACGACATGTGCGTCAGAAAAATACTTCTCGCCCGCAAGTGTGGAAATTGCTTGCCTGCGGCAAGCAATTTCTGCGCGCAGCGGGTGTAAAAAGCAAAAAAAAGAGGACACCTTACGGTGTCCTCTTTTTTTGAGTATTTTACTTGCTCGCCTTCGCGGCCTTGAAGGCCTCGATCAGCATCGGGGTGACCTTGAACAGGTCGCCGCAGATGCCGTAGTCGGCGATCTCGAAGATCGGCGCGGTGTCGTTCTTGTTGACCGCGATGATGCACTCGGACTCGCTCATACCGGCCTTGTGCTGGATGGAGCCGGAGATACCGAGAGCGACATAGACCTTCGGGTGGACGGTCTTACCGGTCTGACCGACCTGATGGTCGGCAGTGAGCCAGCCGGAGTCGATGGCAACACGGGAGCCGCCAACAACGCCGCCGAGCACGTCGGCGAGCTCGTGAGCGAGCTTGATGCCGCCCTCGACGTCCTTGGAGATACCACGGCCGACGGAGACGATATAGTCAGCGCCAACCAGGTCGACGAGCTTCTTGGCAGCCTTGACGACCTCGACGACCTCGGTCTGGAGATCGGCGGCGTCGAGCTTGACGTCGTACTTGGTGACCTTAACGGCCTTGGCCTTCGCCTCGTCGTAAGCAGCCTTCTTCATAACGCCGGGACGGACCGTCGCCATGGAGGGACGGAAGCGCGGGCAGATGATGGTAGCCATCAGGTTGCCGCCGAACGCGGGACGGGTCATCTTCAGGTCGCGAGAGACATCGTGGTCCTTACCCATGACCTTCGCGGTGGCCATGCCGTCGATCTTGGCCTCGGGCAGCGTGGAAGCGCCGCGCAGGAAGTCCTTGTAGATGGGCATGTCAACGTCGAGGTGGGTGCAGTCGGCGCAGAGACCGGTGTGCAGACGGGCTGCGCAGCGGGGGCCGAGGTCACGGCCGATGTTGGTCGCGCCGATGAGGAAGGCCTCGGGCTTCATCTCGGAGATGACGTCGCAGATGACCTTGGCATAAGCGTCGGTGGTGTAGTTCTTCAGCAGGGGGTGGTCGCAGACGATGACCTCATCAGCGCCGTAGCCGCCAATGCTCTCGGCGAGATCGCCGACATTGTCGCCGACCAGCAGACCGCAGAGCTTCACGCCCAGCTCGTCCGCCAGCTTGCGGCCTTCGGAGATCAGCTCATAGGAGGTGGACATCATCTGGCCCTGACGCTGTTCGCAGAAGACCCATACGTTCTTGAACTCTTCGATCTTGGAGGAGTCATAGTTGGGATTAGCAAGTTTCACTTCGTTACGCATCGTATTGATCTCCTTTCCTTAAATGATGTGTTTTTCGAGCAGGATACCGGCGAGCTTCTCGCAGGTAGCCATGTCGTTGCCCTCGAGCATCTGGCCAGCGCCCTTCTGGGGAGGCGTGAAGGAGGTCAGGATGTTGGTCGGGGAGCCCTTGAGGCCGATGGTGGTAGCGTCGATGAGGGGGTGATCCTTCAGGGCGTTGTAGTCCAGAACGGTCATGGGCTTGGAGTAGCACTCAAACACACCGGAGACGCTCATGTAACGCGGAGTATTGAGCTCCTTGATGCAGGTGATCAGGCACGGAGTCTGAGCCTTGATGGTCATATAGCCGTCCTCGAGCATGCGCTTGACGGTCAGGGTGTCGCCTTCCTTCTTCACATCGGCGGCGTAGGTGATCTGGGGCAGGTGCAGCTTCTCAGCGATCTGAGGACCGACCTGAGCGGTATCACCATCGATAGCCTGACGGCCGCAGAAGACGATGTCGTCGTCATCGAGACCGATGGTGTCGAGAGCGGCGGCAAGGATCTGGGAGGTGGCGTAAGTATCGGAACCGCCGAACTCACGGGCGGAAACGAGATAGCCGTCATCAGCGCCCATGGCCATCAGCTCGCGCAGCATACCTTCTGCCGGCGGGGGACCCATGGTGACGACGGTGACCTTGCAGCCCAGCTCATCCTTGAGCTTGAGAGCGGCCTCAACGGCGTTCATATCATCGGGGTTGATGATGGTCTGCATGGAAGCGCGGTTCAGGGTACCATCGGGATTGACGGCAACCTTACCGGAGGTATCGGGGACCTGCTTAACGCAAACAAGAATCTTCATTATATCTTTACCTCCTTTTTTAGTTCACACCAAGATACTTGGCAACGACCATACGCTGGACTTCGGAAGTGCCCTCGTAGATCTCGGTGATCTTGGCATCGCGCATCATGCGCTCAACGGGATACTCACGGGTGTAGCCATAGCCGCCGAAGAGCTGAACAGCG